>JAESFR010000042.1_pt1 | contig 323383 bp, 302 predicted proteins | sample 9266191 | NCBI WGS metagenome assembly JAESFR01 (sample SAMN14503063, study PRJNA617104) | algae metagenome | isolation source: Pleurocapsa minor HA4230-MV1 and co-occurring heterotrophs from cement on... | place: USA: Nuuanu Pali Lookout, Hawaii | collected 2009-07-20 | reverse complement strand
CGACTCCTACCGGCTGAAGAACCGAGAGCTCGGCCGCGTCCCCGCGGCCGTCAACGAAGAGAACTAGAGACCGAGGGGGTCAACTTTCAACCGTCGGAAAAGGGTCAGTTTTCGACCGTCGTTGACAGATGACAGGCCACCGTCCGATTTCCACCAGACACCACCGACGGCGAAGGGCCCCGACTTCAAGAGCAAAAGTCGGGGCCCTTCGTGCCGTTCAGCGCATCATCAGCTGCAGCCGCTGGTGCTCCCGCAGCCCTCGCACACGTAGCACGAGCCAGCCGGCCGCATCTTCGTGCCGCAGGTCATGCAGAGCGGGGAGTCGACGGCGGTGCCGGTGAGCTTCTCGAAGAGCTCGGCGGTGGTCTTGGCCTCGCCGGTGGTCACGTGGGCCGGGACCTCACGGGCCTCCGAGCCGTGGGTGTCCTTGGTCTCGACGTCGATCACCTCAGCCTTGGTTTCGACACGGGCTCGTTCCTCGCCCTGGTCAACCAGCTCGGCGGCGGAACCGGTCTCCTCCACGAGCGGCTCGTAGGAACCGGTCTCGAGGTGGCGCTGGCGCTCCTCGGCGGAGTAGATGCCGAGCATCGAACGCTCCTCGAAGGACAGGTAGTCCAGGGCGAGGCGGCGGAAGATGTAGTCCATGATCGACTGCGACATCCGCACGTCCGGGTCGTCGGTGAGGCCGGCCGGCTCGAAGCGCAGGTTGGTGAACTTCGAGACGTAGGTCTCCAGCGGGACGCCGTACTGCAGGCCGATCGACACCGCGATCGAGAAGGCGTCCATCACGCCGGCCAGGGTCGAGCCCTGCTTGCCGAGCTTCAGGAAGACCTCGCCGAGCTGGCCGTCGTCATGGGCGCCGGAGGTCATGTAGCCCTCGGCACCGCCGACGGTGAACGACGTCGTACGGGAGACGCGCGACTTCGGCAGGCGCTTGCGGACCGGGGCGTAGACGACCTTCTCCACGACCTTGGTCTCGACCTCGGAGGAGGCCGCAGCCTTGTCGGCGGCGTCCTTCTTGGCCTTGCCACCACCGTCAGCCAGCGGCTGGCCGACCTTGCAGTTGTCGCGGTAGACGGCGGTCGCCTTGAGACCGAGCTTCCAGGACTGCAGGTAGACGTCCTCGATCTCCTCGACCGTGGCGTCCTCGGGCAGGTTGACCGTCTTCGAGATCGCGCCGGAGAGGAACGGCTGCGCGGCCGCCATCATCCGCACGTGGCCCATCGGCTTGAGCGAGCGGGCGCCCATCGCGGTGTCGAAGACCTCGTAGTGCTCGGACTTCAGGCCCGGGGCGTCGACCACGTGGCCGTGCTCGGCGATGTAGGCGACGATCGCCTCGACCTGCTCCTCCTGGTAGCCCAGCTTCTTCAGGGCCCGCGGGATCGTCTGGTTGACGATCTGCATCGAGCCGCCGCCGACGAGCTTCTTGAACTTCACCAGGGAGAAGTCGGGCTCGATGCCGGTGGTGTCGCAGTCCATCATGAAGCCGATGGTGCCGGTGGGCGCGAGGACCGAGGCCTGCGCGTTGCGGAAGCCGTTCTTCTCGCCCAGCTTGATCACGTCGGCCCACGCCTTGGTGGCCAGCTTGTGCACGCGGCCGTCCTCGGTGTGCAGCACGCGTACGACGTCGTTGGCCGCCTGGTGCTTGCGCATCACGCGCTTGTGGGCGTCGGCGTTGCGGGCGTAGCCGGCGTACGGGCCGACGATCCCGGCGAGCTCGGCGCTGCGCTTGTAGGACGTACCGGTCATGAGCGACGTGATCGCGGCAGCCATCGAGCGGCCGCCCTCGGAGTCGTAGCCCAGGCCCATCGCCATCAGCAGCGCGCCGAGGTTGGCGTAGCCGATGCCGAGCTGGCGGTAGTCGACGGTGGTCTTGCCGATGGCCTCGGTCGGGAAGTCGGCGAAGCAGATGGAGATGTCCATCGCGGTGATGATGAACTCGACGGCCTTGGCGAAGAGCGCGGCGTCGAAGGTGTCGTCGTCCTTGAGGAACTTCAGCAGGTTGAGCGACGCGAGGTTGCAGGACGAGTTGTCGAGCGACATGTACTCCGAGCACGGGTTGGACGCGGTGATGCGGCCGGTCTCGGGGTTGGTGTGCCAGTCGTTGATCGTGTCGTCGTACTGCAGGCCCGGGTCGGCGCACTCCCACGCGGCCTGGCTGATCTTGCGGAACAGGTCGCGGGCGTCGACGGTCTCGATGACCTCACCGGTGCCGCGCGAGCGCAGGCCGAACTCGGTGCCGTCCTCGACCGCGCGCATGAACTCGTCGCTGACGCGGACGGAGTTGTTGGCGTTCTGGTACTGCACCGAGGTGATGTCGGCCCCGCCGAGGTCCATGTCGAAGCCGGCGTCGCGGAGGGCGCGGATCTTGTCCTCCTCGCGCGCCTTCGTCATCACGAACTCCTCGATGTCGGGGTGGTCGACGTCGAGGACCACCATCTTGGCCGCACGACGCGTCGCGCCGCCCGACTTGATGGTGCCAGCGGAAGCGTCGGCGCCGCGCATGAAGGAGACGGGACCGGACGCCGTACCGCCGGAGGAGAGCAGCTCCTTCGACGAGCGGATGCGGGAGAGGTTGAGTCCGGCACCGGAGCCGCCCTTGAAGATGAAGCCCTCCTCCTTGTACCAGTTGAGGATCGAGTCCATCGAGTCGTCGACCGAGAGGATGAAGCAGGCGCTGACCTGCTGCGGCGACGGGGTGCCGACGTTGAACCACACCGGGGAGTTGAAGGAGAAGTACTGGTTGACCAGCAGCCAGGTCAGCTCGTGCTCGAAGACCTCGGCGTCGCCGTCGGTGGCGAAGTAGCCGTGGTCGATGCCGGCCTTGGTGTACGTCTTCACGACCCGGTCGATGAGCTGCTTGAGACTCCACTCGCGGGCGTCGGTGCCGACCGCGCCGCGGAAGTACTTGGTGGTGACGATGGTCGAGGCGTTGACCGACCAGAAGTCGGGGAACTCGACGCCGCGCTGCTCGAAGACGGTCTCGCCGGTCTTCCAGTTCTGCTGGACGACGTCGCGACGCTCCCACGTGATGGCGTCGTAGGGGTGCGTGCCCTCGGTGCTGAAGACGCGCTCCAGCTTCAGGCCCTTGCCGCCCCTCGCCTTGGCGCGGGTGCTCACCGTCTCGGTCATGGAGTTCCTCTGTCCCTCGTGGATGGGTGGTGTGGTGGTGCGGTCGCGAGTCGTCTCGCGGGGGTTGGTGAGCCCGGCAGGCAGCTTCCCCACTACCTGCCGGGCCGTCTGGGGTCAGCCCGTGTGCGCGGGCTGATCGTCCGCGGCTCGCTCGAGCCGCAGCATCTTGATCTCGTTCTCGAAGTCGTCGGCCGACTCGAAGGCGCGGTAGACGGAGGCGAACCGGAGGTACGCCACCTCGTCGAGCGCGCGCAGGGGGCTGAGGATCGCGAGGCCGACGTCGTTGGCGTCGAACTCGGCCTGCCCGCTCAGGCGCAGGGCGTCCTCGACCTCCTGGCCGAGGCAGGCGAGCTGGGCGTCGGTGACCGGGCGGCCCTTGCAGGCCTTCCGGACGCCGGCGATCGCCTTGTCGCGGTTGAACGGCTCGGTCGCGCCGGAGCGCTTGAGCACGGTGAGCTGCATCTTCTCGACCGTCGTGAACCGGCGGTCGCAGGCCGCGCACGAGCGGCGGCGGCGGATCGAACCCCCGTCGTCAGCGACCCGGGAGTCGAGGACCTTGGTGTCCTCGTTCTTGCAGTAGGGACAGTGCATGGGGCCCTCCTTCCGGGCGCGCTTCACACACCTGTAGAACAGGGTGTGGACTGGGGATGTTCCTGTGGACAACTAGCCTGTTGCTGTGGGGTCAGCCCCCTGGCCTGTGCACCAGATGTGGATAACTACAGCGGTGTAACTACTAGATGTAGTGGTAACCGTACGCCCCGGCCACAACGCATGGCAAGCGAATGCGGAACCTCGTCGGATCAATTTCGGACCTTCGGTAAAACCGCAGGTCAGTGCCCTTCTCGTACGTCGTCGGGGCGCGCGTCGGCGGCGTGTCGGGGACCACAACCTGGCGGTTGTCGTGCCCCGATGAGGCTGCGTCCGACACAATGACTCCGTGTCCACGGGGGGTAAGCGAGCAGGGTCGCGGAGAGGCGCTCGGCCGCCCCGCACCCTGAACAAGGCCGCCCTCGTCCTGGGCGTCGCGATCACCCTCTGCGTGGTCGCGTGGGGCTACCTCGTCTACGCCGCCATCGACTTCGGTACGGCGGCACGCTCGGGCTCGGAGGGCTCGGCCTGGGCGTTCATGGCGCTCGCCTGCCTCGGCGCGATCGCGTGCCTGTTCGTCGGGCTGCTGCTGGTCGCCCGGCTGATGCGGGTGCTGGGCCTCACCTCTCCCCCGCCGTCGGCGGACGCTCCCCCGCGTCCCGTCGGCGGCAAGCGCGCAGCCCGCTGATTGGGTTGACTTCGGGTCACATAGCGACACCGATGTTCCCCCTTTGCGACTCCCGCCTACTCGAGGACGAGCTGCGGGAGGGCCTCGACGATCTCGAGGTCCTGGTCCTCGCCCTCCACGGTCAGGGTCTCGCCGATGGCGGTCCACTCGCCGTCCCCGATGCGGTACTCCCCCGCGTAGGTCGTGTCGAGGCGTACGACGACGTCGCCGGTGCGCTCGTACTGATGAGTGATCTCCAGGTTGGGATGCGGGCTCCCGGGGCTGGTGGTCGTCGTGCTGGTGTCGTCGCCGAAGTACCAGTCGTACGAGACGGGCACGGCCCGGATGGTGATCGCTTGGCCGGCGAGGGTGACGCCCTTGTCGATTGCCTGGTGGTCGGGGGTGTAGAAGTTCGTGTCGAAGTTGACCAGGGTTCGGCCGCCGCGCGGTTGTACGACGAGCTCGGAGTAGGGCCATCCGATGCGCTTGAACTCGCGGATGATCAGCTGGACGAGGTCGACCTGTTGGACCGCGTTGTCGGGCACGCACACGTCCCCGACGTCAACGCCGTCCAGGTAGACGTCGTGGATGTAGCCGTCCTGACCGTTCTCCGCGCACTCCACGTTGTCGTTGCAGATGCCGCCGTTGGCGCACTGGATGGCCACGACCCAGGTGCGGCCGTCGCCTGACGAGGACGAGCCTTGGTATTCGGCGAACGTCCACTGGCAGCTGGCGTCCATCTGCTCCCAGCCCACCGAGATGCATGACGGGTCAGCACTGGCCGGAGCGGCTGTGGTCGGGACCGACAACATCAGGAGCAGTGCCAGCGCCAAGCGCGTCACGGTCGAGCCTGTCACTACAGAATCCCGAAGTGCGTGACGACCCATTCTTCGTCGTCCTTGCCCAACGTGACGCGGATCGTCGTACGCCCTCCCGGCAACGTCTGGGCCTCGGCCCCCGGCCGCTTGATCACTGTCTTTGGGAGAACTTTGGTCAGGTTGTACGTCGGCGGAGCATCATCTACGCGATCGATCTTCACAACCTTGGAGCCAGCAAACTCCGCACTGCCGCCTGTCTCATAGACGGCAGACACGTTGTCGACAAAGGCCTGGCAAGGCTTGCACTCCGGGGTCATCGCGTCGTACTCCGCCGTCTTCCCCGTCACCTGCATCTCGTCACCGGCCTTCACCCAGCGCCGGATGAAGTCCTCCGGACTCTCCGCCTCGACCGTCTCGGTCTCCGTGGGCGTCGGGGTCGGTGACAAGCTGGTCGGCTCGGGGATCTTGGGCGTTGGCTCGGGGTCGTCGGAGCACCCGGCCAGGAGGGCGGGGACCGCGAGGGCGAGCGCGAGTGCGCGGCGTACGTGCATGAGGTGCCTTCCCGAGAACAACGTCAGCACCGTGAAACTACCCATTCGGGCGGCTGTGGAACCAGACCGTTGGCAAAACCTGTGGAGAACCCGCCGAGGGTGGCGGCACACGACACCGGATCGACCGGTCGAACTGCAATGTGCCGCCACCCCCAACGCCGAGCGGCCGAGGGTGGCGGCAGATGACACCGGGGCGGCCATCACAAATGCGATCTGCCGCCACCTTGGGCGCGCCGGGCCGCGGCCAACGAGCCGACGAAGACCAACGACAAATGCGCCGAGGGGCGGGCCACCAGGCCCGCCCCTCGGTCTTCCCCTTGGTTCCACCAGCCGGGGTCGAAGCGGCTGATGGAGGCCTCGCGCGTCAGTCGGTGACGACCGGGACGCGGAGCTTCTGGCCGGCCGAGAGGCCGGCGGACTCGAGGGCGTTGAGCCGCTCGATCTCGCTCATCATGGAGCGGACGTCGCCGTCGGTGGCGATATCGCTGGCAATTCCCCACAGGGTGTCGCCGGGCGCGACCTGGACGACCTCGGTCGGGGCGGGCTGGCCGGCCTCGCCGGTGCCGACGGCACCGCCGGCGAGCATGAACGCCACGGCGAGCACCAGGAACAGGGAGGTCAGGAAGACCACGAGCCGCCCGCGGCGGGTCAGGCGCACGGTCGAGCGGGCGCGGGTCGGGGCAGTGAAAGCGGGGGCAAGGCTGAGGGTGCTCATGGGTGGCCTCCTGGGGAAGATTCAGCCGGATGTCCTGTCGAGCGAATGTCTAGTCGGAGCCACCGACAGCGGCCTGGGCCACCGGGTGTCGATCAGACGTTCGATCGAACATGTGTACGACGATAGAGCACGTGTTCGAACAACACAAGCACCCGGGCGAACAAATGTTCGACGAGCCGAACGTCCCCCGCAGGCGGGACCACCGGACCCACCGGCACGGCCCGACCAGGACGAGCGTGGAGGCACACCGACACGAAACGGAGCACGTCATGTCACGCAAGAAGGTCCTGGTCCTCGGGGGCAACTTCGCCGGCCTCACCGCCGCCCTCACCGTCAAGCACGGGCTGCACGGGGACGTCGACGTGACGGTCGTGTCGTCCTCCGACGACTTCCTCTTCACGCCGTCGCTGATCTGGGTGCCGTTCGGCAAGCGCATCCGCCGCGACATCACCTTCAAGGTCGGCCCGACGTTCGAGGAGCACCAGGTCGACTTCGTCCACGCCGAGGCCACCGCGATCGACCCGGTCGCCAGGCGCGTGGAGACGGCCGCGGGCCCGCAGGACTACAACTACCTCGTCGTCGCCACCGGCTATCGCAACCGCTTCGACGTCATCCCCGGGCTCGGCCAGGGCGGCAACGCCCACACCATCACCACGATGGAGGACGCCCTCCACGCAGGTGAGGGCTGGCGCCGCTTCATCGACCGCGACGAGCCCGGCGACATTGTCATCGGCGCGACCCAGGGGGCCGGCTGCTTCGGTGCGGCGTACGAGTTCCTCTTCAACACCAGCTACCAGCTCAAGAAGGCCGGGCTGAAGGACAAGGTCAAGCTGACCTACGTCAGCGCCGAACCCTTCCTCGGCCACTTCGGCATCGGCGGGCTCCCCCACGGCGAGAGCCTGCTCGGGATGTTCCTCAAGAAGGAGAAGATCCACGCCGTCCTCGACACCGCGATGGACCACGTCGACGAGGGCCGCCTCGTCCTCGCCGACGGGCGCACGATCGACTTCGGCTACGCGATGATCGTGCCGCCGTTCTCCGGCCAGGAGGTCGTCCGCAAGGTCGAGGCGATCTCCGACGACAACGGCTTCGTCAAGGTCCGCGACACCTACCAGAGTGAGGCCTACGACGACCTGTACGCCGTGGGCGTGGCTGCCGCGGTGGAGGTCCCGTGGACGACGGCGACACCGGTGGGCATCCCCAAGACCGGCTTCCCGAGCGAGCAGCAGGCTCACACGGCAGCGGTCAACATCGCCGCGCAGGTCCGGGGCGAGGAACCCGCTGCGCACAAGGCCTTCGGCGACATCCCCGCGGTGTGCGTCATGGACGCCGGCAACAACGGCGTCATCATCCTCGCCGACAAGATGCTGCCGCCGCGCAAGCACGGCGTGCTCATCCCTGGTCCGCAGTCGCACGTGATGAAGCTCGGCTTCGAGAGGTACTTCTTGTGGAAGATGAAGCACGGCCAGGTGCGGCTGCCCTGACCTCGCCCTGACCGACGCGGCTCAGCGGGCGGCGCGCCGCCGCATCGCCCGTCGCCCCTGGGCCGCGAACAACCGTGCGGCGTGCTGCGACACCCCGGGCACGAGGGCCGCGCCGCGTACGACGACCGCGCGCCAGCCCGGCATCGTCCGCACCACCCGGCGCGAGCCGACGAGCGCGACGGCTGCGGCGGCGACCTCCTCGACGCCCAGGATCGGGCCGCCGGACCACGTGAGCTGGGAGCCGAGGCCGTCGGGGTCCTGCGCCGCGAGCATCGCGGTGTCGACGCCGTCGGGGCACAGGGCGTGCACCCGCACGCCGCGCGGCGCCTCCGCGTTGACCGACGCGGACAGCGAGACGACCGCGGCCTTCGTGGCGGCGTACATGCTGTAGCCCGGCACCGGCCCGAGGCCGGAGAGCGAGGCGACGTTGACGACGTCTCCCCCGCCCGGCCCGAACGCGGCGAGCGCGGCGCGGGTGCCCCACGTCGTACCGAGCAGGTTGACCTCGACCAGCCGGCGCACCTGCTCCTCCGACAGCGCGGCGAGGGCGCCGTCGTCGCCGACCCCGGCGTTGTTGAACCACGCCGTCAGCTCGCCGTGCCGCGCCGCCTCCTCGGCGACGAGGCGGTGCGAGTCGGGATCGCGTACGTCCTGGGCGAGGCCGGCGACCGCGCCGACCTCCGCCGCCGTGGCGGCCGCCGCCCAGCCGTCGAGGTCGCCGATGACGACCTGGTGGCCACGGGCGACCATCAGCTCTGCGATGCCGCGCCCGATCCCACGGGCCCCACCGGTCACGACGCACGAGGTCTGCATCTGCTGACAGTAGCGACACGCGGCTTCGAACAGGTGTTTGATCCCACCCGCCGATGAGGACTACGGTGGGCCTACCTGATCCTCCCTGTCCAGCCGCGGACGGAGGGGTCGACGTAGTGGAGGACGCATGGCCAAGCAGGACGACAAGAACGTCATCGAGATGCCCGACGGCCCCCCGGACGCCACCGGCCTGACCCCGCGCCAGCAGCGGGTGCTCGCCACGATCAAGGACTCCATCGAGACCAAGGGCTACCCGCCCTCGATGCGCGAGATCGGCCAGGCCGTCGGCCTCACCTCGTCCTCCAGCGTCGCCCACCAGCTGCGGGTGCTCGAGGGCAAGGGGTTCCTGAAGCGCGACCCCAACCGCCCGCGCGCCCTCGAGGTGTTCCTGCCCGAGGTGATGGCGGCGCGGCGCAGCATGTCCGGCGCCGACGAGACCACCTTCGACGAGACCGGTATAGGCGACGCCAACCCGACCGCCACCAACGTCCCGGTCGTCGGACGCATCGCCGCCGGCGGCCCGATCCTCGCCGAGGAGCAGGTCACCGACGTGTTCCCGCTGCCCAAGCAGCTCGTCGGCGACGGCACCCTCTTCCTCCTCGAGGTCTCGGGTGACTCGATGGTCGACGCGGCGATCTGCAACGGCGACTACGTCGTCATCCGCCAGGAGCAGACCGCCGAGAACGGTCAGATCGTCGCGGCGATGATCGAGGGCGAGGCCACGGTCAAGACCTTCCAGCGCAAGGACGGCCACGTGTGGCTGCTCCCCCACAACGACGCCTACGACCCGATCCCGGGTGACAACGCCACGATCCTCGGTGTCGTGACCGCGGTGCTGCGCAGCCTCTGAGCACCGCGGGGGGGGTGGGACGCCGTTTGAAAGGCACCCACCCACCGGCCACGATTGCGGCATGAGCAACGTCGAGAAGTCCTATGACTACGTAATCGTCGGTGCGGGGGTCGCTGCGGCGAGCGCCGTGAAGGGCATCCGTTCGCAGGACGCGAGCGGCCGGGTCGCGGTGATCGGCTCCGAACCGGACAAGCCGGTCTACCGCCCGGCGCTGTCCAAGGACCTCTGGCTCAAGGACGACGAGACCCTCGAGGGCGCCTCGCTGGCCGGGGACCTCGACGACGATGACGCGGTCGACCTGGTCACCGACACGACCGTCACCGAGATCGACCCCGGCGCCCACGTCGTACGCCTCGCCGACGGCAGCAGCGTCGGCTACGGCCAGTTGCTGCTGGCCACCGGCGCCGAGCCGCGCGTGCTCGCCGTCGACCCCGGCCCGCGCGTCATCTACTACCGCACCGCCGCCGACTACCAGCGGCTGCGGGCGGTCGCGACCGAGGGCAGCCACGTCGCCGTCGTCGGCGGTGGCTACATCGGCTCGGAGATCACCTCGGCCCTCGTGCAGAACGGCGTCCAGGTGACGCTGGTGCTCGACCTCGAGGACGTGCAGGAGCAGATGTTCCCGCGTGCGCTCGCCGCGACGCTCACGAAGGCCTTCGCCGACCGCGGCGTCGAGGTGGTGCACGGCTCGGTCGAGGGCGGCCAGGAGGACGACGGTGGCGTACGGATCCGCCTCGCCGACGGCACCTCCATCACCGCCGACGCGGCCGTCATCGGCGTCGGCGTGCTGCCGCGCACCGGCCTCGCCGAGGCCGCCGGGCTCGAGGTCGACAACGGCGTCGTGGTGGACGACCACCTGCGCACGAGCGACCCCGACGTGTACGCCGCGGGCGACGTCGCGTCGTACCCCGACGCGCTCCTCGGGCGCCGCCGCGTCGAGCACGTCGAACACGCCGAGAAGTCCGGCGAGCACGCCGGCAAGGTGATGGCCGGCGCCGACGAGGCCTACGGCTACACGCCCTTCTTCTGGTCCGACATCCTCGACTACGGCTACGAGGCCGTCGGCGAGACCCGCAGCGACCTCGACCTCGTCGAGGACTGGAAGGACGGCGAGGTCGGCACCGGCGTCGTCTACTACCTCCAGTCCGGTCAGGTCCGCGGCGTGCTGCTCTGGAATGTCTGGGACAGCGTCGACGAGGCGCGCGCCGTCATCGAGGAGACCGGCAAGGAGCCGGTCTCCGACCCGGAGTCGCTGCGGGGGCGCATCCCGCTGGGCTGAGCTCCACCCCGCTGGGGAACCAGATGCAGCCGTTCACCGCTCGGATGGATGCATCTGGTTCCCCAACGATCGTCGACGAGCCGCCGTAGTAGCCTCGCCGCGATGCCCACGCCCGACGCTCCCCCGCCGGAGCTCTTCCGCACCCGTCCGGGCAACCGGCGCCGCTACACCGTGGACGCGCAGGCCGAGCTGGACCGGCTGGCCGCGGCGGGCGAGGCGTCGGCCTGGCTCAGCCCGCTGGCGTACAACCTCACGATCAGCCACAGCCACCGGTTCGTCTGGTACCGCGTGGCCAAGGTCGCGACGCGCACGATCCGCCACCACTGCGAGACCCACGGCGTGAGCATGGACGTCGACCACGCGATGCGGGTGCGCTACCCGCTGGCGAGCTTCGGCGACTACTTCACCTTCGCGTTCGTGCGCGACCCGCTCGACCGCTTCGTGTCGGCGTGGCACGACAAGGTCGTGGACAACAACTACTACGACTTCGACCCGGCCACGCACGAGCGGATGCAGGTAGTGGAGGAGTTCGCCCGCTGGACCGCCGGCCACGACCTGTCCGCGGTGCCGGGCACCGACCAGCACCTGACGCTCCAGAGCCGGATGATCGACCTCAACCGCGTCGACTTCGTGGGCCGGCTGGAGACGTTCGACGGCGACTTCGCCGAGGTGTGCGAGCGCATCGGCGCCCCGGCGGTGCCGACGGCGCCGCAGAACCAGACCGCCCCCGGCGGGCGCGACCGCCAGGTGTCGCGCGAGCTGGCTGAGCTCGTGGCGCGGATGTACGCCCGCGACTACCAGGTGTTCGGTTACTCCCCGCCGGCCTGAGCGTTCCGAGGCCTCAGGACTGGCCGAGCCGCTTGAGCGCCTGGCGCACGAGGGCCGGATCCGTGGTCGACCACATGGGCGGGAGCGACGCCTTGAGGAAGCGGCCGTAGCGGGCGGTCTCGAGGCGCGGGTCGAGCACGGCGACGACGCCGCGGTCGGACGTCGTACGGATGAGGCGTCCCGCCCCCTGCGCCATCAGCAGCGCCGCGTGGGTCGCCGAGATCTCCATGAAGCCGTTGCCGCCACGGTCGTCGGCGGCTTTCGCGCGCGCCGACATCAGCGGGTCGTCGGGCCGCGGGAACGGTATGCGGTCGATGATCACGAGCTGGCAGGTGTCGCCCGGGACGTCGAGGCCCTGCCACAGCGAGAGCGTGCCGAACAGGCAGGTGTGAGGGTCCTCGACGAACTGCTTGGCGAGCTCGGGCAGCTGCGCGTCGCCCTGCGCCAGCGTGGTCAGGTGCGGCAGGCGGGTGCGGACGGCCTCGGCCGCGGTCTCCGCGGCGCGCCGGGACGAGAAGAGGCCGAGCGTGCGGCCGTCGAGCGCGTCGACGAGGTCGCAGATCTCGTCGAGCTGCGCGGGGCCGAGCCCGTCGCGGCCGGGCTGGGGCAGGTGGCGGGCGACGTAGAGGATCGACTGCTGGCCGTAGTCGAAGGGCGACCCGACGTCGATGCCCTTCCACGGGAGCGCGTCCTCGGCGTCGGTGGTGGCCACCTGGTGACCGATGCGCTCGGTGGGCTTGAGGCCGAGCGAGGTGGCGACCGCGCCGAACTCACCACCCAGCATCAGCGTCGCGCTGGTGAAGACGACCGTCTTGTCGGTGAGCAGCTTGTCGCGCATCGGCCCCCACACCTGCAGCGGGGCGACGTGGAGCCGGGCCGGGAAGCGGTCGCGGGCCTCGCCGAGCCACAGCACGTCGGCCTGCGACGCGGCGGCCATCCGCTCGGCGTTGACGAAGACCTCCTGCACCATGCCCTTGGCCTGCGTGCGGCCGGCGTCGCCCTCCCCCTCGCCGCCGGACTCGCGCGGGAACGCCGACAGGCACGCCCGCGCCGCGTCGCGTACGAGGACGAGGGCGTCGGAGAGCTGGGTGGACATCTGGTCGATGCGACCGGGCGGCGTCGCCTCGAACGCCTCGGCCAGCTGCTGGGCGGCGTCCTCGAGGTCACCGGCCGGGTCGCCGCTGGCGTCGTCGGCCCAGCGGGTCGCGCGACGAGCGGCGCGCTCGATGTCGGACACGCCGAGCTCGTCGGTCGCCGCCTGCGTGACCCGCGCCGTCAGCTCGTGGGCCTCGTCGATGACCACCGTGTCGTAGTCGGGGATCATCGGGACGTCCTCGATCGCGTCGATCGCGAGGAGGGAGTGGTTGGTGACGATCAGGTGGCTGCGCTGGGCCTTCTCCTTCGCCAGCTCGGCGAAGCACTCCTGGCCGAAGGGGCACTTGCTCGCGCCGAGGCACTCGCGGTGGTTGACCGAGACCTGGCGCCACTCGCGGTCGGTGTGGCGCGGCGCGTTGTCGCGCTCACCGCTGCCGCCCTGCTCAGACTCCTCCTCCGCCCAGGCGCGCAGCTCGAGCACCTTCTCGGCCATCGCTCCCAGCGGTACGTCGACCAGCGTGCCCTGGTCGTCGGGGACGCCGGCGCGGATGCGGTGCAGGCAGGCGTAGTTGGAGCGGCCCTTGAGCACGGCGTACGACGTGTCGAGGCCGCGCACGTGCTTGACCGCCTCGACCAGGCGCGGCAGGTCGCGCTCGACGAGCTGGTGCTGCAGGGCGAGGGTGGCGGTGGCGACCACGACACGCTTGTCGTGGAGCATCGCGGGCACCAGGTAGCCGAGCGACTTGCCGGTGCCGGTGCCGGCCTGCACCAGGAGGTGGCGGCCCTCCTCCATCGCCTCGGCGACCTCAGTCGCCATCTGCACCTGGCCGTCGCGCTGCTGTCCGCCGAGGGCGGCGACCGCGGTGCCCAGCACCTCGCTGACGGGGGTGCCGACGGCGGGAGAGGCGGTGGCGGTCTCGGGCACCAGAGCACCCTACGCGGCGGCGCCGACGCTCCGTCGTACGCCGTCCACAGCCGCTGTCAGAAGTCGGTCAGTAGTTCTTCTTGCGGCCGATCTGGCGCTCGATGCGGCGCTCGGGCTGGCCGAGCACCCGGGCGAGGATCTTGACCCGGTAGCGGTAGGCCACCACGCCCACGACGATGATCAGCAGGATCCACAACATGCATCGATCGTACGTCGCAGGGCCCAGCCGACGACCCGACTTGTGGGGGAAGTCCGACACCTGGAGGGGGTTGTACACCCCTCGAAGTGACGGACTCCCCGCCTGAGCGGGGAGTCCCCGAGAAAGCCGGCGCCGAAAATCCGACCGACCGTCAGACGACGGCGCCGGAGTCCTCGGGGGCGCGCTCGACCTTCTCCTTCTTCACCCGGCTCATCGGCCACTTCTCGTTGAAGTAGGTGAGGAGCGGGGTGGAGACGACGACCGAGGAGGCGGTGCCGACGACGAGGCCGACGAGCAGCGCGATGGCGAAGTCCTGCAGCGAGTCGCCGCCGAGGATGACGAGCGCGGCAAGGATGAACATCGTGCCGAGGCCGGTGTTGACCGTGCGGGGGATGGTCTCGACGGCCGCCTTGTTGGCGACGTCGGTGAAGTCCTCCTCGGGCCGGGAGCCCCACCAGCGTTCGCGGATGCGGTCGAAGACGACGACGGTGTCGTTGACCGACAGGCCGATGATGGTCATCGCCGCAGCCAGGAAGATGCCGTCGATGGGCTTCTGCAGCCAGGCGAAGAGGCCGACGACCAGGATCACGTCGTGCGCCATGCCGAGCACCGCGGCCACGCCGAAGGTCCACTTGAACCGCACCGCGAGGTAGAGCAGCTGGGCCAGGAAGGCGACGCCGAAGGCGATCAGCGCGTTGTTGCGCAGCTGCTCACCCAGCGAGGCGCTGATCTGCTGGTCGTCGACCTTGCTGACCTCACCGCCGACCGCGGCGAGCTCGTCCTCGATCCGCTGCTCCTCCTCGTTGGACACCTCGCCCACGCGGACCGTGAAGTCGGCGGTGTCGGCGGTCTGCACGACCGCCTCGGGGAAGCCGGCGTCGGCGACGGCCTCGCGGGCCTGGTCGACCGTCATGTCCTGGTTGGTCACCGAGTAGTCGAGCTGGCGACCGCCGGTGAACTCGACGCCGAGGTTGAGGCCCTGCGTCACGATGCCGGTGACGGCGACGACGAGCGCGGCGGCCGAGACACCGAGCCACATCTTGCGCCGCTTCATGATCTGGGGGTCCTTGCGGTCCAGCCACTGGCGCACCTTGCCGATCGAGCCGAGGCCGCTGACAGCCGGGCGGCGGGCGACCGCCTTGTTGGAGACGGCGAGGTCGCACAGCACGCGCGCGATGATCAGCGCCGAGATCATCGAGGCGATGACACCGATGGACAGCGTCACACCGAAGCCCTTGATCGGGCCGGAGCCGAGGAAGAACAGCAGGCCGGCCGCGAGGAGCGTGGTGATGTTGGAGTCGATGATCGCGCTCCACGCCTTGTTGAAGCCGACCGCGAGCGCCCGCCTGAGCCCGGCGGACGGATAGGCCTGGTACTCCTCACGCGCTCGTTCGAAGACGAGCACGTTGGCGTCGATCGCCATGCCGATGGCGAGCACGAAGCCCGCGAGCCCGGGCAGGGTCAGCGTCGAGCCCAACCCGACGAGCATGGCGTAGGCGAGCAGGGCGTACGACGCCAGCGCGAGCGTCGCCGCGAAGCCGACGAGGCGGTAGACGAAGATGATGAAGAGGCCGGTCAGCGCGATGCCGATGATGCCGGCCTCGACGGAGGCGTCGATCGCCGCGGCACCGAGCGAGGGGCCGACGAGGCGGTCGGAGATCGCGCGGAGCTCGAGCGGCAGCGCGCCGCCCTCGATGAGCGCGGCGAGGTCCTTGGACTCCTCGGAAGTGAAGTTGCCGGTGATGTCGGTCGAGCCGCCGCGGATGCCGACGTCGCAGCCGACGTCGGTGTTGACCTCCGGCGAGGAGATGACCTCGCCGTCGAGCACGATCGCGATGCGCCTCTTCGGGTCGCCGGACGGGTTGCACGCGGCCTTGCCGGTGATGTCGGCCCAGGTGCGCCCGCCCTCGCCGTTGAAGTCGATGGCGACGACCCACTCGACGCTCTGGTCGCGCTGCACGGCGCTGGCGCCGCTGATCTCCTCACCCTGGATGACCGTGGGGCCGACCTCGATGGTGTCGCCCTGGTCGGACGGCAGGATCTGGTTGTTCTTCTTGGCGGGCTCCGCGTCGGGCTGCGCGGTGCCGATCACCTCGTGGATCGTCAGCTGGGCGGTGCTGCCGATGCGGTCCTCGGCCTCCTGGGCCTCCTCGTCGCTGGTCACACCGGGCAGCTCGACGAGGATGCGGTTCTCGCCCTGGCGCACCAGCGTGGACTCGGCGACACCGAGGGCGTCGACGCGACCGCGGAGCACCTCGAGGGTCTTGTCGACGTTCTCGGCCGTCGCCGGGGTCTGCTCGGTGCCCTCCGCCTCGAAGATGAACTGAGCACCGCCGCGGAGGTCGAGGCCGAGGTTGGGCTTGATGTTGACGGCGAGCGCAGCGCACCCGACCAGGAGGCCGAGCACGAGGATGAACCGGACCCAGACACCACGTGACATGCGCGACATCCTCCACCACAAGACTTCGAACGCCCCAATCAGGGCACGGGGGGCTCAACGCGCGGCCTGCGGTGAAGGTTCCCCTCGCTGGGTCCGCCTCTCGACAGGGACCGCCGGTGGGTGTTGTGTGGGTGGACTGCGGCCGATCCGCGGCCGCGCTCTCGGGAGGGCACATGTCCATACGCAGGAGAACGACCAGGAGCGTCCGGCTGGTGGCCGTCGGCGCACTGGTGACAGCAGGGTTGGCCGCCGGGGCGGGGGTGGCGACCGGCGCGGGTGCGCCGGACCGCGACGACGGGCGCCGCGAGGTCGCCCGCACCGCGTCCGACGACACCACGAAGATCGTCATGGTCCGGGCGCCGGAGGTCGAGGACCGCAACGAGGTGATCGAGCTGGGTCTCGACGTCACCGAGCACGCCACCGAGCGCGGCATCGAGGTGGTGCTCCACGACGAGAAGGACGCCGCCGCGCTGCGCGACGCGGGCTTCACGTGGACCGTCACCGTCGACGACCTCGAGGCGCTGACCGAGGCCAACCGCGAGGCCGACGCGGCGTACGCTGACCGCGTGCGCACCTCGGGCCTGCCGAGCGGCCGGACGTCCTACCGCACCTACGACGACTACCTGCGCGACATGGGACGCCTCGCACGGCTGTACCCCACCCTCACCAAGCCGCTCACCCTCGCCAACCCGACGGTGCTCGGCGAGCGCATCCGCGGCCTCGAGATCAGCGTCGACGCCACCGACGTGCGCGACGGCAAGCCCGTCTTCCTGCTGATGGGCGCCCACCACGCACGCGAGTGGCCGAGCGCCGAGCACACCATGGAGTTCGCCTTCGACCTGCTGCAGTCCTACTACGACCGCGACCGTGACGTACGCAACCGTGCGCGCCGGGTGCTGAGCGAGTCGCGCGTGATCGTGGTCCCCGTCGTCAACGTCGACGGCTTCAAGATCTCGCGGGGCGCCGCGCCGCTCGGCGACTTCAGCACCTTCGACTACGAGATGAAGCGCAAGAACTGCTCGATCTCGGCCAACACCCCCGCGCAGTACACGTCCGGGACCTGCGCGGACAACCCCGCCGGTCGGCTGCGCGGCACCGACCTCAACCGCAACTACCCCGGCTTCTGGGGCGGCGGCGGCGCCAGCCCCGTGTGGTCCAGCGACACCTACCGCGGCGACGCGCCCGGCAGCGAGCCCGAGTCCGACGCGGTCCGCACGCTGATCTCCGAGCGCGCGGTCACCGTGATGATCTCCAACCACACCTACAGCAACCTCGTGCTGCGCCCGCCGGCCATCGCAGCGACCGGGCTGGCTCCTGACGAACCCGAGCTCAAGGCCCTCGGCGACGCGATGGCGGCGCAGAACGCCTACACCAGCCAGGCGTCCTACCAGCTCTACGACACCTCGGGCTCCACCGAGGACTGGAGCTACTGGATCACCGGCGGCCTGGGCTACACCTTCGAGATCGGCGACGAGGGCTTCCACCCCGCCTTCGAGGAGGCGGTCGTCGGGGAGTACCTCGGCGAGGCACCCGCGGACGGCGCCGGGCTCGGTGGCAACCGGGAGGCGTACTGGCTCGCTGCAGAGGCGGCGGCCGACGACGGTCTGCACTCGCGCATCGTCGGCTCCGCGCCGGCCGGTCGCACGATCACCGTGTCCAAGCACGTGGTCTCGCCGACGTCGCCGGTGATCGGCATCGACGGCAGCGTCGGTGACCCGATCCTCTACGAGGACACGCTCGTCACGGAGTACGCCACGGACCGCGGCGGTCGGTTCGTGCTGGACGTCAACCCCTCGACGCGGCCGCTGGTGGCCGGTCGCTACGGCCGCTACCCCGAAGCTCCGCCCCAGGCGCCGGTCACGCTGGTCAACCCAGACGGCGTGCCGGCGGTCGGGAGCAGCGAGTCGACGACCTTCGAGGTGCAGGGCCTGCCCGCGGTCGACAACGGGTACGCCGTGGTGGAGGTCGACTGGCCCTCGGACGACGCGGAGGCCTTCGACTGGGACTTCACGCTCCTGGGCCCGGACGGTACGCCGGTCGGCTCCGCGGCCACGCTCGACAACCCGGAGGTGATCCGCGTGCCCGACCCGCAGCCCGGCACCTACACGCTCGTCGCCGACAACTACGCAGGCGGCGACGCCGCCCACGACTGGAGCGGCGAGGTGACGTTCGAGAGTCCGGACCCGCCGATCGACACCGGGGTCAAGGAGGCGTGGCTGGTCTCGTGCACCGACCGGAAGGGTCGCGTGCTCGGCACCCGTGAGGTCGTCGTCGACCGGGGTGAGGTCGCCGGCGTCGGCGACGTCTGCCGCCGAGGTCGGCTGAAGGACTGACGGAACGCCTGAGGAGGTTCAGGGATCCCCGGTCGGCCGGGGATCCCTGAGCTCAGCGGCCGTACGCCTCGAGCTCGCCGGCGAGGTCGGCGTTGGCCCGCCCGGCGACGAGGGTGCCGTCGCCGGTGTGCTCCATCGAGCCGATCTCGGCCTCCTGGTGGATCCGGTTGACCAGGTCGCCGCGCTCGTAGGGCAGGAGCACGTCGAACTCGACCTGCGGCCGCGGCAGCTCGGACTCGATGGTGCGCAGCGCCTCCTCGATGCCCTCACCGGTCTTCGCGCTCACCACGACGCTGTGCGGCTCGCGGGCCTTGAGCCGGCCGATCACGAGCGGGTCCGCGGCGTCGGCCTTGTTGATGACGATGACCTCGGGCACCTTGGTCGCACCGATCTCGGCGAGCACCTCGCGCACCGCGGCGATCTGCCCCTCGGGGTCGGGGTGGGAGCCGTCGACGACGTGGAGCAGCAGGTCGGCGTCGGCGACCTCCTCCAGCGTCGAGCGGAACGCCTCGACGAGGTCGTGCGGCAGGTGGCGGACGAAGCCCACGGTGTCGGACATCGTGTAGACGCGGCCGTCGCTGGTCGTCGTACGACGCGTGGTGGGGTCGAGGGTCGCGAACAGCGCGTCCTCCACCAGGACGCCGGCGTCGGTGAGCCGGTTGAGCAGTGACGACTTGCCGGCGTTGGTGTAGCCGGCGATCGCGACGCTCGGCACGTGGTTGCGGCGCCGCGACTGGCGCTTCACCTCACGGGTGCCGCTCATCTCCTTGAGCTCGCGGCGCAGCTTGGCGATCTTGGTGTTGATGCGGCGCCGGTCGGTCTCGATCTTGGTCTCACCGGGCCCACGGCCGCCGATGCCCTCACCGCCGGCCGCACGGCCGCCGGCCTGGCGGGACAGGTTGCCGCCCCAGCCGCGCAGGCGCTGCTTCATGTACTGCAGCTGCGCCAGCTCGACCTGCGCCTGGCCCTCCTTGCTCTTCGCGTGCTGGGCGAAGATGTCGAGGATCAGCGCGGTGCGGTCGACGACCTTGACCTTGATCTTGTCCTCGAGGTTGCGCAGCTGGCTGGGGGCGAGCTCGCCGTCGCAGATGACGGTGTCGGCGCCGGTGGCCTGCACGATCTCGCGGATCGCCTCGACCTTGCCGCGACCGATGTAGGTCGCCGGGTCGGGCTTCTGCCGGCGCTGGAAGACCGCCTCGAGCACCTCGGACCCGGCGGTCTCGGCGAGCAGCGCGAGCTCGGCCATGGAGTTCTCGGCGTCGGTGACGGACCCCTCGGTCCACACCCCGACGAGCACGACCTTCTCCAGGCGGAGCTGGCGGTACTCGACCTCGGTGATGTCCTCGAGCTCGGTGCGCAGGCTCGCGACCCGGCGCAGGGCGTGGCGCTCGGCGAGCTCCTGCGCGCCGAGGGTCAGCTCCTCGGGGTCGTCCTCGTCGTAGTCGTCGTACGTCGTCTCGGCGTAGCCGGACTCGAACTCCTCGTCGTCGTCGGCGGCGGGATCCGTGTCGAGCAGCTCGTCGTCGAGCTCGATCGCGTCGTCGTCCCAGCCGCGGGTGGCGTCGAGGGCGTCGCGCAGGTTGAAGTCAGGTGCGTTCGTCATATGTCGACAAGGGTAGGTCGCCCGGGCTCACCTGCGCGAACAGGTTTCGAGATCGGTGCTGACGCCCAGGGCTGACGGCCGCCGGCCCAGCGGCTCAGGCGCGATGCCGTCCGGCGGGCACCGCGGGCTCCCCCACGAGGGACCCCTCGTCGACGAACTCGTCGCAGGCAGCGCGGACGTCGTGGGGCGTGTGGCCCGGACCGACCACGACGACGCGTACGCCGGCCGCGTGCAGGCGGTGCAGCAGCGGGAGCATCGAGGTCATGTCACCGGCCAGGACCACCTCGTCGACGGCCGCCTCGCGCGCGATGTCGACGGCGTCGATGGCCAGCGCCACCCGCGCCTGCTCGTCGTCGCCTGCCAGCTGGTGGAAGGAGTGCAGACCCTGTCGCCGCAGGTGCTCGACCCACGACCCGAGGTCGGACCGACTCCAGTCGGCGTAGGCGCGGCACACGGTGACGGACCCGCGCCCGGGGAGTCGGTCGAGCAGCCCGGCGGCAGCGTCGGCGGTGATGCGACGGGCGTCGATCAGCACCGCCACCCTCCTCGGCTGCTCCGGCTCGTCGGAGGACGGGCGGCGCGGGAGAGGGCGGGCAGTGGACACGGGCGCCGGCCGCAAGGGCACGTCGGGCGTCTCGGCGCCCGGCGCCTTCACGCCCGCACCCTTCGCGTCCGGCGCCTTCTCGTCGGGTGCGACGCGGAGGGCGCCGCCCCGGCGCACGCCCATCCATCGTCGGACGAGCGTCGCGAGCTCGTTGTCGTCCCCATCAGCCGCTGCGCGCGGCTCCACCACGTTGGTCATCGTGCCCCCCACAGGCGTTGATGCATGCTTCCCTCGATCACCATCCACCCTTTGGGGCGGCGCGTGGGGGGATCGCGCGAATCGCGCGGGGGCGGTCTGGACCAGTGGAGCGGTCAGGCCGGTGTCACTTGGGTGGCATCCGGATGCCGCCGTCGACGCGGATCGTCTCGCCGTTCATGTAGGAGTTGGTCAGGCACTCCACGACCATGCTGGCGAGCTCTTCGGCGCGACCGAGGCGCTTGGGGAAGAGGACGGATCGGCCGAGGTTGGCCTTGAACTCCTCGGGGTCGGGGAACGCGTCGTAGATCGGGGTGTCGATCAGCCCGGGGGCCACGGTGTTGAGCCGGATGCCGGCCGCCGACAGGTCGCGCGCAACGGGCAGGGTCATGCCGACCACTCCGCCCTTGGAGGCGGAGTAGGACGCCTGGCCGATCTGGCCGTCGAAGGCGGCGACCGACGCCAGGTTGACGATCGCGCCGCGCTGCCCGTCGGCGTCGGGCTCGTTGCGGCTCATCACGGTCGCGGCCTGGCGGGTCATGTCGAAGGTGCCGATCAGGTTGATCTCGACGACCTTGCGGAAGGCGTCGAGGTCGTGGGCCTGCTCGAGCAGCCCGTCACGGCCAATGGTGCGCTGCGCCCAGCCGATGCCGGCGGAGTTGACGCACGCGCGTAGGGGGGCGATCTCGGCGGCCGCCTCGACGGCGGCGGCGACCTGCTCGGTCCTGGTCACGTCGACGGCAGCGAAGACACCGCCGACCTCCGCTGCCAGCGCCTCACCCTTCTCGGCGTTGAGGTCGGCGACGACGACCACGGCGCCCCTGGCTGCGAGGGCTCGCGCGACGGCGGCGCCGATGCCGCTCGCGCCGCCGGTGACGATGGCGGTGGATCCGGTGATGTCCATGCGCCGGATCCTAGGTGGGTTCCGTCCACAGATCGCAGCGGACCCCTGTCGCGTGGCACAGTGGCGACCTACATTCGGGGCATGACGATGACGCCCACCAGACGCGCCGGCAAGGTCACCGAGACAGATGACTGCCTGCAAGAGATCCGCGGCGTCCTGGCCTCGGCCTGGGCGACCCAACAGCGTCACGGCAACCGGCTCGACGAGCTCGACCGACGGCTCGATGCCCTCGACGCCCGCGTCGGCTCGATAGACGCCAAGCTCGAGGAAGTGCTCACACTGCTGCGCGAGCGCTGATCAGAGGTCGGTGACGCCCTCGGCGACGAGCACGGCAGGACCGGTCATCAGGACGCGGTCGTCCTCGGTCCACACCACGTGCAGCGTGCCGCCGGGCAGGTCGACGCGGTACGTCGTCCCGCGGGGGGCGTCGTCGGCCAGCGCCGTGGCGACCGCCACCGCGCAGGCTCCGGTGCCGCAGGAGCGGGTCTCGCCGGAGCCGCGCTCGTGCACCCGCATGGCCACGTGGTGCTCGCCGCGACGCACCACGAACTCGACGTTGACGCCCTCGGGGTAGACCGCGTCGTCGTGCTCCGGCGGCTCGAGCAGCGGGCCCGGCTCGGCCAGGTTGTCGACGTACGCCACCGCGTGCGGGTTGCCCATCGAGACGTGGACGGCGGGCCACGATCGGCCCATCACGGACACCTCGGTCTCGCCCAGCACCTCGGGGGTGCCCATGTCGGCGGTGTACTCGTCACCGGTCCGGTCAAGGACCTTCACGCCGTCGCGCGTGGTGATGCGCATCGGGAAGGCTTCGCCCTCGAGCTCGTGGAGGTAGCGCGCGAAGACGCGGATCCCGTTACCGCACATCTCGCTGACGGACCCGTCGGCGTTGCGGTAGTCCATGAACCAGCCGTCGCCCTGGCGGACGGCCCGGAGCACCCCGTCGCCGCCGATGCCGGCCCGGCGGTCGCACAGCGCCCGCACCCGCTCGGCGGACAGGTCGCCGTGGACCGTGCCGTCGGGGTCGGGCAACACCACGAAGTCGTTCTCCGTGCCGTGGCCCTTGAGGAAGGGGTAGCTCACGCCCCGATTGTGGCAGGCCCGCGCGTGACTACCGCGGGTCGACCACCTTCGCGGACCCCTTGCCACGACGGCTCGGCTCGGCCACCGCGGTCAGCCGCTTGCGGGGACCGATCTCGATCGCCGTCGCCGCGCCGATCTCGGCGGCGCTCGTGAACGCATCGCCCGCCGGGACCAGCGTGTGCCCGAGCGCCGTGAGCGCCGGACCGTAGGTCGCGATGAACGCCGGCTCGGCGGTCACGTTGGTGGTGTTGCGCTGGGTGGCGCGCGGCGCGGCGATGGCCTCCTCGATCGTCATGCCCAGGTCGATGCGGTTGATCAGCATCTGCAGCACGGTCGTGATGATCGTCGAGCCGCCCGGTGAGCCGAGGGCCAGGAACGGCTTGCCGTCCTTGAGCACGATCGTCGGCGACATCGAGCTCCGGGGGCGCTTGCCGGGCTGGATGCGGTTGGGGTCGGCGGCGTCGTACACGGTCGAGAAGTCGGTGAGCTCGTTGTTGAGCAGGAAGCCGTGGCCCGGCACGACCATGCCCGAGCCGCCGGTCTGCTCGATGGTGAGGGTGTACTCGACGACGTTGCCCCACTGGTCGGCGACCGTGAGGTTGGTGGTCGAGATGTTCTCGGTGTCGGCGTCGGTCGTGCCCTTCGCCGTCGACGGGGAGCACACGCCGTCGTACGACGTCACGTCGCCCGCCGCGACCGGTTTGGTCGCGGCCTTCGCCGGGTCGAGCGAGCAGGCCCGCTCGGCGGCGAACCGGTCATCGAGGAGCCGCTTGACCGGCACGTCGACGAAGGCCGGGTCGCCGAGGTACTTGCCGCGGTCGGCGAAGGCCAGGGCGCTGGCCTCGAGGTAGTGGTGGAGCGCCTGCTCGGCCGTCATCGACGAGAGGTCGTAGCGCTCGAGGATGTTGAGCGCCTCGCCGACGGTCGTGCCACCTGAAGAGGAGGGCGCCATGCCGTAGACGTCGTGGCCGCGGTAGCCCGTCCTCGCGGCGCGCTGCGAACGGACCCTGTAATCACGCAGGTCGCGCGCGGTGAGCCAGCCGGCGGGCACGGGGAGCTCGGTGTTCTTGGTGGTGCGGGGCTTGCGCACGACCTCCGACATCAGTCGGGCGAGCTTGCCGCGGTAGAACGCCTTGGTGCCGCGCTGCGCGATCATGTCGTAGGTCTCGGCGAGCTCGGGGTTGCGGAAGACGGAGCCGACCTTGGGGGCGTCACCCTTGGGCAAGAACAGCTTCTTGGTGTCCTTGAAGGCGGCGAAGCGCACCTCGTTGTCGAGGGTCTGCTGGCGGAAGGTCTCGTCGACCTTGAAGCCGCGGCGCGCGACCTTGGTGGCCGGCGCCAGCGCGTCGGCGAGCGACAGCGTGCCCCAGTTGGCCAGCGCCTTGTCCCAGGTGGCGAGGGTGCCGGGGGTGCCGACGCTCGCGCCGCTCGTCACGAGGTCGGGGGTGAACGTGTAGGGCTTGCCCGTCGCGGGGTCGATGAAGGCGTCCTGCGGCATCTTCATCGGAGCGGTCTCGCGGCCGTCGAGCGTGCGGACCTTGCCGGACTTGGCGTTGTAGAAGACGAAGTAGCCGCCGCCGCCGATGCCGGCGCTGTAGGGCTCGGTCACGCCGAGCGTCGCCGCGGCCGCCACCGCGGCGTCGACCGCGTTGCCGCCCGCCTTGAGGACCTTGAGCCCGGCGGCGCTCGCCTCGGGATCGACCGTGCTGATCGCGCCGCCCTTGCCCACGGCGGTCGGGTCCTTGACGGTCGGGCGGTCCGAGGTGGTCGACGGCGCCGGCGCGGCCTGCGCCGCGGACTGAGCGGGGACCGGGGTCGCGACGAGGGCGGCGGCGACGGCGAGTCCGCTGGCGGCCGAGAGGCCGGCGGTGACACGGCGGGCGAGGTGGGACATGCGGGTTCCTCCCGAGAGTCGGTGCTCCCACCCTGCCGCTGCCCCCGCGGGTTGTCCAACACCCCCGCGGGTGCGTCGTCGGGTGTGCCCGTCTCGCGCCGGGCACACGGTCCGCGGACGACTGCGCGGACGACTGCGCGGACGACTCAGCGGACGACCGAGTAGCGCCCGCACATGAAGTCGCGGTTGCGGGCGGTCTCCTCGAGGCGCAGCTCGACGTGGCGCGGCAGCACGGGCGCTCCGCTGCCGACGGTCACCGGGGCGTACTGGATCCACACCTCGTCGAGCAGGCCCGCGTCGTGAAACTGGCCCACCAGCTCGCCGCCACCCACGACCCACAGGTCCTTGCCGTCGGCGGCCTCGGTCATCTCGGCGTGGACGCGGCGCACGTCGTCGCGATCGAACCGCACGCTCGGCGGGGCGTCGGGGAAGGTGCGGTGGGTCAGCACCCAGGTCGGCAGCGGCCCCCACGGGCCGTCGTCGTGGTCGAGGATCCACTGCCAGGTGCTGGCGCCCATCACGCAGGCGCCGAGCCGCTCGCGGAACGCGGGGTAGGCCATCGGGCCGTCGTTGTCGATGTCGCGGGAGGTGAGCCAGTCGAGCGAGTGGTCGTCGGTCGCGATGAAGCCGTCGAGCGTGCAGCCGGTGTAGTAGATGGTCGCCATCGCTCCACCATGGCACCGCCCACTGACACCGCGCTTGGTCGAGCCTGCCGGTCTGTGGACTCCGCCCTGGCTTATCGGACGAGCGCGTCCAGCGCGGGCTCCGCCGCCTCGGGCGGGAGGTGGCCGAGGGTGATCAGCTGCGCCATCCCGTGCACCGTCGACCAGAGCGCGGCCGACAGGGCCATCGGGTCGCGGCCCTGCCAGCCGGGCTCCTGCACGAGCTCGCCGACCAGCGACCCGAGCAGCTCCTCGTTGCGGGCGATCAGGGGCGCCATCTCCGCGCTGGGCGAACCCGCGGCGCAGTAGTCCGGGTCGAAGACCAGCGCGAACGCCTGCGGGTGGGCGGCGGCGTACGCGACGTAGGCAAGCCCGAGCGCGCGCACCTTCGCGACCGTCCCCTCGGCCGCGGCGACCGCCTCCTCCTGGGCGGCCAGCAGCGCCGCCATGCCGCGCACCCCGAGCGCGCTGAGCAGGGCGGCGCGGTCGCCGAAGTGGTGGTAGGGCGCGTTGTGGCTCACCCCCGCGCGCCGGGCGACCTCGCGCAGGCTGATCCTGGCCGCCGACGTCGTCTCGAGCAGGTCGAGCGCGGCGTCCTCGAGCGCGGCCTGCAGGTTGCCGTGGTGGTATCCGGCCGCAGATCTTGACATGAGCAACATCCTACTCCAATGTGGACGTTGTCCAGATTCTTGTCACTGTCCAGATTGGAGCCCGCCATGGGCAACGTCCTCGTCATCGACGGCCACCCCGACCCCGCCTCGCTCACCGCCCACCTCGCTGCGTCGTACGCCGACGGCGCCGGCGCCGCGGCCACCGCGCTCGTCCTGCGCGACCTCGACTTCGACCTCACCCTCCGCACCGGCTACCGGACGCCGCAAGACCTCGAGGCCGACCTGGCCCGCGCCCAGGAGCTGCTGGAGTGGGCCGACCACGTCGCCGTCTTCACGCCGCTGTGGTGGGGCTCGGTGCCCGCGCTCCTCAAGGGCTTCTTCGACCGCACGCTCGAGCGCGGCTGGGCGTTCCGCTACAAGGACAACGGGATGCCCGAGGGCCTGCTCGCCGGGCGCACCGGCCGCCTCGCGGTCACCTCCGACTCGCCGCGCTGGTACCTCCCGCTCGTCGGCGACAGCACCGTCAAGCAGGTGCGCGGGCGCACCCTGGAGTTCTGCGGCATCAAGCCGACCCGGGTCACGCGCTACGCCGACGTCCGCGGTCGGACGCCCGAGCAGATCGAGCAGTGGATCCGGGAGGCGGCCGACCTCGGCGCCGCCGACGCCGCTCGTCCGGGCCGACCCGCTCGCCCCGACGTCGTACGCCCGGAGCCGGCCGCGGCCTGAGTCAGCCGAGCTTCTCGACCGCCCCGACCGCCTTCTCCACGCGGTCGGGGTCGTCGTGCGCGACCCACACGATGCGCGGGTCCTTGCGGAACCACGAGTCCTGGCGGCGCGCGAAGCGGCGCGTGGCGACGGTCGTCTGCTCGATCGCCTCGGCGAGGCTGCGGTCGCCGGCGAGGTAGCCCATCACCTCGCGGTAGCCGATGGCCCGCGAGGCCGTACGCGCGTCGGCGAGACCGTGCGACAGCAGCGCCTCGACCTCCTCCACGAACCCGCCGGCGAACATCTCCTCGACCCGCCGGGCGATCCGCGCGTCGAGCGTCGGCCGGTCGATGTCGACGCCGATCTGCACGGTGAGCGGGTCGACGTACTCCAGGCGCGGGAGGCTGGCGCTGAAAGGACGGCCGGTCAGCGCGACCACCTCCAGCGCGCGGACGACGCGACGGCCGTTGTCGGGCAGGATCGCCGCCGCTGCCTCGGGGTCCACCCCCGCCAGCCGCTCGTGCAGCGCGTGGCTGCCCACCCGCTCGAGCTCGGCCTCCAGCTCGCGACGCAGCGAGTCGTCGGTGCCGGGGAACTCGAAGCGGTCGATGATCGCGCGGGTGTAGAGCGCGGAGCCGCCGACCAGGACCGGGGTGGCGTCGCGGCCGCGGATGTCGGCGATCGCGGCGCGCGCCCAGCCCTGGAAGAGCGCGACGGTGGCGGGTGCGGTGACGTCGTACAGGTCGAGCAGGTGGTGCGGGATGCCACGTCGCTGCGCCTCGGGCAGCTTGGCCGTCCCAACGTCCATCCCGCGGTAGACCTGCATCGCGTCGGTGTTGACCACCTCTCCCCCGAGCCGCTCGGCGAGGTCGAGGCTGAGCCCGGTCTTGCCCGACGCCGTGGCGCCGACGAGGGCGACGACCGGACGAGGCATGCCCCGATTGTCGCAGCGTGGCTAGTCTCGACGGTGCCGGAGTCCTCACCCGCCCGGGTGGGCCGGCACCGTCCCGAGGAGGATCCATGGGTTTCCTGGACAAGGCGAAGGCCAAGCTCACCGACGCAGTCGACCAGCACGGCGACAAGATCGCGCAGGGCATCGACAAGGCCGGCGACATGGTCAACGAGAAGACCGGCGGCAAGCACGCCGACAAGATCGACCAGGCCTCCGGCAAGGCCCGCGACGCGCTCGACTCCCTCGACGGCAGGAACGACGACATCCCGCCGGGCACCACCCGCTGACCCGGCTCTACGGTGGCCGCGTGACCGACCGCTTCGCCCTCGTCCCGGCGTCCTACGTCTACCTGCTGCGCGACGGGGCCGACGGCACGGTGGTCCTGCTCCAGCGACGCGGCCCCGTGCCCTACATGCCCGACCACTGGGCCGCCGCGGCCGCCGGGCACGTCGAGCCGGGCGAGACGGCGTACGACGCCGCGCGCCGCGAGGCGGTCGAGGAGCTCGGCATCACCGACGTGTCGCTCGAGTTCGCCTTCACGATGCAGCGCAGCCAGTTCGGGCCCGCGATCGAGGAGCGCGTCGACTGGTTCTTCACCGCCCGCTCGTGGACGGGCGAGCCGCGGATCGTCGAGCCCGAGAAGGCGGCGGAGCTGGGCTGGTTCCCCCTCGACGCGCTCCCCGAGCCGATGGTCCCGCACGAGGCGCACGCGCTCGCGCACCTGCTCTCCGGGGTCGGCTACCTCACCTTCGGGTGGGACGATCGCCCGAGCGGGGGTGGCCGGCCGACGACCACCGCGACAGGATCTCCGATGAGCGACCCCCAGGGAGGGAATCGATGACCGACGACGACAAGCTGAGCCCGATGCCCGAGCCGTACGCCGAGGAGCCCCAGCTGGTGCCCGGCGGAGTCGACGCGCTCGAGGAGGACCCCGCAGACTCGGGTCTCGCGCGTGACCTCGACCCCGACGACAACCCCGCCGTCGACGACGTCCTGCCCGACGAGATCGCCGAGCCCGACGAGAAGTCGCAGGCCCCCGACGGCGAGGCCGAGGACAAGGAGTCCGACACCCCGCGCTCGTCCGGCGACGACGCGCCCAGCGCCGGCCAGGAGGCCGAGGACGGCTCTCCGGAGCCCCCGGCCTGAGCCTTCCGCACAGAGGCGGCGGTCAGCCGCAGGCGTTGACCGCGGGCGGAAGGGGTGCCGGGACGCCGACCGACGGCATGCCGAGGCCCACGGAGGACGCGGCGGGCGGGGTCGACGTACGACGCTCCCACGCGCCGCCGGCGCGGGTGCGGCGCACGGAGCGGATCGCGCCGTCGGCGACGAGGTGGTGCGGGGCGGCGTAGGTGATCTCGACGGTCACCATGTCGCCGGGACGCACCGAGTCCTCGGGCACCTGCGAGAAGTCGGCAGCGAAGTGGACCAGACGGTTGTCGGGGGCTCGACCCGACAGGCGCTTTGTGGCGACGTCCTTGCGCCCCTCGCCCTCGGCGACCATCAGCTCGACGGTGCGCCCGACGAGGGCCTTGTTCTCCGACCAGGAGATCTCCTCGACGACCTCGACGAGGCGCTGGTAGCGGTCCTTGACGACGTCGGCAGGCACCTGGTCCTCCAGCACCGCGGCCGGCGTACCGGGGCGCTTGGAGTACTGGAAGGTGAAGGCGGCCGAGAAGCGCGCGGCACGTACCACGTCGAGCGTGGCCTGGAAGTCCTCCTCGGTCTCGCCCGGGAAGCCGACGATGATGTCGGTGGTGATCGCGGCGTCGGGGATCGCGGCGCGGACGCGCTCGATGATGCCGAGGTACTTCGACTGGCGGTAGGAGCGGCGCATGTCGCGCAGCACCTTGTCGGACCCCGACTGCAGGGGCATGTGCAACGACGGCATGACGTTCGGGGTGGAGGCCATCGCCTCGATGACGTCGTCGGTGAACTCGGCCGGGTGCGGCGAGGTGAAGCGCACCCGCTCGAGGCCCTCGATGTCGCCGCACGCACGCAGCAGCTTGGAGAAGGCCTGGCGGTCGCCGAACTCGACGCCGTAGGCGTTGACGTTCTGCCCGAGCAGGGTGATCTCGGTGACGCCCTCGGCGACCAGCGCCTCGACCTCGGCCAGGATCTCGCCGGGGCGACGGTCCTTCTCCTTGCCGCGGAGCGCCGGGACGATGCAGAACGTGCAGGTGTTGTTGCACCCGACCGAGATCGAGACCCAGGCGGCGTACGCCGACTCGCGCTTGGTGGGCAGCGTGGAGGGGAAGACCGACAGCGACTCGAGGATCTCGACCTGCGCCTCCTCCTGGACACGCGCCCGCTCGAGCAGCACCGGCAACGAGCCGATGTTGTGGGTGCCGAAGACGACGTCGACCCACGGCGCCCGCTTCGTGATGGTGTCGCGGTCCTTCTGAGCGAGGCAGCCGCCGACGGCGATCTGCATGCCGGGCGTCGCAGCCTTGACCGGCGCGAGGTGGCCGAGGTTGCCGTAGAGCTTGTTGTCGGCGTTCTCCCGCACGGCGCAGGTGTTGAAGACGACCACGTCAGCCTGCTCGCCCGACGTGGCGCGGACGTAGCCGGCGTCCTCCAGCAGGCCGCTGAGCCGCTCGGAGTCGTGGACGTTCATCTGGCACCCGTGGGTCTTGACCTCGTAGGTGCGGGCTGTGGTCTCTGCGACGGCGCTCATCTCGGGGTCCCTGCGGAAGCGCGAGCGCAGCGAGCGGTTTCGTGGGGTGGGTTCATGACCGGACAAGGGTACGGCGGCGGGCGGGGGCCGAGGCAATCCTCCACCTAGGCTCGCGCCATGCCCCGCATGCACGCGCTCGAGCTGCTGCCCGACGACGCCGGCTGCGACGTCGTACGCCGTGACTGGCAGGCACTGCGCGACGCGGGGCTGCCGTCCCAGCTGGACCACCGCCGGGCCACCAACAGCCCGCACGTCACTCTGCTCGCCGCACCGGCACTGGACGGCGACGACGAGCAGCGGGCGGCCGACCTGGTGGCGCCGCTCCTGCCGGCGCAGGTGCGGGCGTCGGGGCTCGCGCTCCTCGGCGGCACGCGCGTCTCGCTCGTCCGCGTCCTCGACGTGCCGGACCCGCTGGTGCGCGTCGTCCTCGACCTGCGGTCGCGGGTGCGCGACGTGCAGCACGTCGGCTGGCTACCGCACGTCACGCTAGCCCGCCGCGTGGACCGCGCCGACGTGGGCCGGGCGGTGGAGGTGGTGGGGCACGACGACGTGGTCCTGACGCTGGCGTCGCTGCGCCGCTGGGATCCGGACGCCGGAACCGTGACCACTCTGTAATGGTCCTGACGGGCCATGCGTGATGGCCCCAGCGGTCCACCTGCCGATAGGTTGCGCCTATGACCGCGCAGGGAACGGGCACCGTCAGCGCCGGCCGGGGCGAGCCCCTCGTCGTGCTGAGCGGAGTCCAGAAGCACTTCGGGCAGCTCCACGCACTCAAGGACATCGAGCTCAACGTCAAGCGCGGCGAGGTCGTCGTCGTGATCGGGCCGTCCGGTTCGGGCAAGTCCACGCTGTGCCGCACGATCAACCGGCTCGAGACGATCGACGAGGGCACGATCACCCTCGACGGCAATGACCTCCCCCAGGAGGGCAAGGCGCTCGCCGCGCTGCGCGCCGAGGTCGGCATGGTCTTCCAGAGCTTCAACCTCTTCGCGCACAAGACGATCCTCGAGAACGTCACCCTCGGGCCCATCAAGGTCCGCGGCATGAAGAAGGACGAGGCCGAGAAGAAGGCGCGCGAGCTGCTCGACCGCGTCGGCGTCGGCCACCAGGCGGAGAAGTACCCCGCCCAGCTCTCCGGCGGCCAGCAGCAGCGCGTGGCCATCGCCCGCGCGCTCGCCATGGAGCCGAAGGTGATGCTCTTCGACGAGCCCACCTCCGCGCTCGACCCGGAGATGATCAAGGAGGTGCTCGACGTCATGGTCGACCTCGCCCAGCAGGGCATGACGATGGTCGTCGTCACCCACGAGATGGGCTTCGCCCGCACCGCCGCCGACCGCGTCGTCTTCATGGCCGACGGCGCGATCGTCGAGGAGAACACCCCCGAGGAGTTCTTCACCAACCCACGCTCGGACCGCGCCAAGGACTTCCTCGGCAAGATCCTCAAGCACTGACCTGCACCGCCTGAACCATCCAGGCCGCAGCACCACCCACCACCCACGGGGGCCGGACACTCGGCTCGGGAAAGAAGGAGAAGCAGATGCGATTCATCCGCACCAAGGCCGTGATCGCGACGGTCGGGCTGGCCCTCTCACTGGCGGCCTGCGGCGACGCAGGTGACGACGGCGGCGAGGCCACCGACGTCGAGGTCCAGGAGAACGCCGCCGACGAGTTCGAGGACGGGACGGCCATGAAGGACTTCGCCGACTCCGGCGAGATCACCATCGGCGTCAAGTACGACCAGCCCGGTATCGGCTTCAAGGGCGCCACCGACGACATGCCCGTCGGCTTCGACCCCGAGATCGGCAAGATCCTCGCCGCGGACCTCGGCATCGCCCCCGAGGACATCACCTGGAAGGAGACGATCTCCGACAACCGCGAGCCGTTCCTCCAGGAGGGCGAGGTCGACCTCGTGATCGCCTCCTACTCCATCACCGACGAGCGTCGCCAGGTCGTCGGCCAGGCCGGCCCCTACTACGTCACGGGCCAGCAGCTGCTGGTGAAGTCCGACAGCGACATCGAGAGCCTCGAGGACGTCGCCGGCACCGAGGTCTGCTCCGTGACCGGCTCCACCTCGCTCGAGAACATCAAGGCCGAGGGCGCCAAGCCGCGCGGCTTCGACACCTACTCCGAGTGCGTCGACCAGGTCCTCAGCGGCACCGTGGACGCGATGACCACCGACGGTGCGATCCTCCTCGGCTACGCCGCGGAGAACCCCGACGAGCTCAAGGTCGTCGTGGAGCCGTTCTCGGAGGAGCGCTACGGCGTGGGCTACAGCCTCGACAAGCCCGAGATGTGCCAGTGGATCGTCGACACCCTGACCGAGGCGCAGGAGGACGGCACCTGGGGCGAGGCGTTCGAGGCCACCCTGGGCCAGTCGGGCGTCGAGACGCCCGAGCCGCCGGCGATGGACGAGTGCCCGGCCGCCTGACGCCCGAGCCTCTCACCACCCGGATCACCACCTGATCGGACGCCGGCGGGCCACCAGGCCCGCCGGCGTCCCGCAGAGAGGAGCCCGCCGCCATGGATGCGGTGTTCTCGAACTTCGACGAGTTTCTCAAGGCGTTCGGCCTGACCATCGGCCTGTTCGTGGTCTCCGGCATCGCCTCCCTGGTGCTCGGGACCATCCTCGCCGTCCTCCGCGTCGGCCCCGTGTCGGTGCTCAACAAGGCGGCGGCGGTCTATGTCACGCTCTTCCGCAACACGCCGCTGCTGATGATCTTCATCTTCATCTTCATCGCGATGCCGGTGCTGGGCTACAACTTCAAGGTCGTCGAGGGCATCGAGATCGCGGGCTGGAACGTCTCTGCCTTCTTCTTCCGCGCCTGCCTCGCGCTGACCCTGTACACCTCGGCCTTCGTCTGCGAGGCGATGCGCTCCGGCGTCAACGCCGTACCGCTCGGGCAGGCCGAGGCCGGCCGCGCGATCGGCCTCACCTTCGCCCAGTCGATGAACCTCGTGATCCTCCCCCAGGCGGCGCGCGCCGTGATCCCGCCGATGACCAGCGTGATGATCGCCCTGGCCAAGAACACCTCCGTGGCCGCGGCCTTCGGGCTCGCCGAGGCGACCGCCACGATGCGCGGCTTCACCAACGACAACGCCGACCAGCGCATCGGCATCTTCCTCGCGTTCGCGATCGGCTACATCATCGTCGTCGAGGTCATCTCGCTGGCGTCCTACTTCGTCGAGCGAAAGGTGAGGGTGGCCCGATGAGCGCATCCGTCCTCTTCGACGCACCGGGCCCCAGGACGGTCGCCCGGCACCGCATCTACTCCGTCATCAGCGTCGTCGTGCTGATCGCGATGGTCGCCTACGCGATCTGGGCCCTCTACGACGCCGGGCAGCTCGAGTACGAGCTCTGGGAGCCCTTCGTCACCCCCGAGTACATCGAGTTCATCCTCGTCGACGGTCTCATCGAGACGCTCAAGATGGCGTTCTTCTCCATCATCTTCGCGGTGGTCTTCGGGCTCGTGTTCGGCGTCGCCAAGCTGTCCGACCACGCGTGGGTGCGCTGGCCCGCCTGGCTCGTCGTGGAGTTCTTCCGCGCCGTCCCCGTGCTGCTCCTGATGGTCTTCGCCTTCTTCCTGCTCGCCATCGGCAACGGACCCCTCACGTCGTTCTGGTGCGTGGTCATCGCCCTCACCCTCTACAACGGGTCGGTGCTGGCCGAGGTGTTCCGGGCCGGCATCAACGCCGTGCCGCGCGGCCAGGCCGAGGCGGCGTACGCCATCGGCATGCGCAAGTCGCAGGTGATGACCTCGGTGCTGCTGCCGCAGGCGGTCAAGATCATGCTGCCCGCGATCATCAGCCAGATGGTCGTCGCGCTCAAGGACACCAGCCTCGGCTACTACATCCTCGCCCCGGGCCTCACGGCCGTCGGCAAGCCGATCTACCTCGAGTTCTCCAACCAGGTGCCCACCGCGATCGTCATCACCGGCATCTACGTCGCGGTCAACCTGGTCCTCACGTGGATCGCGACCATCGTGCAGAAGCGCCTCGTCGGCGAGAAGAAGGTGCTCGACGTCCCGATGGTCGGCCCGGCGCAGGCGGGCAACGCCCCCGCCTAGGCCTTGCGGGGGCTGATCCAGAGCCGGATCTCGCCCTCGACGACGACCGTGCCATCGGTGCGCACGCCCCGCACGCGCACCGGCAGGTCGTAGCCGTCATCGAGCTCCGCGGTCCACTGCCCGGGGTCGGTCTCGGCGATGCAAGTGATGTCGGACGTCGCCTTGGCGGTGTAGGCGACCTGCATCCCCTTCGGGATCCAGCGCCGGTCGCGCGGGATCGTCGACTCGGCGAGCGCACCCATCGCCGCCTCGAGGCCGTTGCACAGCGCGATGGCGTGCACCGTCCCGAGGTGGTTGTGCACCCGGCGCCGCTTGCGGATGACCAGCTCGGCGCGGTTCGGCCCGATGACGGTGAACCGCGGCCGGATCGAGGCGAAGTAGGGAGCCTTCTGGCTGAAGGCGATCGAGAAGACCCGGTTGCCCAGCGGGAGGGCGGAGGTCTTCCTCCACAGGTCGAGGACGGCAGTCATGCCCGGATGCTACCAGCGGGTAACTTCTCGCGGACTCCCCGCCTGAGCGGGGACTCTGCCACTGGGAGGCCGTTGCAACCCCCTCGTAGTGTCGGACTCCCCCACCAGGTGCGCGTCGCGGTCAGCTCCGCCGGACGGTGATGACGCGGATGTTGCCCTCGTCGTCCTCGACCGGCTCGACGACGTCCCACCCGGGGAAGCGCGGGATCCGCTTCTGCCAGTACGACCCCTGGCCGAGGCCGATCTCGAAGCACAGCCACCCGCCGGGCCGCACCCAGTCGGGCGCCTCCTGGACGAGCCGGCTGACGATCGACAGCCCCAGGCTGCCGCCGTCGAAGGCCATGCGGGGTTCGTGCTCGGAGATCTCGGCCGCCATCTCCCCCACCCGGGCCGAGGAGATGTAGGGCGGGTTGCAGATGAGTACGTCGACCTCGCCCCGCAGCCCGGCGGGCAGGGCGTCGAACAGGTCCCCCTCGTGGAGCGTGACGCGGTCCGCGACCCCGGTGAAGACCATGTTGCCCCGGGCCAGGCCGACGGCCGCCGTCGAGAGGTCGGCGGCGTGGAGCGTGACGTGCGGCGCTGCCACCGCGACGGCCGCGGCGAGGTTGCCAGCACCCGTGCACAGGTCGACGACGAGCGACCCGTCGGTGGTGCGGACCAGGTCGAGCGCGGTCCGTCCGAGGATCTCCGTCTCCACCCGGGGCACGAGCGCCTCCGGGCCAGCCAGGAGCTCGACGCCCATGAAGCTCTGCCGCCCGGTGAGGTGACCCAGGGGCGACCCGGCGACGCGTCGCTCCACGAGGGCCCCGAGCAGCCGCTCGCCCCCGTCGGTCAGGGGCGCCAGCGGCGCGACGGACGCGGCCGCCACGGAGAGCGGCGTACCGGCCGCCACGGCCCACAGGGCGCGCAGGGTCGACTCGCTGGTTTCCTCGGGGTGGTCCGGGAGGATCGCCGCCTCGGCCTCGAGGCGGGCGAGGTGGCGCTCGAAGAGGGGCGGCGCGTCGGTATCGGCGCTGGCGGTGGCACGTGCGGCGGTGGTGGTGGTCATGTGGGTGCTCCCTGCGTGAGGACGTCGAGGAACCGGGCGGCCAGCACGGTCGATCCGGCGGGGTTGAGGTGCTGGCGGTCGGCGTCAGCCCAGCCCGGTGCCAGCGAGGCCAACCTGGTGCCGTCGGCGGCGGTGCTCTCGACGGCGGCGATGTCGAAGAGGTCGTCGTCGGCGTAGGCCTCGCGCACGAGGTCGTTGAAACGCTCGCGGGCGTCGTTGTCGTCGCCGCGCACGAGGACCTTGAGGTGCTGCTTGATACCGGAAGGGGCCGCGGTCAGGGGCACCGTCGCGTGGATGAACCGGACGTCGGGGTGGTCGCGCTGCAGCTCGTCGAGCGTCTGCTGGTAGGCCGCGAAGAGCCGGTCGACGTCCGTCGCCGCCGTCACGTCGGTGTAGCAGAGCTTGACCATCGCCACGTCGACCTCGTCGGCCAGGCCCGCACGCATCGCAGTGTCGAAGTTCGCGAGCTTGCCCATCGGGTCGCCGTTGACGCCGATCTCCGCGTGGACCACCGCGCCCTTCCCGGCGGGGACCCCGGCGACCGGGTCGTCGAGCGTCACCTGCACGACCGGTGCCTCGGCGACGTCCCTCGCGGCGTAGAGGCGGTCGAGGCCGTCGAGCATGTTCCAGCCGATCGACATGTGGCCGATGAAGACCCGCTGGCTCGCGGCCTCACGCAGCTCGGCCGGCGGGACGGACTGCGCCGCGGTGTCGGGCGACGGCTCGGGCTCGCGGGGCCCCCAGAAGCGGACCAGCACGACCGCGCCGACCGCCACGATGACGGCAGCGCCGAGGAGCACCCGCCCGACGGCGCGTGCTCCCGTCCCCCTGCGCTCCCTCAGCACCCCGACACCGTAGGGACGGAACGGCCCCACGTGGGCGCGCGGCCGCCGAGGTGCCCCCATTCTGGGGACAGCCGCTCAGACCGGCTGCAGCACCTCGACCCGGTTGCCGTGGCCGTCGTGGGTGTGGAGGCGCACGTGACCGGGGAACGAGTCGCGCTGGCTGTCGTCCACGTCGAAGCCGAGCACCCGCAGCCGGTCGGCCACCTCGTCGAGTTCGTCCACGACGAACGCCGGGTGCGCCTTGCGGGCCGGCGCGAACGGGTCCTCGACGCCGACGTGCAGCTCGGCCGCGACGGCACCCCCGTCGTCGTACGCCCGGAACCAGCACCCGCCGCGTGCCACCAGATCGTCCGGCTTGTCGACCTCGGTCATGCCGAGTGCCTCGGCGTAGAAGCGCCGCGCCCCGTCCTCTCCCCCGGGCGGACAGGCGACCTGGACGTGGTGGAGCCTCACGGGACCGGCACCCCCTGCGGCTTGCGCGCCACCACGAAGATCCGCCGGAAGGGCAGGACGACGCGGCCGGCGGTGTCGGCCGGGTAGGCCTCGCGCAGGAGCTTCTTGAACTCGTCCTCGAAGAGCGGGCGCAGGTCGTCGGGCAGCGCCTGCAGCGTGGGCCGCGCGCCCGTGCCCGAGACCCAGTCGAAGACGGGGTCCTCACCGGTGAGGACGTGGAGGTACGTCGTCTCCCACGCGTCGACCTCGCAGCCGAGGTCGAGCAGGACGCGGGCGTAGACGTCCGGGTCGTGGCTCGCCGGCACCCGGGCGTCGCGCACGTGCTCGGCGTACGGCGCCCGGGCCGCCAGGTCGGTGCGGGTGGTGTGGCTGGGCTCGTCGAAGTTGCCGGGCACCTGGAAGGCGAGCCAGCCACCGGGCTGGAGACGGTCGAGCAGGCCGGGCATCAGCTCGAGGTGCTCGGGGACCCACTGGAGGGTGGCGTTGGAGACGAGGACGTCGACAGGCTCGCGCAGCGCGAGCGGGTCGGGACGGGCCCAGTCGCGCAGGTCGCCGACCTCCCAGTGGATGCCGTCGACGGCGCGGGCGGCCTCGATCATCTCCGGGCTGCTGTCGACGCCCGTGACGTCGGCGCTGGGCCATCGGGCGGCGAGCAGCGCGGTGAGGGTGCCGGGACCGCAGCCGAGGTCGACGACGACCCGCGGTTTCTCGGCGGGCACCCGGGCGAGCAGGTCGACAAACGGCCGGCCTCGCTCGTCGGCGTACGCCAGGTAGCGGTCGGGGTCCCAGGTATGGCTCATGCGCAGCTCCTCCTCACGCCCAGCGGGGTAGTCCAGTGGCTAACGGGGCCGAGACGCCCGTCATCGCCCCCAATTCTCGCTGGACTACCCGGTGAGGCCAAGTGTCTTGATGTCGAGATATCTCCCATCTTCATCCCGAACAGTCTCGATGTCAAGATTCTCGACCGATCTGGCACGATGACGCCATGCGTGACGAGGTGGACGACCTGGTCGAGGCCTGGCGCCGCGAGCGCGGCGACCTGGACCTCGCGCCCGTCGAGGTGTTCTCACGCATCAGCCGCCTGGCCCGTCACCTCGACCTCGCCCGGCGCGATGCGTTCACCGCGCACGGCATCGAGTCGTGGGAGTTCGACGTGCTCGCAGCGCTGCGCCGCGCGGGCCAGCCCTACGAGCTCTCTCCCGGCCGGCTGCTGCGCGAGACGCTCGTGACCAGCGGCACGATGACCAACCGCGTGGACCGGCTCGCCGGGCGCGGGCTCGTCGAGCGGCTCCCCGACCCCCGCGACCGCCGCGGCGTGCTCGTCCGGTTGACCGCTGACGGCAAGGCCGCGGTCGACGGCGCCTTCGAGGCGCTGCTCGCGGCCGAGGCCGACCTGCTCGCCGACCTCCCGGACCGCGACCGCACCCAGCTCGCCGGGCTGCTCCGCTCGTTGCTCGCGCCCTTCAGCTGACCTGCAGGGGAAGTCCGACACCTCGGGTGGGGTGCAACCCCCTCCAAGTGGCGGACTCCCCGCTGGGGCGGGGACTCTGCGGCCGAGGGGTGGCCCCTACTCGACGACCTCGGAGGCCTCGAGCCACTCCAGCTCGAGCTCCTCCTTCTCCGCAGCCAGCTCGCCGAGCTGCTCGCCGACGCGCGCGAGCAGGTCGTAGTCGCTGAGGTTGGCCTCCATCTCGGCGTGCAGCTCCGCCTCGCGTACGGCGATGCGCTCGAGCTGCTTCTCCACCCGGGCCAGCACCTTGCGGGCCGCGCGGTCCTCGGACGACCCGGGGCGCGCCTTCGGCGTGGCGGTGTCAGGCGGCTCGCCCGACGGCGCTGCGTCATACGAAGGCGAGGCCGTGGGTGCGGATCCGGATGACGCAGCGGCGGCAGCCGAGGACGCGGCGGCCGCCTGGAGCGCTGCGCGACGCTCGAGGTATTCATCTACCCCGCGCGGCAGCATCGAGACCTGCCCGTCGCCGAGCAGGGCCCAGGTCGAGTCGGTGACCCGCTCGAGGAAGTAGCGGTCGTGGGAGACCACGACCAGCGTCCCGGGCCAGGAGTCGAGGAAGTCCTCGAGGACGTTGAGGGTGTCGATGTCGAGGTCGTTGGTGGGCTCGTCGAGGAGCAGCACGTTGGGCTCGGTGAGCAGCAGCTTGAGCAGCTGGAAGCGGCGCCGCTCGCCACCGGACAGGTCGCCGAGCCGCGCCGTCAGCCGGTCGCCGGTGAAGCCGAAGCGCTCCAGCAGGGACGTGGCGGTGATCTCCTGGCCGTCGAGGGTCTTGGTGACCCGCCGGATCGACTCGACGGTCGGGAGCACCCGCGCCTCGGGATCGATCTCGTCGAGCGCCTGCGTGAGGTGCTGCATCTGGACGGTGCGCCCGTGCTTGACGCGGCCGACGTCGGGCGGCAGCGCGCCCGAGATCAGCGACAGCAGCGAGGTCTTGCCGGCGCCGTTGACGCCCACGATCCCGACGCGGTCGCCGGGCCCGATGCGCCAGGTCGCGTGGTCGAGCAGCACCCGCTCGCCGCGCGCGAGGTCGACGTCCTCGATGTCGATGACGTCCTTGCCGAGCCGCTGGCTGGCGAAGCGCTGCAGCTCCATCCGGTCGCGCGGCGGGGGCACGTCCTCGATGAGCGCGTTGGCCGCGTCGATGCGGAACTTCGGCTTCGACGTACGCGCCGGGGCGCCGCGCCGCAGCCAGGCGAGCTCCTTGCGGGCGAGGTTCTGCCGCCGCGTCTCGGTGGCGGCCGCCTGCCGCTGGCGCTCGGCCTTGGCGAGGACGTACGCCGCGTAGCCGCCCTCGTAGGAGTCGACCGCGCCGTCGTGCACCTCCCACGTGGTCTGGCACACGGCATCGAGGAACCACCGGTCGTGGGTGACCACGATGAGCGCGCTCGGCAGGCCGACGAGGTGGCCGGCGAGCCACGCGACGGCCTCGACGTCGAGGTGGTTGGTCGGCTCGTCGAGCACGATCAGGTCGTGGCGCGAGAGCAGGAGCGCCGCGAGGGCGCAGCGGCGTCGCTCGCCACCGGACAGGCCGACGACCGCCCGGTCGAGCGTCACGCCCGCGAGCAGCTCCTCGACCACCTGCCGCATGGTCGGGTCGGCCGCCCACTCGTGGTCGGCCCGCCCACCCAGCACGGCCTCGCGGACGGTGTGGGTGTCGACGAGCTCGTCGCCCTGGTGAAGGTAGCCGATCTCGACGCCGCGGGTGCGGGAGACGCGACCGGAGTCGGGCACCTCGAGGCCGGTCATCACCTCGAGCAGGGTGGTCTTGCCGTCGCCGTTGCGGCCCACGACGCCGACGCGCTCGCCCAGGGAGATGCCGAGCGAGACGTTGTCGAGCAGGGGCCGCACGCCGTAGGACTTCGAGACGCGCTCGAGGTTGATCAGGTTCGCCATGTCCGGGCGATCCTCTCAGGTGCGGCCCAGCGGACGCGGATCGGCGTACGCCCTCACCTGAGCGGTGCGTGAGACATGTTCTGCACGCCCAGAACCTGCGCCACACACCGCCCGCCCCGGGGATCTCGACCGAGCGGTGCGTGAGACAGGTTCCAGGCCTCGAGAAGCTGCCTCACTCACCGCTCGGGCGGGCGATCAGGAAGCCGGTCGCCCGTCGCCGTCCGGAGCGCTCCCGGCGAGGGAGGGCGTAGACGTGCCGTTGGTGGTGGAGTACTTCTGGATCAGCGACTCCACGTCGAGCCCGGTGGTGGCCTTGAGCATCTCCATCGTCTGCACGAGGTTGTTGGTCACCTGCTTGGGCAGCTCGCCGGCGCCGTCGGCGGAGATCACCGTCAGCTTGTCGATGCCGCCCATCGGGCGCGCCAGCTCGGCGGCCACCTTGGGCATCACCTCGATGAGCATCTGGAGCACGGCGGCCTCGTTGTAGCCGGCGAATGCCGCGGCCTTCTTGTCCATCGCCTCCGCCTCGGCCTGACCGGCGGCGAGGATGGCGGCGGCCTCCGCCTCACCCTCGGCGCGTACGGCGTCGGCTTCCGCGACGCGGCGGGCCTTCTCGGCCTCACCGCGCTTGGCGCCCTCGATGGCCTCGGCCTCGGCGAGGGCCGAGCGCCGGGACTTCTCGCCCTCACCGGTCAGGCGGGCCTTCTCGGCCTCCGCCTCGGCGTTGGCGATCGAGGCGGCCTTGCGGGCCTCGGCCTCGAGGATCGCGGAGCTGCGGCGGCCCTGCGCCTCGGTCTCGACGCGGTAGCGCTCGGCGTCGGCGGGCTTGCGCACCTCGGTGTCGAGCTGGCGCTCCTTGAGCGCGGCCTGCCGCACGGCGACCTTCTCCTGCTCGAGCAGCACGGCCTGGTCGCGGTCGGCCTGGGCGAGGGGTCCGGCGGCCGCGGCCTGGGCGTTGGCGGCGTCGGTCTCGGCCTTGATCTCGGCGTTCTTGAGCGCGAGGGCCCGCTGGGTCACCGCGATCTCCTGCTCGGCGGCGATGCGCGCCTGCTCGGCCGCTTGGCGGGCGTTGGCCTCGGCGATGGACGCGAGCTGGTTGAGCTTGGCGGCCTCGGGACGACCGAGGTCGGCGAGGTAGGAGCCGTCGTCGGTGATGTCCTGGATCTGGAAGGTGTCGAGCACCAGGCCCTGGCCGGTGAGCGAGGACTCGGACTCCTCGGCGACGCGCTGGGCGAAGGCGGCGCGGTCGCGGATGATCTGCTCGACCGACATCGATCCGACGATCGAGCGCAGCGCACCGGCGAGGACCTCCTGGGTGAAGGTCTCGATCTCCTCCTGCTGGCTGAGGAAGCGCTGACCCGCGGCACGGATGGAGTCCTCGTTGCCGCCGACCTTGACCAGCGCGACGCCGTCGAGGTTGAGCTTGATGCCCTGCCCGGAGACCGCTCCGCGGATCTGCACCGAGATGCGGCGCGAGGAGAGGTCGAGGGTGGCCAGGCGCTGCACGAACGGGATGACGAACACGCCACCGCCCATGACGACTTTCTGGCCGGACAGGTCGGTGGAGATCTCGCCCGTCTCCGGGTTGCGCACCTCGCCCTTGCCCTTGCGCCCGGTGACGATGAACGACTCGTTGGGCCCGGCCACCTTGTAGCGCGTGGTGACCAGCAGCGCCAGCAGCACGAGGAGGACGACGAGGCCGATCACGGCGGTGACGACCGGGGAAAGTCCGAACATGGGCAGTGCTCCTAGCGAGAAGGCGTACGTGAATCGGGGACGGATCAGGGAAGGAAGAGGGGTTCGACCTGGACGGCCGTGGGCGAGATGACCTGGGTGACGCTGACCTGCGTGCCGGCGGGCACGGCGATGCTCGAGCGGGCGTTGAGGCGGGTGATGTGGCCGCCGACGCTGAGCGAGACGACGCCGAAGCCGCCCTCGGGGATCGCGCTGACCACCGAGCCGATCTTCTCGAGCACGTCGGTGGTGCGCACGGTGTCGCCCTCGCCGTCGCCGTGGAGGAACCTCGAGGCGCGGGCGGCGAGCCAGCCCAGCAGGACGCCGAGCACGAGACCGACGACGACGGCCAGCGTCGTCGACCCCGTCGTCGCGAGCGCGATCGCGCCGCCGAAGCCGAGCGCGCCGAGGAAGCCGGCGAGCGCCTCGGTCGAGAAGACGCCCCCGCTGAGGCCCTCGAGGGCGCCGTCGAGAACGTCGCCGACGACGAGCGCCACGAGCAGCAGCAGGACGCCGACGGCGCCCACCACCAGGAACACGGTCACGATGCCTCCCCCAGGCGATCAGTGCAGCGATCAGTGCGACGTCGTCGACGCCGCGCACAACATATCGGCATGCTTCCCCGTCCGCGGCAGTTCAAGCCATCGGGTCCGGACCCCGTTGCCGTCTCGGTCAGAGACCTGCCACGACGTGCGCGCCGGCGACGGGACCGACGGCGGTGAGCACGACGTCGTACGACGCCGACAGAGCGGTGAGCACCTCCGTGGAACCCTCCTGCGAGTCGCAGAGGAAGACGCAGGTGGGCCCTGACCCGCTGACCATCCCCCGCAGGGCGCCCTCGGCCTCGCCGCGGTCGATCAGGTCGCCGAGCTCGGGGCGCAGGTCGATGGCCGGCTCCTGCAGGTCGTTGTGGAGCGCCCGGGCCAGCCGGACGGGCTCGCCGGTGGCGAGGGCGGCGAGCAGCTCGGTGGGCTCGGCGGGCTGCGCCGGCGCGTCGGGGTGGAGCCGGTCGAAGTGGCGGTAGACCTCCGGCGTTGAGAGGCCGACGGCGGCCGGGACCACGACCCACCACCACGTGCCGTGGTCGACGATCGGCTCGACGACCTCGCCGCGGCCCCGGCCCCGCGCCGTACCCCCCACGAGCGAGAAGGGCACGTCGCTCCCGAGCCGGGCGGCCTGCGCGAGCAGTACGTCGTCGGGCTGGCGGAGGTCGTGGAGCCGGTCGTGCGCCAGCAGGGCCGCGGCGCCGTCGGCCGAACCGCCCGCCATGCCCCCCGCGACGGGGACCTGCTTGGTGATCTGCACGGTGTGCGCGCTCCCGCAGGGCACCTCGGCCAGCGCGCGCATGGCGATGTTGGTGGCGTCGGTGGGCACACCGGCCGCGTCGACGTGCGGCGAGCCGGTGACGACCAGCTCGTCCTCGGAGCCTGCGGGGGCCTCGGAGACGGCGACGTCGTCGTAGAGCGAGATCGCCTGGTAGACCGTATCGAGCGGGTGGAACCCGTCCTCGCGGGGCGCGCCCACCCCGAGGTGGAGGTTGATCTTCGCGGCCGCCCGGACCGTGACGCTCACGAGGTCGCCGCCAGTCCCTCGGCGATCCGGGCGAAGTCGTGGACGTCGAGCACCTCGCCGCGGGCCGTGGGGTCGACGCCGGCCGCCTCGAGTGCGGCGGTGGCAGCGTCGGCCGAGCCGGCCAGCCCGCGCAGGGCGGCGCGCACCTGCTTGCGGCGCTGGGCGAAGGCGGCGTCGACGACGGCGAAGACCTGCTCCCGGGTGGCGGTGGTCGCCGGCGGGTCGTGCCGGGTCCAGGCGACGAGGCCGGAGTCGACGTTGGGGGCCGGCCAGAAGACGTTGCGCCCGATCGCGCCGGCACGGCGTACGTCGGCGAACCACGCCGCCTTGACGCTGGGCACGCCGTAGGTCTTCGACCCGGGCGGGGCGGCGAGCCGGTCGGCCACCTCGGCCTGCACCATCACCAGGCCGCGCTCGAGCGACGGCAGCAGGGTGAGCAGGTGGATCAGCACCGGCACCGAGACGTTGTAGGGCAGGTTGGCGACCAGCGCCGTGGGCGGCGGCCCGGGCAGGGCGTCGACGCGCATCGCGTCGGCCAGCACGACCTCGAAGCGGTCGGCCTGCGCGGGGGCGTACGACGCGATGGTGGCCGGCAGCCGCTCGGCCAGGAGCGGGTCCACCTCGATCGCGACCACCCGGCGCGCGACCTCCAGCAGCGCCAGGGTGAGCGAGCCCAGCCCGGGGCCGACCTCGACGACCACGTCGTCACCGGTGATGCCGGACTCGCGGACGATCCGCCGCACGGTGTTGGCGTCGATCACGAAGTTCTGCCCACGCTGCTTGGTGGGCCGCAGGTCGAGCTCGGCGGCCAGCCGACGCACCTCGGCCGGCCCGAGGAGCCTCGGGCCGGCCGGGTTCGTGGTCATGGGGGTGAAGCCTAGAGCGTCACTGCGGCAGGCCGAGCTTGGCCGAGCAGCTCGGCCAGGAGCCGTAGCCGCCGGTGGCGTCACGCAGACGGGTAGCGACGGCGATCTGGGTCTCGCGCGACTGCTGGTGCGGGTAGCCGGTGCCGCCGTAGGCGCGCCACGTGCCGAGGTTGAACTGCAGGCCGCCGTAGTAGCCGTTGCCGGTGTTGATGGCCCAGTTGCCGCCCGACTCGCACTGTGCGAGCGAGTCCCACACGGTGCTGCCGCCGGCGAAGTTGGCGGCCGTCTCCTCGGGCTTCTCCTTCGTGCCGACCGCCACGATGCGGGGCACGGCCTTCTGCCGCACGTCGGCGTCGACGACCTTGCGGGCCGCGAGCTCGCCGTTGACGAATCGGAGCTGGTAGGTGACGGCGCGGACGCCGTCGCGACCGGCGCGCACGACCTCCTGCTCGCCCTCGAACATCGAGGAGTCCTCGCGCTCGACGACGGGCGCGTCGATGGCCTCGCGCTTCACCTTCTTGGTGGCCACGCGGATGTCGGTGACGACGATCTTGTCGCCATCGGCGATCTCGGTCGTCAGCGAGGGGCGCACCTTGTCGTGCTTGTCGACCTCGAAGCCGGCCGACTTCAGCACGTCGGCGACCGTCATCGCGGTCATCTTTCGCTTCTTGGGCTGCTTGGCGCCGAGCTTGAGGTGCACCACCTTGGGCGTGACGACCTCGAGCGTCAGACCGCTGCGCCCGATGGAGGAGCTGCGGCTGGCCGAGAGGTCGGCACCGTCGAAGCGGCGGCCGATCTCGCCGAGCGCGCTGGCGACGTCGGTCGAGTTCACCCAGTAGGTGTGCGACGTGCCGTCGACGTCGAGCTCGAGCGGACGCCCGAACTGGACGGCGATGGCCGAGCCGTCGGTGACGGCCTCGTCGACCGCCGGGGCGACCAGGTCCTTGTCGCCGACCTCGACGCCCTCGGCCGCGAGCACGTCGGCGACGGTGTCACCGATGGCGCTGACCTGACGGGTCTCCCCGTCGAGGGTGAGGGTCACGTCCTTGGTGAGGGCTGCGTAGCCGACCGTCGTACCTCCGACGGCTGCCACCACCAGCGCCACGAGGGTCGCCAGGACTGTCTTGGACCTGCTGAGCTGCGCGAGACGAGAGCGCACGATTCTCCGAACGTCGTACTCCCCGGGCCTCGGGCGGCAGCACCCCCCGGCCGAGCGAGGCACGGCAGCCACGACGGGGTCGCGGGAGTCGTACGACGTGCGAGCGGGGGTCTTGCAGGACCGGCCCGATCCGGTCCTCGTGCTGCCGGAAATCACTCCCGATCCCGGCCAACAATCACAGGACGATAACGATGATGGGAGATGACGCAAACTCTTCAGGGCAGAATCTGGCGTGTTCCCGCTCACGCCCGGGCGTGTCGGCTTGCCTACCAGGTGCCTCCGAAGGCGCGCTCGGTGTTCGCGTCGATCGCCCGACACAGCGTCTCCAGGTCGGCCTGCAGCACCTCGGCCATGGCCCGCACGGTGAGGGGCACGAGGTAGGAGGCGTTGGGCCGCCCGCGCCACGGCGTGGGCGTCAGGTAGGGCGCGTCGGTCTCGACCAGCACGCGGTCGGGCGGGGTGATCGCGAGCGCGTCGCGCAGCTGCTGCGCGTTCTTGAACGTCATCGTCCCGGCGAAGCTGAGATACGCCCCGCGGTCCAGGCACCGGCGGGCGAAGGCCTCGTCACCGGAGAAGCAGTGCATCACCCAGCGCTCGGGCACGCCCTCCGCGTCGAGCACGCGGAGCACGTCGTCGTGTGCGTCGCGGTCGTGGATGACCAGGGTCTTGTCGAGCCGCTTGGCCAGGTCGATGTGGCGCCGGAAGCTCTCCTCCTGCGCAGCCCACCCCGCCGCGCCGGTGCCGCTCTGGGCGTGGCGGAAGCGGTCGAGCCCGGTCTCGCCGACGGTCCGCACCTTGTCGTGCGCCTGCGCGAGCTGCTCGATCTCGGCGAGCGCCTCCTCGAGGCGACCGGCCGCGGCGAGACGGGGCGCCTCGTTGGGGTGCAGCGCCACGCCGGCGACGAGGGCGTCGTGCTCGGCCGCCGCGGCCACGGCCCAGCGCGCCCCGGGGAGGTCGCAGCCGATCTGCACGATCCGCGGCACGCCGACGGCCGCCGCAGCCGCGACGGCGTCCGCGGTGTCGAGCCAGTCGCCGTCGGCGATGTCGAGGTGGCAGTGGTTGTCGACGACCGGGTGCGGCAGTGGCTCGGGCGCCGGGGGCCGCTCCCGGTCGCGCCGGGCGCCGGAGGTCTCCTCGGTGGCGGCACGCGAACGGGTGGGTTCCTCAGTCACACCGGCGAGGCTATCGAGGCTCGGGGCGGCCGGCGGTGTGGGCGGTGCGGCACGGGGTTCCGAGAGCTCAGCGGTGGACGACGTCGTACACCTCACGCTTGGGCAGGCCGGCGCGCTTGGCGACCTCGGCGATCGCCTCCTTGCGGGTGGACCCGGCGGCCTCGAGGTCGGCGACGGCGGCGCGCAGGGTGCCGGGGTCGGTGTCGAGGGCCGGGGCGCCGCTCGATCCCTGGACGACGATCGTGACCTCGCCGCGGACGCCGCCGGCGGCCCAGGCGGCCAGCTCGCCCAGCGGGCCACGGCGCACCTCCTCATGGGTCTTGGTGAGCTCGCGGCAGACCGCGGCCGGACGGTCCTCGCCCAGCGCATCGGCCATCGCCGCCAGCGCCGCCTCGGTGCGGTGCGGCGCCTCGAAGAACACCATCGTTCGCTCCTCCCCGGCCAGGGCGGCCAGGCGACGTCCCCGCTCGCCCGCCTTGCGGGGCAGGAAGCCCTCGAAGCAGAACCGGTCGACGGGCAGCCCGCTCACGGCCAGCGCGGTCAGCACCGCGCTGGGGCCGGGCACGGCCGTCACCCGTACGTCGTGCTCGACCGCCGCGGCGACCAGCCGGTAGCCGGGGTCGGACACGCTCGGCATCCCCGCGTCGGTCACCAGGACGACGCGCTCGCCGGCCAGGAGCGCGGCCAGCAGCACCGGGGTGCGCGCCTGCTCGTTGCCCTCGAAGTAGGACACCACGCGCCCCGACAGGATGATGTCGAGGTCGGCGCACAGCCGCTTGAGCCGCCGGGTGTCCTCGGCCGCCACGACGTCGGCCCCGGAGAGCTCGGCGGCGAGGCGCGGCGGCGCGTCCCCGGCCTGCCCGATCGGGGTGCCCGCGAGCACCAGGACTCCAGTCATGGGTGGGGTGCTCACGGGCTTCACCGTAGTTGCTGGCCCCGTGGCTAGAGTGCCCGCGTGACTCCGACAGCCGCCGAGCGGAATCGTCCGCGCTGGCGGTCGGAGGACCCGATGTTCGGGTGGGCGGGCGCGCTCTGCCTGGCCAGCCTGGCCTTCTTACTGAGGCGCTGGCACCTCGGCACGCCGCACGCGTTCTCCTTCGACGAGACCTACTACGCCAAGGACGCCTGGTCGCTGCTCGACCGCGGCTACGTGCGCCAGTACGTCGAGGACGCCGACGAGACCATCCTCAACGGGGATCTCACCGGGTTGTTCCAGGACGGCCCGTCGATGATCGTCCACCCCGAGGTCGGCAAGTGGCTGATCGCCGGCGGCATCGAGGTCTTCGGGATGGACCCCACCGGATGGCGTACGGCGTCGGCGGTGGTGGGCGCGCTGATGGTCCTGCTGATGTGCCGCTTCGCCCGGCGCGTCACCGGGTCGACGGTCCTCGGGCTGGTCGCCGGCCTCCTGCTGTCGGTCGACGGCCTCCAGCTCGTGCTGTCGCGGCTGGCGCTGCTCGACATCTTCCTGGCGTTCTTCACCCTCTGCGGCGTGCACTGCGTCGTCGCCGACCGCCAGTGGCTGCGCGACCGCCTGGCCGCCGGTGCGACGCGGACGTGGTGGCGCCCCTGGCTCGTCCTCGGCGGCGTGTCCTTCGGCCTGGCGTGCGGCACCAAGTGGTCGGGGGTCTACGCGCTCGCGGTGTTCGGCCTGCTCGCCTGGTTGTGGAGCGCCGGTGCCCGGCGGGCGTTCGGCCAGCGTCGGCCGCTGCTCCGCTCGGTCGTCCTCGACGGTGTCCCGGCGTTCGTCGCGCTGGTGGGCGTCGCGCTGGCGACGTACGTCGCGTCGTGGACGGGGTGGCTCGTGCACGCCGACACCTACGAGGAGGCGTTCAGCAACACGCAGTACACGTCGTACGGCGGTGACGGCCCGTGGCCGACCGCGAGCGAGCCCGACGCCGACGGCCTCGGGGAGGTCACCCAGTCGCTGCGCTCTCTGTGGTCCTACCACCAGGACGTCTACACCTTCCACAGCCACTTCCTCAACGACTCGACGCACGTCTACGCCTCCAAGCCCTCGACGTGGCTCGTCATGGGCCGCCCCGTCGGCGTCGACGCCCAGACCGACATCCAGCCCGGCTCGCAGGCGTGCGAGGCCCCCGCGGGCTCCTCCTGCATCCGGCAGGTCCTGCTCATCGGCAACCCCGTCATCTGGTGGGGCGGCTGCCTGGCCGCCATCGCCTCGCTGCTGCTGTGGGCCGGTGCGCGCGACTGGCGCCACGGCGTCGTGGTCGCCGGCCTCGCCAGCACGTGGCTGCCGTGGTTCGCCTACGACGACCGACCGATCTTCTTCTTCTACGCGATCACCTCGCTGCCGTTCCTGGTGATCTCGACCGTGCTGGTGATGGGTCACCTCATCGGCACGTCCGACGTGCCGACCCCGCGGCGCACGTTCGGCGTCGTGGTCGCGGGCAGCTACACGGTGCTCGCCCTCATCGCCTTCGCGTGGTTCTGGCCGATCTGGACCGACGTCCTGCTGACGAAAGCGGAGTGGAACGCCCGCATCTGGTTCCAGCGCTGGATCTGACGCGCCGGCCCTCCTGCGACCCGGGAGCGACGCCAACCCAGCACGAACTTTCGAGGTTTCCTCAAGATGGGTCGCAGTTCGGTGGCGCCCCATTCTCTTCGGCCCGTCGCGCAGCGACGATGGGACGACCCGAGGCGTTCGGGGGACATGACGCATGGGAGGGGAGCGTGCGGTGGACTCGACGATGATTCACATCTGCTTGGAGACCGAAGGAGCGCCCAGCCCCGGGGGGCACGAGATCGGTGAGCGCTGGGTGTGCTCGTGCGGCGACAACTTCGTCTACCGCGAGGGCTTCAACCGCGCCGGTTGGATGAGCCTCGAGTGGTGGCCCGCCCCGGCCGTGCCGAAGCCCCGCAGGACCGCCCGCGGGCTGCTGTTCGGTCCGCGCAAGGGCTGAGCGCCCGCACCTGACCGACCCCGTCCGGCCCCATCCGGGCGGGGTCGTGGCGCGCCCGGCGAGGTCCCCGGGCGGGCACGTCACCAGGCTCCGGGGAACCTCGCGGACCCTGCGATGGCGAGCAGCGACACCCCGATCGACACCGCGACCGCGATCAGGACCGACTGGCCGAGCCAGCGGCGCCCGGGAAGAACGAGCAGCACCACTCCGGCCACCGCCGCGAGGGTCGGCAGCACCCACACCGGCACCGCCGCGGACAGCAGGCCGACGAGCAGCGCGAGGGCGACACCGGCGCCGGCTGCCCGGCCGAGCGGGACCGGTCGCGAGCCGCGGGGCAGGCCGACCTCGGTGACGGGGCCTGACGCCGGGAGCTGGTCGGGGGCCAGCACCCGGAGCAGCAGGGTGATCGTGGCGGGGTCGGCCACCACGACGACGTCGCGGAAGCGGTCGGCCACGGCGTGGCGGCGTACGACCTCGTCGAGCCGGTGCCCGCGGTCCACGTCCGGGAAGCGCACCGGCGCCAGCAGGGTCTCCGGGTGCGCGGTGTGCCCCAGGCCCTGCACGATGCGCTTGCCGTCGGCGGTCGGGGCGGTGAGGACGACCGCGGACGACCCGATCGCGGCCCGCACCCGCGCGACCTCGGCAGCGTCGGCCTGCGTGCTGACCACGAGGATCCGCTGGTAGTCGCTCACGGGACGACCGTAGCGCCGGCACCGGCCCCCTACCGACGACAGGTGCGGGCCCGCGCCTCGCACGGCAGACTGGCTCCATGCCGGTCACCCGAGGGTTCCACCGCCGCCGCCCCGAGCCGGAGCGCGGACGGCTGCCACCCGGGCAGTACGACACCGGCTCGTCGTGGCCGGTGCTGAGCGCCGAGGCGACCCCGCACAGGTCGGCGGAGGACTGGACGTTCGGCGTCGACGGTCTCGTCGAGTCGGCGCACACGTGGACCTGGCGGGAGCTGCACGCCTTCCCGGGCTCGACCTACTTCGGTGACATCCACTGCGTCACGACGTGGTCGAAGTTCGACATGACGTTCAGCGGCGTGAGCGTGGACGACCTGCTCGAGGTCGCCCGGCCGACGCCCGAGGCCGCCTTCGTGCTCGCCCACTCGGTGACCGGCTACACGACCAACCTGTCGTTGGAGGACGTGACCGACGGCAAGGCGTGGGTGGTGTGGAGCGTCGACGGCAAGCCGCTCCCCCAGCAGCACGGCGGCCCGCTGCGCCTGCTCGTGCCCCACCTCTTCTTCTGGAAGTCGGCCAAGTGGGTCTCGCGCCTCGAGCTGATGGCCGAGGACCGCCCCGGCTTCTGGGAGCAGAACGGCTACCACGACCGCGGCGACCCGTGGCGCGAGCAGCGCTACCAGGGCGACGACTGACGTGCCCCCGGCACCCATGGCGGCCTGGAGCGACGGCCGCATCATCGAGAAGGACCAGCCCACCCCGACCACGGTCCGGTTGCGGCTGCACGTGGACGACCGGCCGCACCACCTGCCCGGCCAGCACTACCTGATCCGCCTCCGGGCCCCTGACGACTACACCGCGCAGCGGTCCTACTCGCTGGCCTCCGACAGCGACGACCCACTGCTGGAGTTCCTCATCGAGCGGCAGCCCGACGGCGAGGTGTCGGAGTTCCTCGCCGACGTCGCCGAGGTGGGCGACGTGCTCGAGCTGCGTGGGCCGATCGGCCGCTGGTTCGTGTGGGACACGACGAGCCGCGTCCTGTGCCTTAGCGGCGGCACCGGGGTGGTGCCCGCGGTCGCCATGGCCCGCACCGCGCGCCGGCTCGGTCGCACCGAGCTGCTCCGCATCGCCGCGGTGGGTCGCAGCCGCGACGACCTCCCCTACGCGGCCGAGCTGGAGAGGTACGGCGCCACGCTGGCCTTCACGCGCGGCGACGTCGGCGGCCGGCCGGCCGGGCCGTTCACCGCCGCCGAGCTGGAGCCCCTGCTCGAGGGCGTCGACCTCGGCTACGTCTGCGGCTCGGCCCGCTTCGCGTCGTACGCCGAGGACCTGCTCCTGGAGTGCGGCCTCGACCCGGGCGCGATCCGGGTCGAGCGCTTCGGGCCGACCGGCGACTGACGTCCCAGCAGACGCAGAACCGCCCGTCACCTGGCGGTGACGGGCGGCTCGCGTGCGTGGTGGAGCTGAGGGGATTCGAACCCCTGACCTTCTCAAGCCGACGCGCCACTTCGGACGCTCGACGGATCTCGGTCTGTCTCGTTCCAAAGCCGCCGATATTCAAGCCCTGCAATGGATCCAGGCGGTTGTGGCTCACGACCCTACGCCAATAACTCGGGCTGGTTCGAGGTCGCTTGGACGGACTTCATGCTGACTTTGTGGTACCTCTAAGCGCGCAGCCTGCAGCCACCACGACGTTCGACGCTGCCGTCGGCAAACCCCCCTCGTCGCCTGTTGGCGCCCGCCAGACATCTGGAACTGGCACATGTCCAGACTCGTGAGGATGTCAGCTCGCCGGGCCGTACGCCGTGTTGAGGGATGCGTCGAGATCGGCGATGAGGTCTTCCTTGGCCTCGAGGCCGATGGCGAGGCGGACGAGGCCGTGGTCGCGGAACGGCTGGGCGAACGCCTTGGCCGGGCCTTCGGGGTACTCCTCGTATGCGATGAGGGTCTCGTCGTGGCCTAGGGACACCGCGGAGGTGATGACCCGCAGGTCGTTGACGAACGTGAGCCGGTCTGCGTGGGTGCCACCGATGGCGAACGCGACGACACCGCCGAACCCGCCGGACAGCTGCGCGACCGCTGACTCGTGGCCGTCGTTGCTGGGCAGGCCCGGGTAGGAGACGTGCTCGACGCGGGGGTCGGCCTCGAGGAACTCCGCGACCGCTTGGGCGTTCTCGAATTGCCGTTCAAGGCGGAGCGGGAGCGTGGTGGAGCCGCGCATGATGAGCCAGGCGTTGAACGGGGAGATGGCCCCGCCGGCGTGCCACATGGCGCCGGTGCGGGTCTCCTCGACGAGGTCGCGGTTGCCGATGACGACGCCGCCCATGGCGTCGCCGTGGCCGTTGTAGTACTTCGTGAGCGAGTGGATGACGAGGTCGGCGCCGTGGTCGAGGGGCCGCATCATCGGTGGCGGGGTGAAGGTGGAGTCGATGGTCAGCAGCGCGCCGGCGTCGTTGGCGATGGTCGCGAGGGCGGGGACGTCGGCGACGCGGAGGTCGGGGTTGGCGATGACCTCGGTGTGCACGAGCTTGGTGTTTGGGCGTACGGCGGCGCGGACGGCGTCGAGGTCGGTGATGTCGACGAAGTCGACCTCGATGCCGAGCTTGGTGGGGAACACGTCGCTGAAGAGTCCGGCGACGCGCATGTAGACGACGTTGGACACGATGGCGTGGTCGCCGGGGTTGAGGATGGTGAAGAACGCGGCGTGGAGGGCGGCCATGCCGGTGCCGAACACGGCGGCGGCTTCGCCGTGGTCGAGCTTGGCGAGCTTCTCCTCGAGGCCGCGCTGGTTCGCGCCGTGCTCGCGCGTGTAGACCAGGCCTTCGTATCCGGGCTTGTCGATGTCGGAGGGGTCCTCGGGGAGGCGATAGGAGTTGGCCATCACGATGGGGGTGCGGATGGCGCCGAACGTCTCGTCGGCGTGGTTGCCGCCGTGGACGGACCAGGAGTTCCCGGTGAGGGTGTCGAAGTCGTGCTTGTCGGGACGGGTGGTGCTGGTCATGAGAGGTCCTCGGTGGAGTCGGTGCTCGGGTCGTTGTGGACGACGGCTCGGCCGGTGTCCTGGTCGGGGGTCTGGTCGGTGGCCTGGGTCGCGCCGACTGGGGCGGGGAGACGCCCGTCCCCGTAGGTCGCGCGGACGTCGCTGACGACGATGCGGTAGCCGTCGTACCAGCGGTCGACCTGTCCCTTGGCCTCTCGGTGCTGCGGGAACCGGCCGAGCATCGCGACTGACTTGCGGTCGGCGAAGTAGTACATGGCGTTGACGACGTCGCCTTCCGGGGAGAGCCACTTCTCGACGCGGTCGAAGCCCGGCAGCGAGCGGGCGTAGTCGTCGATCTGACCGTCGAGGCGGTGGAAGTCGTCGTCGTAGGTACCGGGCTTGAAGATGAACTGGCAGCAGATCACGGATGCTCCTGAGCGAGGGTGCTGGTGGTGACGAGTGGTGTGAGGAGTCGGGTGGCGACGCGGACGTCGTTGCCGAGCTGGCGCAGCTGGGTGACGAGCTCGTCGCCGGCCGCGGCGAGGGCGTCGTCGGTCATCGCGCCGAGGGCGTCGAGGATGAACAGCGCCGAGGTGGTCTCGTCGGTGAGCTGTGTGCGGCGGCCCTGGCGCCAGTTCCAGCGCCTGCAGGTGACGCCGGTGTCGTCGCACCAGACGACCTCGCCGGCATCGGGGTGCTCGACAACCGTCTGGCCGTTCGCGGTGGTGTCGAAGGGCTCGTCGCCTGCAGCGCGGGTGAGGCGGGGTGAGCCGGCGTACGCGGCGAGGTTCTCGCCGCCGAGGGGGACCTGGTGGATGACGCTGATGGCGTTGTAGAGGTCGGTGAGGGCATTGACCCGCGGCAGGCCAGAGCCGACGGGGTCGGCGCGGCGGGTGAGGGCTTCGAGGCTGTTGCGGGTGCGCTGCGGCTTGGCGCCGAACGCCCGATACGCATCGCGCCATGCCGCGACGTGCGGCAGCTCCTCCACGGTGGTCTCGGCCAGCAGGTCGCGTGCCGTCTCCTCGGCCCGTACGAGCAGCGCTTCGCTGCCGGTCTGGTCGGCGTGCGGGTCGAGGCCGTCGACGGTGATGAGGAGGGCGCGGTAGTCGGGCCGCAGGACGGCCACGGCAGCGTCGATGCTGGCACCTGAGAGGAAGGCCTCGAGGTCGGCTTCGGTGTGGCGTGGGTGGTCAGTCATGGCTGGCCGCCGCCGGGGTGGTCTTGGTGCTGGCGCCTACGCCGGGCTCGTACACGGTCAGCGAGAAGCGAGCCGGGTCGGAGCCCTCGTTGACGTAGGAGTGCGGAACGTCGCTGGCGAAGGAGATGGCGTCGTCGACCGCGAGGACTTCGACCTGGTCCCCGACTGTGACCGTGACGGTGCCTTCGCGGACCTGAAGGATCTCCTTGGTTCCGCGGACGTGGGCCTCGCTGTCGTGCCGGTCGCCGGGCGCGAGGGTCCAGTCCCACAGCTCGAGGATGTCGGGCGGGGCGGTGCCGGCCAGCAGCACGCCGCGCCCACCGTTCTCGCCGGTCCACAACGCTGGGGCCTCGCCCGCGCGGACGACCTTGACGGGCTTGGTCTGCGGGACGGCGACGAGCGCCTGCAAACCGATGCCGAGAGCGTCGCTGAGCCGCAGGAGGGTGGTGACGCTCGGGTTCGCGGTGCCCTGCTCGACGTTGATGAGCATGCGCCGGCTGACGCCGGACTGCTCGGCGAGCTGGTCGAGGGTCCATTCCCGCGACTGACGCTCGGCACGCACCTTTGCGCCGATGGCGGCGGAGAGTTGGGAGGCGTTGTTGTCCACGAGTGCAGCATAGTGCATTATCAGTGCAACGTGACAAGCCTCGAGGAGTACGGCATGACCACCACCCCCATCTCGCCCGCCACCCCGTCGACCACCGCATCACACGTCGACCTCGGCGTGGCCGGCCAGGCGCCAAGCACGGACGCGGATGTTCTTCGCGACATCTCCCAGCGCGTGCTCTGGCTGTCCGCGGCGATCGTCGACGCCGCCAACCGGGGACGTCCGAACAGCAGTGGCGTGAAGGTCGGCGGGCACCAGGCCTCGTCCGCGTCGATGGTCGACATCATGGTCGCGCTGTGGTTCCACTCCCTGCGCGGCGAGGACCGCGTCTCGGTCAAGCCGCACGCGTCGCCGGTGCTGCACGCCATCAGCTACCTGCTCGGCGACCTCGACGCTCGCTATCTCACCACGCTGCGCGCCAAGGGCGGGCTGCAGAGCTATCCGAGCCGGCTCAAGGACCCCGACACCGTCGACTTCTCCACCGGGTCGGTCGGCATCGGTGCCACCGCCGCGTTGTGGGCTGCCATTGCCCACCGCTACACGAGCTCGCACTTCCCCGACACGCCTTCGGCCGGCCGGTTCGTCAGCCTCCTCGGTGACGCCGAGCTCGACGAGGGCGCCATCTGGGAGGCAGTCGCTGACCCGCAGGTCGCCTCGCTCGGCGAGCTGCTGTGGGTGGTCGACCTCAACAGGCAGTCGCTGGACCGCGTCGTGCCCGACATCCAGATCGACCGCCTCCGCGGCATGTTCACCGCCGCCGGCTGGCAGGTCGTCACGCTGAAGTGGGGCCGTTTCGTCTCCGCCCTGTTCGAGCGCCCCGGCGGTGCCGAGCTGCGGCGCCGGCTCGAGGAGATGCCCAACGAGGAGTACCAGCGGATGCTTCGCGTCCCCGCAGACGAGGTCGCTGAACGCATCCTCGCCGGACGGGACTCCTCCGCCCTGCGCGACCTCGTCAGCTCACTCAGCACCGACGACCTGGCGCTCGCGGTGCGTGACCTCGGTGGCCACGACCTGCCGCTGCTCGTCGACACCTTCGACGACGCTGACGACCACCGCCCCACCGTCGTGTTCGCGTACACCATCAAGGGCCGCCGCCTGGCCACCGAAGGCCACCCGAACAACCACTCCGCCCTGCTCACAGGACCGCAGATGCAGCAGCTCGCCGACGCGTGCGGCATCGACGTCGACCAGCCCTGGGCGATGTTCACGGCCGACTCCGCGGCCGGACGCCTGTGCGCGACCCGGGCTGAGGAACTCGCGCGTCCCGCCATCACACCCACCGCCCCCGTGACGGTCCCAACCTCGCTCGGCCACCCGCACCGCAAGGCCGTCTCCACGCAGGCCGCCCTCGGCCGGGTCCTCGCCGACCTGCCCCGTGACGCCCCCGAGCTGGCCGCCCTGCTGGTCACCTGCAGCCCCGACGTCGCGTCGTCGACCAACCTCGGCGGGTGGATCAACAAGACCGGCGTCTGGTCGGTCAAGGAGCGCCGCGACTGGTTCGCCGACGACCGCGAGCGCGTCCTGCGCTGGTCCGAGAGCGAGTCCGGGCAGCACATCGAGCTCGGCATCGCCGAGGTCAACCTCGTCGGACTCCTCGGCGAGCTCGGCACCACCTGGTCCAGGTGGGGTCAGCGCCTCGTGCCCGTGGCGACCATCTACGACCCGTTCGTCAGCCGCGCCCTGGAGCCGTGGTCGTACGGCATCTACGCCGGGGGCCAGTCCATCCTCGTCGGCACCCCGTCGGGCGTGACCCTCGCGCCCGAGGGCGGCGCCCACCAGTCCATCACCACACCGTCCATTGGCCTCGAGCAGCCCGGCTGCGTCGCTTGGGAGCCCGCGTTCGCCCAGGACCTCGAGTGGACGTTCCTCCACGCCGCGGCGCAGGTCGGCATCCCCGGCGGCACCTCGGCGTACTTCCGCCTGTCCACCCGCCCGCTCGACCCCGAGCTCGCCGCGCTACCGGAGGACCCGGCGCTGCTCGAGCGGCGTCGTCGCCAGGCCGTCGCCGGCGGCTACCGCCTCTCCAGCCACCCCGCGACTGGGGACGAGGTGACGCTCGTGGGAGTCGGCGCGCTCATGCCCGAAGTCATCGAGGCCGCTCGCGTCCTGGGCGAACAAGGCGTGACCGCCGGCGTCGTGTGCCTGACCAGTCCCGACCTGGTGTTCCGGTCCTTCCAGCAGCGCGGCAGCCGCGACACAGAAGCCGGTGCCGGGAACATCGGGAACATCGTCGGCGAGCTGTTCCCCGCCCATGCCCCGGCCCCGCTCCTCACCGTGCAGGACGGCCACCCGCACACCTTGTCGTTCCTCGCCGGTGTGCGCGGCGACCGGATCCGCTGCCTCGGAGTCACCGAGTTCGGTCAGTCCAGCGACCTCGCCGACGCGTACGCCTGCCACGGCATCGACGTCACCTCTATCGTCGACGCCGCTCTCAGCCTCAACGGTCGGTAGCCGCTCTCGCGTCACGCTGGACTGACCGGGTCGCCGTGACACCATCGACCGGCCGGAGTCGCGCACAGCCGCGCTGCGATGCCGGCTTCCTCGAATGCCGCGCGTGTGTGGTCGGGGCCTTCGGCGAAGTGCGCCCACCCCGTCTGGTGCGCGACCACGACGTGACGGGCGTCTAGGACCTCAGCGGCCGCGGCCGCGCGGGACGCGGTGAGGCTGAGCGGTCTGCCCTGGAACTTGACCGGCACTGATGCTGCGCCGGCGAACAGGACCGCCCAGTCGACGCGTCCGTCGCGCGCGCGGAGGTGTTCGCGGACCTCGCGGACGTGCTCGAGCGACGCGTTGTCGCCGCTGACGTAGACCGTGGGCCCGCTCGAGGGGCCGCGGGTCTCGAGGAGGAAGCCGGTGACAGCGCAGTTCACGAACCCGTCCTCGTCGACCTCCCCGTCCGCCGGCCCGTGACGAGCGGGGACGGCGGTGACGGTCAACGAGCCGGTCGCGCTCGTCCACGTCTCCCAGGTCGCGAGACCTCTGGCGGGTTCACCCAGTCGTGCCGCCGAGGTGGGTGTCGTCAGCAGCGCAGGGGCCGCGAGCGCGAACTCACGGCCGGTGGTGTCGAGGTTGTCGGCGTGCTGGTCGTGGCTGACCAGCACCACGCTGACGCTGCCCAGGTCCGCTGCCGCGACGGCCGGGCCTTCGAGCTTGCGGAGGTAGCCGTAGTCACCAGGTGGGTCGAAGGTGGGGTCGCACACCACGCGCTGGCCGGCGATGTCGATGACGGTGGTGGGGCCCCCGAGGACCGCCACGCCGAACGGAACCCGTTCGGACGTGACGGCCCCGAGGTTCCCCGAGCGCCCCAAGGAGCCTGATGAGCCAGGGGCATCAAGTTGGTTGTCAGAGGTGGACATGCCTGAGGTCCTTGGAGATGTAGGACCCGACCAGGAGGAACGCGCCACCCGCGGCCAGGATGACCAACGGCGTGTAGTCGTAGTTCATCGAGTTCCCCAACCACAGCATGTAGTACGGGTAGAAGGCCGGGATGACGCTCGGGAGGCTGTAGGCGATGCCGTAGCCCGATGAGCGGACCTCGGTGGGGAACATCTCCATGATGTAGGCGGTGATCATCGCGAACACCGACAGGCCGCCCACGATGGCGACTGCTGCGCCGGCCACGACCGTGGCGGTGTCGTTGTAGTCGCCGATGGCGAGCGCGAACGCGATGGTCCCGGGGATGAGGTTGAACAGCGCGAGCGCCATCATCACGTGGCGGCGGCCGTACTTCTGACCGGCCGCGCCGATGAGCGGGAACAGGGCCACGCCGACGACGGCGGAGACGAGCACCGTGATGTTCACGGTCATCGGATCGGTGCCGAGCTTTTTGAAGTGGCCGCCGAACACGCCGATGGTGCCGTCGAGGATGAGCCACGCGCCGGTGGAGGTCACGAACGCGACACCGAAGTGGCGCAGGTTCTGCCCGCTGAGCAGTGCCTTGAGCGGGTTTCCGACGTTGGACGACTTCGCCCACAGCTCCGACTCGGGCACCGAGCGCAGGTAGTGCCAGAACACCGCGAACGACAGGAGGAACCCGACGACGAACGGGATGCGCCAGCCCCACACGCTGTAGGCGGCGTCGGCGTCACCGGAGGGCATGACCTTGAGGATGAGCATGGTCAGCAGCGTCATGAACCCGAGCGCGGCCGGGTAGCCGATGTTCAGCAGCGAGCCGTACAGACCGCGCAGGTGCCGGGGCGCGTACTCCATGGCGAGCGGGTTCGCGGCCGTGTACTCGCCGCCGAGGAAGATGCCGTCGACCAGACGGAGGAACACCAGCAGACCGGCGGCCCACCAGCCCATCGTCGCGTAGCCGGGCAGCAGGGCGATGAGGCCGGTGCAGACGGTGAACCCCGCGGCCACCCACACGGTCGTCTTCCGGCGACCGACACGGTCACCGAGGACACCGAAGATGATGGAGCCGATCGGGCGACCGACCAGCGACACGGCGAAGATGAGTGCGGTCAGGGTGGCAGCTTCGGTCTTCGAGGCATGGGCGGGGATGAAGTACGCGATGGCCGGCGCGAGCGCGATGACGGGCAGATAGACGTCGTACATGTCGACGAAGAACCCGCCGATGGCAGCACGGAGCGCCTTGCGGCCCTTGGCGCGGTACTCGGGGTCGTTGGCCTGGTCCAGGCGCGGATCGAGCGTGTCACCGGCCGGCCCGCTCGTCGGGTAGCTGCTGGCGGTTTCGGTGCTGGTCTCAGCGGACATCGCGGGAGACCTCCTTCTTGCTGAGGTCGAACAGGGACGAGTCATCGCGGGAGCCGGTGCGCTCTCCTGCGGTCCGTGAGCCGTCGCGACCTCGAGCAGCAGTGTCCTCGTCCTGCTCGATGGTGGTGATGGCGGAGTGGCGGCGCTTGTCGACGCGGAGGTCGAAGATGTCGAAGCGGTTGTAGGTGCCGACGATGTCGTGGGCTCGCTTGAGGACGACCTCCTCGTTCAGGTCGACCGTGGCCGTCACGATGCCCTCCTGGTCGGCGGGCGGGCCGGCGATGATGTCGCCACGTGGGCCGACGACCATCGACACCGTCGGGGTAGCCCGCAAGAGCGCTTCGATGCGCTCGTCGCCACGGGCGACCTCGTCGATGGCGTCCTGGTCAAGCACGGTCGCGGCGACGACGGTGAACACCTTGCCCTCGAAGCTGTGCGCAGCGCTGCGCAGCCTGATGCTCTCGGCCAGGTCGTACTCGGGGGCGTCGGTGCGCTGGTCGAACGGCCATGCCGGCGGGTAGGTCGCGACGTGGAGGCGCTCGCCCTGGGCCAGCAGGGTGTACTTCGCGAGCGTGTTGGTGTTCTCCCCGCAGATGAGCGCGCCGAGGAACCAGCCGTCGAGGTCGACCGGCTCGAGGTCGTGGGCGTCGCCGTGGGACCAGGTCAGCCGTTCGTGCCATGTGCCGACGAGCTTGCGGCGGTGGTTCACCAGCTCGCCGCGGCGGTCGAAGACGAGGTTGGCGTTGAACACCTGGCCCAGGCTGTGCGAGGCGCGCTCGTTGACGCCGACCGACAGCACGACGCCGTGCTTGGCGGCGATGTCACCCAGCCGGCGGGCGTGCGGGCCGGGGACGGTGATGGAGGACTCGAACAGACGCTGGTGCAGCTCGTGCTGGTCCACCGGCGGCAGCACCGAACCCCAGATGGGGAATCCGGAGACGAACGACTCTCCGAACGCGACGAGCTCAGCGCCTTGGGCGGCTGCGTCGGCGACGAGCGACTCGAGCTTCTCCAGCGTGGCCTCGCGATCGAGGAACACGGGTGCGGCTTGGACGGCAGCCACCCGGACGACGGGTAGGCGATCATTGGGCATGGCGGGGTCTCCCTTGCGAAAGTGTCGCGCGAAGTCGACACTTCAACGCGATGTGGTCTGCATCACGGGACCGTAGGCAGCGCTGAGCCGGCGCGTCGAGATCAAGTGTGTCGACGGATTCCGACAACAACACGCCTGAGCGTGACCGAGCCGAAACAAGCACGAACATGGAGGAGGAGCGCACATGTGGCAGTCGTTGGTCGAGGCCGGGCTGGACCCCAAGGACGCGCACTTCTACCTCGCCGTCCTCCGCGGTGGACAGACCACCGTCGCCGAAGCCGCGCGGCAGGCCCACGTCAGCCGGACCAGCGGCTACGACATCGCCCGCCGACTCCAAGCCCGAGGGCTCATCAGCAAGGTCGAGTCCGGCCCCGGCGAAGCCGAGGACCTCCGCACCCAGAGCCACCTCGTCGCCAACGACCCCGTCCACCTGCTCGACGAATGGGCGTCCCGGCGCCAGGTCCTCGACGACGTCGTCCCCCAACTGCGCGCCCTGTTCTCCGAGAATCGGGCACGCCCCAAGGTCCGCTACCTCGAGGGCGCCGCCGGCATCCGCGCCGCCCTTTTCGAGACCCTCGAATGGGCCTCACCCATCCGCGGCATCCTGTCCATGCGCGACCTCATGGCCGTTCCCGGAGAAACCGCCATGACCGAGTACATCAACGGGCGCCGCGAACACGAGCTCCTCCTCCGGGTCATCCGCACCCGCGACCACGACTGGCCCGGCGGGTGGCTCACCAGCGCCCGCGACTACCGCGTCGTCAAGCACGCCCCACCTGAGTACGAGTTCACGATGACCACCTTCATCGGCACGCACCAGGTCGTCACCCTCTCCTCCGCGCAGGAGACCTTCGCCATGGTCATCGAGTCCGCCGAGTACGCCCAAATGCAGACGAACTTCTTCGACGTCCTGTGGGGCGTCAGCAAGAAGGCAGACGTAGATGACTCCGGCGCCCCGTAGAAGGACCGTGCGCAAGTGCAACAACCGGATGTCTGCCGCAATGGGCGCCCGCGTCGGCCGTGTCGCGTCATGGCGCGGTCTCGTGGCCTAGAGGACGAGGTCTCGGCTGCTGGTGGTGGCGAGGGCTTCGAGGGGTCGGATGTAGCGGTTGACGAGGACGGTGAGGTCCTTGTGCCGGGTTTGGGCGGCGATGCGGGCGAGGGGGACGCCGCCGAGGGCGGCGGTGGTGGCGTGCCCGGCGCGCAGGGAGTGGCCGGTGATCCTGGTGCCGTCGAGTCCGGCTCGTTCGGCGCGGATCCGCAGGGTGCGGGCGATGGTGTCGCCGGTGAGGGGTTCGAGGGTGACGCGGGTGCCGTAGACGCGGGTGAACACCGGGCCGGGCTGGTGGCCGCGGAGCCGGCGCCACGCGGCGAGCGCGGCGACGGGGTCGGTGGCGGGGTGGTGGCCGCGGGCGATGGCGACGACCTCGCCGTGGTGGTCCTGATCGGTCTTGGAGTGCCGGATGGTGAGGAGGAGCCCGGCGGGCTCTTCGCGGAGGTCGAGCAGGGTGAGGGCGACGAGCTCGGCGCGGCGGATGGCGGAGGCGTAACCGAGGAGGATGATCGCGGCGTCGCGGGTCCCGCGTGGGGTGGTGCGGTCGATGCTGGTGACGATCTGCCGGATCTCGGCGGTGGTGAGCGGGTGGGCCTGGCGGCGGGGTGCGGTGCCGTAGGTGCGGCGCAGCCCGAGCCGGACCTGGACGACGGTCGGGGAGGCGACGGGGTCGGGCAGGTCGTGCATGCGGTGGACGTGCCGGATCGCGGTGCAGGCGAGGTTGAGGCTGACGACCGCGGCGCCGGCGGCAGCGCGTTCGGTGAGGTAGGCGCACAGGGCGGCGGGGTCGCCGGGCAGCGGGTCGAGGCCACGGCCGGCGCACCAGCGGGCCCACCGCGACCACAGGTGGGCGTACACCTTGCGGGTGGACTCGGTCCGGGCGGCGCTGATCGCAGCAGCGATCCGGTCCTCGTCGGCAGCGGTGAGGCCGGGACTGCGGCCGGGAGTGAGGCCGGTGGTGCGACCGGTGGCGGGCGCGGCCGGCGTGCGGGATCCGATGACGGGCGACGGGTCAACCAGGTGGGACGGGTCAGAGGGGGCGGGCGGGGCGGGCGAGTGTGTGGTCATCCGGGTCGTATAGCGACGGAAGTCCTCGGGCGGCCAGGACGCCGGCCCGGGTTGCCTTCGCGGCCGCTCAGCCGACGGGCCGCCACCAGGAGTCGATGGTGGCTGGAGTTGACGGCGTGACCGCCACCGGCCGAGCCGGCGACGTCGGAAAATTCTGACTTTCCGGTATCTGGTCGGTGGCTTGTCGCGATCAGTCCATCGCGCGTCGCGCGCACAACTAACCCGCCTGCCGGCACTGACTTCCGATGCAGACGTCAGACCCACGGAGCGCGCGGGGGTGCGACTGGGTCAGCGAGCGCCTTCCCGAGACGCGGTCATGACTTGCCTCCCGCCTCCGTGCAGTGGATAGAGCAGCCGCCTCCTAAGCGAAAGGTCGCAAGTTCGACTCTTGCCTGGGGCACAACTGCAAAATGTATTGCTTCGCCTGATGGGTGACGTTCGGCCTTCGGTTGATGCGTTACACGTCTTCGGGTGATGGGTGACGGCTACTCCGGTTGATTGGTGACACTCCCGTGATGAGGGAGTTGAGCGTGACCGAGCAGCGGTATCAGGCCGTGCTGGCTGTGATCAGCGACGGCGAGACGGTCTCGAGTGTGGCGGGCAGATACGGGGTCCATCGCAAGACGGTGCACGGCTGGCTGGCTCGCTACGAGGCGCAGGGGCTGGAAGGTCTGGCGGACCGGTCGCACCGGCCGCGGTCGTGTCCGCACCAGATCGATGCGGATGTGGAAGCCGCGATCGCGACGATGCGTACGGCGCATCCGGGGTGGGGGCCGCGGCGGCTGGTCTTCGAGCTGGCCCGGGCCGGGATGGCGCCGGTGCCGAGCGAGTCGGCGGTCTACCGGGCGCTGGTCCGGTTGAACCTGATCGATCCCTCGGGGCGTCGGCGTCGGGACCGGAAGTGGAAGCGGTGGGAACGCGGGCTGCCGATGGAGCTGTGGCAGATGGACGTCGTGGGCGGGTTCGTGCTCGCGGACGGGCGGCGGGCCAAGGCGTTGACCGGGGTCGATGACCACTCCCGGTTCTGCATCAGCGCCCACCTGATGCTGCGCGAGAGTTCTCCGAACGTGTGCGACGGGCTCGCTGCAGCGTTGCGGACCTACGGGGTCCCGGGGCAGATCCTCACCGACAACGGCAAGGTGTTCACCGGCCGCTACAACCAGCCACCGGTCGAGGTGCTGTTCGACCGGATCTGTCGCGAGAACGGGATCGAGCACCTGCACACACAGCCCCGTTCGCCGACCACGACCGGGAAGATCGAACGGTTCCACCGTGCGCTGCGCACCGAGTTCCGCACCGACCGCACCTTTCCCGACCTGGCGACCGCGCAGGCCGAGCTCGACGAATGGGTCCGCGACTACAACCACGACCGTCCCCACCAGGCGCTCGACATGGCCACCCCCGCTGCCCGGTTCCTCACCGGTCACGACGCGGCCATCACGCCGCTGCGCCCGCCGGCCGACACCGGTGCGGCGCACCGCCCGGACGCGAGTCGCAGCGACGGCACCTGGGTCACCCGCCGCGCCAGTGCCGTCGGGGTGGTGTGTGTCAGCTGGCAGCAGGTCTGCCTCGGGGTCGCGGCTGCCGGGAGGCCGATCGACGTGTGGGTCACCGAGTCGGTCCTGCAGTTCTACGACGGCGACCAGCTACTCCGCACGCAGAAACGCGACAGCACCGGGGAGGTGAGGGTCAAGCGTTCCAGCGCGCCGCAACGGCGTCCTAGAGTGACAACGAGTGTCACCGATCAACCGAACTAGATCTGTCACCCATCACCCGAAGGTCTTCAGGGGCACAACTGCAAAAGCGCAGGTCAGCGCAACGAACAGGCTCCTGACCTGCGCTTTTGTCATCCCACGGTCCGTGTCGGTCGGTGTCGAGGTGTGCCGCCCCGGGGTCCTCCGGGCCTTGTCAATCCCCTGCCAGAGGGCATCCCGGGCCCTGTTCTATGTCAATTCTATGTGAAACGCGCGACCCTCCCTGCGGTACAAGAGCGCAGCGCACGGCGACGAGGACCGCCAGGACCGCGAGCTTGCTGGTGTCCCACGCAAGCCAGAGCAGGACGAGGTTCAACCAGCCGGGCGCACCGCTCGCCACCAGCCTCGAGACGATCGCCATGCCCGCCAGCGTGGCTACCGCCCGGACGATGAGCGTGGCTGCCAACCCACGACTCGGCGCAGCAGCTCTAACCCGCCGAACCAAGACGTTCGAAGGCGCGCAAACTTGTAGGTAGCGGTGCACGACTGCGACCAGGGCCAGGAACGGCAAGGCGAGCAAGAGGATCATGTGGCCGTTGTAACCCGCGCGCCGACCGAACTGCCGACAGCCGTCCTCAACCTGTGGAGAACCCACGCTCGACGCGCCCGTGGGTCAATCGTGTTCAGAAACCGACTCCCGCGCCATGGCCAACGCAACTCCCGAGGGATCCCCGGCCGCCAGCTGGAGCAACCGCTTCCGCTGACGATCTCACCCCTAGCCTTGACCGGAAGCCGCGCGAGCGGCGATCCTAGTCTCCCTGATCGGGGACTGTTGCCACGTGGCCAATCTGGGCGAAATGCGGCTCTGAACTGCAACGATGGCCCTTTGTCGTTCCTGCTGGGCCTCGCCCAAGCTGGTCGGTTCCGGGGATTGAGCAACGAATCACTGGACAATCACCGGAACTGCCGTCCCGGACGTCTCTCCACTGGGTTGTCTGCTCGCGCTGCTCACTGATCCCGGGGAACTTTCACTCACGCACGTCATCGGCAGGTGCCTGCCCGGTGACCAGGTCCACCTGGTGGTGCCGATGCAGAAGCACCCGAACGCCTCAGGGTGTGCGACTCCTCCAGCACCCGCCTGGTCACCGTCGTGTTGGACCGGATCCCCAGCAGGCTCACGCCATGGAGCGACTTGACGATTCCGCCCTCGCTCAACGCTCCCGTGCGCGTCTCCACCTCGTATCCACGGGACTCGAACACCGACACGGCCGACTGATGGATGTTCTCCAGGACCAACGCCTTCATGCCGGGACGTATTGCAGAACCGGATCATGCCGTCTCGCATGACCGCTGCATGCGATCGGGGCAGCGCGATCGTTGACGGTGCCGGTTGTTCGTCGACACGAGCGCGAAACGTTTGCCTTCTACTCTCGCCCCGTGTCAGCACCTCCACCCCCGAGACCGTCCCTGCGATTCCGCGACCGCTCGGTGTTCGATGGTGTGGCGCGCCGTGAGGTTGGGGCGGTCGACCTGGTGGCGCACTCCGTCGCCGTCCTGGTGCCGTCGCTGACCGCGCTCGGTTCAGGGCTGGCGTTCCCGGCGATGGTCGGTCCGGGCTTCTGGTTGAGCACGCTCCTCGGGTTCGGGGTCGTAGGGTTGCTGGCGGCCACGTTCGGCCAGTTCGCGAGCCGCTTCCGGTCAGCCGGCACGCTGTACACGTTCGTGGCGAAGGGCCTCGGACCGACGCCCGCGCTCCTCGTCGCGGGTGGCCTCATCGTCGGCTACGGCGCCATGATCGGCTTCGGCCTCGCCGATGCCGCGGGTCGAGCGGACGCAGCGCTCGTCGCGGGGGGTGTAGCGGTGGCGTCGGGGCAGTGGCGGGCCGTCCTGCTCTTCGTCGCCGGGGCCCTGATGTGCGTGTACGCGACTGGTCGGGGGATCTACTGGTCGTCCCGAGCGGCGCTCCTGGCCGAGGTGGTCAGCTTCGTGGTGCTGGGAGCAGTACTGGCCATCTGGACCGCGCGCTATGGCCTGCCGAGCGCGGCGGCGTTCTCCCTGGAAGGCGCCTCGCCGGCACGCATCCTTCTCGGAGCAGCGACCATCGTGACGCTGACCCTGGCGTTCGAGAGCTCCGCTTCGCTCGGGCTCGAGACGCGCCGTCCGTTCCGCGACGTGCCGAGGGCGTTGCGGTTCAGCCTGGGCCTGGCTGCCGGCTTGTTCGTGCTTGCCAACGTCGTGGCCACCGCGCGTCCTGCCGATGCGCCCTCGATCTGGACGTGGCGGTGGCTGGCCCCGGGAGCCGACACGTCGTACGGCGATGCGCTGGTCCTCGTGGTGCTCGCATGGTCACTCGTGGCGTTGGCGTTGTGCGTCTGGTCCGCCCTGGCTCGCCTGCTTTTCTCCATGGCGCGTGAAGGCATCCTGCCCGAGGCCCTCGGGCGGGTCGACCGACGCGGGATCCCCATGATCGCGACGATCGCGGTCGTCCCTGTCGCGGTCGGTCCACCGCTCGTCGCCACGCTCGCCGGGATCGGGCTCGACCAGTTCTCCTGGGAGCTCAAACTGTCGGCGAGTGTGGTCATCTGCATCGCGTACGCGTGCGCCGCCGCCTCGCTGCCGATCTTCCTGACGTCGATCGACGAGGCAACACCGGGTCCGATCGCGGTGTCCTCGATCGCCACCGTCGCGGCGGCGGCGGTAGCGACCAATGAGCTCATGGCAGAACTGCGGGCCGGAAGGATCCTCGCGCTGATGCTTCTCGGGCTGGCGGCCGCCATCGGGCTCGCCATGTGGACGCAGGCTCGACGCCGATCCCGGCCGAACGACCGCTACGTCGGGATGCACGACGAGGCGCTCGCCGCGTCCGTCCTGCTCGCTCCGGGACGTCACGACGATCATGCCGGCTGAGTCCCACGAGTTCCTCGCCCGGCAGCCCGCAGCCGTCGACAGTGCCTTCGCAGTTCTTGAGGCCGTGGCGCGGCTCGGGCCAGGGGTGACCGCTCGCGAGCTGACCGAGGCGCTGCCGATGTCACGCGCCAGCGTCTACCGGATCATCAAGCACCTCGTCGGCAACGAGTACCTCGTCCGCACACCTGACCTGCGGGGCTTCGTCATCGGCGAGCGGGTGCAGGCCCTGTCGCGCCCATCGGCAGGCGCAGCGCTGACCGACGCGCGCGCACACGGCTGACCTGTCTCATTTGGGCCCACGAGGTCTTCACGCCGCCGGAACTGTCTCGTGATTCGCCGCCGATCTACTGATCGCCGCCGGCCCGTCCGGGCCTGGCGCTCCCCCGCACGAGGATCCGAGGAACACATGAGAGACAACACGGAGAACGGTCCGCGCCTGATCCGCGCGCGCCGCTTCGTACCGCCGGTACTGGCGGCTGGCCTGGCACTGTCCACACTCGCCGCGGTGCCAGCCGAGGCGCTGAACACCGTCGCCGTCGCGCGCGCAGACAACTGGCAGGTCCAGGACGCGGCGATCCCGGGCGTCGACACCGGTAGCGTGACCCGCACGAACGGCCTCGCCCTCCAGGGCTACGGGGGTCTGCGCGTCGAGGTCGACGGCGGCACGAGCCGGCTCAACGGCATCCTGCTGCGCGGCTTCGGGATGACCTTTGACGGCCGCGACACGTTCGCCACCACCAACGGTGTCAAGCTCGACGGCGTCGTGGTCCAGCGCGAGCTCAAGGTCGACAAGGCTGGCAACTACGGTCGCTTCTTCGACTCGTTCACCAACACGCTCCACGTCCCCGTCACCATCGATGTCGCCTTCGGTGGCCAGCTCGGGTACAACACCGGTGTCAACCAGAGCGCCATCGCGGGCAGCTCGACCGGTGACGCCACCATCTCGTCCGACGACGCCTGGGCTTCGTGGTACTCCCCCTCGGCTGGCGCCGACTCGGCGAGCCACAACGGACCGTCCGCGACCGTTGCCGGCGAGCCCGGCACCCCCGGCGCAGTCACACGGATGGGCAACTTCCTGCGCGACCCCTTCGCGAACGACATGGCGGCAGCGGGTGACGAGGCGAACCACCCGGCCTTCATGAGCGAGATCACCATCGAGCCGGGCCAGACCGAGTCGCTGGTGAGGTACGTGGTCGCCGGCCGGTCCGAGATCCGCGCCCTCGGCGGCAACCCGGTCCCCTCCCCCGGCTCGGAGGTGGACTTCGTCGAGGACACCGCGACGACGCTGAGCACAACTCCCGACGTCAGCGACCTGAGCACCGGCGAGATCTGCTCGGTCGCCAACTTCACCCCTGCCACGCTCGGTATCACTGACCCGGCGACCTGCGCGGCCGCGGCGACCGAGCCGATCCAGAACGACGTGATCGGCGCCGTCCAGGCCGAGGTCGTCAAGACCACCTCGACCTACGACCCGATCGGCAGGTCGTTCACCGAGCAGCTCGCGGACCTCGACGCGGGACGCGCCAACTCCCAGCAGATCGTCCGCGCCTACCTCGACCGGATCGCGGCCTACGACCGCGGACCCTTCGGCCTCAAGTCGGTCATCGCAGTCGCGCCGGACGCGATGCAGCAGGCCCGCAACGCCGACGCGGCTCGTAAGGCGGGCGACGACCGTCCGCTGCTCGGCGTGCCGATCTTGGTGAAGGACATCATCGACACCAAGGACATGCCCACCACCGGTGGCTCGCTGCTCTTCGACGGCTGGACCCCCTCGGACGACTCCTTCCAGGTCAAGCAGCTCCGTGCAGCGGGCGCGATCATCCTGGGCAAGGCCAACCTCTCGAAGTTCGCGCGCAGCGGTCACTTCAGCCAGAGCGACTTCGGCCAGGTGTGGAACGCCTTCGACCCGTCCAAGAGCACCATCGGCTCGAGCGGCGGCTCGGGTGCCTCTATCGCCGCCAGCTTCGGCGCAGCGGCGATGGGCACCCAGACCGGCGACTCCCTGTGGGGACCGTCCTGGGCAGGCAGCCTCTACTCGCTGCGGGGCACGGACGGCATCCAGTCGAGCGCCGGGACGATGCCCCTGACGATCATCCAGGACTACGTCGGCTTCATGACGCAGTCGGTCGAGGACCTCGCGGCACTCCTGGAGGTCACCGCCGTCGACAACCCCGACGACGTGCTCGACGACGTGGCCAACGGACACCGGCCTGACAACTGGACGGAGTACTTCACCGCGAATGCCCTGCAGGGCAAGGTGATCGGAATCCCGGCGGGTGCCTTCACCGACCCGTTCGGCACCACCGAGACCAGCGACGCCCTGCGGGCCCAGTTCGCGACGTTCGAGGCCGCTGGCGCGACCGTCGTCGACATCCCTGCTGCCCCGGCGGCACCGGCGCGACCCAACTTCGGCAGCACCGGGCGCGAGGGATGGATCCAGTGGTTCGAGGCACACCCGGACGCCCCTGTCGACATCCAGCAGGTCTCGCCAGGCACTGCCGACATGACCGACCAGCAGCAGCGTGACTTCGAGGCCTGGAGGGCGTCGTACCGCGACGTCCTGGAGACCTGGATGGACGACAACGGCGTCGACGCCGTGCTCTATCCCGAGGGCCTGAGCGACATCCACCTCAACGACTCGACCGGCAACAGCTTCGGCCGCCTCGACCCGCAGTCGTCCGCGTCGGGCGTTCCCACCGCGATCTTCCCGGCCGGGACCAACTCGCACGGCACGCCCATCGGCTTCCAGCTGCAAGGCAAAGCTTTCCAGGACGCCGAGCTGCTCGGGTTCGTCTACGCCTTCAAGACAGTTCAGGAGGGCCGGGTCCTCCCGTCCGTGCTGCCGGCGCTGGAGTACGACGCCGACGCGATCCCCAGCCCGGTCGAGCCGCTCGAGCCGATCGACCCCGCCCCGCCGGTCACCACTCCCCCGGTCATCACGCCGCCGGTCACCACGCCGCCGGTCACCACGCCCACTCCGAGCGTCGCGCCGGTCCGCCGCCCGACCGTGCTGTCGAAGAAGGCGACGGTGCGCATCAGGCAGGGCGCCCCCGCCAGGGCCATTCTTCGGCTCGGATGCGCCAGCGCGGGCGAAGCGTGCACCAGCACGGTGCAGGTGAAGGTCAAGGGCAAGGTGGTCGACACGAGGACCGTCCGGGTCCGTGCCGGAGCCCAGAAGCAGGTCGCCATCACGCTCAACGCCAAGGCGAAGCGCACGCTGCTCCGCGGCAAGAAGGTGACCATGGCGGTGAGGTTCTCCGGGACCGGCGGCACCCAGTCGGTGACCAAGGCCATCAAGGTCAGCGTCCGGCGCTGACCTTAACCGCAGCAACACCGACGGCGGCGCCGTGTCCTCGGGGACACGGCGCCGCCGCTCGTTCGACGTCGGGCGAGCTCTCGAGTCACGCGCCGGCGATCAGTCGGCGCGCCACCTCGGCGGCCCGGTCGATCGGGACGGCGAACCCGATGCCGATGTTTCCCGAGCCCGCGCCCGTCGTGGCGATGGCTGTGTTGACGCCCACCACGCGACCGCGTAGGTCCACCAACGGTCCGCCGGAGTTGCCGGGGTTGATCGACGCATCGGTCTGGATCACCTCCTGCGCGCCGCGATCACCGATGTCCGCGCGCCTCTGGGTCGCGCTGACGATGCCCGACGTCACTGTGCCGCTCAGCCCAAGCGGCGAGCCGATGGCGAGCACCTGCTCGCCGATGCGCAGGACGCCGGACGCGCCGATGCTCGCCGGGGTGAGCCCGCGGGCGTCGGTCCGCACCACGGCCACGTCCTGGGCCGGGTCGCTACCGATCACCTCGGCGTCGACGACCCGACCGGTGCTCAGCTGGAGCTGCACCTCCGTCGCGCCCTCGATCACGTGGTGGTTGGTGACCACGTGACCTCGGTCGTCGAGGACGAAGCCGGATCCCGTCCCGCGATCCGTCCTGACCTGGACGACACTCGGCAGGACCGCACGAGCGGCCGCCTCGGCTCCGGGCGTTGGCACACCCGCGGGCGAGGGGTCAGAGCCGGAGGTGGCGGCCGGGCTTCCACGGTCCGGAAGCTGTCCGGCCGCCAGACCAGCAGCTCCGCCAGCCAGCACGGCGAGAAGGGCGACACCTACCAGCGCGGCGCGGGGCCTGCCCGAGCGCGTCCGCGTCGGGGCCGGCGGGGGCGTCACGTGGGCCGTCGTGCCCGCGAGGGGGGACTCCACGGGCACGACGGCGGCTCTGGGGGGCGGGGCGCTCGGCTTGGGGCGTCGCCGCCGGGGTGGTCGGTTGCCGGGCTGGAAGTCCGGGCCGGAGGGGCGCCCGAGGCCCTGAGCACTGGCGGGGCGCGACGGGTCGGACGAAGGCGAAGTGACGGTCATCTCGGCTCCTGGTGGTGTGGTCGGGTGCTCATGGGAGCCGGTTGAACCAGCGGAGGGACAGCGCGCCTGCGCCGAGGGCGAGCAGGAAGGCCAGCGCAGCCACGTAGGGCGTGACGTCGCGGTCCTCTGTGCGCCAGCCGATCGACGACTGGATCTCGTCGTACACGGTCTCGAGCTCGTCGCCGCTCTCGGCGGAGTACGCCGTTCCGCCGCTGACGTCGGCGATCTCGCGGAGTGCCTCGTCATTGGCCCCGCGTGAGACCCCGGTGTTGACGTCACCTCCATAGGCGATCGTCGTCACCGGGATCCCGGCGGCCTGCGCTGCGGCGGCCGCGTCGGCCGGTGAGCGGCCGACGGTGTTCTGCCCGTCGGAGAGCAGGACGATGCGGGAAGGGGCGTCGGAACGGACCCGGTCGGCGAACGCCTCGACCTGGCGCAAGGACGTGAAGATCCCCTCGCCGATGGCCGTGCCACCCGCAAGCGTGACCGCGTCCATGCTGGCAGCCGCCGAAGCATGGTCCCGGGTGGGCGGCGAGAGCACCGTCGCCCCTTCTGCGAATCCGACGACTCCGACGTCGTACTCGTCGGGAAGACCCCGGATGAAGCTGCTGGCGGCATCGACCGCCGCCTCGATGCGGGACGGCTCGACGTCCGCGGCCCGCATCGACAGGGAGGAGTCGACGACGACCATCACGGTTGCTTGCTCCTGGGGGACGCGTAGCGCCATCTCCGGGCGGGCGGCGGCGAGCCCGAGCAGGGCGAGGGCCGCCATGTGGAAGGCGGGCGGTGCGTGCCGGCGCCATCCCGGCTTGCGCGGCACCAGACGCTCGAGCATGGGAAGGGTGGCGAAGCGCACGGCGTAGGTGCTCCGGCGACGCTGCTGGACGACGTACGCCGCGACGAGCGCCACGACGGGGACCAGCAGAAGGAGCCACCAGGGGGCGGCGAGTCTCATGAGGTACTCCTCGGAGTGGAGGGGGCGGGGCGACGGATGCCTCGACGGCGGCGGGCGACGACGTGCCCCGCCAGCGCCCGCAACCAGTCGTGGTCGGTGCGGAGCACCAGGTGCGCCGCCCCGGCGGCGGCCACCGCTTGGGCAACCTGATCGCGGTGTCGGGCGGCCGCACTCGCGTACGCATCCCGCACGGATGCGAGCGAGGTCCAGACCTCGCACCGGTGGCCGGTCTCCGGGTCGACGAGGACCACGGGTCCGACGTCGACCAGGCTCAGCTCGCGGGGGTCGACCACCTCCACGACCACGACCTCGTGGCGTCGCGCGAGCCGGCGCAATGGTCCCTCCCACGCGAACGGGCGCTCGACGGCGCCGTCAGGTTCGACGAAGTCGCTGACCACGACGCGGAGTCCGGGGCGGCGGTGACGTCGGTCGAGGTGCGCGATGCCGTCGGCAAGAGCCAGTCCCGGGCCCTGGCCGGAGGCCGGCGTCTCGGTCGAGTCGCGCAAGAGCTGCACGGCACAGACCCGAGGAGGCAGTCCGGAGATCCACGCCATGCCGTCGTGTGACAGCCGTGCCACCCCGACCCGGTTGCCGGGACGATCGGTCAGCAGGGCGACGGCCGATGCGGTCTGCAGGGCGACGTCGCGCTTCTCGGCGTCGGCGGTGCCGAAGTGCATGCTCGGCGTGTCGTCGAGGAGGATCCAGGTGTCGAGCTCGTGCTCGGCGCGCGATCGCCACACGTGCGGCTCCTGGCTGCGCGCGGTCACGTTCCAGTCGATACGGCGTACGTCGTCCTCACCGGGGCGGTAGCGGACGACCTCCTCCGCCTCGCTGCCCGGTCCCAAGCGCACGCCGAGGTGGTCTCCGGACGCCTGACCGGCCAGGTATCGGCGGACTCGCAGCTCGAGGGAACGGAACATCGCGAGGTGCGAGGCGGTCATGCCGCTCCCTCCCGAGCAGTTTCGTCGTCTTCGAGCTCGTCCTCCTGCTGCGGAGTGACGACGGGGCCAGGTACGGTCGAGACGATGCGCTCCACCACGGCGCGCGGGTCCAACCCGTCCGCCACGGCGTCGAACCCGAGGACGAGGCGGTGCGAGATCACGTCGACGGCAACATCGGCGACGTCGCCCGGAAGGACGTAGTCGCGTCCCCGGAGCATCGCCAGTGCGCGGGCTGCGCCGACCAGTCCCAGCGTTGCGCGGGGGCTGACGCCGAACTCGAGCTGCCCGGCGACATCGGCGAGGCCGCGCTGTTCAGGCTCCCGCGTCGCCATCACCAGGTCCACTGCGTACTGGGCGACGGCGTGGTGCACGAAGACGCGGGTCGCCGCATCCTGCAGCGCCGCCACCTCCTCGATGCTCAGCACTGCCTGGGCCGAGGGAGGGTCCGCGGCCATCCGCTGCAGGATGGACATCTCCTCGCCGGCGTCGGGATAGTCGACGTCGACCTTCATCAGGAACCGGTCGCGCTGTGCCTCAGGCAGCTGGTAGACGCCCTCGGACTCGATCGGGTTCTGGGTGGCGAGCACCAGGAAGGGCGACGGCAACCGGAAGGTTCGGCCCCCGATGCTCACCTGGCGCTCCGCCATCGCCTCGAGCAGCGCCGACTGGACCTTCGCGGGGGCGCGGTTGATCTCGTCCGCGAGCACGAGGTTGGCGAAGACAGGACCGGTCTCGGTGTCGAAGGTCTCGGTCGAGGGTCGCCACACCCGGGTGCCGACGATGTCACCCGGCATCAGGTCCGGCGTGAACTGCAGCCGCGAGAACGACCCACCGATCACATCGGCGAGGGTCCGCACAGCCAAGGTCTTGGCGACACCGGGCACACCTTCGAGCAGGAGGTGGCCTCGGGCGAGCAGCGCGACGAACATGCGCTCGACCATGCGGTCCTGTCCGACGACGACGCGCTTGACCTCGAACAGAGCACGCTCCAGGGTCGCTGCGTCCGTGACGACGTGGCGCTCGACGGGCGGTTGAGTGGCGGGGGCTGCCACGTGATCGGTCATCGTGTCTCCTTGACGAGTGGGGAGGCACCACTCCATCCGACGACGCGGAAAGCCAGCGCAAGCCGGATCGAAAGGCGGGCGAAAGCGCTGGCGTGACCACGTCCCCGGCTCGACTACCGTTCTTCCATGCGCGTGCTGGTCGTCGAGGACGAGGCTGCTCTGGCCAATGCTCTGCGCATCGGTCTGGCGAAGCAGGGCTACGCGGTGGACACCGCGGGCAGCGTGGCCGAGGCTGCTGACAAGCTGGACCTCGTCGCCTACGACGTCATGGTGCTCGACGTCAGCCTCCCTGACGGGACCGGCTACGAGCTGTCGCAGCGTGTCCGGGCAGGCCGGGTCGGCGGGGAGTCGCGTCCGGACCTCCGCATCCTGATGCTGACCGCCCGCGGTGGGCTCTCGGACCGGGTTCAGGGTCTTGACGTGGGCGCCGACGACTACCTGGTGAAGCCCTTCGCCATGCCGGAGCTGAGCGCACGGATCCGGGCGCTCCTGCGCCGTGAGGTCACCGCCGCGACATCGGTGATGGAGGTGGGACCGCTGCGGCTCGACACCGCTCGCCACCTGGCTTACCGCGATGACCGCGAGCTCTCCTTGACCCTGAAGGAGTTCGGGGTGCTGCGCTACCTCATGTCCCGGCCGGGTCACGTGGTCTCCTCCGAGGAGCTCCTCGAGCACGTGTGGGACGAGAACGCCGACCCGTTCACCCAGACCGTGCGTGTCACCGTCGGCACCCTCCGACGCAAGCTCTCCACTGCTGACGAGCCGCAGCTGCTCGAGACGCTGGTCGGTCGCGGATACCGCCTGCGTGCCGACATGGTGACGGCATGACCGGGCCTCGGCTGCCGGCCTGGTTGCGCACCATCAGGGTCCGCCTGGCCCTCACCTACTCAGCCCTGGTGTTCGGGTTCGCGACCCTGGTCCTCGCCCTCGTCTATGCCGCCGTCGCGCAGACCGTCGACGCGCAGGCGCTCGACGACGCTGCCAAGGAGAAGTTCTACGTCTCCGACGCCGGATGGGTGAAGTTCCTCGACGACAAGGCGGGCGAGGACGGCGAGCTCGTCAGCGCCAACGACCTCCAGGTCGTGCAGCAGGCCGTCAACTCGCAGACCCTCTACACGCTGCGCACCTACACCCTCGCAGGGCTCGGCGGACTGTTCCTGGTCAGTCTCCTGGTGGGGTGGTGGGTGGCCGGACGTGCCCTGCGCCCCGTCGGCGTCATCACCGCCACCGCGCGTGACATCACCGCCACAGACCTGTCCCGACGCATCGACGCCTCCGGGCCGCACGACGAGCTGCGGGTGCTGGCCGACACCATCGACCAGATGCTCGAGCGGCTCGAGGACGCGTTCGCCGCCCAACGCGCACTGGTCGATGACGTCTCCCACGACCTGCGCAACCCGCTGGCCATCGTGCAGGCCAACGTGGACGCGGTCCTGACCGACGAGCACGCCGACCCCGAGGACCGACGTACCGCCGCGCACGTCGTCTCCCGCGCGACCGCCGACATGTCACGCCTGCTCGAGGACGTGCTCGCCCGCACCCGTGAGCGCTCGGGTGCGTTCAACGAGAGGGAGGTCGCGCTGTCGTCGGTCGGCGAGCAGGTCGTCGAGGAGTACCGCCTGCTCGCGGGGAGCCGCGACGTCGAGCTCGCGCTCCGCCTGCCGGCCGGGCCGACGGTGTGGGCCGACGAGCCTGCACTCGTGCGAGCCGTGCGCAACCTGATGTCCAACGCCGTACGCCACTCCCCTGCTGGAGGCGAGCTGACGGTTGCCGTCGGCAGCCGAACCGGATGGGCGTGGCTCGCCGTGCGCGACGACGGTCCCGGCATCGCCGAGGACGACCTGGAGCGGGTCTTCGACCGCTTCTACACCACCGGCGACCCCGACAACGTCCAGGACAACGGGCGCGACTCCGATGCCCTGGACGAGGAGCGCCCGCACGGCATCGGCCTGGCGATCACCCGTCAGATTGTCGAGGCCCACGATGGCCGGCTCACCCTATTCAGCCGGGTCGGGGTGGGGAGCACGTTCGTGATCTGGCTGCCCGACCGGGCCGCCACCGGCCCCGGCGACCGAGGCGAGGTGCCGGCCGAGGACCCGCTCGGCCGCCGCTGACCTACCGCTCGATCCGCAGACCGGTCAGGCCTTCCAGATGCCGCAGGAGCGACGCCTGAAACTCGCCGTCGCGGCTCGCGCGGTGCGGCTCCCTTGCCTTGCCGTGGTGCCAATACCCGCCAGTGCGCGGCTGGATGTCCTCTTCGGGCGCGGTCGCGAGCCACACCTGGGTGAGGTGCCCCTCGACCAGGTCGTCGGGCGCGCCCGGGCCACCCATCCGTGTCGGCACCCAGCCCGGGTCGACGGCGTGCGCGAGAACCTCTGGCCGGCGTTCGGCCAGCGCCATCACGAGCGCGGTGACCCAGAGCTTGCTGTCGGAGTAGGCGGCGCGTCGTCGGAGGTCGGTCGAGCCCGACCGGTGCATCCCGCTGCTCAGCACGATCGTCCGGGCGGGCGGGCGCATGAGCGCCGTGAGCACGTAGGGCGCGACGACGTTGACCTGCGACGCCGCGGAGCGGTCCGTCGTTCCGGCGTTGTGGATCACCGTGTCGAAGTGCCAGTGCTCGTTGAGCTCGTGCGCGAGCCCCACCGTGGCCTCGAGGCTTGCGAGGTCGGCGTACGCCGTGCCGGCAGCCCGCTCGAGCACGCGGGTGTCCTCGACCCGACTCTCGCCGCGCGCGTGCAGGACGACCTCGTGCCCGGCGTCGGCAAGTGCGGCGACGGTCGCCAGACCCAGGCCGGTGGATGCTCCGGTGACGAGGATGACGCTCATGACCTCAGTGTTCCGCGTCGTCACAAGCACACCAGCACGGCCGACTTGATCTCAAGTGGACTTGAGCTCCTACGGTCTCATCGTCCACCGCATCCCCGGCCGCGCCCCTGCGCGCGCCACCCCGAGAGGAACCCGATGCAACGCCTTCTGCTTGCCCCGACCGTCAAGGTCTCCGCCCACTGCGACCTTCCCTGCGGCGTCTACGACCCCGCCCAGGCCCGCATCGAGGCCGAGTCGATCAAGGCGATCATCGCCAAGGTCGCCGACAACGACGACCCCGACTTCCGCACGCGCGCGATCCTCATCAAGGAGCAGCGTTCGGAGCTCGTGAAGCACCACCTGTGGGTGCTGTGGACCGACTACTTCAAGCCCCCGCACTTCGAGAAGTACCCCCAGCTGCACACCCTCGTGAACGAGGCGACCAAGCTGGCGGGCGCGTCGGGCACCAAGGGCGAGCTCGACGCCGCCAAAGCCGACGAGCTGCTCGCGAAGATCGACGAGATCGCGGAGATCTTCTGGGAGACGAAGAAGGCATGACCCGGGTGGTCGACGACTTCAAGGCCGCCTTCCGCCGCCACGCCGCCGGCGTCGCGCTGGTGGTCTGCCAAGGCCCCGACGGACCTCGGGGTATCACCGCCTCGAGCGTGGCGTCCGTCAGCGCAGCGCCACCGATGCTGTCGTTCTCGGTCTTGAGGTCCAGCAAGACTGCTGCCGCGCTCGTGCCCGGGGCCGGGATCCACGTGGTCCTGCTGGGCGAGCAGCACCGGCACCTCGCCACCGACTTCGCCACCACGGGCGCGCCCCGCTTCACCGCGGAGCAGGGGTGGAAGACCTCCGGCACGCTCCCGGAGCTGCCCTCGGCCCCCGCTACGCTGCGCTGCCGCCTGGCGCAGCTGGTGCCGGCGGGCGAGTCGTGGCTCGCGCTCGGCGAGGTCACGGATGTCGACCTCGGCCGGGACGGGCGGGCCCTCGTCCACCACGACCGCACCTATGTCTCGCTGGGCACGCCCCTGGGCCACCCCCGACTGCAGACCGCCACCGTCGGCGCGTACCCGCGCCGCCCTGCCTGACGTCCCCGCACCGTACGTCACACCACTGGAGCACACGACCCATGCGACCCATCCGCGTCGCGATGGTGGGAGCGGATCCACGCCGCCGACATCCTCGCCCGCGAGCACGCCGGCGCCGAGATCGACGTCCTCGACCGGCTCCCGGCGCCGTACGGGCGCACCGCTCGCCACCAGCCTCGAGACGATGGCTATACCCGCCAGTAGGGCAGCCTCGCCGACTTGGTGTTTAGTCAAAGGTAATCACGCCGCGGATGATGCGGCCGTCGCGCAGATCTTGGTAGCCGTCATTGACCTGGTCGAGCGTGTATCGCTTGGTGATGAGCTCGTCGAGCTTGAGCTTGCCCGCGTCGTAGAGACGAAGCAGCTTGACGATGTCGTACTGCGGATTGCTCGACCCGAACTGCGATCCGCGGATGACCTTCTCGCTCCGCACGAGAAGCGCGCTGGGGATCTGGATCGTCTTGGCATCCGGATGCGCCTGCCCGGTGACCACGACAGTGCCTGTCTTGCCCACTGCGTTGAAGGCATTGGTGATCACTTCCTCGTCCACCTCGCCGACGGTCACGAGTGCTTGGTCGGCCAGCTGCCCCCACGTGAGCTCGTTGATCTTGGCCCACGCTTCGTGCGGGTCGGCGAAGACGTGCGTCGCACCGAACTCAAGGGCCTTCTCCCGTTTGAACTCGACCGGGTCAATGACGATGACGAATCGTGCGCCCGAGTAGGCCGCACCTTGGACGGCGTTCATGCCGATGCCGCCTGCGCCGTAGATGACGGTGGTATCGCCCTGCTTGACCGCGCCCGTGTGAACCGCGGTACCCCAGCCGGTGGGGACACCACATCCCGCCAAGACGGCGACGTCCAGCGGCAGCCAGTCGTCGATCTTCACGACCGAGTGCTGGGAGACAGTGGCGCGCTCGGAGAATGCGCCCAGCATGCACAGGGCCCCGTAGTCGGTCCCGTCCTTGTGGAACCGGAAGGTTCCGTCCGCCATCTCGCCCCTCATCAGGTGAGCGCTCAGGTCACACAGATTCTGGTGACCGGTCGCGCAGTAGCGGCAGGTCCCGCAGCTCGGGACGAAGCTGCAAACGACGTGATCCCCCACCTTGACTCGAGTCACGCCGATGCCGATAGCTTCGACGACCCCGGAGGCCTCGTGCCCACCCACGATGGGGAACCGCGGCACGATGTGGCCGTCGATCAGGTGGAGGTCGGAGTGGCACAGACCTGCGGCGACGTACTTGACGTGGACCTCTCCCTCGCCCGGCTCGTCGACGTCGAGCTCAATGATCTCGAATCTGTCAGACCCTTCTCGCAGGACAGCGGCGCGAGATGAATACACCTGAACTCCTTCGGTGAACTAGCCACATGCTTCGGATATACGAACGCTTGCTCGCATGGCAGAACACATGCTGCAATGTCGCCCGCTCTCGGTCCATGTGATCGAGGACACATTTCGATCTGACCCCACGACGAAGTGAGAAACCGATGATCCGTTCTCGCGCAGCATTTGGCTTCCGGCGAAGCCTGCTCACCACCCTCGGCCTGGCGACGGCGCTCGTCGTCCACGAGCTCTCCATCCGTCTCGGCATCAGACCTCAAGCCATCGGAAGCACGGACCAAGGCTGAGTCGACGCGTATGATCGCCTACACGCCACCGGGACTCCCCACGCACACTGTCTTCCGACCCGAGAAGGTGCGCGGCAAGCTCCCGGTCTTTGTCTGGGAAAACGGCGGTTGCGTCAACGACAACAGCATTGTCCGCCCGTTCCTGCAGGAAGTGGCTGCGTCCGGCTACCTGGTGATCGCCAAGGCTCCCATCGATGCGGTGCCGTTCGCCGGATATCCCGACGTGACCGAGACGTCACCTCTCCTGTCGCCTGCACCGGGAACTCCGCCGCCGGCGCCCGCGACGGCGGGAACGGGCACGTTCCCGCGCGAAGCCGTGAGCGGTCCGGTCGCGCTGATGCGGTCCGCCATCGACTGGGCAGAGAGCGCGGACCGCGACAAGGGAAGCTACCTGCACAAGAAGATCGACGAGCATACGGTGGCAGTCTCTGGGTGGTCCTGTGGCGGGGTCACGGCGTTCGCCTCGGCGGTCGCCGACCCGCGCATCGACAGCGTAATCGGCTTCAACACCGCCAGCAGCCCGTTCATCGGATCCCCGCAGCCGCTGCGTGAGGACTTGCTGAAGCTCGACATCCCACTCGCTTGGATCATCGGTGGTCCGAGCGACATCGCGTACCCCGGACAGCAAGCAGACTGGGCACTGCCGTTGAAGGCTCCCCTCTTCCAGGCACAGCACGCCTACCTCGGACACGAGGGAACTTTCACGTCCCTCGAGGCTCAGCACCTGAGTGCCGAGATCACACTGCAATGGTTGGCCCTGACCCTGGAGCACGACCGCCGGGCCGCGCGGTACCTCTTGAGCGATCCCTGTGGCTTCTGCGACAACCCGAACTGGACCACACAGAAGCGGAACTGGGACTTCTGGGGTTAGAGAAGTCACGACCGCGCGGGGTGCGATCTGGCCTTCGAGTGAAGTTGGATCGCACCCCGGTGGCTGGCCGACTGAGGGAACGCGGCTAGATACGTCCCAGTCCGACGTGCCCCTGGGCGACTGCCCACATCACCAGGTCACGGGCGGGACCGGCGGAGGGGCTGTCGCCTCGTAGCCAGACTGCGTGCAGGTTGCGGGACAAGTCCAGCCCGCTCACGGCAACAGGAATGAGCCGACCACTCGAGATGTCGTCCCGCACAGCGTGCTCACTCAAGGCGGCGGGACCAGCGCCGGCCGCGACTGCCGACCGCACAGCCGCGGTGCTTGCGAGCTCCAGAGCTGGCGACGCCATCGAGAATTGGGACAATGCCCGTTCGAGCACCGTGCGGGTACCTGACCCGGTTTCTCGGGACACCATCGGCGTAGATGCCAACGTCGAAGCCGTGACACGGCGACTGGGACGTTGAGCCCAGGCGTGGGACGGACCCACCACGACAACGAGCTCGTCGATGCCGACCAGCCGGTGGCGGAGATTGCGCGGAGGTTCGGGTCCCTCGACAAAGCCGAGATCGGCGACCTCCGTTCGCACGAGCTCCACGACCCTCTCGCTGTTGGCCGGCGTCATCGTGAATTCCGTCGGCTCTCCACCCAGGGTTGCTCGATGGGCCCGGAAGGCGACCAGCCACCCCGGCAGGAGGTACTCGGCGATCGTCAGGCTGGACGCGATCTCGAGGTGGGAGTGGCGATCATGGCGGAGTGCGGCAATGCCCGCGTCCAGCTGGTCTGCTGCATCGACGACCCTGCTCGCCCATTGCACCACCAGGACGCCGTTCTCGGTGAGTCCGGACCCCTGGCGCGTCCGGATGAGCAGCGGGGCACCCACAAGGGCCTCAGCCGTCCTGATCCGCGAGGAAGCGGCTTGCTGAGTGATCCCGAGCTCAGCAGCCGCCGCGCTGAGACTGCCGAGTCGCGCAACGACCACCAGCAGCTCGAGCGCGCGCAGCTCCGGGACGTGCGGGCTCAACATGGGCCACAACTCTACCTTGTGACATCACAACAACGAGTTCGTTCCGAGACCCGGTCACTCCCGCACACACTCGTGCCATGACTCTTCGCGTAGCCGTGATCGGCGCCGGCCCAGCGGGCATCTACACGGCGGACAACCTGGTGAAGTCGGATGCCGATGTGTCCATCGACATCCTCGAGCGACTGCCGGCTCCGTTCGGCCTCGTGCGCTACGGCGTCGCGCCGGATCACCCGCGGATCAAGGAGATCGTCAAGGCGTTGCAGCGCGTCCTCGCGCACCCACAGGTCCGTCTCCTCGGCAACGTCGACATCGGCGTGGACGTGAAGCTCGAAGAACTTCGGAGCTACTACGACGCCGTCGTTGTCGCCACAGGGGCGATGGGAGACCGTCCGCTTGGCATCCCGGGGGAGGACCTGCCGGGCTCCTTCGGAGCAGCGGACTTCGTGTCCTGGTACGACGCCCATCCGGATGTGTCGCGCGAGTGGCCGCTGGAGGCGCGAACCGTCGCCGTCCTCGGTGCCGGCAACGTCGCGCTCGATGTCGCCCGCGTGCTGGCGAAGACCGCCCAGGAGATGCGCACCACCGACATCCCCGACCACGTGTACGACGGCCTCCGCCTCAAGGCGGCCACTGACGTCCACGTGTTCGCGCGTCGCGGTCCGGCGTACGTCAAGTTCAGCCCCCTGGAGCTGCGCGAACTGGCCCACTCGCCCAACGTCGATGTCGTGGTCCACCCGGAGGGATTCGAGGTCGACGGTGCGAGCATGGAGCACATCGCCCAGCACAAGCAGTCCAAGCTGGTGCTCGACACCTTGGCGAACTGGGTCGGTCGTGAGCCGACGGGCAAGCCCCACCGCATCCACCTGCACTTCCTCGAGCAGCCGCTGGCCATCGAGGGCGCCGGACGAGTGCAGTCGCTGCGCACCGAGCGAACCGAGCTCGTCGGCGACGGCACGGTTCGCGGTACGGGCGAGGTGACGACGTGGGACGTCCAGGCCGTGTATCGCGCCATCGGGTATCGAAGCGCGCCAGTGCTGGGTCTGCCGTTCGACGACGGCACTGCCACGATCCCCAACGACGGCGGCCGAGTCCTCGACCTCAGCGGCGAGCGCATCCCGGCCACCTTCGTCACCGGGTGGATCAAGCGCGGACCGGTCGGGCTCATTGGTCACACCAAGAGTGACGCCTCCGAGACAGTCGGTCATCTGCTGGCTGAGACGCGAGCCGTCGCGCCACAACGAGACGTGGAAGCGATCGACCGTCACCTTGCTGCACGTGGCGTCGACGTCACCACGTTCGAGCACTGGGAGCGATTGGATGCGCACGAAGTCGCGGCGGGACAGGCCTCAGACCGCGACCGGGTCAAGGTCGCGGGCCGCCACGAGATGGTGACTGCCGGCCGGTAGAACTTCGCGCGAGGGCGCGAGCGGAGCGCTGGCCGAGGTCCACGAGGTGGACATGGGCCGGGAACCGACGCACCGCCACTGCTAGGTTCATCAAGTCCACACGGGAGTCCGCGGTAGCGGGCTGAGAGGGAGCTGGAACCGCTCCGACCGTCGTACCTGATCCGGGTAATGCCGGCGAAGGAAGTGAGTTCCACGTGAGTTCCTTAGCGCTACCGCGCATCTTCTGCCTAGTCTCCTCGACCGACGACCTGACCCTGCTCGGCGACCTCGCAGCCGCAGGCGTGGATGGCTTCCAGGTCCGAGACAAGACCGCCACGACGCGCGAGCTGATCGAGCTGACTCGCGTCGTGGCCGCAGCCGTCCGGCCTTTCGACGCGACCGTGGTCGTGGACGACCGTCTCGACGTTGCGCTCGCGACCGGCGCGGACGGCGTGCACCTCGGGGCCGAGGACCTACCGGTCGACAGCGCCGTTTTGCTGGCGCCGACACTTCTCGTCGGAGCCACGTGCCGTGACCGCGCCGACGTCGAGCGAGCCGCGGCGGCAGGAGCGGCCTACGCCGGCTTCGGGCCGGTGTTCGAGACGGCGAGCAAGCCCGGCTTGCCTGCTGCACGCGGCTTGGCCGCAATCACGGAAGCGACGGGCGTCCTGCCCTTGATGGCGATCGGTGGCATCAACGTCCGACGCGCCCGCGCCGCGCGCGAGGCAGGGGCACACGGCGTCGCGGTGCTCGGCGCCATCTGGCAAGCCCACGATCCACTGACAACAGCGAAGGAGCTGGTCCGGGAGCTCGGCTGATGCGGGTTCACGTGCTGGGCGGTGGGATCATCGGCCTGGCGTGTGCGGACGAGCTGGTCGCGCGTGGTCACGACGTCCTCGTCATCGACCGGGCGCCCGGGTCAGGGGCTTCGGCCGTCGCGGCGGGGATGCTCTCCCCCGCCGGCGAGGCGTGGCACGGCGAACCCGAAGTTCACCGTCTCGGAGTCACGAGCGCCCGACTGTGGCCGAGGTACGCCGCACGGCTGGGCGTTCGTCTCCACGACCGCGGCACCCTCCTGGTGGCCCATGACGCGGGAGATGCACAAGACGTCGAGCAGCAGGCACGCGTGCTCGACGGACTCGGGGTTCGCGTCGATCTGCTCGGTGCAGCTCAGCTCCGAAACCTCGAGCCGGGCCTCGGCAGGGTTGTCCGCGGCTTTCGGGTGCTCGACAGCGCCGCGGATCCTCGCGCCGTGGTCGATGCGCTGCGCGCGCGGCTCGGATCCCGCATCGTTCCGACCTCACCTCCCGCCACCCCTGACGCGTTGGTGATCGCGACGGGTGCGCGCCTGCCGGCACCGTGGACTCCCCTCGTACGAGCCGTGCGCGGCGAGGTCGTGCGACTGCGGACCGATGACCCTCCCGGCCACGTCGTACGCGGGTGGGCCACGGGCGAGCCGGTCTACCTCGTGCCCCGACCGGGCGGGGAGCTGGTCGTGGGAGCTACCGTCGAGGAGCACGACGCCCCTCCGGTGGCGACGGCAGGCAATGTGCTTCGGCTGCTGCGCGCCGCGCGGACCCTGTTGCCGAGCCTCGACCGTGCCGAGGTGCTGGCGTGCGAGGCCCGGGACCGGCCGGCAACATGCGACCACCTCCCACTCGTTGGCCCGACGCACGACACACGGACCTGGCTGGCCGCCGGCCACTTCCGCCACGGCGTGCTGCTTGCCCCACTCACCGCGCGCCTTCTCGCGGACGCCATCGGCGGCGCCCCTCCCGACCCGGCGCTCGACCCTCGACGCCTGCTTCCTGCCCCTCCTCCGACCGGAGAACATCGATGAGACTGACTCTCAACGGCGCCCCCGTGGACACTGGCGTCTCCACCCTGCTCGGCCTCGTCGGCCACCTGCCGCCGGGGCACGCGGCTGCGGTCAACGACCAAGTGGTTCCGCGAGCCGAGCACGGTTCGTGGGTCCTCGTCGACGGTGACCGCGTGGAGGTCGTCACGGCGGTGCCAGGCGGATGAGCGACCTCGTGATTGCCGGTCGTGCGCTGCCGTCCCGGCTCTTCCTCGGGACCGGCGGTCTGCCTCGACCCGACCTCGTCGGCCCGATTCTGGAGGCAGCTCGACCGGCGCTGGTGACCGTTTCCGTGCGGCGTACGTCGGCCCGGTGCGACGGCAGCCTGCTCTCGGTCCTGCACGAGCGGGGCGTGGCCATCCTCCCGAACACGGCCGGCTGCCTGTCTGCGCGCGAGGCGGTGCTCACCGCCGAGCTCGCCCGGGAGGCGCTCGGCACCGACTGGGTGAAGCTCGAGGTGATCGGCGACGAGACCAGCCTGCTGCCTGACGCGATCGAGCTGGTCGAAGCCGCCGCCGACCTCGTCGCCCGGGGCTTCACGGTGCTTCCCTACTCGACCGACGATCCGGTCCTGGCCCGCCGCCTGCAGGACGTGGGCTGCGCCGCGGTGATGCCTCTCGGCTCGCCGATCGGCTCGGGGTTGGGCATCCTCAACCCGCAGGCGATCGAGTCGGTCGTGACGGCGGTCGACGTGCCGGTGGTCCTCGACGCTGGCGTCGGCACGGCATCAGATGCTGCGCTGGCGATGGAACTTGGCTGCGACGCCGTGCTGGCCGCCACAGCGGTCACCCGGGCAGCGGATCCGGTCGCAATGGCCGAGGCGCTGCGGCTCGGCGTCGAGGCGGGCGCCGCGGCGCGACGCGCCGGCCGGATCCCACGCCGCGCGGTTGCCCGGTCCGCAAGTCCGCTTGACGGGAGAATCGCGTGATTCCTCGGCTGGTGCTGCTCACCGATCGCTCGCAACTGCGGCTCGGGCGCGGGCTCGTCAGAACCATCCGCGAGTGCGCAGATGCCGGGCTGGAGGCAGTGGTGGTGCGCGAGCACGACCTCGAGCACGCGCACCGCCGCTCCCTTGTCGCCACGCTCGCAGCGATCGACGGCCTTACGGTCATCTCGTCGCGGATCCCGGATCCGGGGTCCGCCGGTCTCCACCTTGCGGCGCACCAGCTCCCGGGCACCGGAACGTGGGGCCGCTCGTGCCACTCGTCGGCCGAGGTGGATCGCGCTACCGACGAGGGCGCCTCGTGGGTCACCCTGTCGCCCTTTGCTGTCAGTGCGAGCAAGCCCGGGCGGGGTCCCGGTCTTCCGACGGACGCCTTCGCGGGCCATGCACTGCCGGTGCTCGCTCTTTCGGGGATCGACGTCACCAATGCCGCCGCCGCGCGGGCCGCGGGCGCTCACGGCGTCGCGGTCATGGGTTCCGTGATGCGCAGTGCCGCCCCTGCCGCCGTCGTGGCCGCCCTGCTCCGGGAACTGGCGTGACGACGCCACCCGTCGTGCTGGCCATTGGCGGCACCGACAGCGGGGGCGCAGCGGGGCTCGCCGCCGACCTGGCAACGACCGGGCGGCTCGGCTGCCACGGCGCCTGCGTCGTCTCGGCCGTCACGGCCCAGGACACGACCGCCGTGCACGCGATCCACACGGTTCCCACCCCGGTGGTCGCGGCCCAGCTCGAGGCCGTGCTCGGGGATCTTCCCGTCGCTGTGGTGAAGACCGGGATGCTCGGCTCGCCCGACGTGGTGAGGCTGGTCGCCGAGCGTGTCGGCGCCCTACCGCTCGTCGTCGACCCCGTGCTCGCCGCCACCAGCGGCGCCGCCCTCAGTAGCGCCTCGGTACGCCGCTCCTTCCGCGACCACCTGTTACCCGTCGCGACGGTCGCTACGCCCAACCTTGCCGAGGCCCGCGCCCTCACCGGATGCAGCGGCGACGCCCGCGACCTCGCCGCGCGACTGGCCGACCTCGGCTGCTCCGTCGTCCTCACCGGCGGCCCCGAGTGGCGGCCAGGAGAGGCAGCCGGCACGTGCACCGACTGGCTGTGCGAGCCCGGCGGCGCTGCGGTGCCGCTGCGACACCCCGCCGTCGCTACGACCGCCGACCACGGCAGCGGATGCACCTTCGCAAGTGCCCTCGCCGCACACCTCGCCCGCGGCAGCCGCCTGATGCGCGCCGTGCGGGACTCGGCGGCGTACGTCGCGACGCAGCTCAACGCCAGCAGTGCTTGGGACCTCGGCCGCGGCCGCGGACCCGTCTCCCACCTCACGCCCGTCCACCCCATCCACCAGGAGAAACCAGCATGACCTCTCATCAGACCGTCCACCCCGCCCACGAGCGCGTGCTCACCGGCCCTCTCGAAGTCCCGGTCACGCGCGTGAGCCTGACCAACGGCGAGACGTTCGACCGTTACTGCACGTCCGGCCCGGGTTCCGAGCCGGAGGTCGGACTGCCCTCCCTGCGCGCGGCATGGGTCGAGGCACGCGGCGACACCGAGACGTACAACGGCCGAGAGACTTCGTTGGTCGACAACGGTCGCTCTGCCGTCCGCCGCGGCTCGGCGCGCGAGGAATGGCAGGGCGAGCGCCGGCCACCCCGCCGAGCGGCGAAGGGAAGGGCAGTCACTCAGCTGCGCTATGCGCGGCAGGGCCTCGTCACCCCGGAGATGGAGTACGTCGCGGCGCGCGAGGGCTGCGGCGTCGAGCTGGTTCTCAGCGAGGTCGCCGCCGGCCGCGCGATCATCCCCGCCAACGTTAACCACCCCGAGTCCGAGCCGATGATCATCGGCCGGCGCTTCTTGGTGAAGATCAACGCCAACATCGGCAACTCGGCCGTGACCAGCAGCATTGCCGAAGAGGTCGACAAGCTGACCTGGGCGACCACCTGGGGCGCCGACACCGTCATGGATCTCTCCACTGGCGAGGACATCCACACCACGCGCGAATGGATCCTGCGAAACTCGCCCGTGCCTATCGGCACCGTCCCGCTCTACCAAGCCCTGGAGAAGGTCAACGGCGAGGCAGAGAAGCTCACCTGGGAGATCTTCCGTGACACGGTCATCGAGCAGTGCGAGCAGGGCGTCGACTACATGACCATCCACGCCGGCGTGCTGCTGCGGCACGTGCCGCTGACCGCCGAGCGGGTCACCGGCATCGTGTCGCGCGGCGGCTCGATCATGGCCGGCTGGTGCCTGGCCCAACACGAGGAGAACTTCCTCTACACGCACTTCGACGAGCTCTGCGAGATCTTCGCTTCCTACGACGTCTCCTTCTCCCTCGGCGACGGGCTACGCCCGGGCAGCGTCGCCGACGCCAACGACGCCGCCCAGCTCGCCGAGCTGCGCACCCTCGCCGAACTGACCTCCCGGGCGTGGGAGCACGACGTGCAGGTGATGGTCGAAGGTCCCGGGCACGTCCCGCTCGACCTCGTCGAGGAGAACGTCCGCCTCCAGCAGGAATGGTGTCACGGGGCGCCGTTCTACACCCTTGGCCCGCTCGCCACCGACGTCGCGCCCGGCTACGACCACATCACCAGCGCCATCGGCGCCGCCGCGATCGCGATGCACGGCACCGCGATGCTCTGCTACGTCACGCCCAAGGAGCACCTCGGCCTCCCGAACCGTGACGACGTGAAGACCGGCGTGATCACCTACAAGCTCGCTGCGCACGCCGCCGACGTCGCCAAGGGTCACCCCGGCGCCCGCGACTGGGACGACGCGCTCAGCCGGGCGCGCTTCGAGTTCCGCTGGCGCGACCAGTTCGCGCTCTCCCTCGACCCCCACACCGCCGAGTCCTTCCACGACGAGACCCTGCCGGCCGAGGGCGCCAAGACCGCCCACTTCTGCTCGATGTGCGGCCCCAAGTTCTGCTCCATGCGGATCAGCCAGGACGTACGGGACCGGTTCGCTGAGAAGTCGGCTGAGTTCCTCGAGCTTGGGGGGACGGTGTACGTCGATCAGGCTTCGAGCCGCGCGCGTGTCGAACGCGCGTGATGTGTGCCGGACCCTGCGGTCAGCGATCGACCAAAGCCGTTGGCGAGTGGGCCAGAAGGCCCCCGTCTATCGTGAACACGCTGCCGGTGATGAACCTGGATGCCGGATCCGCCAGGAAGGCAACCACCCTGGCGATGTCGTCGGGTGTCCCCAGTTCGGGGGTCAGGGTGTGCGCGCGGTAGAGCTCGTATCGATCGTCTGACATGTTCTCCCGAGCGGCCTGCGTGAGGACCAGTCCTGGCACGACGGCATTGCACCGGACCCCGGACTTCCCCCATTGAGTCGCTATCGAACGTGTCAGCTGGATGAGGGCCGCCTTGCTGGCTCCGTAAGCGGTGAGGTTGCTCTCGCCGGCGAGCCCGAGCACAGAGGAGATGTTGACGATCGACCCACCCCCAGCGGCGATCATGATCGGAATGACGTGCTTGGACATCATCGCCGCGCCGATGACATTCGCTCGCAGCGTCTGCTCCCACACCTCGAAGGAGACACTCGTGATCTCACCGTCGTGCGGACCTAGACGAGTCGCGGCCGCATTGTTGTCCAGGACGTCGATCCGGCCGAAAGCGCCGACGACATCCTTCACAAGTCGCTTGGCATCTTCCTCGTTGCCGACGTCGACGCCTACGCCGATCGCTCGGTGTCCTGCAGCTTCGATGGCGTCCGCGACGCGCTCAGCTCGTTCAGCGGTGGTGGCTGCGACCGCGACCGCGTAACCACATCGGGCGAGATGCCATGCGGTCGCTTCCCCGATCCCGCCTGATCCGCCTGTCACCACGGCTACCCGTTCGTAGTCACTCACCACTCGAACCCCTCGTCACACGTCCCGACGCCACCGGTCCATTATTTCGTTTCCTTGTTCGTATGTGCGAACCTAGTCAACAAGCGCGCATCCGTCGAGAGGACAGATCAGCATGTCTGCTGACGAAACCGCGATCACGCTGACCTTCGACAACGGCACCATGATCCCGGCCAAGCTGAACGGCACCTTGGCGGCAAGAAATCTCGTCGCCATGCTGCCGCTCTCCCGAGGACTTGAGCGGAGCACATACGACTACTGCGGCACCAGTCCCTCGGTCGACTTCGACCCGGACGAAGTCCAAGCCGGTTGGCAGAACGGTGACATCGGCTACGCCAATGGATGGCTGGCCCTGTTCTTCGCTGGCGAGGAACAGTCTGAGACCTACACGAGCGAGATGATCGTCGGACAGATGGACGCGGGCTACCTCTCCGCGCTTGCCGGCATGGGTGAATCTCCCACCGTCACCTTGGCACTGGCGTAGGTTCCGGCTCGCGTAGGCCCTCAAAGGTACGAGCGAGTGAAGGACCTGCTGAACCGCTGCCCGCCCTGCACCAGTCGGCGCACGTCCTCGAGCCGGACGCGCTCGTACTCGGCGAGCCGCGCCGGCACCGCGGCCGCGTCGACGGCACCCAAAATGCGGGCCAGCGCCTCGGCGTCTCTCACAGACGACTCAAAGCCCTGTCCGGTCATCGGCGTTGGCACATGGGCCGCGTTCCCCATGATCGCCAGCCGCCCGGACGCGAGTGCATGCGGGACGTACTCCGCGATCGGCGTGCCCAGCACTCCCCGGTCGGCGATGCTGCGCTGGATCGCGTCGCGCCACGGTCGCGGCCAACGGCCGGCAGCTTCGGCAAGGTCGTCGAGCGTCTGGCCGGGGACGTCCGCCGGGCGGACCGAGTGCTGCACCACACCGTCCAGGACCGCGCCCGTCTCGTGGAGCACGTCGTTGTGCCATCCGTCGTACCACGCCCAGCCGATCCGCCGACGGCCCGGCTCGAGCGAACCGTCGGCGCCAGGAACCGGCACGCCGAAGAGAATGTCGCTGCCCGACTGAAGCATGTCCCATCGCTCGGGTGGCGGGCCCGGATAGTCGAGGAGGGATTCCTCGACCATGCCCAGCCAGATCACGTAGCCGGCGAAGTCCGCGTTCGGATGATGCGGCGCCACGTATCGACGGACCAAGCTGCGGTGCCCGTCAGCGCCCAGGAGCAGGTCACCGTCGAACCGTCTCCCGTCAGCAGCTAGGGCCGATGCATGCAGTTCGCCGTGCTCGATCTCGACGACTCGCGTGCGGTGATGAATCCTGATCCGCGGGTCCGCCTCCGCCGCTTCGCGGAAGGTGGTGCGCAAGGTCGCCCAGGGGGCTGGGTACGCGGAACCAGGCGAGTTGCCGACGAAGTCTGTGACGCCGGTGACCCGAGCCACGAGCGCGCCGTCGACCGCGAGGCCTCCGCCGTACCTCAGGTCCGGTTGAGAGCGTTCGAGCACCGTCACCGCCACGCCGGACCTAGCGAGGGCGAGGGCGCCGACCAGACCGGCAAGGGATCCGCCGACGATGATGGCGCGCAAGGCGCCATCATCAGCGTCGAGAGCATCGGGCACTGGGCCAGCCATGATCACGTCCTTCCTGCGGTCATGCGATCCGCTTGCATCGAGGTGCGTCGCGGTTCCTTGTCGAGCGCTGGTCACGCCTCCGGGATCTCCAGACCCCATCCAGACGGGTCGACGTCGTCCGGGTCCGGACCGCCGCGGCGACCGGTGTCCAGCGCGTCGATCCGCGCGAGCTCGTCTGGCGTGAGTGCGAAGTCGAAGAGATCGAAGTTCTCAGCGATTCGCCCAGCATTCGTCGACTTGGGGATGGCAGAACGTCCCTGATCAAGGTGCCATCGCAGCATGACTTGGGCAGGCGTCTTGCCGCGCGTCTCGGCGATGTCCCGGATGACCGAGTCCTCGAGCACGCTCGTGCGGTCCTCTCCATAGCCGGGATAGAAGGTGATGCCGCCGATGGGCGACCATGCCTGGGTGAGGACTCCACGCTGGGCGTCCGCGTGCTGTACGGCGGGTTGGGTGAAGTACGGGTGCAACTCAACCTGGTTCACCGCGGGAACAATCGTGGTCTGCTCAGTGAGCGAGCGGAGATGGTGCGGCATGAAGTTGCTGACACCGATGGCCCGGACCCGTCCGCGGTCGAGGAGCTCCTCCAGTGCTCGATATGCGGCCACCGTGCGGTCGAAGTGCTGGGGCATCGGCTGGTGCAAGATGAGGAGATCGATCTGCTCGACGCCGAGCTTCACGGCGCTCTTGTCGAAGGCGTGCAAAGTCTCCTCGTAGCCGTAGTCGACGACCCAGACCTTCGTCTCGATGAAGACCTCGGAGCGGTCGAGACCTGCGCGTCGAATGCCTTCGCCGACCTCCCTCTCGTTCTGATAGGCGGCCGCCGTGTCGATGTGGCGATATCCCACGGACAACGCGGTCTCGACAGCCGTTGCAGTGTCTTCCGGCGCGCTCTGGAAGACGCCGAAGCCCAGCGTGGGCATGTCGACGCCGTTGTTGAGGGTGTAGTGCTCTGTCATGTCGTTCTCGTTTCTCATCGATGCTTGCTCTACCGATCCGGAATTCGAGGTTCCGTTTCAGCCTAACACCAAAGCGGAACTCCTGATTCCGCTTGGTGTACGGTCGGACCATGGTCAGGGACGCCCCCGCACGTGCGGACGCTCGTCGCAACCGGGATCGCATCCTGACGGCCGCAGCTGACGTCTTCGCCAGGCGCGGCCTCGACGCAACACTGACCGACGTCGCTCGACACGCCGGCCTGGGCGTGGCAACCGTCTATCGCAACTTCGCGAACAAGGACGAGCTGATCCGATCGATGTTCGTCGACCGGCTCGACGAGGCACTCGCTCGGGCCGAGGAGGCCGCGGCGTCCACCGACGCCTGGGCCGGCCTCGTTGCCTACCTCGAGTACTCACTCAGCGCCAAGCGCCACGATCGCGCCCTTGCGCAGCTGTTGACGAGCCCGGCGGTCGGTCAGGACTTGGCCGATCAGGCGCGCGACAGGTTGGGGGCGATGGTGAACGCTCTCGTGCGTCGCGCCCAGGAGCAGGGGACGGTCCGGGCCGACCTCGCTGGCACCGACACGGTCTTCCTCGAGGTCGGCCTCGATGCGGTGATGGACCGCACGCGAGACGTTGCACCGGACCTGTACCGACGACTGCTGACCATCTTCTTGGACGGGATTCGAGCCGGCAGGGCGACGACACCACTGCTGCCAGAGGCGTTGAGCACCGAGATGACGCACGACGTCATCGTGGGCCATCGATAGCACGCGAAGCATGCGTCACTTCAGGCTGCGCCTGTAGCACGTCCGTCACGTCCGTTCGACATTTGGATTCGTTGACCGTATTCTCGTACGCGAGGAGGTGCGACGATCCTCGCATTCTGAGCCGGAACGTCCCCCGTCTTGTCGGCGGCATAGACGGCTTTGTGCGCCCGCAACGGAGGGTCAGGCATCGATGAGCAGTAGGCCAGCCGCCATCCAGACACCTCCTTCTACTTCACTGCTCGCGCCCATGCGACAGGGCGTGTTCGCCGTCCTGTGGATCGGCGTCGCTTCGGCATTCCTCGCTCAGTTCATGGTCCCTGTGGCCGCACAGTGGTACCTGGTCTCGACCCCCGGCGGGCAAGCACTCGTGCCGCTTGTCCAGGTCGCGGTGAGCGTTCCAATGGCCCTCTTCGCTGTACCCGCCGGAGTGCTGGCCGACAACCTCGATCGACGTCGCATGATTCTCACCGCTCAGTCGATCGCGTTGATACTAGAAGGCTTCCTGGCGGCCTTGGCACTCAGCAACCGCCTGTCGGCGCCCATGCTCTTCGTGTGCTTGGCGCTGCTCGGCTCGTGCATCCCATTCACCTATACGGCCTTCAGCTCGATCGTGCCTGACATCGTTGACAGGCCATCCATTCCGTCGGCATCGGCGTTGTTGGCGATTGCCACGAACGCCACTCGTGTCGCCGGGCCAGCACTTGCCGGGTTCATCATCGCTGCAAGCAGCGTCGGTGTGGCCTTCGCCGGCGCAATACCTCCGACGATCCTCCTGCTGGTACTGGTGCTCCGCTGGAGCGGCCAAGAAAGCGGCAACAAGGATCGAGAACGCTTCATGCCGGCCGTGTGGAGCGGATTCCGCTACGTGCGGCATTCACCGCAGGCCCTGAAGATCACGGTTCGCGGTCTGTGTTTCACAGCGGGCGTCGGCGGCCTGATGGGACTTCTACCGCTGCTCGCCGCCGGGCTGGGTGCTGACTCCACCCAGCTGGGCCTCATGCTGGCGGCGCAGGGCGTCGGTGCCGTGCTGGGCGCCGTGACCCTGACCAAGCTGCGTCGCTCGACGTCGTCGAACCGCATGGTCGGGATCGGATTCGTCGTGGCTGCAGCGGGTCTCTCCATCTGTGCCCTTGCTCCCAACCTGTGGATCCTCGCCGTCGGCATCGTCACGACCGGCTGGGCGTGGACTACCGCGTTGGCCACACTCCAGGCCAGCATGCAGCTCTACCTGCCGGCGTGGGTCCGAGCGCGTGGCATGGCCATGCTCCTCGTCGCGAACTTCGCCGGCCAAGGTCTTGGTGCTTTGGTGCTGGGCGGCTTTGGCAGCGTCACGTCTGTGGGCTGGGCGATCGCTCTCGGTGCGGGCCTGTTGCTGGGGAGTGCAGTCCTCACCGCTTCGTGGCCGCTGAAAGAACTCGAACAGGTCGACCGGTCGTCGGTGCGCGAATGGCACACCCCCGAGCTCGTGATCAGCCCCGAGCATCTGGGTGCAGAGGTATACATCCGCGTTCGTTACACAGTCCCCCATGAATCTAGGACCGACTTCTTCAAGGTGATGCACAAGCTGCGTCGCGTCCGTCTTCGCACCGGGGCGATCAGATGGAAGCTCCTGAAGGACTCTCAGGCGGTGGACGTGTTCATCGAGGAGTTCACGATTGGTTCCTGGAGCGAGTACGAGCATCAACAGAGGAGTCGCACGGTGGTCTCCGACAAAGAGATCGAGTCGGAAGCGCAGCTTCTGTCGGTCGAACGAGTGACGATGAGCTACGCGTTTGGCGTCGAGACGATCAACCCGGACAAGACCCGAAGCTAGCCGCGGTCTCACGATCCACCGGCGCCATTCATGTCGTACACCCGAACGACCTGAAGTGGGAGCAAGAGACGCGCGTCCACCCGCCCGGGTCACGACGCCGGAAGGTCGGCGCGTACTCAAGGGTGCCCCCAAGTCTGCGACTACCTGCCCTATCGCCGCCTGGGTCTCGGTTGCCCAGGGGCCTTGGAGCAGTTTGAGCCGATGTGCGGCATCGGACGCGGACCCGAGTACCACATAGTGATCACCGTGATGTGTATTTCCGAATGCTAGTACCGTATTATGAACAGATCCGCCACGACACCGCCGCCAATCCCTCTCACCGTTGAGGAGGTCGACCGCGTGACCGCACAGCCAGGCGAAGGCACCGAGGTTCCCGACGACATCGACGTCCACACGACCGCGGGCAAGCTCGCCGACCTCGAGCGGCGCCTCGACGAGGCCGTGCACGCCGGGTCGGCGAAGGCGATCGAGAAGCAGCACGCCAAGGGCCGCAAGACGGCCCGCGAGCGCATCGAGATGCTCTTCGACGAGGGCACCTTCGTCGAGCTCGACGAGCTGGCGCGGCACCGCTCGACCGCGTTCGGGCTGCAGAAGAACCGCCCCTACGGCGACGGCGTGGTCACCGGCTACGGCGAGGTCAACGGCCGCATGGTGTGCGTCTTCAGCCAGGACTTCACCGTCTTCGGCGGCTCGCTGGGCGAGGTCTACGGCGAGAAGATCACCAAGGTGATGGACCTCGCGATGAAGACCGGTTGCCCGATCATCGGGATCAACGAGGGTGCCGGCGCGCGCATCCAGGAGGGCGTGGTCTCCCTCGGCCTCTACGGTGAGATCTTCCGTCGCAACGTCCACGCCTCCGGGGTGATCCCGCAGATCAGCATGATCATGGGCAACTGCGCCGGCGGGCACGTCTACTCCCCCGCCGTCACCGACTTCACCGTCATGGTCGACCAGACCTCGGCGATGTTCATCACCGGACCCGACGTGATCAAGACCGTCACCGGCGAGGACGTCACGATGGAGGACCTCGGCGGCGCGCGCACCCACAACACCAAGTCGGGCAACGCCCACTACATGGCCTCTGACGAGGAGGACGCCATCGAGTACGTGAAGTCGATGCTGTCGTTCCTCCCGCAGAACAACCTCGACCCCGCCCCGACCTTCGACGAGGTGCCCGACCTGGAGGTCAACGGCACCGACCGGGCGCTGGACCGGATCATCCCGGACGGCGCGAACCAGCCCTACGACATGCACGACGTGATCACTGCCGTGCTCGACGACGAGGACTTCCTCGAGGTCCAGGAGCTCTTCGCCCCCAACATCCTCATCGGCTTCGGCCGCGTGGAGGGCCAGTCCGTCGGCGTCGTGGCCAACCAGCCGATGCAGTTCGCCGGCACCCTCGACATCGACGCCTCCGAGAAGGCCGCACGCTTCGTGCGCTTCTGCGACGCGTTCAACATCCCCGTGCTGACCTTCGTCGACGTGCCCGGCTTCCTGCCCGGCACCGACCAGGAGTGGGACGGCATCATCCGCCGCGGCGCCAAGCTCATCTACGCCTACGCCGAGGCCACCGTCCCGCTGATCACGGTCATCACCCGCAAGGCCTACGGCGGCGCCTACGACGTGATGGGCTCCAAGCACCTCGGCGCCGACATCAACGTCGCCTGGCCCACCGCCCAGATCGCCGTGATGGGCGCCCAGGGCGCGGCCAACATCGTGCACCGCAAGACCCTGAAGAAGGTCGCCGACGAGGGCGGCGACGTCGAGGCCCGCCGTGCCGAGCTCATCGACGAGTACGAGACCACCCTCGCCAACCCCTACATCGCCGCCGAGCGCGGCTACATCGACGCCGTCATCGCACCCCACGAGACCCGCGTCGAGGTCATCCGCGCCCTCCGGCTGCTGCGCACCAAGCGCGAGACCCTCCCGCCCAAGAAGCACGGGAACATCCCGCTGTGACAACACACCACGACACCAACGACCAGCCGCTTCTTCGCGTCGTCAACGCCGACGCGACACCCGAGGAGATCGCCGCGCTGGTAGCGGCCATTTCCCGACCCCAGACGCCGGCCACTCCGAAAGTTCCGCCTCCTTCGGAGTGGCCGGCCTCCAGCCGCATACGACGTTCGGGCCTGATGCACCTAGGTGGGTGGCGCGGCAGCCATCTTTCGCACTGACAAGCTGAAGGCACAGCAAGCACAGGAGTCCTCGCGTGAGCTTGAAGAAGGTCCTCATCGCCAACCGTGGCGAGATCGCCGTCCGCGTCATCCGCGCCTGCAAGGACGCCGGCATCGGCTCCGTGGCGGTGTACGCCGATCCCGACCGCGACGCGCAGTTCGTGCGGCTGGCCGACGAGGCCCACTCCCTCGGCGGCGCCACCCCGGCGGAGTCCTACCTCGACATCGCCAAGATCATCGCGGTCGCCGAGAAGACCGGCGCCGACTCCGTGCACCCCGGCTACGGGTTCCTCGCCGAGAACGCCGACTTCGCCCAGGCCGTCATCGACGCCGGGCTGATCTGGATCGGTCCCCCGCCGGCCGCGATCGAGGCGCTGGGCGACAAGGCCCGGGCCAAGCACATCGCCGACAAGGCGAAGGCCCCCCTCGCCCCGGGCACCAAGGACCCCGTCAAGGACGCCGACGAGGTCGTGGAGTTCGCGAAGGCCAACGGCCTGCCAGTCGCGATCAAGGCCGTCTTCGGCGGCGGCGGTCGCGGCCTCAAGGTCGCCCGCACGCTCGAGGAGATCCCCGACGCCTACGAGTCCGCGGTCCGCGAGGCCGTCACCGCGTTCGGTCGCGGCGAGTGCCTGGTCGAGAAGTTCCTCGACAAGCCGCGCCACGTCGAGACCCAGTGCCTGGCCGACCAGCACGGCAACGTCGTCGTCGTGTCCACCCGCGACTGCTCGCTGCAGCGACGCAACCAGAAGCTCGTCGAGGAAGCGCCGGCCCCCTTCTTGACCGACGAGCAGGTCACCTCGCTCTACGAGTCGTCCAAGCGCATCCTCACCGAGGCCGGCTACCACGGTGCCGGCACGTGCGAGTTCCTCGTCGCGCAGGACGGCACCATCTCGTTCCTCGAGGTGAACACCCGCCTCCAGGTCGAGCACTGCGTCTCCGAGGAGGTCACCGGCATCGACCTGGTGCGCGAGATGTTCCGCATCGCCGCCGGCGAGGAGCTCGGCTACGACGACCCGGAGATCCGCGGCCACTCCATCGAGTTCCGCATCAACGCCGAGGACGGCGGCCGCAACTTCATGCCCGCCCCCGGCACCCTCACCCGCTGGCACGCCCCGGCCGGTCCCGGCGTACGGCTCGACGGCGGCTACGACCAGGGCGAGACCATCCCCGGCTCGTTCGACTCCCTCATCGCCAAGCTCATCGTCACCGGCAAGGACCGCACCCAAGCGCTCGAGCGCTCGCGCCGCGCGCTCGACGAGTTCGTCGTCGACGGCATGCCCACCGTCATCCCGTTCCACCGCGCCGTGGTCTCCGACCCGGCCTACGTCGGTGCCTCCACCCCGAGCGGCGAGGGCTCCTTCGACGTCTACACCCAGTGGATCGAGACCGAGTTCGACAACCAGATCGAGCCGTACGCCGGCGACGCGGGCGAGGCCACTGATTCTGGATGGGGGGCCGGTGAGCGGCAGAAGGTCACCGTCGAGGTCGGCGGCCGCCGGCTCGAGGTCGTGCTGCCCGCCGGGCTCGGCGGACTGGCAGCGAACGGCGGCGGCGCAGGCGGGGCGAAGAAGGCGGGCAAGCGGTCCGCGAAGAAGGCCGGCGCCGCTGCGTCCGGCGACGCCGTCACCTCGCCCATGCAGGGCACCATCGTCAAGGTCGCCGTCGAGGAGGGCCAGGAGGTCGCCGAGGGCGACGTGGTCGTCGTCATGGAGGCCATGAAGATGGAGCAGCCCCTCAAGGCCCACAAGGCCGGCACCATCACCGGCCTCCAGGCCGAGGTCGGCGCCACCGTCACCAACGGCGCGATCATCTGCGAGATCAAGGACTGACCTGACATGCCCTCCTCGTCCCGGCGCCTCAACCCGATCTGGGTGACCACGGCGCCTCAGAAGCAGCCCGCGTGTCCCGATGGTCGGATGCCGTGGGGGACCATTCATGTCAGGGAGGACGGATGGTCACGCACGGCCTGCGGTCGACCCGCAGCAAACTGGTACTCGTTCTGGCACGTTCGCTTCGACCCACTCGGCGATGCCGCGTGCCAGCGGTGCGCTCGTGCAATGGTGGAGCTGAGGGCTTCGTAGAAGTCCCCAGCCCGGTCTTTGAGGGGACCGTAGGGGGTTCTGACGGAACCCGGATAGCGCCGACCTGCTCCCACAATCTCGGGCGCGCTTGTATGGAAGCAACAGAACTCCGATGCTGACCGAAGGATGCCTGACCATGCGCGCCACCCTTATGTACAGGGCCGGAGACGTCCGAGTGGAGGACGTCCCCGATTCCGGTCTCAAACAGCCGACCGATGCCCTTGTGCGCATCACGGCAAGCTGCATTTGCGGCAGCGACCTCCACCCGTATCACTCGATGGCTGACGGCTCCGCACCCGCCTACATGGGTCACGAGTTCCTCGGTGTCATCGAGGACATCGGGGCCGACGTGGCGACCTTGCGGAAAGGCGACCACGTAGTCGCCCCGTTCGCCTTCTCCTGTGGCTCGTGCGAATTCTGTCGCGCCGGGCTGCAGACCTCGTGCGTCGGATGCGGTGGTTTTTGGGACACGTTGCCCACCGAAGGTGGACAGGCAGAGGCGATCCGGGTGCCACTGGCTGACGGCACGCTCTTCAAGCTGCCAGCGACGTCCGCTCCGGACCTGCTGGCTTCCCTGCTCACTTTGTCGGACGTCTACGGGACTGGCTACCACGCGGCGAAGATGGCACACGTAGGGCCCGGTGATTCCGTGACTGTCATCGGAGACGGTGCAGTTGGCCTGCTCGCGGTGCTTTCCGCAGCGCAGCTCGGAGCCGACCAGATCATCCTCATGGGCCGGCATCAGGATCGCACCGCCTTGGGCCGGGAGTTCGGAGCAACCGAGGTCGTGGCGGAGCGCGGCGCGGAAGGTATCGAGAAGGTGCGTGCCCTCACCGACGGTGGAAGTGCAAAGGTGATCGAGGCTGTCGGCCACATGCCCGCGTACGAGCAGGCGTACGGCGTCGTGAGGGCTGGCGGGATCATCAGCCGCGTCGGTGTACCTCAGTACGAGGACGCCCCGGTCGGATTCGGCAGCCTCTTCGCCGGCAACATCACTCTGACGGGCGGCCCGGCTCCCAGCCGGGCATACATGGCCCAACTGCTGCCCGGAGTTCTCGAGGGGGCGGTACAACCCGGCAAGGTGTTCGACACGACCACCCCCCTGGACGAGGCCCCAGAGGGATACCGGGCCATGGACGACCGCAAGCACCTCAAGGTTCTCCTCGTCCCGTGAGAACGAGAACCGCGCCTAGGCTGGGATCGTGACCGTCAGCAAGCAGGACGTGCGCGACTTCTTGGTAAGTCGACGCGGCCGGATCAAGCCGGAGGACGCTGGACTCACTCATTTCGGCGGTACGCGGCGGGTGCCCGGACTACGCCGCGAAGAGGTCGCCATTCTGGCCGGGGTCAGCGTCGACTACTACACACGTCTCGAGAAGGGGCACCTCTCGGGCGTATCTGACTCCGTGCTCCACGCGGTGGCAGACGCGCTCCGTCTAGACGAGGCCGAGCGATCACACCTGCTCGACCTCGCGCGTGCCAGCAATGCTCGGAGTCCTCGAGCCGGCACGCCGAAGTCGCGAGTGCGCGAGGGGCTGCAGCTCGTGCTCGACGGAATGCATGACATGCCTGCATTCATCACCGACGGTCGGATGGACGTCTTGGCCTGGAACGCTCTCGGTGACGCCATGTACTCAGGCCATCTCAGCGCCAGTCAGTCGAGCGGAACCGTACCCAACTTCGCACGATTCAACGTCCTCGATCCGACTGCCCGCACCTTCTACGGCGATTGGCACAAGGCCCTTCACACGACAGCATCGATGCTTCGCACGGAGGTGGGCCGAAGGTCCGGCGACCTGGAACTGATGCGCCTCATCGGCGAGCTGTGCACGCGGAGCGACGACTTCGCGCGACGTTGGGCAAGTCACGACGTGCGCATCCACCGAACTGGGGTGAAGCACTTCGCGCACCCCGAGGTGGGCGAGCTCGTTCTGCACTACGAAGTGCTGCCAGTGAACGCCGACGAGGGTCAGGTGCTCACGGTGTACGCGGCTGAGGAGCGCTCCCCGACACATCAGGCCCTGCAGCTCTTGGCGAGCCTTCATGCCTGCACCCACGACCAGGCGCGAACGCCGCAGGACGTCGCACCAGAGTGAGCGGACTGCCGGAAGAGCGCCGATCGTGACGCACTACCGACCTAGTGATCGATGAGCGTCTCGCCTTCGTAGAGCAGCGCAAGGTCGGCAGGCGTGCGGACTTTCACGCTCTCACCAGGGGTGAGGTCGGTCGCGTCCGCGTGCTGCGCGAACCACAGTCGACCGTCCACCTCGATCACGTACTGGCGGCGGCCACCCTCACCCAGCACGACCTGAGCAAGCGTCCCCTCGACCTCGATCTCCCCAGCCCCGAGTTCGGACTCGGCACCCACGCGGTGCACGTGAGTGTCGCGTGCGCGAACGAACAGCTGGAGCTCCTCTGCGCCAGCGGCGGCGGCCGCGAGAGCCGCTGTGCCACGGATCGGTCCCTCGCCGTGTCGAAGTCCGCCGTCGGCCTTCGTGACGATCAGCTTGTTGCGAACGCCGAGGAAGTTGGCAGCGTACGGCGACACAGGGCGGGCGTACACGTCGGCAGGAGGTCCGATCTGCTCGATGCGGCCCTCACGCATCAGCACCACGCGGTCGCCCATCTCAAGTGCTTCTTCTTGGTCGTGCGTGATGTGGATGGCCGTGTACCCCAGGTCCCGGTGCAGACGCAGGAGCTCCGTCCGGAGGGACACACGAAGCAGTGCGTCGAGAGCGCTCAGGGGCTCGTCGAGAAGCAGGACGTCCGGTTCGTAGACCAGCGCGCGGGCAAGAGCGATGCGCTGCTGCTGACCACCGCTCAACTCGGCCGGGAGACGAGAAGCCAGTGCGGTGCACTCGAGAGCCTCGAGGACCTTGGCCACACGTTCGCGCCTCTCCGCCCGCGGAACCTTGCGCATCTTGAGCGGGTACTCAACGTTCTTCTCCACTGTCATGTGGGGCCACAACGCATAGTTCTGGAACACCATGCCGACGTTGCGGTCGTTGATCTTCTTGTCGACGGAGAGCTCTGCGTCGTAGACCGGGGTGTCGCCGATGCTGATCGTGCCGGTCGTCGGACTCTCGAGACCGGCGATGCAGCGGATGAGCGTCGACTTGCCGCAGCCGCTGGGGCCGACGATGACGACGTACTCGCCCTTCTTGACCTCGAGGTTGAGGTTCTTGACGGCATCGACGGTTCGGCCGCGCACGGCGAAGGACTTGCCGACATCTGTCAAGGAGGCGCTGATTGCGCCGTCGACAGCAGGTGCGTCCATGTTCAGCACTTCCTCTTCAAGGTGTGTGGTGCTCATGATCAGAAACTCTCCAATGCGGATTTGCCGCCGATTCGAAGTGTCATGGCGAGGATTGCCGCGGTTATCACGGTCATGACGAGGGACATCACTGCGACCTCCGGGGCCGAGCCTTCTTGCCCCAGCTGGTAGAGGAACGTCCCCATGACCTGCTGTCCGGGCGACTGGACCATGACGGAGACAGCGAAGTCGTTTGTCAGCATCACGAACGCGAGGGCGAGCGCGGCGGCGATGCCTCGTCGTGCAACGGGCAAGGCAATGGTCCCGATCATTCGGAGCTGGCTCGCACCCGTCACGCGCGCTGCTTCGAACAGCGTCTTCTCCACGCCGATCAAGCTCGAGTACTGCGATCGCAGCGCGAACGGAAGGGCAATGAAGGCGTACCCGATGACGAACAGTGCCAACGAACCGTAGAGCGAGAACGGCGGGCGGATGAAGACATAGACGATGACCATGCCCAGCAAGGCTCTCGGCACCGCGAGGGGGGCGATGAAGATGAAGTCGAGGGTCTTTGCGACCGGCCCAGGCGCCGTGATCACGCCACTCAAAGCCATTGCCGTGACGAATCCCAATGGAATGACGAAGACTACCGCGAGGAACGAGGCAACGAGGCTGTTGACGATCGAACTCGCCACGGCCGGATTCTCCGCAAGCGCTTGGACGTTGGCCAGAGTGAAGGTGAACTCGGTCAGGTTGCCGTCCCAGAAGGGGGAGAAGGCAACCCGGACTATTGCGAGAAGTGGCAGCCCCACAACGACGACTGCCCATGTCAACACGAAGACCGTGGCCCCGCGCGAGTCGGTCCGGGCAATTCCTCGCCCAGAGCTCTGGGTGATGTAGCGGCGCTGGTCCCCCACGACTCGTCGCTGGACGACGATCGCGAGGACTCCAAAGACGAGGAGCGGCAGGCCCAGCGCTGCAGTGAGGGCGTAGTCGATCGGGAAGTTCTCCCGGAGTCGGAAGATTTCCGTGGAAATCACCTTGACGTTCTCCCTGGTCCCGAGAAACAGCGGGGCCGTGAACTGCCCCATACAGATCAAGAACGAGACAACTACCCCGGCAACGAGTCCGGGCCGAAGTAGCGGAAACGTGATCGTCGAGAAGCTGCGGAAGCCGGAGGCACCCGCAACTCGGGCTGCAGCGAGAACTGACCCGTTGATCTCCAGGAGCCGCGGGAAGACGAAGGCGAAGATGATGCCCGTCATGTCCACGGCCGTGAACAAGATGATGCCCGGGACAGTGTAGATGTTGATCGGTCCAACTCCGATCGCGGCGAGCGCGGAGTTGATGTATCCGACATCGGGATCACACAGGAAGATCCATCCATAGACGAACGCAACAGGTGGGATGACAAGCGGGATATACGGCACGATCGCCGCGAAGGAACGCATCCGAGCCGGCACGCGAGTGGCTGCCAAGGCCAGCGCCACGGCGGCAACTGCGCCGATCGCGGTCGACCCGGCGGCCAGCACTCCGGTCATCAGAAGTGTGGAGCCGATTCCCGGGATGTCCACGAGCCGCCCGAAAGCAGACCCGCCGTCCTCTGCGAGTCGAGCAAAGAACAGCAGTACCGGCCAGACCACGACGAATGCGAGTGCCAGGGCGCCGACGTACCAGATCGCTGATGTGCGCGCTCGTGCGCCCATGAAGCGACGTGCCGACACCGCGGTGCGGGACGATCGCCTGTCGCCCAAGGCGTCATGTGCCGACGCCGGTTCTGTCATTGCCTTGGGCATTCGCCCTCTCCTTCAGTAGCTCTACAGCGACCCAGGTTTGATGCTGCTGTCCTGAACCGTTCTGGCGTGCGCGATCAAGCCGCGGCGGCTCCTCGACGGGGGCCGGCACCTCAGTTCGCTGACGTCAGGTTCAGGACGAGCGGATCGAGGCCGCGGCGCCAGCCAACGGGCGTTCCGTCGGCTGACGTCGGCAGCGAATCTTCGCCCTAGCCGCCGAACCGGGGAGTCCAGTACTCCTCAATCCACTCATTCCACTTGTCGTTGGTCCACTCCTCTGGGTCGTAGCTCTGGATCGAGTCGAAGGGAACGGATCCCTCGACGTCGAGTGGAACAGCCGCCGGAGACAAGTTGTCCACAAGAGCGGTGCCCCCCTCCTCACTCATGAGCCAGTTGGCGAACACGTACGCCGCGTTCGGGTGAGGAGCAGTGCTCATGACGGCCACGTTGTACTGCGGACCGCTCGCCCCTCTCTCAGGCACGGTTTCCGTGATCTTCGCTCCCTTGGCAACGAGAGGTGTGGTCACACTGGCAAGGCCAGGGAAGCCATAGTCGTAGGCTCCGGCGGCGAGGGACTGACCGAGAGGAGTGTTGCTCGCCTCCACGGCATAGTCGGAGTCTGCGGCCTTGTCCAGGATGTCGTCGCCGAACTCCTCGCGCATGGTTTCCCAAGCGAACGCCGCGGCGACAGACGAGTGCGGATCTCCCAAGCCCAGCTTGGCGTCGGGCTCAGAGTCAAGGAGTGCCTCGAGGTCCGTGTAGGTCGGGTTGCCACCAGTACTTGAGATCGTGAACGGGATGGCAAGCACAGTGGCATAGCTGACGTCGTTGAGCAGGTCCTCCCACCCTGCGTCCGCCTGCTCGGGCGCAACCTTGAGGGCGGCGAACTTGTCCTGCTCGTACCGGTCGATGAACCAGCCAGGCGACGCATGCATGACGACGTCCGCACTCTGCACACCGGCCTCGATCTCCTGGTCAAGCTTGGGGATGAGGTCTGCGGTACCCGCGAAGGTGGGCTTGACGTCGATATCTGGATAGGCCTCTTCGAAGGCGGCGATGATCTGGTCAGAGCTACCGACCGAGAAATACCAGTTGAGGGTCCCCTCCTCGTTGGCAGCGTCAACGATCTCGTCCCACGCGGCGCTGTCCACGGTCTCAGGAGGACCAGCGGCGGACTCGGTCGCGGACGTGTCGTCGGAACCGCAGGCTGCAAGTCCTGATACAGCCAGACCGAGGACGGCCACTACCGAGGTCACACGCGATGTGAGCCCAGTCCGTTTGGTGTTCGAGAAGAACGTCATGAGGGTGTCTCCTTGGCCCGGCGGCAGGTCGGTGTGATCAGCATTACGTACGGCTGGACCGTAACCTGAACGAATCGACAGGGTCAAGAGCTGCTGGCGACCCTTCATTTGCGGCACTGAGTGCCGTATTGCCGACGACCGCGGTCCGCGTTGACGGGTCATTTTCTTTCGTAATACCGTACGAACGTTCATAGATAGGTCCAACAGGGTCGGTCGGCTGCGGTCGGTCGGTACGCGTGCAGGATTTCGGGGCCGGGGGTCGGTTGACGCCCGCGGCGGCCCACCACTCGGTCACACTCAGAAGGAGAGAAGCATGAAGGTCGGATACATCGGACTCGGGCGCATGGGTCGTGGAATGGCGCTCAACCTCGTTCGAGCTGGATACGACCTCACTGTGTTCGACCTGTCGAGCGACGCCGTCGACGCTCTGGTCGAGGCGGGCGCCTCGGCGGCAACCAATGTGGGCGAGCTCACACGCGACGTCGACGTCATCTTCACCTCGCTTCCCGGACCGCGCGAAGTCGAGGCGGTCGTCTTCGGGGCGGACGGCGTGCTTCAGCACGTCGAGGCAGGCAAGGTCCTCTTCGACCTGTCGACCAGTTCACGAGAGCTTGCTCTGCGTATCCACGAGGCCTTCACCGACAAGGGCGCCACCATGCTTGACGCGCCCGTCAGTGGTGGCCCTGCCGGCGCCGAGTCCGGCGACATGGCCTTCTGGGTCGGAGGAGACCGCGAGACCTACGACAGGTACCTCCCCGTGTTGAGGGCCATGGGCGACAAGCCGCGACACTGTGGTGACGTAGGGACGGGGACGGTGGTCAAGCTCGTGAACAACGTGACCGGTCCGATGTTCCTGCATGCCATGGCTGAGGCGTTCTCCATCGGCGTCAAGGCTGGCGTCGACCCGCTCGAGCTCTGGGATGCCCTCAGGCTCGGCGTCGTCGGCAAGGGTTCGGCGCTCAACATGCTCACCAAGCAGTTCCTTCCGGGTCAGTTCGACCCACCGGCCTTCGCTCTCAAGCTCCTCTACAAGGACGTCGGGCTGGCCACGGACCTTGCTCGCGAGCTCGGAGTCCCGATGCGCTTGGCCAACCTCACGCAGGCCGAGATCGTTGAAGCACTCGGCCGCGGCTGGGGCGACCGGGACTGCCGCAGCTACCTGCAGTTGCAGCTCGAGCGAGCCGGGGTCTCGATCGCGGTCGACCCCGACGAACTGGCCGAGCGGGTCGCCAGCCCGACCGGTCGAGTCGACTGAGAAGGGCGACTCTCATGGCTCTGAGCTCGTCCATGACCACGCACCACCCCGTCACCGTCGGTGACGGCACCAGCTGCCGCTTCGTCGGTCACTACTTCCCCGCTATGGACGGTCCTGGTCGCGTGCTCCAGGTCCTCATTCACGGGAACTCCTATGACCACCGATACTGGAACGCCGACCAGGTCAACGGACGTGACTACTCATACGTCCGATACATGTCACAGAGGGGTCATGACCTCCTCGCGATCGACCTGCCAGGTGTCGGTGCCAGCGACAAGCCCGACGGCCACGCCGTCTCTCTCGCTGCCGTCGGGGCGGCCGTGAGCGAGCTGGTCACGTCGCTGAAGAAGGGAACGGCCCTCCCCCACACCCATGACCACATCTCTCTCGTCGGTCACTCGATGGGCGCAGCCATCGCCATGTACGCCGAGGCGCGCTGGCCCGCGGCGGATTCCTTGGTCGTCACGGCAACCGGATTCTTCCCGGAGCGCCCGAGGTCCGCATGGGCACCCGGGGTGAGGGAGGCGCTGCTTGGCGAACCGTACGCGCTCCTGCCCGGAGAAGGCAGGCTCAAGTTCTATCACCAGCCGCAGGCCGACCCGGAGGTCATCGCCTATGACAACGAGACGCTCAGGACCTCCATGCCCAGCGGTCTCTGGTCCGACTGCATCACCTTGCAGGACGATCCGAACGCGGGCTTCGCGGACGTGACCTGCCCGGTCTTCCTTCAGCTGGGCGAGTTCGACCCCATCCTGCCCGCACAGTTCATCGAGCAGGAGCGGGCGATCTACTCCGCGGCACCCGTGGTCGAAGTGGACGCCCTAGCCGAGATGGGTCACTCCTTCAACCTGCACCGCAACGCCGAGCGCAGCTGGTCGGGGATCGACGTCTTTCTTTCCGGACGTCTGGCCTGAGATGAACGCGCACCCGATGGCTTGGCGATCTGTTGGGCGCGGCGTGGTTGTCACGTCGTGATCTCACGCCCGGTCGTCGAGACGCACCATGGCGCTGCCCGCGGCCTTACGGACCGAACGGTGTTGGTGTTTCGCGGTGTCCCGTACGCAGCAGACACCGGCGCCGGGGCACGATTCCTCCCCCCGCGCCCGCGCAGCTGGAGTGGTGTCCGCGAGGCGACCGAGTATGGACTCACGGCGCCGCAACTCCAACCCGGCGCGTCAGGCGTCCCAACCCACCTCAGGTGGATCTTCGACTCCGAGCCGCGAGGCGAGAACTGCTTGTCGCTGAACGTGCACGTCCCGGCGGATCCTGGTGAGCGCCCGCTGCCGGTGATGGTGTTCTTCCACGGAGGTGGCTTCGCCTTCGGCTCCGCCAGCCCTCCCGGTCTCGATGGGGTGAACCTGGCTCGGCGAGGTGCAGTAGTGGTGACGGTCAACCACCGTCTGAACGTCTTCGGGCACCTTCATCTCGGCCACCACCACGACCGCTACCTCGAGTCCGGGAATGCAGGCATCCTCGACCTGGTCGCCGCCTTGGAGTGGGTCCAGCACAACATCGTCGGATTCGGGGGCGATCCCGGCTGCGTGACCATCTTCGGGCAGTCTGGCGGTGGATCGAAAGTCGCCGCCCTCATGGCGATGCCCCGCGCGAGGGGACTGTTCCACCGCGCGATCATCCAAAGCGCCTCGTCCATGCTGCGATTCGCGAGCGTCGCAGAAGCGGCGCAGAACGCGGACGCCGTCCTGCGCGAATGGGGCGTGAGCCCGCGTGGCCTCGACACCCTCGGCCGACTATCTGTCCCCGAGATGCTGGCTGCCGTCCCATCCGCCATCCGCGTCGCCGGCGGGCGAGATCACTTCCGACCAGTCGTCGACGGCACGTTGCTGCCGGGCAACCCCTTCGACCACGAGACCGTCCATGTCTCAGCCGACGTTCCCCTACTGATCGGCTGGTGCGACACCGAACAACGTGCGTCCTTCTCACTCAGGCCAGACATGTTCGACCAGACCAGATCGACGGCGATCGCACGGCTCGCGGGCTTCCTTGACACCTCACGCGACCACGCGGCGACCGTGTTCGACGCGTATGCCGATGCTCGTCCGAGAGAAACCGCCGGCGACGTGCTGGCACTGGTCTACGGCGACTACCGCTATCGACACACGGCGACGATCGCAGCCGAACGCCGAATCGAGTCGGCGACCGCGCCGACCTACGTCTACACCGTCAGATGGCGCAGTTCCGCCCTGGGAGGCAGCCTGCAGTCTCCCCACATGATGTGCCTGCCCTTCGTCTTCCGCAACGTCGACCGCGCAGAAGCGTTCCTGGGTAGTCATCCGGACCGGTACCGGCTACAGGACGAGATGTCGGGAGCGTGGGTGCGATTCGCGACGACCGGAGACCCGAATCCTCCCGGCTCGGCCGACTGGCCAGGCTATGACCTCGCATCGAGGCCGACGATGGTCTTCGACCGCGACACCCACGTCGAAGACGACCCCGGTCCCACAGAACGGCGGGCGCTGGAGACGTGCGAGCCGTACCTGGCGTCGGAGGGAGAAGGAGGTCGCCGTGACTGATGACCTCCTTCGCTCGCGACCACCTCGGACCGCCGCCATCAGGCCGCGTTCTGCCCAACCCACCCCAACCCCCGAGCAGGAGGACCTGCCTCATGAAAGCTCCCGTCACCACGGCCGTCGCCCAGCACATCGCCGACGCTGACTCCTCGCCGCTCAAGCCGGAGATCGCCGAGCGCGCCAAACAGCACCTGGTCGACAGCATCATCGCGATGCTGAGCGGCGCCCACCTGAAGCCCGGAAGGCTGGCTGCCGAGTACGCCGCCTCCCACGGCGGCACCGGGGAGTCCACCATTGTCGGAGGAGCACGGACCACAGCCGAACTCGCCGCATTTGCCAACGCGATTTGCGCGCACGCCGACGAGACAGATGACGTGAACAATCGTGCACGAATCCACCCGGGCTCATCGATCGTGCCTGCAGCCATCGCAATGGGCGAAGCGCTCGACAGCACTGGATCGTGCCTGCTTGTCGCCACTTCCCTCGGTTACGACATCGCCGGAGCAGTCAACGTGGGTGCGTGGCGCTCGATGCAGTCGATGGACCGTTCACCTCGTACGACTCACGGACTGGGACAGACGTTCGGCGCAGCCGCTGCGGCGGCGTCACTTGCTGGCTATTCGATGGAGCAGAACCGTCATGTGCTCTCATATGCGGCGCATCAAGTGGCGGGCATCTCCACCATCTATCGCGATCCGGAGCACATCGGGAAGGCCTTCGCCACCGCAGCAGTACAAGCACAAGCCGGCGTGAAGGCCGTCGAGCTGGTCCGCTTCGGCTTCACCGGTGTGCATGACGTCTTCGACGTGTCGCCGAACGTGTTCGACGCTTTCGGGGACGAGGGCAGCACGGACCGCATGCTGGAGGATCTGCGACACACCCGCCACGTCACCAAGACCGACATCAAGCAGTACCCCGTCGGCGGACCCATCCAGCCGGCCGCGCAAGCGCTCGAGCACCTGCTCCAGAACGGATCCTTCCGGGCTCGTGACGTCACGACGATCGACGTGCACCTGCCGACGGCGTTCGCCTACATCGTCAACGCGCGCCCCATGCCGGACATCAACCTGTCGTACATCATGAGCGTGATGCTCCTGGATGGCCGCATCACGTTCGAGAACTCCCACGACTACGAGCGGTTCAGATCGCCGCAAGTTCGTGACCTCATGGACCGCGTGCGCGTGGTCGCGGACCAGGAGTTGGACGTCACCGACGCCCACGTGGCTGCACACGGACGATCATGGCGAGCCGCAGTGACTGTCCACACGACGGACGGTCGCAGCATGACCGAGCGCGTCGACGCCTGCCGTGGTTCCCACAGCAACCCGATGTCGTGGGAGAGGCTCGGGAAGAAGGCGCACATGGCGCTCGCCGGAGCGATGCCGGAGGCCGATGTCGACGACCTCCTCGGGTGGGTGAAGACCCTTGACGACTCGAGCAGGGTCCGCGACCTGAGGAGGTTCTTCCACACCTCCACCTCGTGACCAGCGCGACGCCCTACACCCGAGCGTGGACTCGGATGTCCTCCTCGAAGTCCGACATCGTCTGCGGGTCGATGCTCGGTCGCAGGCCCTCGAGGACCGTCAGGTAGTCCTCGGCGGTGGGCCGCCCGTCCGGGTTGTTGCTCTTCGACGCCATGTCACGCTCGAACGACGCCTGGGCACCCGCGCGGGCGGCGTACTCGATCTCGGCCGGCGTGAGGCAGTCGCTGGCCTCGACGAGCGGCTCGACCTCGACGTCCTCGCCTGCGTACCTTCGCCAGATCGATCTGCGCGCCGACGTGTCGGGGGCACCGATGGGAAGGATGTAGTCGAACCTGCCGGGACGCAGGAACGCCGGGTCAAGGCGCCTGATCGAGTTGGTGGCGCACACCAGCAGGCGCGTGTCATGTTGGCGAAATGACGGGATGAGCTTGAGCAGCTCGTTGGTCACGGCGTGGTTCACGATGGCCTCCCCGCCGAATCGGTCGGCAGCGATCTCCTCGACTTCGTCCACGAAGACCACGACCTGCTCGAGCTGCGCTACCTCCGAGAAGGCCTCCCGCAGGGCTGCGGGCAGCTTCGCGGGTTCCGCTGAGAGCGAGGACGGGTGCAGCTCGACGAAGGGCCATGCCAGCCGGGAAGCAATTGCTCGCGCGAACGTGGTCTTGCCCGTGCCGGGCGGGCCGAAGAGGACGACGGCTCGCGGCGGCTGCACGCCGTGCTGTTGCGCCCGCTCCGGCTGCGCGAGCGGGGCAATGATGCGGCGCTCGATCAGGTCCTTCTCGCGCTCCATGCCGGCCAGACGACGCCAAGCACCGTCAGGGACCACTCGTCCCCCAAGGCGGTCGAGGATCGTCGCCTGCGAAGGGTCGACAGAGACCGTCTTCCCGAAGTATGCGACCGTCTGGTGACGCTCATAGCCTGCGTTCTTCAACCCGGTTGCCAGCATCTCCTCCTCACGCAGCACATAGCTGATGCGCTGGACCCGGCGTTCGACCAGGTGGGCCTCGAGCGCAAGGAGCAGCGCGGACGTCAGCCCTTGCCCGCGCAGATCGTCGACCAGCGCGATTCGTATGACCCAGGCGCGCTCCCCTGACACGATGGAGAGTGCAGCACCCACCACTCGGCCTTGATGGACTGCGATCACCGCAGGCTGACGAGCTCGCAGCGCGCCGATGCATTCAGCCAGCGAGAAGACCGACGCCTGATCACGAGACGTGGAGTCGCAGAGCCGCACGACATCTTCCAGGTCGTTGTCGTGGTACTCGCGAATCAACCATCTCGTCATGTTCGTCCTTCTCGGAACTGCGGGCACCTGGTCCGTCCATGACGGGTGCCTGCAAGTAGATGTGGCGGGGCATCGAGGGCCGCTACCGCCCGCGAGACCGGGACAGCCGCAAGGCTTTGAGGCGCCTGACGTCACGACGTTGTCGGCCGACCGGTCCACTCTCGGTGTCCGTGCCGAGGAACAGCCACAAGGACAACTCCTCCGGAGATGGGCTGGTCACGTCGTCACCGTCCGACCGCCAGTACGTGTTCCTCATTGCCGTGCCGCGCGAAGAACGGGCGATGTGCATGTAGGTGCTCCTGATCTTTGTCCTGCGAACGCCATTCAGGATGACGCATTGTTCGTGATACCGTACTCGTCTTCATATTGACGTACATTGCTCCGTTTGTCGATCCTGATTGGACCTCTGGCATGACTGCACACGCGTCGCAGCGACACGCGCACACCTCTCTGCCAGCCGCGCGCCAGACCCTGACGGTTGTCGGTCGGCGCCTCAAGACAGCCACGTCCCTCGACTCGTGTCTTGCTTCCCTTACGGACAGGCTCGCCGAACGAGGATTGATCAGCGACAGCGCGGGCTTCCTGGCCGAGATGGTCGATCAGGAGCGTCGACGCTCGACGCGGCTACCCAATGGCGTCGCGCTTCCCTACGTCCGCAGCGCCCATGTCAAGGTCCCGTCGGTCGCCGTGGCAACGCTCACCCCCTCCGCCTGGCGCATCGCGGATGCAGGGGACATCGAGCTGGTCGTGCTCCTCGCGACACCGGCTGACGCCTCGGACGACCACCTCCCGAACTGGGAGCGCTTGGCGATCCGCGCGACTCAGCCGACGTTTCGCCTTGCCTGCGCGTCCTCCGACAGCGACGAAGAGCTGGAGCGACTGGTGGCCGGTTACGTCGGCTGACCCACCGCCCCCGGATCGGCGGTCGCTTCCGGTGCCGATGCTCGAGCCCCGGGACGTATCAGTGCGACGTAGGCGAGCGTCGCGACGACGATCGCGACTGAGACGATCATGGCAAAGGGTCGAGGATCGTTCGGCCCAGCAACTCCGACGAGCGGGACGAACAAGCCACCGAAGCCGAATCTGGCGGCTTGGAGAATGGACGCTGCAGTACCAGCGAGGTGCGGATATCCCGACATGCCGATGGACGTGGTCGGGGGAACCGCGAGACCGACACCGCTGAGCAACCCGAACATGGGAAGGACCATGAGAGGAAGCGGCAGGTCGAAGAACGCGGCCAGCATCAGCCCGCACGCCGCCAGCGCCGTCACCCCGAGGCCCAGGCCCAAGGTGAACAACTCGGACCATCGGGCCGCCAGCCGGGCAGACAGAAATCCGAACGACATGAAACCCACCGCGGTGCCGGCGAAGACCACCGCGTACTGCTGGGGCGACAAGCCGTAGGTCTCCTGGAGGATGAATGTGGCGCCCGCCAAGAAGGCGAACACGGCGGTTTGGACTCCACCCATCGTGATGACCGCGCCGACGAACAACCGATCGCTGAACAGTCCTTGGAACCTCCGGAGGAGCACAACCACACCCGGTTCGGCACGGCGTTCGAGCGGTAGCGTCTCGCGGACGACCAGGATGGACGACACCAGCAAGACAGTCCCTACCGCGGCCAGCAGGACGAACATCCCGCGCCAGTTCGAGACTCGCGCAACCTGGCTCCCGATGACGGGGCCTGTAATGGCCGCCAGGCCGCCCAGTACTGCGAGCTGGCTGTAGTAGCTCAGCAAGCGCTGACCCGAGTACAGATCCCGGCCAGACGCCTGGGCGATGACGATCCCCACCGCAGCGGCCAGTCCTTGTCCGAACCTGGCGAGGACGAGGGTGTGGATCGACGGGCTCAGCGCGCACAGGCCGGACGTGACCACGAAAGCGACCAGGCCGACCACGAGCGGTCGGCGCCGACCGTATCGATCAGACAAGGGCCCAGCCACGAGCTGGCCGATGGCCAGACCGAACAAACAGCCGGTGATCGTCAGCTGAGCTATCGAGGTGCTGGTGCCCAGGTCACGGGTGAGCTCAGGCAGCACGGGCAGGTAGAGGTCCATCGAGATGGGCGCACAGATCGTGAGCAGTCCCAGAAGCAGGGCCATGCCTTTCGTGACCTGCACGCGTCCTTGATGAGCAGATGCCACCCCGCGTCAACTCCTGTCCGGAAGGTTGTCCAAGGGCCAGCGCGCGCGAAGCACTGCGGCGATTCCGCGGGGCCCACTCTTGACTGTTCATTATGACGTTTGCTTGTACGCTATCACGCACACGGCACGGCGATTCGCCGTCGCACACGAGGCGAGGAGCAGTCATGCCAGAAGAGCGCCCGACCCACCAGCTGTCCATGACGGTCCTGATGACGCCGGACATGACCAACTTCCGGGGCAATGTGCACGGAGGTCTTCTTCTGCACTACCTCGACCAGGTCGCCTACACCTGCGCCTCTCGGTATGCGCGCCACTACGCAGTCACGCTCTCGGTGGACGGTGTCGTGTTCCGTCAGCCGGTGCACATCGGCGAGCTGGTCACGTTCAACGCCAGCGTCAACTACACCGGACGTACCTCGATGGAGATCGGGATCAGGGTGACCACGGAGGACATCGTGAGCGGCGTCGTGCGTCACACGAACAGTTGCTACTTCACGATGGTGGCGATGGGCGAGGACGGGACACCGACGACCGTGCCGCCACTTTCTCCTCAGACCCCGGACGAGGTTCGCCGGCACGCAGCCGCCGAACGTCGACGGCAGGTGCGTATCGAGAACGAACGCCTGTCCGGCAGGCGCGGGGCATGAGATCCGGGCGGCGGCCGTTGCCCACGGCCGCCGCCCGGATCTCAGACCTCCTCGGCCCGGACGCGCTTCGCGACGTCGAAGGCGGCCAGCCCAGCGGGCATGCCGGCGTATACGGCGACCTGCAGCAGGCACTCCTGGATCTCGTCCCAGGTAAGCCCGTTGGCCAGGCCCGCTCGGAGGTGGCCCGCAAAGGCATCCGGGCGGTTGAGGGCGGCCAACATGCCGATGTTGAGGATGCTGCGACTCCTGCGGTCGAGTCCCGGCCGACCCCAGATCTCGCCCCAGCAGTACTCGGTCACCAAGTCCTGCATGGGCTGGGAGAACTCGTCCGTCGAGGCGAGGATGCGGTCAACGACTGCATCACCGTTCACCTCGCGCCGAATCTGCAGTCCCTCGTCGTACCGATCTGCCACTGAACTCAACTCCTGACGATGCACCAGCGGGCGCCGCGGCCGGCTCCTCGCGTCCGGGGCGTTCCCGGTGTGCGTATTAAGGTACATACATTCCATATGACGAATTGCCTCGGCGCCACCACCGAGACTGGAGTGGCCCCGGTGGGGCGCCTTTAGCCCGGTCAGCGCTCTGCTGACACCATGACCGACAAGGCGACGACGACATCGGAGGTTCGGTTGCTCCAGGCGTGCTTGGTCCCGCGCTGGACGATGGTGTCGCCAGGTCGTAACAACACCTCGCCCTCCTGCAGGACGCACCAGAGCTCGCCCGAGACAATGGTCAGCGTGTCGACCGACTCGGTGACATGCAGGCCGGGGATGCCTTCGTCATCGAAGTCCGGGTTTCCCGTGGACAGGCGGCCTGTGGAGTCGGAGTAGCCCTGCGCGCGATCCCACTCGTCGTCAGGAGGGAAGGTCGTCAACCGGATGACGAGACCGCCGTGCGGTGGGGCGGTTTCCACGCGACCCGGATCGATACCGTCGTCGGGGAGGATCGCGGACGGAAGTGAAGGAAACCGCCAGAGGTCACACTTGGTGGTCCCGGCACCAACGAACCGATGAGGCGTGAGCTCGTCACTCTCGATGTACGACCGACCGGCCGCATCCACACCGGTGACCACTCGTCGTGCCTGCGCATCGTGGTGTTGCGGCTTGCCTAGGGCCTTGCCTTCGCCCATGGTGTGCCTCTCCCTTGTCGATTGGGCGCGACGCAGTCGCACAGCGCGTCGCCGACTTACGTATTTACGAACGCGTGTAGGCTATGGTGAACGAATTGGCAATGTCAACGGAGGTTCCGATGAGCACAGCAACCAGTACCGAGCAGCCCATCCAGAGGTACGTGGTGACCGGAGCCGCCAGTGGCATCGGTCGCGCGACTGCAGAGCTGCTCGCTGAGCGAGGCGACGCCGTCTTCTTGGTCGACCGGGACGGCGACCGCTTGGCGGCCGTCACTCAGGAGCTCCAGCAGGCTGGCGCCCGGGTGGGCAGTACGGTCGCCGACCTCACGGATGCCTCAGAGCCTTCCCGGGTGATCGACGAGGCAGCGGCGTTCATGGACGGCATCGATTGCTTGGTCAGCAACGCCGGCGCGGCGCGCTACGGCCCTCTCGCGGACCTGGCGTGCGACGAGTTCGATTCCCTCATCGCGCTCAACCTGCGCGCGACATGGCTCCTCGCCAAGGCCGCACTTCCCCTCCTCCGGGAGTCCGGCGGCAACATCGTCACGACCGGATCCATCTGCGGTCACCACCCCGCGCCGCCACAGGGGGCCTACTCGGTCGCGAAGGCCGGCCTGCTCATGCTCGTGAAGCAGATGGCACTCGAGTGGGGGCCGCTCGGCGTGCGTTCCAACAGTGTCTCTCCCGGCCCCACGCAGACCGGCGCAACCGAAGGCGTGTTCAACGACCCATCCGACCCCAAGCAGGCCGCGATCATCGAGCTTCGCGAGTCCCGCATTCCGCTGCGCAAGCTCGGTCAGGCGCACGAAGTCGCCGAAGCGATCCTGTTCCTCAGCAGCCCAGCGGCATCCCAGATCACTGGTGTCGACATCCTCGTCGACGGCGGGCTGTCCGTGGTGTTGATGGAGGCCGCGGGAGCGGCGGCCGGCCGTTGATCGAAATACGGAACACCAGTTCGCTATTGCGTTTGGCATCGGCTGCCATTAGCGTGCGTGACACACGTCACCGAGCGACGACCTGACAGTGGTCCTTCGCTTCTAAGGGCGTGGTTCGCACACCCCCGCAAGAGGAGCCATGGCCCATGCTCGGTGATGTTCTGGCTGGATTCGCCACCGCCGTAAGCCCGGAGAACATGCTCTGGGTACTGATCGGCGTCATGCTTGGCATGTTCGTCGGCGTCATGCCCGGCCTCGGGCCGGTCGCGACCATCGCCCTACTGCTGCCATTCACCTTCAACCTGGACCCTGCCGGAGCGGTCATGATGCTGGCCGGCGTCTACTACGGGACGATGTACGGCGGGACGATCACGTCCGTCATGATCAGGGTCCCCGGAGAGACGTCGACCGTCATCACCATGCTCGACGGCTATCCGATGGCGCGACAGGGCCGCGCTGCATCTGCGCTGGGCATCGCCGCGGTCGGGTCCCTGGTGGGCGGCGTCGTCGCGGTCATCGGCATCGCGCTCCTCGCCCCGCAAATGGCTGAATTCGCGCTCAACCTCGGCGCCACCGGCATTGCCGCGCTCGGAGTGCTGGGGCTGGTGATGGTGTCGTCGATCGGATCTGGGTCGACCGCGAAGTCTCTCGCCATGGCATTCGTTGGCGTCCTCCTGGCGACAGTCGGGCTGGACTACTTCGAAGGGTCAGCGCGGCTCACCTTCGGGTCCACGCAACTGCAGGACGGGATCGACATCGCAGTTCTCGCGACGGGGTTCCTCGGGATTGGCGAGCTCATCAATCAGCTGACCCGACGGCGGGACGGCATCGCAGCACCCGCCGGCGAGGTTGGCAAGACCGCACTCCCCACCAAGTCTGACGTGCAGGAAAGCGCCGGCGCCATCGGCCGTGGCTCGATCATCGGGTTCATCCTCGGCATGTTCCCAGGCGGTGGTGGGACGCTGAGCTCTTTGGCGTCGTACGGCATCGAGCGACGGCTCTCCAAGCATCCCGAGAAGTTCGGACACGGTGCGATCCAGGGAGTGGCCGGGCCGGAGACCGCCAACAATGCTGCCGCCCAATCCGCTTTCGTGCCGCTTCTCACCCTCGGACTCCCCACCAACCCCGTCCTGGCAGTCGTGTTCGGTGCGCTCCTGCTCCAGGGGATCACTCCTGGCCCGTCGTTGATCTCCGAGCATGCAGACATCTTCTGGAGCGTCGTCGCGTCGATGCTCGTGGGGAACGTGATCCTGGTGCTGGTCAACATCTACCTGATTCGCGTGTGGGTGCGGATCGCAATGGTGCCCCCCCACTACCTGACCCCCATGGCCATCTGCGTCGTTCTGGTCAGCGTCTACACGCTGAGCTACAACTTCTTTGACGTCTACCTGTGCCTCTTCTTCGGCCTGCTGGGCTTCCTGTTCCACAAGCTCAACCTGCCGCAAGCACCACTGGTGCTCGGCTTCGTCCTGGGACAGATCCTCGAGGCCAACCTGCGACGCAGCCTGGCGCTCGGCGACGGCTCGCTCTCTGTGTTCCTCACAGACCCGATCGCAGCAGTCACTCTTGCGATCGCAGCGGTACTCCTCGCCAACAGCGCATGGAACGGGATCCGTAGCGCTCGCGGCAAGAAGCACCGCGACGTCGCCCACGTGCTCGTCGGCCAGTCCGACAGCGTGCGTCTGGACTTTTCCGAGGACTGAGCCCTCATCCCTTTTTGGTAACGGCCCCCTTCACCCGCAACACCTCAGGAGAACGACATGAACCGACTGGCCATCCCTTGTACCGCGACCTTCGCCGTCGCCGCCCTCGCACTGAGTGCGTGCGGTGCCGGCGGCGGGAATAGCGGCGCATTCCCGACCAAGCGGATCGAAGTGGTGGTCCCCTACCCCGCCGGCGGCGCCACCGACTCGCTCGCCCGCATCTGGTCGCAGTGCTTCGAGGAGGAGCTCGGCGAGACGGTGACCGTCGTCAACCGCGAAGGTGGGCAGGGAGCGACTGGCTCGCGGTACGTCGCAGACGCCAAACCGGACGGGTACACCCTCCTGGCCTCGTCCGACTCGACCTATGTCGTGTCTCCACAGCAGTCCGAGGACACCGGCTACGACTACGACGACTTCGACTACATCGCGATGCTCGGGTACAGCCCCGACGTGTTCTACACCCGTCCCGACTCCGAGTTCCAGACCATCGAGGACTTGGCGGCTGCACTCCAGTCGGGTGATGAGTCCGTGACGGTGGCCGAGTACTCCCCCATCACGTCGACCGCTATCCGAGGCGCTTCGATGGCGGCAGCCAACGGTTTCGAGTGGAACGTCGTGCCCTTCGACTCCGCTGCCGACAAGGCCCAGTCAGTCGCTGCCGGAGACTCCGACGTCGGCTACGGCGACATCAACATCCCTCTCGTCGAGCTGGTCGAGGCAGGCAAGCTGATGTTCCTCGGATCGGCTGAGGACCTCGCTGCCTACGACGACGCCATCCCCACCCTCGAGGAATCCGGGCTAGACACCTACGCCGGCGAGAACGCCGGAATCGTCTACCTCGCTGGTCCCCAGGACATGCCATCCGACGTCGTGGACGCCCTCGAGAGTGCCGTCACCGAGTGCGCCGACTCGAACGACACGATCAGCAATGCTCTCCAGGTCCAGCTGCGCCCCGACTCCGGAACCATGGGCGAGGAGCTCGACGAGCTGGTCGAGCAGTCCTACGAGTCCTACGGTGCTGCTATCGCGGAGTCGCAGTGAGGACGGCGGTGAGAACCGTGCAGGACGAGACAGACCTTTCGGCAACCGCGGCGCCCACGTCGACGAACGACTTCACATCGGCGATGCTCTCCCGCACACCGTCGCTGGTACTCGTGGCCATCGGCGTCACGTTCCTCGCCGGTGCGGCGCCGCTCGAGATGGGCTCACTGCGCAGTCCTGGCCCCGGCATGTGGCCCACTGTGGCGGCCTGCGTCGTGATCCTGCTGGGCCTCGCGTCCTGCATCGAGGGTGATCTCGACATCGAGGCACTCGACACCACTCGTGTGGAGTACCTCAAGGCAGCCCTCGCCTTTGCCGAGGTGCTCGTCGTGGTCGCAGCGTTCTGGGCCCTCGGCTACTTCGCAGCCGCCTTCATTGCGGTGACCTTGATGGCCAAGACGTTCAGTGAGGCGTCCTGGAGGCAGATCCTCCTGGTGGCCGTGGCCTTCGGGGTCGTCTTGCAGATCCTCTTCGGCGGCGTGCTCCTGCTGCCGCCGCCCAACCCCCTTCCGTGGTCCGGCTGAGGACCTACTGACGGGGCTGACACCGAACGATCACTCGGCGCGTAGTGCGCGAGTTCCAGAGAGACTAGGTTGCTCAGGCACTCGCGCGCTGCGCGCCGTACTGTTCGTCCGTGACATGCTCGGCCCAGATGACGGTGGTGTCCGGGTTGTCCCCGGCCTCCATGAGCGCGAGGTGCTCCATGAAGCAGTCAGGAGCTGCAGCATGCCAGTGCTCCTCACCGGGCGGGGTGTAGAGCGTCTCGCCAGCATGGACGACAGTCACCGTGCCGTCCCGACTGCCGAACCACGCGACACCCTGCGTGACGTGCAGGAACTGGCCGCGGGCGTGGGAGTGCCACGCACTGCGAGCACCCGGAGCGAACCTGACCCGAGCCAGCGCAGCGCGTTGATCAGGTTCTTGGGGGCTCGCCAGCATGTCGCCCCACACATCCCCTTGGAACTGGTCGGGCGGGTTCTTGAAGGACGCAGCTGTGGGCAGGATGTTCATGGTCAGCTCCTTGAGTGAGTTGAAGGTTGACGTCGCTGGCGCGCTCAGCATTCCGGTTCGCCGACCTCCAGGCACGGGCCAGCTTCGCTACTCGCCGAAGATCTGCTTCGCCAGGACCAGCGCGGACACTGCCTTGGGCCAGCCGGCGTAGAAGGCCACGTGCGTGATCGCTTCTACGATCTCGTCCTGGGTCAGACCATTGGCCAGACCCAAGGGAATGTGCCCCTCGAGCTGGGCGACGTTGCCGGCTGACACGAGGCTGGAGATCGTGATCAGGCTTCGGTCCCGCGGAGACAGTTCGGGTCGAGCCCACACCTGCCCGAACAAGACATCGTCCGTGAGGGAGACGAAGGTCGGCGCCAAGTCGCCCACCAGTTTCTGCATGGGCGATTCGGTCGACGGGTCGGACCCTGTCACTGGGTGCTCGGTCATGGGGCCTGCCTTTCCACGATGGCTCGATTCCGGTCCAGTCAAGCGCGCGTCACCGAGCCATGACAGGTTCTGTCAGCCCCAGTCACCGCGCGCCGAGCGAGCCATGCCAATCCATCGCGTCCACTCCACGATCTGCTGTTCCACGTGGGCGTCGGTCACCGACGGCGGCACAGCTCGGCCGACGTAGAACCCGAGCTTCAGTTCCAGCCCATCGGCCGTCGGACGGATCTCGTTCATCAGCCTGACGACTTCAGTGCCGTCCTTCAGCCGTCCGACGCCCACGCTCAGTGCGTCGAACCCTGCAGTGACGTCGTGGGGTGCCCACTCCGGGCCGAACTCGCAGTACATGCGAAAGGGCTCGTGCGAGACCTCTTCGATGACGATGAAGGACTCTCCTGCGCCGTTGGGGTTCGGCACCCAACCGAAGCGGTAATGCTCGGGATAGCCGGGATACATGACACCGTGGATGTCTCCCAGCGCGCGCGCCCACCACGCGACGAACTCGTCCGCGCTGACGCCGTCGGCGGCGATCCGCACGTCGCGACCGTGCCAGCTACCGTCAGAAGCCTCGCTCCACTGGCGCCACCGGGCGTCGGCTTCCGCGAGGTCGTCCGCCAGCAACTCCTCCATCACGTGAGCGGGCAACCGTTCCTTGATCAACGACAGGGCACGCCGAGCTGAGGTGAGCTCGAGCTGAACTACGTCGTCCTGTCGAACCCGACCGTCGACTGCGATCCGCGTGGCTGTCATCACCGCCCACCCTGGGCCGCTCGACGTGCGGCAACCGCGTAGACAGCTGTCGCGATGAGCAAGATGCCACCGTAGATGACCTGCCCGGCCGAGTACTCGATACCCACGGCCTGCGTGGCACTGCCGAGCATCGTCAGGAACACCGCGCCGAGGACGGCGCCGGTGAAGCTGCCTCGGCCGCCGCTGAGGGTGGCGCCGGCGAGGAAGCACGCCGCGAACGCCGGCAACGCGAAGTTGAGACCAACGTTGTTGCTTCCGATCCCGACCTGGCCTGCGAGCAGCAGGCCGCCGAGCGCTGCGCCCAACGCCGCGACGACGTACCCCACGACCTTGATGCGCACCGCCGGGATGCCGATCCGCTTGCTGGAGTCGGCGTCGAGTCCGACCGCTCGGACGGCAAGGCCCTGGCCCGTGCGGTACAGCCACACGTCGAGACCGATGGCGAGGACGACCACGGCGATGAAGACAATGGGTAGGACGCCCACCGAGTTGCGCACGAACGTGCCGAGCTCGGGGCCGATGGTCCCTTCGGGCTGCGGACGCAACAGGATGGCGAGGCCCGTCAGGATCCCCGTGGTCGCGATCGTGGCAACGATGTTGTTGACACGCAGCACCAGCGTGAGGAAGGCGTTGAAGAGCCCGACCCCGATTCCCACTCCGACCATGGCAAGAAGGCCTTTCGCCGTCGAAGCCGGCGTGATCTGTGACATGAAGGTCGACGCCATGATGACGGAGATCGTCAGGGTGCCACCGATCGAGATGTCGAACTCGGCTGCCAGGAGGGCCATCATCTGTCCCATCGCCACGGCGGCGAGCGGTAGGGCGACGACGAGCATGTTCGTGATGTTGAAGGACGAGAGGAAGTACGGCGCCTGCGAGTTGGTGTACGCCAGCATGAGGGTCAACAGTGCGAGCAGCACCACGACGGGGACTTGAGGCGAAGCGAACGCCTGCGCGAGCCTGTTGCGCTTCTGCGTCCCTGCGACGGCTTCGTCCCCCTTCTCGTCGACGCTGACGAAGCGCCGGACGATGTCCGACTCGGAGAAGTCTCCCTCGATCTCGTCGATGATGAGTCCGTCAGACATGACGTAGACGCGGTCACACATGCCAGCCAACTCGGCAGAGTCCGAAGAGTTGATGAGCACGCCGACGCCATCTGCTGCGGCATCGGCGATGACGCCGTAGATGTCGAGCCTGGCGCGCGCATCGACTCCCTGCGTGGGTTCGTCTATGAGCAGCAGCTTGGGCCGCCGCAGAGCCGGCCGCGACAGGACCACCTTCTGCTGGTTGCCGCCCGAAAGTCCGCCAATGGGCTGGTAGGGGGACGCCGTGACGATCCCCAGACGGGCGATGGCTGCCCGGAGCTTGGACAACCTGGGGCCAGGAAGAGAGAGACCCGCCGGCCCGAGCTCCGTGTCTAGCTGAATCGTCGCGTTGTCGAGGACGGACATGGCGCCGAAGGTCGACTCCGCCGCGCGGTCGCCGCTCTGGTAGCTGATTCCCGCAGCGAGAGCGGCCTTGGGGTTCGCGCGGTTGAGCGGTCGTCCGTCGAGTGAGACCTCACCACCGCGCCGGGCGACGCCGATGATGCCGCGGAGCACCTCGCGCTGGCCGCTGCCCTCGGCGCCTGCGATTCCGACGATCTCGCCAGGACTGACCTTGAGAGACACAGGTCCGGTCTTGGGCCCCACAAGATCCTGGACCTCGAGCAGGGGGCGTTCGGCGGTCGCAACCGCAGCGCGGTCGGGGAACTCCAGACCGACCTTGGTGCCGACCATCAGCTCGACGATCTCCTCGACGTTCCAGTCCATCCGGTCGTGGGTCCCGCGGATGACACCGTCGCGCAGGACTGTGAGCCGGTCGGCCAGGCGGCGCACCTCCTCCAGACGGTGACTCACGTAGACGATGGCCATGCCCTCGTCGCGCGCCTTCTTGACGATGTCCTGGAGCTGGTTGGCAGTCGCCATGTCGAGTGCGGCGGTCGGCTCGTCGAGGACCAGCACCTTCGGAGAGTGCGAGATGGCTCGCACCACCTCGAGCATCTGTCGTCCGCCGGGGCCCAAGGACTTCACAAGGTCACCGGGTCCGAACGAGAGCTCATACTGCTTGAGCAGAGCCTTGATGTCTCGCGGAGCCTTCTCGCCGAGGCTGTGAAAGGAGAGCTCGAGGTTCTGCGCCACCGTGAACTCGCCGATGAGGGAAGTGTCCTGGTACGCCGTCATCAGGCCGAGCTTCCGGGACTCGCTCGGCTTTCCAACGCCGAGAGCGGTCCCCCCGATCTCGACGGTCCCGCGGTCCGGGACGTACACGCCGGCCGCGACCTTCAGCAATGTCGACTTGCCGGACCCGTTCTCCCCCACGAGAGCGTGGATCTCACCTTCTCGACAGTCGAAGTAGACGTTGTCGAGGGCAGTGACACCGGGGAACGTCTTCGTCACGCCGGCGAGCTTGAGGGCGATAGGGGTGCCCGCGAGCGGCACCTCTGGTGCGATGGCCGGGGCTGCGTTGTCAGTCGTCATGTGCGTGGTCCTCCGGGCGTGACGGCCCTGTCTTCAACGTGCATCTCGTGCATGTGGCGGATGTACTGGAAAGCGGATCGTGCGGCGATGGGAGCTTGTGACGACTAGTGAGCCAGTGCTCTTGTGAAGAGAGCCCTGAAACGTGTGAGCCCGGATCGGCCGAACGTCACCAGCACGGTGAGAGAGACGGCCAGCACAAGAATCACTCCCTGGACCACGGCGCGTACGCCCTGACTGAGGTTCTCTAGCGCAAGCGCCTGGTCGAGGAGCTGCAGGACGAGGCATGCGGCGATCAGTGAGGAGATGCTCGCGGGCCCTCCCGTGAACAGGGCGCCGGCCAAGGCAACGGCGACGATGGTCATCAGCATGTAAGGAGATCCGACGTCGCGATTCGGGACTCGGACGAGCCCTGTCAGAAGTGCGCCCGCGATCGCGTAGCACAGGCCGGCTGCACCGAACCCGCCGATGGCCATCATGGTGCTGTTGATGCCGAGCATTCTGCTGGCACGTGGATTCGTTCCGGTGGCGACAAAACGGCGACCCAGGCGGGTCGTGCTAAGGATGAACGCCGCGATCGCAGCAATGACGAGCGCGACCCAGAGGATGCCGTTCACCCCGAGCCAGTCGGACAGGGCGATGCTCCGCAGCCAGTCCGGGGAGGCTCCGTCGCTGGCGAAGCTCTGCCCCATCCAGAGCGCGATGGACGCCGTGATGATCGTGTTGACGGCGAGTGTCACGATCAGCGCGTTCAGCTTGAACAGCGTGATGAGCGCGCCGCTCGCGAGGCTGATGGCTACACACAGCGCAACGGCGATCACGAACGAAACGGCGGCCCCGTAGTCGGCCAAGTAGTGCACGTTCACCGCCGCACTCAGGGTGATGTACGCGCCGACCGAGAGGTCGATGCTGCCCAGCATCACGATCAGCATCAGTCCGAGGCTGGCCACGATGAGGCAGCCTGCCAGGCCCATGACGAGGTTGAGAGATGCACTCGACAGCGTGGCAGGAGCCCGCAAAGCCACCGCGAAGGTGATGACCACCAGCGCGATCCAGCTGACCATGAACCTGGCTGGGACCCGGTACTTCAACGCGACGAGCGAGCCATCGGTGGACACTCGTCGCGGCGTCATGGGGGTGGTGGTTGACACTGGCTTGCCCTTTCGGAGACGCGGGTCGACGAACGGGGCCGCTCGACCGCTTGGCGCTCATATCGTTCGTGTTTATGAAAGCCTGTACGTGTGACCGAACGCACAGTACCTCTGGCTGAAGGTTCGAAACAAGAGAGACAGAGGACGAATGTCGCGCGGGCGGAGGTCACACGACGGTGAAGCCACCGTCGACGAGGAGGACCTGGCCGGTGATCGCCGCCGCCTCGTCCGAGGCGAGCATCACGGCCACGTCGGCGACTCGTTCAGGCTCGATGACGCCGAGCGGCTGACGACCTGCGTGGCGACGCGTGTGAGCGTTCGCATCGAGATGCTCACGGACCCTCGGAGTCAGAGTCACGCCGGGCGCGAGTGCATTGACGCGCACGTGCTCCCGAGCATGCCCGGCCGCCATGGCCCGCGTCATCGCCGAGACGCCGCCCTTGGCAGCGGAATAGGCGACCTTGTCCTCGACGCCGCGGAAGGCAGTGATCGAGGAGAACAGGATGACCGAGCCGCCACCAGCATCGACCAGGTGCGGTACGACGTGTCGACATGCCGTCAACGTGCCGTAGAGGTCGACGCTGATCACCCGCCAGAACTCCTCGTCGGACACTTCCGTCACCCGACCGTCGGCGGCTGACGAACCACCCGCGATAGCGACTAGGACGTTCAGTTGCCCGAGCGCGGAGACCGCTTGACTGACGGAGTCGCGAACGTCGTCGTCGTTGGTGACGTCGCAGGACAGGGCCACGGCCTGTCCGCCCGCAGCCGTGGCGATCGCGCGTCGGACGGCGTCGACGTCTAGGTCCGCAGCCGCGACCGAAGCGCCCTCAGCCAGGAAGCGACGGCACAGCGCTTGGCCGATGCCGCCGCCAGCACCAGTGACGAACACCGACTTGCCTGTCAGCCTGCCCATCCACGACCTCCTGCGGGTCTTCGCGGCTCTGTGAGCAACCGCCTGACAACGGGGCAGACCTCGGTGCCGAGGTCCGCCCCGTCGGGAGAGTGCTCCTCAGTGCTTGATGGCGAACGCGGCCTGCTCCGGAGTGAGCAGGGAGCCCATGAGCGCGAAGTCGTCCTGGCTCAGGTCCACCGTGTCCATGAAGACCGTCATGTCGCTGAACGACATCGGGTACTGGATAACGTCCGTGGACGCCTGGCCGTCATTGAGGAACGCGAGCTCGGCGGCGACCGAGTCCCGGGCGATCCAGATGTCCGACGGCGCCTGGAAGACCTTCAGGTCGACGCCGGCATCGGTGGCCTTCTTGAACGCCTTGGCCTGACCGAAGTACGCGGATCCGCCGTTGGCCATCACGGGAAGGTTCTTCTCGCCGGCGTCGAGATAGGCGTTGATGAAGTCCTCGAGCGAGGAGTCGTAGATGATTGCGTCCGGATTCTTGCCGGAGGCCCGCAGGCCAGAGGCAGCCTCGACGGTTCCCTGGGGACTCCAGTCCGTCGTGCCCTCGTACACCTTCGACCAGCCGAGCTTGTCCAGCGCATCCTGGGCGCAAGGCTGCCACTGGGCCGCGTAGGCGTTGCCGGGGATGCCGGTGAACATGGCGTACGTCGGGTTGGCCTTACCGCCCACCGCCTCGGCCATCTTCGCTGCGCCGTCCTCCCACATCGCGCAGAGGTCGCGCTCGAACTGCACGGCCTGCTTGGCGGCGACCTCGGGAGAGAGCTGGACGGCGGCATTGACCACCGGGATGCCAGCAGCCTTGGCCTCGTCGAAGACAGGGCCGAGCTGATTTCCAGTAGCTGCCCACATGCCGACGATCATGTTGGCGCCCTGAGCCATCGCTGACCGGAAGTCCGAGAGCGTCTTCTGGACATCGCCCTGGTTCGTCATCGTGATGATTTCGTTGACCTGCCCCGACTTGATCGCGTAGTCGAACGCCTCACCGCGCTGCAGTGACACGTACGCGTTGACCTGGTCATCAATGAACGCCATCTTGTACTTGCCCGTCCCGATGGTGCAGGACGTCTCGCTCATGCACTCTTCCCAGATCTTCTGCTGTTCGTCGGTGAGCTCGACCTCACCCGACATCATGGCCGACTGGATCTCCGGCGCGACAGCGTCCGGCGTCACGCTGGGGTTCATCACCTTGAGCAGGCCAGCTGCAACGCCGTCATCGGTGGTGGCGGGAATGCTGCTCTCGACCTCGGCGCCTTCGGCTGTGGGCGATCCTTCGTCCGAACCGCAAGCGGCGAGAGCGAGGCACGAAACGGTCACGGTCAGGGCTGAGGTCAGCACCGTGCGCGGGATCGAACGCCTCTTGAGGGAACTGCTAGACACGATGAACCTCCAGGGTCATCAGCGAAGGGAACGAGCGTCCTGCGACGTCTCGGGCTGGCACGCTGCGCCTCGCACCCGAGGTTCGGCGACCCGCGCGGGTGCGCCGCCTGCGGCACAGCAGATTCACTTGTGATTTCGTTCGCATTTCCGAACGACAATGCTCTATTGCGAACGCAATCTAAGTGGTGGATGTCACATGGTCAAGCAGATTGCCCTCCCTTTTCCCAACTGTGACCAAGTGGTCCAGCCCGTCGCCGCGCGTTCAACATGACGAACGCGAACTTCTCAAATGGGATATGGGCTGCAACGCTTTGGAGGGGCCGGAGCCCAGCAGCGGCATGGCCGCGGTCACGCCTGCCGTTGACGACCTGCGCGCAAGTGGTCGCGCAGCCACCGCGGTACCGAGTGCGCACGCCAGATGAAGGCCAGCAGGCAACCCACCGAGTGCTGCCGTCGTCACCCTGACGTCGGACTGCATGAACCGAGCCAGGGTGCCCAGCCCGTGGGTGTTGTGTTGAGCACGACGGCCACCAGGCGCGGCGTTGCGAGGAGGGCGCTGGTGCTCACGGCGCGCCCGCGCTCAGCCGCAGCCACCGCCGAGGCCCTGTCAGCCGAAGGTGTAGCTCTCGGGCACGAACGCCGTTCCAGCCATCCGGTCCATCATCAGCGCTGTCGCATCGACCTTGGTGTCGAAGCCCCACTCGTTGATGCACATCCGGTAGATCTCGCGCGTCACGTTTCCCACGAGAAGTGGTACCGATGCCTCGTCGGCAAGCTCGCACGCGACCCGCAGGTCCTTGTGGGCGAGCCCGACACTGAAGCCGTTGGCCAGGTTGCCGTTCAGGATCTGCGGCCCCATGACCTTGACCATCCAGTCGTTGCGGGCGCCACCGGCATTCATGATCTCGACGGCGCTCGCCGGCGGGACCCCCAGCTTGGTCGCGAGCGCGACCCCCTCCAGGGTGGCCCACCGGATGATGCCGGAGACGAGGTTGTTGACCAGCTTGACGACGTGACCGGAGCCGAGCTCGCCAGCGCGGAAGACATTGGGACTGATACGACCCAGAAGGTCCCGAACCTTCGCATACTGGTCGTCCGAGCAACCGACCATGATGGCGATCGTTCCCTCCGCCGCACGCACGGGTCCACCGCTGACAGGGGCGTCCACCAATTCCACGCCACGCGTCGCCAGCTCCTGAGCGATCTCCTTGGTCTCGCGAGGATCACCCGAGGTCTGGTCGATGATCACCGTGCCTGGCCGGAGACTTTCACCGAAGCCGTCGTTCCCGAGCACGACCTGTCGGACGTGCGCCGAGGTCGGCAGACAGAGGAAGATGACATCGCACTCCGTGGCGAGTGCGGGAAGGTCAGCTGCGGCCTGCGCTCCGAGAGCGACCTGCGCCTCGACAGCGGAGGGATTGAGGTCGTAGACGATCAGGTCGCCGTGCGGGGCGAGCCGGGCGGACAGCGCCCCGCCCATGTTGCCGAGACCTACATAGCCGAGTTTCACGCCTGCTCCTTGTGTTGTCACTGCACACCCATCTGAGTACGTCCGGCCGCCGCATGGATCACTTCGTCACCTGGCTCCCCGAGGCCCAGGCAAACTTGCGGACGCCGTCGGATGTCGCGAGACGCCCGAATGCGAGCTCCGGAAAGTGCGCCGGCGCGAACGCGTCCCCGGTGCGAACGAGCTCTTCCGCGACCTGGTTCCTGATCACTCCCGCGGCAACAGGGTCGAGGTCCCACATCCCTTGCCATTCGGGCTCGGTCAGCTCACCAACCGTGTGGAGCACATCGCCGAGCATCAGCGCGCGCTCGTCTCCGTCATAGATCACGTAGATCGTCGTACCTGGGGTGTGGCCCGGAGCCGGCCGTGCGATGAGGCCAGGAATGATCTCCACCTCAGTGTCGAAGGGCTCGAATCGCGACTCGATCGGGGCCAGGATGTCCCGCACCTTCGGGATTGCTGTCGGGCCCGTCATGAAGTGCGCCCAGTCGTCGGCATGCGCGCGGATCGTCGCGTTGGGGAAGGTGACGTTGCCGTCCTGCACCGACCAGCCGACGTGGTCCCAGTGCAGGTGGGTGAAGAAGACGTCGGTCACGTCGCTTGTCTCGACCCCGGCCGTCCGGAGGTTGTCGACCAGGGCACCTGTGGTGTGGTGCTCGTCGCTGAACACGCCGCCGCCGACGTCGATCATGACCGTACGGTCACCCATGCGAACGAGGAAGCCGCCGATGTCGAGCCGGATCAGTCCGGACGCATCTGTCGGATGCTCCGCACAGTCCCACTTCTTGCCCTCAGGATGCGAGACCGCGGCTTCGATCGGCACATGAGCCGTGCCGTCCACGACCGGCACGATGTCGAAGCGTCCTACCTTCATCCGGGCTCCTCTGGCTGCCGAGCCCACTGGCGCACTGATATCAGCGCTCCTCGTGTGCACGTGGCATCGATGGTCGTACATGTGAACAGCATTACAGTATGGCGAATCCACAGAATGGGTCAACGGCAACGCGAAACAGATCTTGTTCGTAATGACGATCACCAATACGCTCATGCGGACGGTCGTCACCTGACGACGACCCTTGAGGAGCATTCATGAGCAGCAACGTGGCCGTCATCGGTCTCGGCGAGATCGGACGCGCCATCGCCAGCCGACTCCTCGACCAGGGACACGATGTCCTGGCGTGCGACCGGGACGATGCGGCAATCGACACGGCGGCGGCGCTGGGAGCCCGCACCACCACGAGGGCAGCCGACTGCACCTCGAGCGAGGTCGTGCTCGTCGTCGTGGCCAACGACCCCCAGGTTCGCGACGTCCTGGAGGGCGCAGACGGACTGCTCTCCGAGACCTCGGCAGGGAAGGCACCCGTGGTCGTGGTGATGAGCACGGTCTCGGTCCAGGCAATCAAGGACATGAACGGTGCGTGCCGCAAGCGCGGCATCTCACTCGTCGACGCTCCGCTGAGCGGCGGTGCCCTCCGGGCCGCAAACGGAACCCTGAGCCTGATGGTCGGCGGCGCGGACGAGGACGTACGCCGGGTCCGGCCCGTTCTCGACGACTTGGCCGCCCAGGTGTTCCACCTCGGCGACGTGGGGTCGGGCGCCATGATCAAGATCGTCAACAACGTGATCTGCGCCGGCAGCGTGTTCATCTCCGCTGAGGCATTCCGCCTGGCCGCGGAGAACGGTGTCGCCCTGGCCGATCTACTCCCCGTGCTGGAGGCCAGCTCCGGCCGGAGCTTCCTGACCAGCGACCTCGACTACGCACTCGGCACCTATGCCGGGATCACGAGCAGCCACGAGCTCTTCGAGCACACCGTGGCGAGCATGCAGAAGGATCTCGAGCTGGCAGAAGGGGTAGCCGCAGACTCTGCCGGCGCCTACCCCCTGTTGACCGGACTCGCGGAGATTCTCAGCACGCTCGGGACTGAGACGTTTGAGAACTGGAACAAGGTCGGCCGACCTGTCACCCAGCCGAACTGACCCGCCAACCATCACCCAAAGGGGACAGCAGATGGAGTACACGACTCTAGGACGCTCCGGATTGACGGTGTCACGTCTGAGCCTGGGATGCATGAGCTTCGGCGATCCGCAGCGTGGCGTACCTCCGTGGTCATTGGACGAGGGCGAGAGCCGGACTTTCATCAAGGCAGCTCTGGACGCCGGCGTGACGTTCTTCGACACGGCGAACTTCTACTCCGACGGCAGCAGCGAGGAGTACGTGGGGCGAGCGGTGAAGTCGCTGACCCGCCGTGAGGACGTCGTGATAGCCACGAAGGTGTGGGAGAACATGGGCCCCTTGCCCAACGGTCGTGGGCTCTCGCGGGGCGCCATCCTGACCCAGGTCGACGCGAGCCTGCGGCGGCTTGGCACGGACTACATCGACCTCTACGTCATCCATCGCGCGGACCCCTTCACGCCTTGGGAGGAGACGCTCGAGACCCTGGACGATCTCGTCAGGGCCGGGAAGGTCCGCTACCTGGGGGCGTCGGCCATGCGAGCCTGGCAGTTCGCCAAGGCGCTCTTCCTCCAGCAGCAACACGGCTGGGCCCGGTTCATCAGCATGCAGAACCACTACAACCTTCTCTACCGCGAGGAGGAGCGTGAGATGGTTCCTCTGTGCCTGGACCAGGGCGTGGGCGTCACTCCGTTCAGCCCGCTTGCCCGGGGCCTGCTCGCCCGCCCATGGGACGAGGTCACCAGTCGCTCGATCGCCGACCCCACGAGGGAGAAGCGCTACGGCGACCAGGATCGGCCCGTCGTCGGCGCACTCGAGGAGGTCGCCGCACGACACGGCGTGCCGCTGGCGCACGTAGCGCTTGCCTGGTTGATGGCCAAGCCGGGTGTGGTTGCGCCCGTGGTCGGCACGACCAAGCCTCATCACCTCGAGGACGCGCTCGCCGGCGCTCGGCTGCAGCTGACTCACCAGGACATGACCGACCTCGAGCGCCACTACGTCCCACACGCATTCAACTGGATCGCCGAGCCAGAGGGCTCGGCGAACCAGTCATAACGGCGGCCTCTCAGATGGCGCAGCGCCGAGCAGCGCCCGACACTCAGTGGCTCGGCGTAGCCCGGCGTTCGGACGTCACTTGCGGGCGAAGGCGCTGGCGGGAGGCTCGGTCGAGGTCGAGATGATGACCGACTTGGTCTCGAGGTATTCGTTGATCGCTTCGATGCCGTACTCGCGGCCCACGCCGGACTGCTTGAGTCCACCGATGGGGACCGAGTTGCCGTAGACGCGGTAGGTGTTGACCCAGACCAGGCCTGTGCGCAGGGCCTTGGTCATGCGCAGCGCACGCCCGATGTCGGCAGTCCAGACGGCCGAGGCGAGGCCATAGTTGACGTCGTTGCCGATACGGATGGCGTCATCCTCGGTCTCGAAGCCGATGATCGAGAGGATGGGCCCGAAGACCTCTTCCTGGGCGATCCTCATGTCGTTGGTGACGTCGGTGAAGATGGTCGGCTCGACAAACTGCTCGACGCCGGCGCCCTCCACAGTCGCGGGCTGTCCGCCGAGCAGACGGCGCGCTCCGTCCTTCGTGGCGATGTCGATGTACTCGAGCACCTTGCGGTACTGCGGAGGCGTCGCGATGGGTCCGATCTGCGTGCTTGCGTCCATGGGATTGCCAAGTCGGATTCCCGTGGCGGCATCGACCAGACGGCGAGTGAACTCTTCACGGATCGAGTTCTGCACGAGCAGTCGCGAGCCAGCAGTGCACATCTGCCCGGCCGAGGCGAAGATGCCTGACACCGCGCCCACCACGGCACGGTCGAGATCGGCGTCCTCGAAGACGATGTTGGGCGACTTCCCGCCGAGCTCCATGGCGACACGCTTCATGGAGCGTGCTGCTGTCTCGTAGACCCGCGCGCCAGTGGTGTCAGATCCCGTGAAGGTGACCATGGCGACGTCGTGGTGGTCCACCAGCGTCGCTCCCACCTCGGGTCCCGTCCCGGTCACAACGTTGAGGACACCATCGGGAAGCCCCGCTTCCTTGGTCAGTGCGGCGAAAGCCAGCGAGCTGACGGATGCGAACTCAGATGGCTTCAGCACGATCGAGCATCCAGCTGCGAGCGCCGGCGCGCACTTCGCTGTGAGGAACTGCAAAGGCATGTTCCACGAGGTCAGCGCTGCAACCACGCCGACCGGTTCGCGGTACGTCATGGCAAGGGTGTCGGGCTTCTCCTGCGGAAGGACCGAGCCCTCGATCTTGTCGGCCAGCCCGGCGTAGTAGTACCAGGTGTCTGGAAGAGCCTTCATCACCGACTGCATCTCGGTGAGGATCTTTCCGTTGTCGCGCGTCTCCAGCTCGGCCAATCGCTGCGCGTGGCCGGGATCGCTCGCGAGGTCACCGATGCGCCGAAGCACACCGCTGCGTTCGGACGGACTCATCGTCGCCCACGGACCCTCGCTCATGGCTCGACGCGCAGACTCGACTGCAGCGTCGATATCGGCGCTGGTCCCCTGCGCGATCTCACCCCACGCCTCGCCGGTGAAGGGGTCGATCGTCTCGAGCCACTCGCCAGCGGTCGGCGCCACGTCGGCTCCATCGATCCAGTGGCCGTACCTGGTCATGTGAGGTCCTTTCAGAAGTGCGGATGGGTGGGCGCCCTATCGCCCTTCATAGGTCGGCGGGCGCTTGTCCAGGAAGGCCTGCATGCCTTCCTTCTGGTCGTGCGAGTCGAAGAGGATCTGGAACGCCTTTCGCTCAAGCAGGAGCGCGGTCTCGAGCGGCACGTCGGCACCAGCGCGCACCACCTCCTTGATCGCGGACACCGCCAGAGGAGGCATCGCAGCGATGGAGACGGACATCTCGGTCGCTCGACTCAACGCGGATCCCTCCGGAACCAGCTCGGAGACGAGCCCGGCCGCTAGCGCATCGGTGGCGCTGATGAGCTCGCCGGTCAGGAGCAGCCGCATCGCTTGGTAGCGCCCCACGGTGCGGAGCAAGCGCTGGGTACCACCGGCGCCGGGTATGACTCCGAGGCGGACCTCGGGCTGTCCGAACCTCGCTGTCTCAGAGGCGACGATGATGTCGCAACACATGGCGAGCTCACATCCGCCGCCGAGGGCGTACCCCTCGACGGCGGCGATCAGCGGCGTGGTCGAGCGGGACAGTGTGGTGAACATCCGGTCCGTGACCCGAAGAGTGTGCTCGATGGGCGTGAGCGACTGCATCTCTGCCACGTCGGTACCGGCCACGAAAGCTCCCCCGGCACCGGTCAGCACGATGGCGCGCACGTTGGGATCTGCGTCCAGCGTGCTCACCGCGTCGGCCACTAGATCCTTGACCTCGATGTTGAGTGCGTTGCGGCGCTCCGGGCGATTGATCGTCACGGAGTGGACGCCGTCGGCGACCTTCTCGACGAGCACCGGCGCGGCTTCGGTGTTGTCAGACATGGGGGTTCCTTTGCTGGTGCTGGTAGTCAGGTCGTTGCTCGACAGACCACGAGGCCGTCAACGGCTACGACGCCCTCGCCCTCGGGCAGGACGAGCAGGGGGTTGACTTCGGCCTCCTCCACTGCGGCAAATTCGTCACCAGCGAGCTGGGAGACCCCGACGATCGCAGCCACCAGGGCGTCGCAGTCACCCTTGGGCATTCCGCGGTAGCCGCGGATGACCGCCAGACCCGTGACCTCCTCGACCATCGTGCGTGCCTCGTCCGGGCTCACCGGGGCCACCCTGATCGCGATGTCCTTGTAGAGCTCGGCCAGGGTTCCGCCCACGCCGAGGACCACCACTGGCCCGACGTCGGGATCGCGTCGGAAGCCCAAGATGACCTCTGCCAGGCCCGACCGCATCTGCTGAACGAGGATTCCGTCGATCGTGGCGTCCGGCTTTCGCTCCGCGACGTTCTGTCGGATGGAGGCGACAGCGTCTGTCAGGTCATCGTCGTTGCCGATGCGCAGTACCACACCGCCAACCTCGGTCTTGTGGGCGATGTCTGCGGACAAGACCTTGGCGACGACTGGATAGGACACCGCCGCGTCCGTGGGCAGGCGAGCAGCTGCACCTGAGGAAATGACGTGGGTCGCAGCTGTTGGCACCCCCAGAGCGTCGAAGACGGCCGCGGACTCGAGCTCGTTGGGACGTCGCCCTGCGAAGACCTCGAGTGCCCTCGTAGCACTCTCGACCACCGTGGGGTCCGTATCGAGTCCAGCCCCTGCGGGTGCAGTCCAGTTGACCCAAGCCTTGATCGCATCGGCACACGACTCGGGCGTGCGGAACCCGGCGACCCCCGCATCGGCGAGCTGGGCGAGTCCGGCTTCGGCGTGCGGCGCGAGGAACGCGGCGACGGGCTTGTCCTTCGCCGCGCGGATGAGGGGACCGACGCTGATCTCGGGCTGGAACTGCGCCGAGCTTCCGGCAATCGCGAGGACAAGGTCACAGTGATCAGAAGCGATCAGCTCGTCCAAGACCGCGCCGTAGACGTCCGCGCGTGTTCCTGCGTGCGTCAGGTCGGTCAGCGGGCCAGGTGGGATCGTGACGCCCCGTTCGGCAAGACCGTCCACCAGCTCGGCCGGCGGGGCTACGACTTCGACTCCCATCGTGCCCAGTCGGTCCACGACCGTCGCGGCGCCGCCGCCGGTCGTCGACATCACCGCCACGCGATGGCGCTTGGAGGGCTGGTGACCGGCAACCAGGGTCGGCAGCTCGAAGAGGGTCTCCAAGTTGTCGACCCGCAGGATGCCGTTGGCGCGGAAGAACGCGTCGGCGACCTCGTCCGAGCCGGCCATCGAGCCGGTGTGCGAAGCAGCCAGGCTGCGTCCCACGTCCGACCGACCGAGCTTGTAGACGACGATGGGCTTGCCCACCTCGACGGCGCGACGCGCGGCCCTCGCCAGACGAGGAGCGTCGCGCAGCGTTTCCAGGAACAGCAGCACGGCGCCGGTGTGGGGATCGTCCACGAGCCAGTCCGTGATCTCAGCGGCGCTGAGGTCACTCTCGTTCCCGATGGACACGATCTTCGAGAAGCCGACACCGCGTCCGAGACCACGGGACACCAGACCACCGGTCATGCTTCCGGACTGGGAGATCACGGCGAGGTTTCCAGCAGGCACCTCGAGCTGCTCGATCGCGGCGTTCACCGACATCGTGCACGACGGCTCCGTGTTGACGATGCCGCTGCAGTTCGGCCCCAGGATGCGGACGCCACCCTCCCGGGCCCGAGCGACCAGCTCCTCTTGCGCCTTGCGGCCCTCGTCGCCCGCCTCTGCGAACCCGTCGGCGTAGATGGTCGCGACCGGCACCCGGCGCTGGATGCACTGCTCGATGGTCTCGAGCACCGCTGCAGCGGGGACCATCAGGAAGGCGTGGTCGATCTCATCGGGCACGTCCAGAAGCGAAGGGTACGCCTGGTCGCCGAAGACCTCAGGGTGACGCGGATTGATCGGGACGATCTTTCCGGTGTACCCGTGCTTGCGCAACGAACGCTGCGGACGCGAGGTGTGCTTGCCGGCATCGTTGGATGCTCCGACCAGTGCGATGGTCCTCGGCGAGAACAGGCTGTCGAAGACGCGTCGGTCCTGCTGGTTCATGGTGGTTCCCTCTGGTCGTGGTCGGGGCTCGCGACAGCTGACGTCAACTGGAGGCGCGCTGGGAGAACCGGCGCTCGAACACCGACTCCGCGATGCGGTTCAGCAGCATCTCGATCGTGCCGCCGGCGATCATCCAGCCCCGGGTCCGGCGCAAGCAGTACTCGACGAGCATCTCGTCGCTGTACCCCATGCCACCGAGGACCTGGAGCGACTCGTTTGCCACGTCGAAGCCTGCGCGGTTGCAGGCCACCTTCGCGATGGCGGTCTGCTCCGCCGACGGAAAGCCCCCTTCGGCATTGACTGCGGCGCGGTAGAGCAGGAGCTGAGCAGCGTCCAGCTTGATCTTCATGTCTGAGAACTTCCACTGCAGTCCCTGGAACTCTGCGAGAGGCCGACCGAACTGGTGACGGGACAGTGCGTGCTCGCGCGCCAGCTCGTAGGAGTAGCGCCCCAGCGCGAGAGCGCGTGCGCTGTTTCCGATGCGCTCCACGTTGAAACCGCTCATCTGCTGCTTGAAGCCACCAGGACCGAGCAGGACGTTCTCGGGACCGACGTACACGTCGTCGAAGAAGATCGGGTTCCAGTCCTCGCCGCCGAGGAACTTGGCGGGAGCTCCGAACGTCATGCCTTCGGCACCACGCTCGACGAGGACGGACCCGATGCCGTCGACGCCGGGACCGAAACGGACGTAGACCAGGAACACCGAGGCGTGGAGACCGTGAGTGGTGAAGATCTTGCTGCCGCTGATGCGGTAGCCGTCGCCGTCGGGCGTCGCGGTCGTCTTCAGCTCAGTCACGGCTGAGCCGGCGTCGGGTTCGGTCATGGCGACGCAGATCAGCCCTGAGCCGTCGAGGAGCGGCGCGAGGTACTTCTCCTTCTGCTCCGGGGACGCGAAGTTGGCGAGGACGCGAAGCGCGCCGAAGTTGCCGGCCTGGATCACGTCGGCACTGCGCGGACACGAGGCTGCGATCTCCTCGATGGCGATGACGGCATCCATGAGAGAGCCGCCCCCTCCCCCGTCCTTCTCGTCGACCGTGATGCCGAGGAGGCCGTTCTGCGCCATCTTCTTGGCGACGTCCCACGGGTAGTCGCTGCTGTGGGCGCGCTCGAGAGCCCCGGGGGCGAGCTCGCGCTCGGCGAAGGCGCGAACTGAGTCGCGGAAGTCCTTCTGGTCGGTGGTGAATTCGAAGTCCATGGGATTCCTCCTGATGTTCCTGGGCGGAACGGGTGTGTGGAGCGGGTGTAGGTCGCTGGCGGTCAGCGAGGGGGCATGCGAATGGCGCCATCAAGACGGACGGTGTCGCCGTTGACGTACTGGTTCTCGAGGAGAGCGACCGCCATGTGTCCGAAGTCGTCGGGTGCGCCCAGGCGCCGTGGGTGCGGTACAGCAGACGCCAGGCCCTCCCGGATGTCGTCGCGCAACCTGGCGAGCATCGGGGTGTCGAAGGTCCCGGGAGCGATCGTCACGACGCGGATAGCCTTGCTGGCGAGGTCTCGGGCGGCGGGCAGGGTGAGCCCATGGACGGCAGCCTTCGAGGCGGCGTACGACGCCTGGCCGATCTGTCCGTCGAAGGCGGCCGCGGACGCGGTCATGATGACCGCACCCCGATCGCCGTCGAGCGGCTCGTTCCTGGCCATGCGCGCTGCGCTGAGCCGGAGGATGTTGTAGGTGCCGAAGAGGTTCACACGCACCACAGCCTGGAAGCTGTCGAAGTCTCCCGGGGCACCTTCCTTATCGACGATGCGAAGTCGATCTCCACCGCGTCCTGCGCAGTGGACAACGGCGCGAAGGGGACCGTTGGCCTCAGCCAGGTCCAGTGCGGCGTCCACTTGCTGCGTGTCGAGGATGTCGGCTTCGGCGAACGTCGCGTTCTGGCCGAGCTGGGCGACCGCTTCCTCCCCGGGCGCAGTCGGCAGATCGAGCAAGACGACGCGGGCCCCGCGCTCGACCAGGCGCGCAGCCGTTGCGAGACCGAGTCCGGACGCCCCGCCGGTGACGAGCGTGGATGTTCCTTCGAGATTCACGTGAGTTCCTTCCGCTGCCGGCACCTGAAGCGCTGACGAGAGGTCGATCAGTCGATGAGTTCGACGAGGGATGCGTTGGCGGTGCCGCCCGCCTCGCAGATGGCTTGTAGGCCGAAGCGGATCCGCTCGGCGCGCATGTGGTGGATCATGCGAGTCATCAAGATCGCGCCGGAGGCCCCGAGTGGGTGGCCGACTGCGATGGCTCCGCCGAGGGGGTTCAGCTTGCGAGGGTCAGCCCCGGTCTCCGCCAGCCATGCGAGCGGCACCGGAGCGAACGCCTCGTTGACCTCGTAGACACCGATCTCGTCCAGGGTCACGCCGCTGCGGTCGAGCAGCTTGGCGGTCGCGGGAATAGGCGCCGAGAGCACCATGACGGGGTCGTCGCCGACGGCGACTCCGGAGTGGACGCGCGCCACTGGCCGCAGCCCGAGCTGCTGGGCGCGCTCCGGCGTCGTCACCATGAGCGCGGCAGCGCCGTCCGAGATCTGGGAGGCGTTGCCGGCAGTCACAACGCCGTCCTCGGCGAAGACCGGTTTGAGGCTGCCCAGCTTCTCGAGCGAGGAGTCACGACGGATGCCCTCGTCGTGAGTCAGGTCCGGCACGGACGGAAGAGGAACGAGCTGCGCGTCGAACGCGCCCGCGTCGGTCGCGACGGCTGCTCGTTGATGGGAGCTCAGGGCGAACTCGTCGAGCTGCTGCCGGCTGAGGTTCCAGCGCTTCGCCATCATCTCTGCGCCTGGGCCCTGCTCGAAGGCGTCCACCCCGTAGCGCCCGAGCATGAGGGGGCCGTATGGCTGGCCGACCGCCCGCGTTGCACCGAGAGGGACTCGGGACATCGTCTCGACCCCGCCGGCGATCGCGAGGTCATAGCGTCCGGACATCACTCCCATGACGGCGAACTCGATCGCCTGATGACTCGACCCGCAGGCGCGGTTGATGGTCACCCCAGGCACGGACTCGGGCCATCCTGCGGCCAGCGCGGCGAAACGGCCGACGTTCCCAGACTGGTCGCCCAGTTGTGTCACGCAGCCCCACACGACGTCGTCGACATCGGTCGGTTGGACACCGGTGCGGTCGAGCAGGCTGGTCAGGACGTGCGCAGACAGGTCCACGGGGTGAACCTCGGCCAGGGCGCCCTTGCGCCGGCCGATCGGCGTACGAACGGCTTCGACGATGACTGCTTCACGCATGCAGTGTGTTCCTCTCGTGGATGCAGACGGGCCTCAGAGGCCGCCCATGCAGATGTACTTGGACTCGAGGTAGTCCTCCAGCCCGTCGTGCGCGCCCTCGCGTCCGATGCCCGACTCCTTGATTCCGCCGAACGGAACCGCCTCGTTGGCCATCAGCCCGACGTTCACACCGACCATTCCGGTCTCGAGTCGTTCGGCCACTCGCCAGACACGGCCGATGTCGCGGCTGAACATGTAGGACGCCAGGCCGAACTCGGTGTCGTTCGCCTCCGCGAGGAGCTCGTCCTCGTCAGAGAACCGGAAGAGCGCGGCCAAGGGGCCGAAGGTCTCCTCCTTCGCAATTCGCGAGTCCTTGGTGACGTCGGCGACGACTGTCGGTTCAAAGAAAGCCTCACCCAGATCCATCTGGGTCCCACCGGTGAGGACGCGGGCGCCCTTTGCGACCGCGTCGTCGAGGTGCTCCTTGACCTTCGCGACAGCTCCGGAGCTGATGAGCGGCCCCATCGTGGTGTCGGGGTCAGCTCCGTTGCCCACGACGATCTCCTCGACCTTCGCAACGAGCTTCGTGGCGAACTCGTCGTACACGGAGTCGTGGACGTAGAACCGATTGGCGCCCACGCAAGCCTGACCCGAGTTGCGGAACTTCGACGCCACGGCGCCGTCGACGGCAGCGTCGACGTCGGCGTCGTCGAAGATGATGAAGGGTGCGTTGCCGCCCAGCTCAAGGGCGAGCTTCTTGACCGTCGTGGCGCTCTGCTCCATCAGGATCCGTCCGACGCGGGTGGACCCGGTGAACGAAACCTTGCGAACCGCTGGGTTGGTGGTCAGCTCCAACCCGATGTCCTCGGGAACGCCGGTGATGACGTTCAGGACGCCAGCGGGGACGCCGGCACGCGTGGCGAGCTCGGCCAGCGCAAGTGCCGAGAACGGCGTCGTAGTGTCAGGGCGGAGCACCATGGTGCAGCCGGCGGCGAGCGCAGCTGCGACCTTGCGGGTGACGATCGTGCTCGGGAAGTTCCACGGCGTGATGGCAGCGCAGACACCGATCGGTTGCTTGACGACGACGATCCGTCGGTCAGGTGCCGGCGCCGGGATCGTTTCGCCGTACGCGCGACGTGCTTCCTCGGCGAACCATTCGATGAACTGAGCACCGCTGACAACCTCCGACAGCGCCTCGCTGTAGGGCTTGCCCTGCTCGGCGGTGAGGATGCGCGCCAGGTCGTCCTGGTGGTCGATCACCAGGTCGAACCAGCGCCGCAGCACCCGACCACGCTCCTTGGCCAGCATGTCCTTCCAGGCAGGAAGGGCGCGCGAGGCCGCGTCGACTGCTCGGCGCGTCTCGTCCGCGGCCATGACCGGTACCTGCCCGACGACCGCGCCGGTGGCCGGGTTGCGGACCTCGGCGAACTCTCCCGAGTCCGCCGAGGTCCACGTCCCGTCGATCAGGCACTCCTGACGGAGCAGATCGACGTCCTTCAACGAGAGCTCAGGACTCATTCGCCTCACCCGGCAGCGGAGGCAGTTCCTCGGCGCCCAGGGGGCCGGGCTTCCAGGTGTCGTGGAAGTTGTCCGGGTACGGGTACCAGATCGCCCGGTACTGCGGAGTCAGCAGCTCGGTGTCCACGCTGATGAGGGTCGGCTGACGGGAGTCGATGGCTGCTTCGAGAGCCGGCTTGAAGTCCTCCGCCCTGGAGACGCGCACGCCCACGGCGCCCATCGCCTCCGCCATCGCGGGGAAGTCGGGTCCCCAGAGCTCCTCATCGCCCACCTTGCGGTAGTCGCACATCGACTCGCGGCCGTAGACACGGAGCATCGTCTCCCTCTCGACCTGCAGCGAGCGGTTGTCCATGACGATCCAGACGATCGGGAGTCCCAGCTCGACAGCGGTCGGGACGACCGTGGCTCGCATGAGGAACGCGCCGTCGCCAAGGAGCGCGACGGCAGGCTTGTCACCGTCTGCGAGGCTCGCGCCGATGACCGATGCGGCGCTCCAGCCCATTCGGTGCATGAAGCCCGAGTGCACCACGTGCCGAGAGGACGCCGGCATGAACGCCGGCCCGAAGCTCAGCAGGTGCCCGGTGTCGAAGTGGATCGACGCGTCCGGGACCTTCTCGGCGATGACCTGCGACGTGTCATAGGTCACTCGCGCGTAGTGGAGCGGTGAGATGTCGGACGTGCGCATGTCATCCGTCTCGGCGAGCCACTCGGCACGCTTGCCATCAAGCTCCTCGATCCAGGCGCTCTGCTCCTGGACCCCTGCCGCACGCGCGGACTCCGTGAGCGCGGAGAGACCGAGCCGCGCATCGGAGGTGATCGCGACCTCTGTGGGATACGCGCGACCGAGTTCGGTCGGATCGATGTCGATGTGGATCAGCTTGGTGTTCGTCGGGATGTCGAACAGGGTCCATGCGCCGGTGTCGATGTCGGTGAAGTGCGTGCCGATGCCGATGACCACATCGGCGTGGCGGGCGCCGTGGTTACCGTGACCGGTGCCTGCGCGCCCGATACAGCCGAGGGACAGCCGGTGATCCTCGGGGAACGCCGCCTTGCCCGAAGGGGTCGCCGTGACGGGGATACCGGTGGCTTCGGCGAACTCGATCAGCTCGTTCCAGGCGTTCGAGTTCGCGATGCCGCTGCCGACGACGGCGACGGGACGCTTCGCGGACTTGAGCAGCTCGATCGCCTGGGCGACACCGCTCGGGTCCGGAGCCGGCGGACGGTGCATCATGTACGGAGTCGGGTCCGGGAGGTCGTCGTCGATCAGCGTGTTCTGGATGTCGAACGGGATCGCGAGAACCACGGGCCCCGGGCGCCCGGTGTGCGCCGCTTGGTAGGCGCGGAGGAACATGTCGATCGCCTGATCGGGTCGCGTGACCATTGCCGACTTCTTCACGATCGGACGCACGAGCCCGACGAAGTCCTCGGGTCCGTCACGGTAGAACTCCTCGATGCCACCACGGTCGAACCAGTGCGTCGCGCCAACGCCGACGATCACCATCATCGCGATCGACTCGTAGTACGAGACGGCCAGAGGCGGGATCGTGTTCAGATTGCCGGGTCCGACACTGGTGCTGACCACGGGCAGCGGGGGCTTGCGAGTGCGCCGCCAGTAGCCGTCCGCCAGTTCGATCGCGTGATCCTCGCTGCGGGCCGCGACGCTGCGGATCTTGGTCTCGTGCACGAGGGCGTCGAGGAGCGCCCAGTTGCCGTGGCCGTTGAGGCCGAACGCCACCTCGGTGCCCATCTGCTCGAGCAGACGGGCGATGGCCTGGGCGACTGTGATCTGTCCCATTTTCTACCTTCTTGGTTGGTCTCGTTGCGGATGCGTCGGGCCGGTGGCCTCGTGCTAGTTGTCGACGAAGATCGAGGTGCAGGTCGGGAGCTCGTCGGTGGAGGCGAGCGAGTCGATGCGCTGCAGCGCGTCGAAGAGGGCGCGTGCCTCGTCCTCGGAGTGCGTCTCGACGGTGCACTCGAGGAACTTGCCCCATACCTGGTCGCGTGAGAGCGGCTCACCCGCCTGACCCGGGACGGTCGCGATGGGCCCGCTCTCGATGACCTCGCCGCTGCGGAGGGTCATGCGGACCGATTCTGTCGGCGAGAAGACCGGGTCGCGCTCGTCGTACTCGTCGACCGGCACGAGCTTGACCTTCGGGTAGAAGGCCTGCATGTCCTCGCGCAGTACGACCTCGTCGGCGAGGTCCGGGACCTTCATGCTGCCGAGGATGACTGCGGCTGCAATGCCGTACTGACCGCTGAACTCGGCTTCCCAGCGATTCTGGGGCTGGTCGTAGACGAGGACCCGTACCTGGGCGCGCCCCATACGCACTTCGACGAGCTCGACGTCGTCGGCGTCAATGTCACGGCCGGCGAGCATCGCCACGGTGCCGTTGAAGGACCGGTGGAGGAAGTAGCACGTCGGGTGCAGCTTGAACTGGATCTTGTGCTTGGGCAGGTACCACTCCTTGCCCAGCTTCGAGGGTGAGGTCAGGTCGGGGTTGCCATCGGTGGAGAAGGCCATCAGGAACCCCTGGGCGTTCTCCATGGCGTCCTTGCCGGCGCTCATCCCGTTCGCAGCGAGGCGCGCGGCCTCGAGACCGGACTTGGCGGCCATGCCTGCGTGGTAGCCCTTCATCATCGACCCGAAGTTCGAGAAGATCCCGCCGGCGAAGCTGCCGGCGATGGCGACGGACGTGGCCGCCTGCTCGGCCGGGAGGCGGTGCAGGACGGCGCCTGCGGCTGCGGCCGCCATGGTGCCGAACACCGAGGTGGGGTGCCAGCCCTTCCCGTGGTAGTTCCGGTCGCGCCGCCAGAGCTCGCACCAGACCTCGTAGCCGGCGACGTACGCCGTGACCATGTCCTCGCCGGTCGATCCAAGTGCCTCGGCCTCGGCGAGGATCGCAGGTACCAAGACGGCACTGGGGTGGCCCGACATCGACTGGTCGTCGTAGTCGAGGGAATGTGCGATCGCACCGCCGAGCAGCGCAGCTCCCGGCGCGGTGACCATGCGGTCGGACAGGCAGGCGCGGGCCTCGCCGATGCTTGCCGGCTCGACCAGGGTCTTGCGGACGATCTCGGTCACGGGCTCGCCCACGCCGACCATGATCACGCCAACGGTGTCGGTGAAGGCGTCCCGCACCACGGGTAGCACCTCGGCGGGCAGGTCGGCGTACGTGACCGATGACAGGAACTCACCGATCTCCTGGGTCAGGGACCTCGTGACCACTGTGTCGTCCTCCTTCAGACCCGCGATCCCGGATCCGGTTGGTTCTTATTTACGAACTGTCGTTCAGAATACACAACGCAAGGTACGTGACGCCCACCATGTCGTCAAGGCTGTGGCTGCACCTAGATGGGCACCTCGCACCGACGCTCGCGAGGTCTTCTGGGCAGGCCTCAGCGGCCCTCCGCGGAAGGCTGGAGGGCAACCAAGGACGGCTTTCAGTCGCGGGCGTCCGCATCCCGAAGAGCAGCAGCGCTCCGCAGCTTCACGCCACACAGGTCTTCAAGCAGGGTGCAGACGACCGGGTGATAGTTGGCCGCCTTGCCTGCTGCGCGCGCAGCCTGGTAGTTCTGGTCAGCCAAGGCGCCGAATCGGAGGGGGACCTCGAGCTCATCGGCCAGGTCAAAGGCCAGAGCAAGGTCCTTGCGCATGAAGTCGACCGAGAACAGGTCCTTCTCGCCGAAGTCTCCCAGCAGCACGTGCTGCTTGTAGTGCTTACGCATCCCGTGGTTGAACCCGACACCCTCGATGACGGAGTCGACGAGCTTCTCGGGGTCGACGCCGAACTTCGCCCCGAGGACCAAAGCTTCGGCGTTCGCGTTGATGCAGATCGCCAGGATGAGGTTGTTGACGATCTTCGCGACTTCCCCGGAGCCCACGTCGCCCATGTGCTTCACATCGCCGAGCGCCGAGAGCACAGGCCGGCTGCGCTCGACGACTTCGTCGGAACCGCCGACGACAAGGGCGAGCTGCCCCGCGCGGGCCACGTGCGGCCCACCGTTCATGGGTGCTCCGACCACGTCGATGCCTCGCTCGGCGAGGACCTCCGCGATCTTCTTCGTGGTGCTGGGAGCGATCGTCCCCATGTTGATGAAGATCGTCCCCGGCTTTGCGCTTTCGATGACGCCGTCCGCTCCGATCGCTACAGCTTCCACCTGTGCCGAGTAGGGGAGAAAGGCCAGGATCACGTCGCTCTGACTGGCGAGATCCTTGACGGAAGCCGCGTGGACGGCATCCTCGTGCTCTGCCATCTGGTCGGCGCGGGTGTCGAACACGACGAGGTCGAACCCGGACTCCTTGAGCCGGTGAGCGGCGTTGCCTCCCATCGCTCCGAGGCCGATGATTCCAACTGTCGTAGTCACGATGTCCTCCACGTCGTTGCCGCGCTCGCGCGACTCGAATGTCCTGTACGGGCAGACGCGCGCAGCCGCCGTCCCACAGTCGTCGGATGTGCAAGCCGAGCGCTCCAGAAGAGGCCTGCGCGGGCCGCATCTACGCGTGTTTCCGACTGTCGTCAGTCTTCCATATGTTCAGTTTGTCGTGCAAGCATTCCTAATTACGAACTCTGCGTATGGTCCGCGGCGCGCAGAGTGTCGGCGTGCTCCGCGGGCAGCCCGAGGGACTTCGTCTCCAGGTACGCCTCGAAACCCTCGCGGCCCGCCTCCCGCCCGATGCCGCTGTCCTTGAACCCGCCCACTGGCGCATAGAGACCTGCCGGGCTGCCGTTGATCTCCACGCTTCCGGTCCGGATACGCCGCGCCACGTCGATGCCGCGGTCGACATCAGCCGAGAAGACTGCGCCGCTGAGTCCGTACGCAGAATCGTTGGCGATGGCGATGGCCTCGTCGACGGTGTCGTAGGTCAACACGGCCAACACTGGCCCGAACACCTCTTCCTGAGCGATCCGCATCCCTGGCTCGACTCCGGTGAAGATGGTCGGTTCGACGAAGTAGCCACGGTCCAAGCCCGCAGGTCGGCCACCACCGTGCGCAACCTCGGCCCCCTCGGCCCGTCCCGCTTCGATCAGGGACTCGACGCGGTCACGGTGTCGAGCGCCCGCCAGCGGACCAACCTGGGTCTTCTCGTCGAACGGATCGCCGACAGGCATGGACTCGAGGAGCCCCACGAGACCGTCGACGATCTCCTCGGCTCGCCCTCGGGGCGCCACCACACGTGTCTTCAGGCTGCAGATCTGTCCGGTGTTGCGGAAGGAGCCGAGCCGCAGAGCTTCCACCGCTGCCGAGACATCGGCGTCATCGAGGAAGATCGCGGCAGACTTGCCGCCCAGCTCGAGGGTGACGCGACGAAGGTCGTTGCCACAGATCGAGGCGATGCGGCGTCCGGCCGCCGTGGAGCCCGTGAAGGTGACCTTGTCGATTCCCGGATGCGAGATCAGGTGTTCACTCGCATCGCGATCGGCGATGACGATGTTGAAGGCACCGTCCGGCAGTCCCGCCTCCTTGAGCATGTCGGCCATCTCGAAGGCATCGAGAGGAGTCTCGGGTGCGGGCTTGAGCACGACGGTGCACCCCGCCAGCAGGGCGGGCGCCACCTTCTGCATCGCAGCGACCTGCGGCACGTTCCATGGCACGACTGCTGCCACAACACCGACGGGCTCGCGCGTGACCAGGGCGTTCCCCCCACCTCCCTGTCGCAGCTCGTCGAACGGGTAGTTGCGGGCGATGTCGATGTACGACTCGAGCATGAGGAGCGGCGAGGTTGCCTGGTTCGTCCTCGACAGTGTGATCGGGGAGCCCATCTCGTTGGTGATGAGGTCGGCGATCTTGTCACGGCGGGCGGCGTACAGGTCTCGGAAGCGTTCGAAGACTTCGAGGCGCTCCGCGAGGCTGGACCGTCCCCACGGACCAGTGTCGAAGGCGCGCCTGGCCGCCGCCACTGCTCGGTCCACATCGACGTTCGTGGCCGATTCGACCTTGGCGAACAGCTGCTCGGTGGACGGCGAGATGACGTCCAAGAGGTCAGCTCCCGTCGAGCGCTCGCGGGTGCCGTTGATGTAGAGCCCCTCGATGGACTCGTTCGTGGTCATGTCGTTCACACCATCTATCTCTGTGTCGGGCAGGTTGCTGCGACCGCTCATCAAGACCGGCGATCACGTGGTGGGCGGCAGCAGGTGCCGCCCACGACGCGAACGCTCGCGCAACCTGGGCGCGTTGATGGTCAGTTGCGCGGCGGAACCACTGTGGTGCCGGCCTGCTGAGCGAGCTCCGCCATGCGCCGTCCCGTGAAGTGCGTGATTCCCGGGGGCTGGCTCGTCATGCCTGCGTCCACGGGAATGACGGCACCGGTGACGTACTTGCCGGTCTCGGCCGACAGGAACAGCATGGTGTCCGAGACGACACGCGGTTCAATCCAAGCCACGCCCGGCAGCTGGTTCAGCGACGACAGGGTGTACTCCATGTCGTCGTAGGTCGGGTTCTCGACGCCCGGCACGAACCGCTTGAGGTTGGTCTCGTTCAGGATCAGCGGCGTCGCCACGTTGGTCGGGCAGACGAGGTTGACGCGGATCCAGAACGGGGACAGGTCGGCAGCAAGACACTTGGCGAGTCCCACGAGCGCGTGCTTCGCGGCGGTGTAGCCAGCGTTGTTGTAGATGGGAACCAGGGAGGCCGCCGACCCGGTGATCTGGATGGAGCCGCCGTTCTCCTTCATGTAGGGGACCACGCCGGCGGCTGTTGTGTGGACCGACGAGAGGTTGATGGCCACGAGGAGGGCGAACACGTCGTCGGTGTCCTCGTCCTCGAGCTCGTGCGGGCGCGCGATCCCGTGGTTGATGAGAACGGTGTCGAGGCGGCCGAGCTCGCCGACAGCCTCCTTCACGACCTCACGAAGTCGACGGCCGTCCCGGGCGTCCACTTTGTACGACAGGCACCGCCGGCCGAGCTTTTCCACCATCTCGACGGTTTCAGCGAGTTCTTCGGCGGTCCCGAGCGGATACCTGACGAACTCGACCTCCTCGCAGATGTCGAGCGCAATGACATCAGCGCCCTCCTCAGCGAAACGAACCGCGTGCGACCGCCCCTGTCCGCGCGCGGCGCCGGTGACGAGCACGACCTGGCCGTCCATCTGACCCATGTCTGACCTCTTCCTGTGGTCGATCGAGGCTCGACTGACGCACCTGTCAGAGACCTCGTACCTGTGTGGATGTTGGACGCGTGCCGCGAAGCACTGGACTTCAATGGCTGTCTCGCCGACCTGGATCGGAAGAGTCGCCGTCTGTCATCGCGCATTGCGGTTCATAATCGCGTACACTGAGACGGTATACCGCAGCATTGCCATGGTCAATGGACGCGTTCTTGCTCTCTGGCCGCCGAAGGAGCGACATCGCCCCGAGGATTGCCACGCGGACACTTACGGGGGACCATAGGCCTGTACCCACTTATGGACGCGCGTCCGCCATGATGAACATTCCCGTCCGGTGACACTACCGCCACCGCCCATCGCAGGAGCACCTATGGCAGCCCCAGTCGGCCAGACCGACCTCACCGATCTGCAGGAAGCGTTCGAGGACGGAGACGTCGCGCACCGCGTGCGCGAAATGGCACCCGAGATGTACGCCGCAGCGGGACGATTCTGGAGCGCGCCACTTGCACAGGAGGCTCTCAGTCCCCCTGTTCGTGAGCTTGTGCTCCTGGCGATGCACGCGTCCGCCGCATCGGTCAATGAGGTCGCGATCAGGCGGCACGTGCGACGTGCCCGCGCTGCCGGTGCGACCGAAGCCGAGGTGCTCGACACGCTGGTGACCATCGTCGGTCTCGCCAACCACGCTCTCTATTCGTCCATGCCCGTGCTCGAGGACGAGCTCGCCAGCTTGGGCAGGCAGATCGACGAGCTGCCCCTGCATCCGGACTACGGTCGAGCGAAGAGCCGGTTCGAGACAGCTCGAGGCTTCTGGACCAAGGACCGAGATCGTCTGGCCCATACGATCCCCGACTACATGGTCGCCCTCACCGAGCTGTCGACGGAGTCCTGGGCGAACGGGCCTCTGTCGCCGAAGGTCCGCGAACTGATCTGTGTAGCCATCGACTGCACCGTCAACCACACGTACGAATCAGGGCTCCGCATGCACATCCGCAATGCCCTGCGGCACGGTGCGTCGTCGGCTGAGATCGTCCAGGTCTTCCAACTGGCGGGCTTGATGGGCCTCGAGGGATACCTCGTTGGCGCGCAGACTCTCGCCGAGGATCGTTAACATCCCTTTCGCACGGGTAATCACAGGCAGTGACCGCGCGCAGTCCGGAGGCGCACTCCGGTGGACACGATGGAGGAGTTGTTGCATGAGCGAGAGACGAGGACTGGAGTCCGCGCCAGCTGCCGAGCACCGCACGGTCGCGCGAGTGATGTCGATCCTGGAGCTGGTGGTCGCGAACGATCCAGAGGGAATGCGGCTCGGGCAGCTCGCTGAGGCGATCGACGCACCCAAGTCTTCCGTCCACGGACTTGCCAAGGGCCTGGTGGCGACCGGCTACTTCCGCGAAGAAGATGGCCGTTACCTGCTCGGCCCGGCGATCTCTAGCGTCCTTGCCGTAGGGCCGAGCGCCCTGCGGACCATCTGCCGCCCCGCCCTCGAGTACCTCGCGCGCGAATGGAACGAGACCGCGATGCTCGCCTCGCTCGTCGGCGAGTCGGTGGTCTACCTCGACGCGGTGCAGGCTGAAGCCTTCATCCGCGCCGCTCCTGAGCTGAACCGCAGGCTCACCATCTGGCCTCGGAGCTCGGGACGCTGCTTCCTCGCCCACATGGAGTCGCGAAAGCTCGAGGCGTTCCTCAAGCGCAACAAGGATGCTCCCGAGGACACCCCCGAGCTCCGCGCAGAGCTGGCGCAGATCCGCGAGAACCACTTCGCCATCAACACTGATGTCTCCAACGCCGACCGACTCGGCATCGCGAGCCCGATCAAGTTCGGTAGCGGTCCCGTCACCTTCGCCATCGCTCTGGCTGGGCCACGGAGCCGGATGGAGGGGCGGATCGATGACATCGCACGGAGCATGGTCGAGGCGGCGGAGGCCATCTCATCCGGCTCCGAGGTGTCGGCGGACCGGAAGCGGTCACGAGCCAACTAATTCGTCGTCGCCCCGGGCCGGTGGCCCGGGGCGACGACGGCCGCCTACCAGCCGATCTTGACGAGCGCTCCGCCATCCACCGGCAGCGAGGCCCCCGTGATGAACCCGGCCTCGTCCGAGGCGAGGAACACGGCCGCATGGGCGATGTCCCACCCGGTGCCGATGTGCCCCTGGAGGGGGATGAGTGCAGCACGCTCGGCGATCAGTTCCTCACGGGGGCGTCCCGTCAGCCTCGATCGAGTGTCGACCGCCATCGCGGTGACCATGCGGCCCGGAAGAATCGCATTGGCTCGGACACCGTACTCGGCGTTGCGGATCGCCAACTGTTGCGTGAAGGCGATGAGTCCCGCCTTGCTGGTCCGGTAGGTGACCAACGGCGTGCTGGTCTCGATGGCGGACATCGACGCGACGTTGAGGATGACACCGGAGCGCTGGTTGCGCATGATCGGCTGGACGAACTTGGCCGCCATGACAGCCCCGCGAAGGTTGATCGTCGAGATCCGATCGAAGGCGTCGTCGGTGAGGTCCTCGAGCGCCTGGTCGCCGGCTGCGACGCTCACACCGACGTTGTAGTGCAGCACGTCGATGCGGCCCCAGCGGTCCATCGCTTTCGCCACCGCGGCCTCGAGCGACTCTGAGTCGGCGACATCGGCGGCGACCGGCTCAGCCTCGCCAGACTGAGCCAACGACACGGTCTCCCGAGCAGAGTCGAGATCGCGATCGACTGCCAGCACCGACGCGCCCTCCTCCATGAAGCGGATCGCTGTGGCCCGACCGTTGCCGATCGATTCGCCCGCGCTCTGGCCGGCGCCGATGACTATCGCGACCTTGCCTTCAAGCCTCTTCACCATGTCTCCTCGTGTCGGCGCCCGGGTCCGAGCGGGACGGTCCCACGTTGTCGTTGACCGGACTAGATCTTCATCATACGATACGGACGTTCGTAGTTACGAACATCCGCATGACGGTCACCTCGTCTTTTCCGCCCCACGACACGCAGGAGCGCCACGCCATGAGCGATGACTCCCCCACCCTTGCCCGGATGCTCAACGAGGTCGGCTCGGCCCTGCCGCAGTCCCACCTGGACTACGCCCGCGCCGACGAGGAGCTCTTCGCGGCGTACCACGAATGGCGGGGAACGATCCTCGACACGGGCGTCATCCCTCGGCACTACAAGCTGCTCATGGTCGTGGCCCTCATGACCGCCCAGAAGAGCACCGACCCCCTGAAGCTCTACGCCTCGATCGCCCGGTCTCAGGGCGCAACCGCGCAGGAGCTCAAGGAGGCGCTGCGCGTCGGCGTCCTCTTCTCCGGCGGCGCCGGTATCGATGCAGCCTCGCACGTGGCCGACCTTATTACCGAAGACTGAACCCAGCGACGGAGTCGACAACGATCCGACCATCACCCACAGGACCTGCGCCCACACACCTGCACTGCGCCATTCCCAGCGCCAGCGACGTCGAGAGTCAGCCTTGCTCAGTGGCTCGACAGGCCGCCTCGTAGTCGGCCTGCGAAACCTCCTCTGCCCACTCAACGCCTCCGTACGTCACCCCTGTGTGCATCATGGATCGTTCGGCTGACGCGCCATGCCAGTGCCGTACGTTGGGAGGCGTCCACACCATGTCGCCCACGGTGACGTGAACCGGTCCGTCCTCGTCGACGATCAAGCCCTCTCCGGCGACCACGATCAACAGCTGACCCTTGGGATGTGTGTGCCAGTGCGTCCTGGCGCACGGAGTGAAGAACACGTTTGCGACGACGGTGGTGTCGCCTTCGAGCACCACGTCGCGCCAGATCTCGCCCGTGTACGGCCCTTCGGATCGTGCCGACTTCCCGCCGGCTGCTCCGAGCCTGAACACTTCCATCATGGGTCTGCGTCTCTCCTTGGTTGGGGCTTGGCGTGATTACAGAACTGAGCGGAGGGAGTCCATCGCCGCATGGGCTCGCTGGTCTGGCGTGAGGAGCGCAGCCGCTTCCGCAGGGACTTCGACGGCGAGCGGGACATCGACAGGCAGAGCCGCCAGCACCTCGCGAAGCGGGAGTCCTCCTTGACCTGGGAGCCGCCTGTTGTAGCGCGCCTCTCGCTGGACGTTGTCCGTGGGCACTAGTGGCGCATCGTTCAGCTGGACACATGCGAGCAGCTTGGGGTCGAGGTTCCTCACTGACTCGACGTTCCCGCCGGACCGGAAGAGGTGGAGGACGTCCAAGCAGATGCGCATGTTCGCTCGGTCGACCGCAGTGACGACGCGTTCTGCGTCGTCGAGGGTCGCCACGCCACGAAAGACCATGAACTCGAGCATGACGCCGAGACCGCGCTGCGCGGCCGCGTCGGCGACCTCACGCAGCTTCGTGACGACGAGGTGCTCGGTCTCTGCCTGATAGTCATGGCGCGGCTCTGCGGTGACCGCCAGCCAGCGCGCGCCGAGCTCGGCGGCGTAGTCGAGAACGGGAAGGACGGTGTCGACGTCCAGGCTCGGACTGACCCGAACGACTTCGACGTCGAGCACCGAGAGCCGTGTCTCTCGGAGTCGCCGCAGGATGTCTCGCATCAGCAGTGGGTCTTCGAGGACCGCGACATCGGTCGGCAGCGTCGGAAGAAGTCGGAGCCCTACCGTGCGGAAGCCAGCGGCCGCTGCTGCGTCGATGAGCTCCAGCGGGGTGCAGGGCAGGACGGTGAGGGGCGACAGAGAGACCTCGCGCCCGTCGAAGTCGTCGAGGGAACCACGGTCGTCGATCACTTCATGCTCCGATCGTGTGCACGGATGGGACAAGGGCCTGCGGAGCGCCAACTCCGCGCGGACAGGTCCGCGGTTCTAGTCGCGGGTCGCCGGGATCATGGTGGTGATCACCGTGCACGGCTCGTCGGATCGATTGCTCCATGCGTGCGCGGTGCCGCGTTGGACGAGAACGTCGCCTGGTCGGAGCCGCACCTCGCCGTCGTCGGTGAGATTCCAGATCTCACCGCTGAGGACGGTCACGACGTCGACCGTCTCGGTCCGATGCATTCCCGGACGGGAGCTGGAATCACTGCCTTGGTCGCCGTACAAGCCCTTGGACGCGGCCTCGTATGCGGCGGAGGCGGCCTCATCGACGTCAGCATCGGGCGGGAACACCGCGATGCGCACGCACACCCCAGAGGTCGGCGGCTTGAGCGACTCATCATCGTTGCCGGCCGACTCCGCGTTCATCGGGGTGGGCACCACATCCGCCGTCCAAGCGTCGGCAATGGTGAGGCCGTTGGGGCGGCGGACCTGAGTGGGAAACGGGCCCTGACTCACGATCGTGGACAGGCCACGGTCGTCGTGGCCGGTCACCACGAGTCGTCCGAACACCTCACCGTCCGGCTGCTGCGGCACCGAACTCATGGGCACGCCCCGGTGGGGGCGACAGCGCCTGGGGTCACCACACCGGCCCGCGGTGAGGGGTATCGCTGCCGTCGAGCGCCTGATCAGACAGGTAGTTCGAGATCAGGTCGGCGACCGCGACGTTGTTGAAGTCCGTCATCGGGAAGTGCGTGTTTCCTCTCATTCCCAGTTCAGGGAGCCGGAGAATCGTCGCGCGCCCACCACGTCGGTTGACGGTGTCAGCAAACTGCTGGGCCCGGACGTCCGTCAGGCGCCACAGCTCAGCCCCGAAGGCCTCGCTCGGCTCGGTCGCAAAGTTGTCACCGAAGATCATGAAGATGGGGATCTCGGTGAGGCGGTCGAACTGCTCATCAGGCATCGACTGCGGCGCCATGAACTCCTGAAGGAGCTCCGACGTGGTGGAGAGCGGTCCGGGCAGGTCGCTGGCCGGGAAGGAGAACTCGCCCGGCTCGAGCGAGACGATCGCCTTCACAGCGCCGGGGCGCTTCATCGCCGTGACCCATCCGTACTGGCCGCTCATCGAGTGCGTCATCAGGACGCACGGCCCGACACGGTCGATGAGGTCGCTCACCGCCGCGGCGAGGAAACGCCTGTGCTCGAGGTCCGGGAACGGCTCGTGACCAGTGTTGGGCGTTTGCTGGCGGAAGAACTGCTCGATTGACTTCGCATCCGTCGGGAAGTTGAGGCCGGGGAAGAAGGAGGGCTCCTGCGGCGGCTTCCAGTCGCCGAGCCTGAAGGTTTCCCAGGTCGCAGCCTCGCTGATCAGGTTCGGGATGTAGGGGTCGGTCTCGTTGGGATCGATGATCGCGCGACCCGCGCGACCCCGTCGCGGCTGGTCGATGAGGTACGTCGACCAGTTGCGGCGGGTGAAGATCTGCCAGAAGCCCTCCCGACCGTCAGGGGTCGACTCCCAGGTCTTGCCCGACTGACCAAGGCCGTGCCACATGACCAGCGGCAGGGTCCGCGACTCCTCGGGGACGAAGTACTGGGCGTAGCCGTGGTCGCCGTGACAGGTATCCCCCATCTCGTCCTTGAGGACTCGGCCGCCGAAGAAGAGGCTCCCCATGTCGGCGAGGCGGATCGCCGGCCGCGCCTCGGCGATCGCGGGCGCAGTGCCCGCGTCAGTGGTGCTGATGTCGGTGCCCATCGGCAATCCCTTCGAGTCGAGCAAGGCGGAGGACCAAGTCGTACGCCGGTGCAATTGTTCGTAAACACGAACGCAGATTCAGAATTGGGACGATTCTCATCTGCCGTGTGCGCTGTGTCAAGCCTCACACCGCCACCTCGAGAAGCTCGCCGGCAACTCAGGGGACGGTCCACCCGCCGTCGACCAACAGCTCTGCCCCAGTGATGTACGACGCTTCGTCGGACGCCAGGAAGAGCGATGCGTAGGCGATCTCCCGCGGAGGGGCGCTTCGACCCATCGGGACGTTGCCGAGCTGGTCGGCGAGGGATTCCGGAGTGGCGAAGTCCGGGCCGGCGAACTCCGTCTCGATCATGCCGGGGTGAACCGAGTTGATCCGGATTCGCTCGGCGCTGTACTCGACGGCTGCCGCCTTGGTGAGGAGGCGTACCCCTCCCTTGGACGCGTGGTACGCCGCGGAGCTGTTCGATCCGACGTTGCCGTAGATGGAACACACGTTCACCACGGACGCTCCTCGCGCCACGCCGGCTTCCAGCAACGCCGGCATCGCGGCGCGCATCCCGAGCCATTGACCAGTCAGGTTGACATCGAGGACTCTCGACCACGTCTCCGGCGTCGTCGAGAGCAGCCCGTCACCCGTGAAGATGCCGGCGTTGTTCACCAGCGTCGTCAACGCCCCGTACTCCTCGACCGCCACACCTACCGCGTCGTCCCACGCCTGCGCGTCCGTGACGTCGAGCTCGACATAACGCACCGCATGTCCGGTCGACCGCAGCGACTCTTCCCGCTGGCGCCCCTGCTCATGCCTCACGTCACCGAACACGACCGAGGCGCCGTGTTCAACGAAGAGCTGGACGTGGGCGGCGCCGAGTCCACGGGCGCCGCCAGAGATGAGCGCGACCTTGCCTTCCAGTCGACCGACCATCGCTACTCCTCACGTCAAAGTAGAGACACGCCGTCCCTATTCACGAATAGGCGTTTTCAAGTGCGAACAGCCTATGTGTTGCTGCGTTGTGCTCGTCAACGCCGTCCACCGACTGGCACAGCCCGCTCGCCAGGACGGCGAGGCAACAGGCAACGCGGGTCGCGCGCGCGCAGGGCCCCCCACCACAGCCCAGAGCCGTAGGCCATGTCGTCGAGACGCCGGGCGACAAGAACCGTGGTCAGACCAACCCCCGGGCGTTCACGAACAAACATGATCGTGTCGATGGCGACGGCGCTGAAGAATGCGCGCCGCCCGTTCCGACTACAGCTAGCAAGGAGCACACCGATGGGCCACCAATGGCGCAGGAGCAAACCGGCCTCCTGCCGGAGCGCCCAACCCAGTCCGCGGGCGGACAGTCGTGCTACGACTGCAGTGCGGTCCTTCTCGAGCGGTAGCGCGCGCTGCAGGAGGCGCCCGCTTGCGACAAGGGCTGCGCCGGCCACTGCCGCTGACCACGGTCGCCTGATCAGGGCCGCGGCGGCGCCAACGGCCATGACCGGGGACAGCACAGCTGGCGCGACGTTGCTCCCGTGGCGGCTTGCCAGATCCGCGCCCCCGGTGCCGTAGAGGAACTTGCGTCCCAGCCACTCTCGGACCGTCGGCCGCACGTCATGAAGCGCCGTCACCGACGGGTCGTAGCGGACACTGAGGCCACGTTCGCCCAGCCGCCACACCAAGTCGACGTCCTCACCCACCCGCATGCTGTCGTCGAAGCCTCCCGCCAGCAGTCCCGTCCTCGCCACGAGACAGGCGGACGGGAGCCACCCGACGGCCGCGCCCGGGGAAACCCGGCCCCCGACCTTCCCGAGGTCGAGCGAGGAGGCAGCCACGTCATATCGCTCGAACCACTTCGGCCGGCTCGAGCGTGTCCGTCCCACGACGGCCGGTCCCACCAGGGCGACCTGTGGATCGTCACAGTGCCGCGCCAGGGTCAGCAGGGCTGACGCGTGGACCTCCACGTCTGAGTCGACGAATGCCACCAACGGGGTCGAGACTTGGTTCAGCCCGGCATTGCGGGCGCCGGCCGGCCCAACGTTGGTGCCGAGGTAGAGGTAGTCAGCACCGTTGCACCGCGCCGCGTGCTCGACCGCCAGGGGATTGGTTGATGCGTCGTCGACGACGAGGATCCGCAGCGGCGACAGCGCTGCCAAGCACCTCCGCAGCTGGTCCGGACGATCGCGTACGGGAACGACCACGGTGATGTCCGCCGGCACGACGCGGTCCCGAGAGAACACCGGATCGGCGAGATTGCCATCCAGGAGCTTGCGGGCGAGTCGCTCGGTCGCCGGGTCTCGTACCTCGAGCGTCCCGTCGCGGAGCATCGAGATTGCCCGACGGGTCATGCGCACGACGCGCACGGGTGATCCGCCCACCAAGGCGCGGCCTCTGTCAGCCCGCCGCACGTCGCCGCGCAGCTTCACCGTGAACCCCAGTGGCAGATCGGTTGCGTCCAGAGGGCGTGAGGATGCAGGGGACTTCACGGCGCAAAGCCACCGTCTGCATGCACGACCGATCCATTGACGACCGAGTCGGGACTGCAGCAGTACGCCACCGTCGAGGCCACCTCGGCCGGCGTGAGAATCCTCCTCAAGAGCTGGTTGCTGGCGAAGATGGTGGAGTCCGGGAGGCCATAGAGGTGCGCCGTGGCCCTCAACATCTCGGTGTCGGTGGATCCGGGCGAGACGGCACAGGCACCAGCACCCGTGCCGACAAGGTCAGCTGCCAGACCCTTCACCAGTCCAACCACGGCATGCTTCGAAGCGTTGTAGGCGGCGAGGTGGTGCAAGCCGAATGTCCCTGCTGCCGATGCCACGGCGACAAACCTCGCCGAATCCGCCGTGTCGGCACTGCCGATCATCACTGGAACGGAAGCCCTGGCGGTGTTCCACACTCCCCGCACGTTCACGTCCCACATGAGCTGCAGCAGGTCGTCGTCCGACTCCCACAGCGAGTTGCCCCCCGCGATCACGCCGGCGGCCGCGACTGCGGCGTCCAGGCGACCCCACGCTTCGACAGCGATCGCAACCGCCGCCCGCAGCCCCGCGATGTCCCGGACGTCTGCGACGTGGCCCACTGCCGCTTCGCCGGCGTCCTGCACGACTCGGTCGAGGTCGTCGCGGGTTGCGAGCGGATAGGACAGCTCGCTGTCCACACCCATGCATGAGTCGACGGCGACGACGCGGTGACCGTCGGCAACCAGTCGCCTCACAGTGGCAGCGCCGATCCCACGGGCTGCGCCCGTGACGAGGACCACCCGCCGTTCCATCAGGTCGTCCCGGACAACAACGCACCCGCTGCTTCGCTGATCTCATTCACCATTGCAGTCAACACGTCGCGACCTTCCTCAGCGCTGGCTCCGGTCGGATCGCCGAGCACACCGTTCGGTGAGACTGCTGCTACGCCGCCTGACCGCATGAGTGGCATGAGGTCGTGCAGAGAGCCCGTGTTCCCTACCTGGGCGTGCTCGAGTCGTACGTCCCACGGCCGCAGGTGGAGCATCACCGAGGTCTCCGTGCGGCCGGCATGAAGATCGACGCTCTTGATCCGACAGGGCCACCACGAGACGGCGTGACCTTCGTCGGTGAGCTGGTCCACGGCAGATCGCAGCGCTCCGACATTGCCACCGTGGGCATTGACGAAGGCCACGTGCTCGGCCCACGTCCGCATCGACCGCGTCAGCTCGATCAGCACGTGCCGCAACACGTTGAGGCCGATGGAGCTCGTTCCTGCGAAGCTCTGATGCTCTCCGCTCGCGCCGTAGCTGACGGCCGGCGCGACCGTGACAGGGTGGCCGGCGTCGCGAAGTCGCTCCGCAACGGCTGCGGCGACGCTCGTCGCGATCACGGTGTCGGTGTCGAGCGGAAGGTGGGGGCCGTGCTGCTCGACGGAGCCAACGGGCACGAGGACCACTGCACCGGAGGGCACAGAGGTCGTCGTGGCGCTGGCCAGCTCGAGTCGCCGCAGCACGGGGTCGCCTAGGTGTTGACCGTCACCGGCGCTGCCGCGCCGAGCACACGGTCGAAGTCCGCGGGCACCAGGAGGTGCTCGGGCCGGAGCTCGGTCGTCGAGCTCAGCGCCAGCCCCCGAAGCGCACTGTCGATGCCGCCAGACAGGACGTCGATGACGTTCTCCACACCCGCCTGCCCGTTGGCTGCCAGACCCCAGAGGTAGGCGCGTCCGACGAGGACAGCCTTTGCTCCGAGGGCCAGGGCCTTCACGACATCAGAGCCGCGCCTCACGCCGCCGTCCATGACGACGTCGACCTGGTGGCCGACCGCCTCCGCGATCGGCCGCACCATCCGAACGGCGGCGGGCGTGCCGTCAAGGTTGTTGCCACCGTGATTGGACACGGAGATGCCGTCGACCCCCGCCTCGACCGCTCGCCGGGCGTCGTCGACGCGGCAGACGCCCTTGAGCACGAACGGCGTTCCGGAGATCTGCTTCCAGGTATCCCTCATCCATGCCACGTCTGCCCACGTGGGCGGGGGCGTGGTCATCCACTCGTAGTAGGCGCCGAAGAAGGTGGGCGCGTCACCACCGGGTGGCGCGAGGTTGGGCGCCGTGAGATCGGGCAATCGGCCGGTCTCGCGGAACTGCTGCCCGAACTGCCACATCCAGCGAGGCTTGGTGACGACCTTGGGCGCCAAACGCACCATCGCCTTGAGGTCGACCTTCTCCGGGATCTCGGGGCTACCCCAGTCGCGCCCCATGGAGAAGGACCAGTCGAGCGTGGCGATCAGACCATTGGAGCCGGCCTCGTGGGCGCGCTGCATGCGCTGAACCATCGTGTCCTGGTCGCCGGTCCAGTACATCTGGAAGAACGTTGTGGCGCCTGTCGCGGTGACTTCCTCGACGGACTTCGAGGCGAAGTTGGACAGACCCATGATGGTGTTGCGTGCCGCGGCAGCGCGAGCGACAGCCACTTCCCCGTCAGGGTGCACGGCCTGCACACCCGTCGGGCTGATGATCACCGGAAGTGCGATGTCCGTGCCGAAGACCGTGGTGGCCATGCTGCGCTCCGGTTTCTGGCCGACGACGTGCGGGGCCATGCCCAGCTCGGCGAAGGCTGCCTCGTTGTCGGTGACGCTCTGCCCCCTCTCCGATCCCGCGACGAGTGCGCCGTACACCGGAGCAGGCAGGCGCTTGCGCGCACGGGTCTGAGCGACGGCGACGGACTCGAACCAAGGGTTCTGCTTCCAGGGATTCTCGACCTTCTTCATGAGCAGCAACCGCCAGCGGAGCAGGAGGACGGCGAGTCGAGATCGTCGAGGGCAGAAGGATCGAATCCCGCGAGGGGGCTCTCGGCACACGCGCTGGCGGGCGGGCGCGTCATCAGCTTGAGCATCACGGGCTGGTTGCGGGTCGGGTTGGCCTTGGAGTGGTCCTGGCTGGCGGCCGGGATGGTCCGCTCGCCGGCGAGCGCCTGCTCGCCGTAGCCCTGGACGCACTCGGGGTCGGGACCGTCGAGGGGGAGGCCGGTGAAGAACTTCGCGGCCATGCATCCGCCGCGGCAGGAGTCGTAGAAGGTGCACTTCGCGCAGGCGCCGCCGGTCTGGGGTGAGCGGAGCTCGGCGAAGAGCGGCGAGGTCTGCCAGACCTGCTTGAAGCCACCGTCGGCGAGGAGGTTGCCGGCGTGGAACTCCTCATGGATCGCGAACGGGCACGCGTAGACGTCGCCGATCGGGTCGATCAGGCAGACCACGCGGCCCGCGCCGCACAGGTTGAGGCCGGGCAGTGCCTCGCCGAACGCGGCGAGGTGGAAGAACGAGTCGCCGGTGAGGACGTTGTCGCCCTTGGCCATGAGCCAGTCGTAGAGCACGCGCTGCTGGTGCGGCAGCGGGTGGAGCTCGTCCCACACGTCGGCCCCACGGCCGCTGGGGCGCAACCGGGTCAGGCGCAGTGTCGCACCGAAGCGGTCGGCGAGGGCCTGGAACTCGTCGAGCTGGCCGATGTTCTGACGCGTGCAGACCACTGAGATCTTCGCGTCCGTGAAGCCAGCGTCCTGCAGGTTCTGCAGGGCGGTCAGCGCGGTGTCGAACGAGCCCGGGCCGCGGACGTAGTCGTTGACCTCGGCGGTCGCACCATCCAGGGAGATCTGCACGTCGACGTAGCCGTTGCACGCCGGGGAGGCGAGGAAGGCAGCGCGCTCAGGGGTGAGCCGGACGCCGTTGGTGGAGAACTTGACGCCGACCTGGTGGTCCACGGCGTACTGCAGCAGGTGCCAGAAGTCGGGGCGGATGGTGGGCTCGCCGCCGCCGATGTTGACGTAGAAGACCTGCATGCGCTGCAGCTCGTCGATGACAGCCTCGCACTGCTCGGTGGTGAGTTCGCGCGGGTCGCGACGACCGCTGCTCGACAGACAGTGCGCACACTCGAGGTTGCACGCGTAGGTGAGCTCCCACGTCAGGCAGATCGGGGCGTCCAGGCCGAGCTCGAACTGCTCGACGAGCGAGCCGCCGACCGGTCGCGAGGTCGGGGCGGGGCGGATGGGGGTGAGCGTCATGCGATCGCCTTCTTGTCAGCCTCGCTGGCGCGCGGCCGGATCATGTCGGTGCGGGCGAGGCCGGCGAGGGCCTCGGCGTAAGCCGCGAACTGGGACTCGGGGATCCCGGCCGCAGTGAGCGCCGCCCGCACGTCGGGCTGCGCGCTCAAGGCCCGGACCACGGCCACCAGCTCGGGCCGCTTCAGGAAGGTCAGCTTGCGGTTGCCGAAGTGGTAGGCGAGCGCGCCGAAAGGCTCGGGGCGCAGCGCCACCGAAGGTGACAGGGTCCAGGCCTGGTCGAGCATCAGTAGACGCCGCACATGCCGTCGATGGACACCTCTTCGATGAGGTCCTCAACTGCGAGATCGTTGTCGGCGGTGGTCTGCTCAGTGGGCTGCGTGTCCATGGCGTGCGCTCCAGACGTAGGTGGGCTGTGGCGCTCGCCACAGTAATGGCAGCCAATGCCTTAAAACAACCCCAACCACGGGTCGATGGAGCGCCAGATAGGTTGCATCCTTGTGGCGGGGCAGACAACAGGACGCGGCAACCGCGGACGACCCATCGTCACGTCGCACGCGGAGATCGAACGGCAGGCGTTCGAGCTCTTCGCCGAGCACGGCTTCGCGGGCACGACGATGGCCGACATCGCTCGTGCTGTAGGTGTCGGCACACGCACGGTCTTCCGGTACTACGCCTCCAAGAACGACATCCCATGGGGACAGTTCGACGAGACCCTGACCAATTTCCGAGTTCTTCTCGAAGGCCAGCCACCCGACCTTGCTGTTCACGAAGCAGTTCACCGGGCGGTGGTCGAGTTCAACCGATTCCCACCGGGTGCCGAACCATCGCACCGGGAGAGGATGCGGCTGATCCTCCAGACTCCCGAATTGCAGGCTCACTCCGTGCTGAAGTACGCAGAGTGGCGCCATGTCATCGCCGACTTCGTCGCAGAGCGACTCGGTCAGAAGTCGAACGACTGGATGCCACTCGCAGCGGGACATGTCTCACTGGCCCTCGCGCTGACGGCTTACGAGCGCTGGTTGGACGACCCTGACGCCGACATCGTCGAAGCAGTCGACACGTCGATGGAGTCGCTCAAGCAGTACCTGGGCGCGACATCCTGACGCCGCCTAACAGCAGCGGAGCGGCGTCGATCACCTCACCAAGAAGTGACGGCGGGACTCCTCGACCCTCGCGCGAACACTCAGGAGCGCCTCGATCATCGTCGCTTCGCGATCCGATCGAGTCGACTGAGCAGAACCGCGAGCCCGAGCGCATCCTGTCTACGTCGTGTGAACGGCACCTCGACAGCAAAGCACCGCACTCCCAGGGTGGACTGCTCGCTCTCGACGGCGTATTGGTCCGTCGCGTGTCCGTCCACGTGTGGCAGGTGCACATCGAGCGTGTATCCCTCGAACAACACTCTCCCTATGGATCAGATGGTCGGTAGGACCAGCTCGACCCACGAGGTGATAGTTCAAGAGCTGCTCTATACGCGCCACAGCGTTGTCGACGACAGCCGACATGCCAAGAACCCCTCACCCAGCACCCAGGACCTTCTGCATCGCCGAGACTGCGCGATTCCGCGGGTTCTACGGAGTCGAGACGCACGAAGGGCTCGCGACATTGCGTTGGGAGCTTGCCCCGCCGACGATTGGCACTGCCAATTGCCGCGCCTCCCGGGTGGCCAGCTCCGCTCGCCTTCGGTCGGCTCGTTGAGCTTCGCTCGTGAGTCCTGGCCCGGTCGGTAGGTCCGATTCGGCGCCGTAGCGGTCGCGGTAGGCCGCGATGGTGGACACGGCCCGCATCCAATACGTGCGCGTGGTTGGATCCATGGGCGGGGTTCCCAGTCGGCGCGTCCAGGGGGCGCCTGCGTCCATGGCGGCCGTCGCGAGCGTCATGGCGCGGGCCTCGATGAGATCGGCCCGCTGCTCGATCGCCTGTCGATCCTCGGCGGACATCGTGCCGATGGGTCGTGGGATGAGGCCGGCGACAAGGCACGGCCGGAGTCGGCAGCCGCGACGGATGTGCGCGGCGGCGGTTTCGATGCGGTGAATGAGGACTGCGGCGATGTCGTCTGCGTCATCGAGACCGTGCTGGGTGACGAGGCGTGGGAGCAGCTGTTCGAGGTCGTGGTGGTGGGCCTCGGCGCGGCGGAGTGCTGCGGCGAGCGGGCCTAGCGCCGGCGAGGTGAGGACCGCTTCGTACTGCTGAGGGGTGAGCCCGGAACGCGAGAGGAGGTCGGTGAAGCGGTCGTGTTGGGCCTCGGCGGCGATGGTCTCCAGCTCGGCCGCGAGGCGGTCGATGCCGCCGTACAGCTCGTACTCGGCCTGCATGGTCTGCAATGCCCCGAGGCTCGCGCCGCTGTGCTTCAGGACGCCGAGGAGGACGGTGTGGGCGGTGATGGTGTCGGGCTCGGGTGTGGTGTGGGTGTCGTCGGGCTGGTCGAGGGCGACGTAGGCGATGTTGGATGCGCGGCCGCGGCTCATCGAGACGTAGAGGTTCTCCCGGGTCGTGGCCGCCGTCACTACGACGTGTGAGGTGTCGACGGTGACGCCCTGGGCGCGGTGGGCGGTGACGGCGTACCCGAGGTCGAGGTGCTCACCCACGTACCCGCTCGGGAGCATTGCCGTCCCCCGCCGGCGTGGGTCGAGTTGATCGACCACCACCGACCCATCACGACGGATGGCGGTGATCTGCCAGCGGTCGCCGTTCTTCACCCACCCCCCGCCGGCTCCTCCCCCCGTACGGAGGGCGCGGATGGTTCGGTCGTTGCGGCGGGTGATCACGACATCGCCGATCGACGCGTGGGTGCCGTCCCCCAGCTCGAGCTCCCGCCCGTCGGCGGCGCCGTCGTGGAGGAGTCGTTCGGCCCGGGCGCGTTCGTTGAGCGCGCGGACCGCGTGGGCTGATTCGGTGACCAGGAGGCTCGCCAGGCCGGCTTGGGTGTCGGTGCGCCAGGCGGTGTAGGCCTGATCGAGCATCTCGTCGGTGTCTCCTTCACGGATCCGGTCCCGTCGGGTGTATGTGGCGATGACCTCGACCTCACCGCGCCGCAGCGCGAGGGAGGCGTGCTTCTCCCACGGGTGGGTGAAGCGGTGGATTTCGGTGAGCTCCGGCGCATCGCTACGGCGGTCGACGAGCAGGGTGAACGCGCCTCCGGCCTCGACCGAGGCCAGTTGGTAGGGGTCGCCGACCAGCAGCACCTTCGCCCCAGCCTCCTCGGCCAGGCCGGTGATCCGGTCGAGCGTGGTCGTGCCCGCGAGGGTGGCCTCGTCGAGGATCACCAGCTGGCCTCGACCCAGGCTGGCGCGCCCCAGGTCGTGCTCGGTGAGCCACTTGGCCGTGTTGTCACACGCGACACCGAGGTCATCGGCCAGCGCCTGGGCGGCCGCGGCCGACGGCGCGAGCCCGATGACGCTCCCGGGTCCGTGCTCTCTGATCCACGCTCGGCGCAGGGCACGCATCGCGGTCGTCTTCCCCGCACCCGCCGGACCGACCAACAGGTCCAGCACACGCCCGGAGGTCGTGATGCTCTCCAGCGCGGTCCGCTGCTGCGCACTCAGTGCCCCCTCGGCGCCCGTAGCGCGGGCGACGACACTCGCCACGACAGCGTGCCGCACCGTCGGTCCCGCCACCGATCCGGCCCGTGCCAGCAGCCGCTCCTCCGCGTCTATGACCGCGACCGAGGAGTACCTGGTCGAGTGCTTGGGCCGGAACACGCTGGTCCCGTCCTCGCGCCGGAACCGCGCCGGCGTGGGCGCGAGCTCGGGCGGGGTGAGCGCCACCGACCGGGCTTGCGCCGCATCCACGATCCGCGCGATCGCGGCCTCCCGAGCTTGAGTGGTGGTGAAGCGCAGGCCCATGGTCTGCTTCGACGCCTCGGCCATCAGGTTCCAGTGGTTCCACACCGACCGCTTCACCCCCACCGCCGCCACCACGTCGACAGCGATCGCCTCCACCACCTCGCGGGAGACGTCCTCCTCCTTGAGCAGGCGCGGCATGCAGCCGCGGCCGCACAGCGCTGTGGCCCATACGGTCGCGTCACCGCCGAGCCGTTCGGCTGCCCGGCGCCGCCACCCATCGGTCAGATCGGCCAGCGACCGGACGTGTTTGGGTGGTCGGGTCGCCAGCGTCGCCTGCGCACGGAGCTCGACGATGACCTTTGCCGACGGTTGCCGGCCATGACGGGCGACATAGGCCGCGATCAGGTCGTCCTTCTTCTGCTCGATCTCGCGGGTACGGCCGGAGAATTCTCCGGTCAGCTCGTCGGTGACCCCGGCGATCTCCCACCGGGGGTTCCGCTCCGGCCCGCGCTGCCGCTGCTCCCACGCCACACCCACCTCCCGGGCGAGCCGGTCCGCGAGCACCGCGTTGTAGTGCTCCGACAACCCGACCCGCGAGGCATACACTGGCCGCCCGTCCAGGCTGCGCCACCGCCCGTCCATCAACGTGCGGACCTTGTTCGACACCACCACATGGGTATGCAATTGAGGGTCGCCGGCACGCGAGTCGAAATGGTCGTATGCCACCGCCGCAACCCCAGCCACAGCGACCTGCGCGACCGCACCGTCGCGATCCGCGATCCCCGCCCGGGTAGCGGCGACCTCGCATTCGAAGAACGCGAGCACGTCCGCCACCGCGGCATGGTGAGCCGCGACGATCCGCTGCTGAATGTCAGCGTCGGCGACACCCCACAACACCGATACCGACTTCGGGACACTGAACGTCAGGTCGAACCCCGCCACCGCGTGACGCGAACCCTGAGCCGTCTCCTCCGCCTCGATCCGCGCCACCTCGGCCGCGCACTCCTCCGCGGTCATCTCCGGATCCAGGGCCGCGACACGCTCCCCGATCCGATCCGCCAGCCGCTCATACGTCGGAAAGGCCCGACCCAGCTGCACGCCGGTGACCGGATCGCGACCCATCCCGACCAACAACGCCAGCTGATCCTCACTGACCACCGTGCCCGCCCTAAGCCGCCCGTCCCCGAACGCGCACAGGCCCGAACCCATCCACCGCCCCGGCGGAGTACCGGCCTCGGCGTAGTACCGCGTCAACGGAGTCGACAGGGACCGGTTCCCGTCACCTGCGACGACGCTGCGCAACAGGTACTGGTAACCGCTGCCCGCGGACATCCTGCGCATCGAGACCGTCACGACCACACACGTCCCACAGCCCGCAGGTGCGCCACCTCCTCCACAGCCCCTCGATCTGCACAACGTGTGAAGACCGGGAAGGCAGGTATCGAAGGTGGCAAGTACGGAGTACCTGCTTGACGGAAGCGGTCGACAGAGACTCGATGAGCTGGGAGCGAGACATTGCGCGGATGTGCGAGAAGTGTCGTAATGGAAGGCGGACGTCGATCAGGAGGGTTCGGCGTTCGGGTTGGCCACTTGGGCCTCGAGGGCCCAGGACGGAACGGGTCTCGGGCATGACGAACACGCGGAGGGTCTCACCGCTGGTTTCGGCCGCGCTCTTGATCGGCGCGCTGGCCGCATGCGACGGCGAGGCCGCCGCACCGCCGCGCACGGATCCACCGTCCTCGTCTCCTTCGTCTTCCTCGTCTTCTGCGACGAGCGAGCCTCAACCATCTGACGCCGACGTCGCTGAGGAAGCTGTCGGCATGACTGTCCGCCAGTATTTCGCCGTAGTCGATCGACTTCGACAGGACCCGACGGCGTCGCTCAGGCAGCTCCGCAGCGTGGCCATTGGTGGGCAACTCACCGCGCAGGAGGTTTTCACTCGGAACCAGCGCAAGGCCGGGAACCAACAAGTCGGCGACACCAGGGTCGTCGAGGTCGTGGTTCAGCAACTGAATCTCGGCGGCTCGACCCCAGAGGGTGAAGGATCGTCTACTGCGCAGCTCGATGTGTGCTGGGACGTTGCTGCTGTCGACGTGCTCGACAGTCAGGGCCAGTCGATCGTCACGCCTCAGCGGCCGGAGCGGGGTTGGACCCGCTACACGTTGACCAGTTCCCGTGACGAGGCGGATTCGAAGGCTGATTGGCGCGTGTCCAACGGGGTCGACCTGGAGAAGTCGCCGTGCTCGGCCGCGTGACCACCGTCCTCACAATCGTGGCCGGGATCGTCCTCGGCGCAACCGGTCCCGGAACCGCAGACACCGAGTGCGGTCAGACCGATCAGAGCACCGGCGCATGCTTGGTCTGGGTCGAGGTGCCAGGTCAACCGGGCGATCCGAGCAATCCCGGTGACGAGGGACCGAAGGACACTGGCTCGGGCCACGCCTGTTACTGGGATCCGGCAAAGCAGGGTCTGACGCAGCCACCCGCGGGCCCGGTCCCGTGTGCGTCGGACAGCGGCTACTGGTCTAACACCCTGAACTGCTACGTGAAGTTGATGGATCCTCAGCCGCCGGCCGGCGACGACGCGTGGCAGGGGCACGAGCCGGGCGATGGGTCGGTCTACCTCTGCTACCAGCCACAGACCGGGATTGTGCTCTTCCGCTGGTCGGCCAACCCGCCCGACCAAGCGGCCCAGGGGCCGGCTCCCCGGGAGGTGGCGCAAGTGGCGATCTCCTCTATGGGCCTGCAGGCGGTTCGAATCGGGATCGTTCCGAAGGCGTCCGAGGACAGCGTCGGGATCGTCGGCATGCCTGTGTGGATGTGGGCCAGCCAGCCGGACGCCGAGACGGTTGGCCCGACGACGGCTTCAGCGACCGCTGGTGGGATCACCGTGACGGCCACGGCGACGCTCAGCAAGGTGACCTGGTCCATGGGTGATGGAACCACGGTCGTGTGCCGGACCCCCGGGACTCCGTACGAGCCGAGGTTCGGCAAAGAGCCGTCGCCGGATTGCGGCCACACATACATGCAGTCCAGCGCCGGCCAGGACGGCGACCGATTCACCGTCACAGCAACATCGAACTGGATCGTGACGTGGGAGGGCGCGGGACAGACCGGGACCATCCGACTGAATGGATTGACCAGGACAACTCGGATCGCGATCGGGGAGGCGCAGGTGCTCGTGCAGTAACGGGTGCAAGCGACGGGAGGGCAAGCACATGACACACACGACCACGCGAGACGACCAACTGTCCGGCGCCCCGCCGCCACCGGCCGCCCCAGGTCTGGCACCTCCCCCACGGCTGAGGCGACGGCCGGCGCTGATCGCAGGAGCCGTCGTCAGCATCTGTCTCGGCGCGCTGCTCGCGGCGTGGGCGTGGAGTTCGACCACCGACACCCAAGAAGTGCTGGCGGCCCGCGACACCATCGAACGCGGAGCGGTGATCACCAGTGACGACATCGCTCGGGTGCGGATCAGCTCCGACCCGGCGCTCGCCCCGCTCCCGGCGTCGGCGTACGACGACTTACTAGGGCAATTCGCCGCTCTCGACATCTCGGCGGGCGGCCTGCTCACGGCCGAGTCGATCACCACCGATCCCATGCCGCCCGAGGGCATGTCAGTTGTCGGAGTCGCGCTGACCTCCGCACAGGTCCCGAGCCTCGCCCTCAGGAGCGGCGACCGGGTGCGGGTGGTCGTGACTCCCGGCGAAGGTTCAGAAACCGTCGCGGCCACGCCTGTCTTCAGTGACGCGGAAGTCGTCGGCTCGCGCACCGACGAGCTGACCGGTGAACTGCTGGTCGACCTGATGATCCCGCAGTCCGAGGCAACGACACTCGCGGCGCGTGTCTCGACCGGCAACGTGGCCCTGGTCCTCGACTCGGGAGCGCGCTGATGGCCGTCATCGCCCTCACCTCCAGTTCGGGGTCCCCCGGCGTCACCACCACCGCAGTGGGGCTTGCACTGTCGTGGCCACGCCCGGTGGTTCTCGTTGAAGCAGACCCCACCGGCTCCTCAGGCGTGCTCGCTGGATATTTCCGTGGCACCCGCGAATACGACGTCGGCCTGGTCGAGCTTGCCCTCTCCCCCGCCGCTCCCGCCGATGCTCTGCGCGATGTCCTCCGTCCATTGAACGGCGAGCACGCCAGCTTCGTCGCGGGCATTCGCTCGCCAGCGCAGGCCTACAGCCTGGCTCCCGTGTGGACACCGCTCGCGGGGGTGCTGGCCGACCTCGACGAGCAGGGGCAGGACGTGATCGTGGACGCCGGGCGACTAGGACTGGCGGGCTCCCCCACTCCCTTGATCGACACGGCCGACCTCACCCTGCTCGTCACACGAACCAACCTCCCCTCCTTAGCGACGGCGCGCGCATGGGCCGGCGTTGCGAGGGGTGACGGCGGCTGGCGGAGTCCGGGCGTACTGCTCGTCGGCGAAGGCCAGCCGTACGGGCGGCGCGAGGTTGCGAAGGTCCTTCAGGTCCCCGTCATCGCAACGCTGCCAGATGCGCCCGCGGAGGCCGCGGTGTTCCACCGTGGCTCGCCACCTCCGCGGAACTTCAGCGCGGGAGCCCTGGCGCGAGGCCTGCGAGCGGCGGTGGCATCGATGCAGGCGTGCATGGCTCGCAGCCGCGTCGAACTCTTGGGCCGGTCATGACGAGCGGCCGTCACCTGAACCCGGCGGATGTGACGTCGCTGCCGCTGTTCGCGCATGCGCCCGAGACAAACGAGGCCTCACTCCTAGTGGCTGAGACGCGGGCTACCGGGTATGAGTCCGACACGAACACGGTCGACTGGACACTCGTCGCGGCCCTGCGCTCGCAGGCGTCCGAGCGGCTGAGCCAAGCCATCGCCGGGGAACGCAACAGGCTCGACCAGACGGCTCAGCAGGAGCTCGGCCGGGCGATAGTTCTCGACCTCATCGAATCCGCCATGGCGGACGCCGTGAACGAGGGCACGCCAGCGTGGTCAATGGCCGCCCAGTCCGCGCTGGCGCGGGCCAGCTTCGATGCCCTGTTCAGGTTGGGACGACTCCAGCCGCTGGTCGATGACGACCGGGTCGAGAACATCATCATCGCCGGGCACGACAACGTCCGCCTCGATCTCACCGACGGTTCCATCGTTCGCGGGCCATCGGTGGCCGACTCCGACGAGGAGCTGATCGACTTCCTGGTCTTCCTCGCCTCACGCAGCGAGGTCAACGCCCGCTCGTTCTCGGAGGCGCAACCTCGCCTGCACCTCCGCCTTGACGGAGGAGCGCGCCTTGCGGCAGCGGCCTGGGTGACTCCCCGACCGTCGGTGGTCATCCGCCGCCACCGGCTGATGCAGGTGAGGCTCGACGACCTCGTCGACAGGGACATGCTGACCCCGCTCGCGGCGTCGTTCCTGCGTGCCGCGGTCAGGGCTCGCAAGTCCGTCATGGTGTCGGGATGCCAGGGCGCCGGCAAGACGACCTTGGTGCGCGCCTTGTGCGCGGAGATCGACCCCACGGAGGCGATCGGGACATTCGAGACCGAGTACGAGCTGCACCTGCACCAGCTGCCCCACCACGACATCGTCCATGCGTGGGAAGCCCGGCCGGGTTCCGGCGAACGCACCGCTGACGGCCGGCGCGCCGGGGAGTTCACCCTGGACGAGGCACTCACCGACTCATTCCGCTTCAACTTGTCCCGACAAATCGTCGGCGAGGTCCGCGGCCGGGAGATCTGGCCCATGATCAAGGCGATGGAGTCTGGAACCGGGTCCATCTCCACCACACACGCGTCGGACGCAGTGGCCGCCGTCCGCAAGCTCGTCACCTGCGCGATGGAGGCCGGCCCCCACATCACGCAGAGCCTCGCGACCGGCAAGCTTGCCGCAACGCTGGACATCGTCGTGCACCTCGAGCTGCGCACCACCCGCGAACCGGGTGGGGCCACGCGGATCCGGCGCGTGGCGGAGATCGTGGCCATCGATCCCGGCGAGCGGGAGACGGGCTACGCAACCACGCACGTCTTCGCTCCCGGACCGGACGGTGTCGCCGTGCCGGGCGTGCTGCCCGACGCTTGCCGGGAGCTGTCGGCACACGGTTTCGACCTGGCGCAGTTTCTCGCTCAGCATGGGGTGCGGCCGTGATCGCCTTGGTCCCTGCGGTCGCGGGCGCCCTGGTGGTAGGCGGTCTCCTGGCCGTGGTGGCCGGGCTTCGGCGTGTTCCAGACGAACCTCCCCGTCGACGGAGCCGGCGCCCTCGGGTTGTGGGCATCTCGCGACGTACCAGGGCGTTGGCGGCCGTCGGGCTGGCGGCCGGCGTGCTCGGGTGGCTGGCGACTGGGTGGGTTCTCGCCTTGGCGCTCGGGCCCGTCGCCGTTGCGGGGCTTCCACTGCTGTTGAGCTCTCCCGCCTCGACGGAACGGATCGCGCGGCTCGAGGCGTTGGAGGAGTGGACGAGGTCGCTGGCAGGTGTGCTGACCGTGGGGGTCGGTCTCGAGCAGGCGCTGGTAGCGACACTGCGGTCGACCCCCGCACCGATTTCGGCCGAGGTGCATCGGCTCGTGGCGCGGCTGCGTGCGCGGTGGGTTACTGAGGACGCGCTCCGTGCGTTCGCCAACGAGCTCGACGACTCCACCGGCGACCTGGTCGCCGCGAATCTCATCCTGGGGGCCCGTCGCCGCGGAGCGGGCCTCGCCAGCGTCCTGGAGGGCTTGGCCGAATCGGTGTCCGCCGACGTCCGCGCCCGGCGGCAGGTCGAGGCTGACCGGGCCAAGCCACGTGCCACCGCACGCTGGGTCACGCTGATCAGCGCCTCGGCGCTCCTGGTTCTTGCCGTGTCCGGCGACTACGTCGAGCCCTACGGCACCGCGTTGGGCCAGGTGATCCTCGCGGTGCTCCTCACGGCGTACGTCGCCACGCTGGTGTGGATGCGCCGCATGGCGCAGGGCCGACCGCTGCCGCGGTTTCTCGACACGGGCGCGGCCACCTCATGACTACCGGGCTGCAGCTCTCCCTCCTGGCCGGAGCGTTCATTGGTCTCGGGCTCGCGCTCGCCATCGCTCGACTCGTCCCCGCCCAACCCGACCTCAACGACGCACTGCACCGCCTGGCACCATCCCGGACCAGCTCCCGGACCACCCCCCGATCCCTTACGTCGACGACGACCGCATCTCGACCGACGCCCACGGGTCGCCAGGAACGTCTCGGCGTGTGGGCCCTGCGTGCGCTCCCGCCAGGGCTGTGGATCCGGACCCCCCACCGCGAACTGGCACTCCTCCAGATCCCCGTCGCCCGCTTCTACGGCGAGAAGCTCACCTTCGCCGGCCTCGGGATCGTGGCGGTCCCGCTGCTGGCGTTCTTCTTCAACGTCATCGGGCTCGGACTCGGACTCCCCATCGCCATACCGGCAATAGCGACCCTCGGGTTGGCGGTCGTGCTGTTCTTCCTGCCCAACTACAACGCCGTCGACGACGCCAAGAAGGCCCGCCTCGAGTTCGAACGAGCCCTGGGGGCGTACATCGACCTCGTGGCCCTGGAGCGCAACAGCGGATCCGGAGCACGGCAGGCGATGGAATCCGCCGCGGCGGTCGGCAACTCGTGGGTCTTCATCCGCCTCAGCGAAGAACTCTCCCGCTCGCGCTGGTCGGGACTGCCCCCGTGGGACGCCCTCCATGCCCTCGCCGACGAACTCGGACTACCCGCACTCGACGACCTGGCGGACATCATGCGGCTCTCTGGTGAAGAAGGTGCCGCCGTCTACGCGACGCTGCGCGCCCGGTCCACCGCAATGCGAACAGCCATGCTCACCCGCGAACTGGCCGACGCGAACGCCGTCGGCGAGCGCATGTCGATCCCTGGATCGCTGCTCGGCGTGGTGTTCATGGCGCTCATGGTCGCGCCCTCGCTGCTCCGGATGCTCGGCACCACCTAGACATCAACAGCACAGCCGCTACCAACCCGAGTACCGAAAACCGACCCAGAACGAAAGGAGGACCGACTATGTGGATCCTGAAGCAACTGATCACCGTCCGGGCCGTTGTCGATCAACGAGCTGCAGCAGCTGACCGTGGCTCGGTGACGATCGAGCACGTGATCTGGGCAGTCGCAGTGATTGCCATTGTCGGCATCGTCGTGGCAGCCGTACGGGCCTATGTCACCACGCAGGCCGGCAACATCAACTAGGCGGAGCGACCGCGGCTCGGCCACCGTCGAGCTGGTCATCCTGCTGCCCGCCCTGTTCGCGGTCCTGTTCCTCGGGATGCAGGCTGCGCTCTACCACCACGCCCGCACCGTCGCGATCGCCGCCGCCCAGGAAGGCGCGCGAGCGGCCGCGTCCGAACAGGGAACCGCACGAGCCGGTGTCACTGCCGCGACGGGCTTCGTCGAGCTGGCCGGCGGAGACGACGTGCTCCGCCACACCGACGTGACCGCCAACCGTACCCCGACCCGGGCGACCGTCACGGTCCACGGCGTCTCGCTCAGCGTGATCCCCGGATGGCGCCCCACCGTCAGCCAGAGCGCAAGCCTGCCCATCGAACGGTTGACCGCGCCATGAACCCCCGGACAGACACCGGGTCCGCCTCTCTGGAGGCTGTGGTCGGCGTACCCGCATTCGCCCTCTTCGTCGCCCTCATCCTTCTCGGCGGCCGCTCGGCAACAGCACACCAAGCCCTCGAGTCCGCGGCCGCGGACGCAGCCCGCTCCGCATCGATCTCCCGCACCGCCGCCACTGCGGCCACCACCGCACGCGACACCGCTGAGGCGAGCATCCGGAACCAAGACCTGCGGTGCTTCGACGTACACGTCAGCGTCGACACCTCAGCGTTCAGCCGTCCCATCGGCGCCGACGGGACCGTCGGTGTCACGGTCACGTGCCGTCTGTCGCTCTCCGACCTCAGCATCCCCGGCGTTCCCGGCAGCCGGCTCCTCCGAGCCACGATGACCAGCCCACTCGACACCTGGCGGGAGCGAACACCATGAGTCGACCAGACCCCGGGACCGCTCGAGGCGAGGGCGGCTCCATCACCATCTGGATGGCCACCGCCAGCCTCGCCATGACCATCATGGTGGGACTGGCCGTCGACCTCGGCGGTCAGGTTCACGCCCAGCAGCGCGCGCACGACCTCGCCGGCCAAGCCGCCCGGGCCGGCGGGCAGAGCCTCGAGGCCGCCCCGGCTGTCGAAGGCCAGGCCGCACGCCTCGACGCCATCGCCGCCAAGCGCGCTGCCGAGCACTACCTGACCGCATCCGCCGTCGAGGGGACCGTCGCGATCGTCGGCGGCGACATCCTCACCGTCGAGGTGACGGACACCTACCACCCTCGGTTCCTCAACCTTCTCGGGATCGGCCAGCTCCGCGTCAGCGGTAACGCGTCGGCTCGACTCGTCCGAAGCCTCGGAGGCGCAGAACGATGAGCACGCTCAAGCAGCGACTGGCCGGCCTCACCGCGTGCCTGGTAATCGTCGCGATCGTCGCTGGAGTCCCAGCACTCCTGCTCGCCATCGATGCCGTACCCACTCCCGCCGACGTCACGTGGAGCCGCCTCACCGCACCCGACGACGGTACCCTGGCCTTGGCGCTGATCAGCGCCCTCGCGTGGATCGCATGGGCGGTCATGGTCGCGTCGCTCGTCGCGGAGGTCACCGCGCGACTCCGGCACCTCCCCACGGCACGCATCCCGGCACTCGCGCTGCCGCAGCGCGCCGCAGGCCATCTCATCGGCATTGCGGCGCTCCTCTTCGTCGCGCTACCGATCGCGGCGGCGACGCCCATCGTCCCCGCCGCACAGGCAACGCCCGCGCCCGAGACCACACCCGCCGCAGCCGACGCCCCAGGGACGACCCTCACGACGACACCAGACTCCGCCGCGCTCCCGGAAGTCTCCTCCGGCTCGGAGCATGCCGACGATCGACCGATACTTCTGTACACCGTCCAACGCGGTGACAGCCTCTGGAAGATCGCCCAGGAACGCCTCGGAGACGGCGCCCGCTTCCACGAGATCGTCGCCCTCAACCGAACTGCACTGAACGGCCACCCAGACTTCCTCACGCCCGGCCTCGTCCTCCGCCTCCCCGACGACCAGCATGCCGATGAGCACGACGCCGAGTCACCGGACCAGTACGTCGTACAGCCCGGCGACACACTCTCCGCCATCGCGGACCGCGTGCTCGGCGACCCTGACGACTATCCCGAGCTGTTCGATGCCAATCGCGACACGCTCCAACACGACGGGCGCAGGCTCGAGGATCCCGATCTCGTCATGCCGGGCTGGACCCTGCAGATCCCAGGGACAAGACCCGCGGTCCGAGCTGAAGCCCAATCACCCGACCTCCGAGATCACCGCAACCCGAGGCCCGACGAGGACGCGACGATTCGCCCCACGCACCCTCACGACCCGACCACTGCGTCAACCCCCGACCCGACCGCTGAGCCGTCGTCACGCTCGACGACCGACGCACCGCTGCCGGCGCCCGCACCGGAGACCCTCGACGAGGCCGACGAGGCCGACGTGGCGGACGCTGAGGCGGCCAGCGACGCCGACCTACCGGGCTGGATCCTGCCCGGCCTGACCGGGGCCGGCGCGGTCCTGGCCGGCGCGCTCCTCCTCGTGCTGAGGCAGCGACGTCGCACGCAGCTGCGCTTCCGGCTTCCCGGCCAGGTGATCGCCCCGCCGCCCGACGGACTCAGACAAGTCGAGAAGAGCGCTCACGTATCCGGCTCGCTCACCGCCCCCCGCATCGAGGAGCTGGACCGTGCGTTGTTGTCCGTCGCTGAGGGTGCCGAGATCCCCCGACTCTTGTCCGTCAGCCTGTACACTGACCGCCTCCGACTGACGCTCGCCGAGGCCGCGAAGCTGACCGCTCCCTGGGTCGGCTCCGGGACGACGTGGGAGCGCACCATCGCATCCGACCTGAGCGGCCCGCACACACCTCCGGGCGCCATCGTCCCGCCGTACCCGATGCTCGTCAGTGTGGGGCGAGCCAGCGACGGGTCGCTCGTACTGGTGAACCTCGAGGAACTGCGCGCGGTCACCCTCACCGGGGACTACGAGCGGTGTCTCGCTCTGTCACGGCACCTCACCGCCGAACTGGCGCTCAACCCGTGGGCATTCCTCGTCCACGTCGTGACCCTGGGGATCGGCGACGAGCTCCAAGCGATCGACCAGCTGCGAGTACACCAGCACCGAACCAGCGACGCAGCCCTGCTCGACCAACTCGCAGCAACCCTTGGGGACGAGGGCGCCGATATCGAGCCCGACCAGTATCAATGCGTGATCGGGGTCGTCGACGATGCCAGCGCTCGCGCGATGAACCAGCTCGCCGGCACGGTGGTGCAGCACCCAACCCGACCTGCGAGCGCGGTGGTTGCGATTCACTCCGGCTCCCTGACATCGAGCACCGAGATGCACCTGACCGGCAGCGGCGGGCTCCAGGTCCCTTCACTCAACTTGGACCTGCACGCATCCGGGCTCACCGCCGAGGAGGCACAGGCGTGTGCTGAGCTGATCCAGGTCATCACCGATACGCGCGACGACTCCCTCGCACCCATCCCACCCCTCGACGAAACCTCGAACGCCGCCGGCGAGCTCGTCACCGAGCTCACGCACCCGCGTCCCGCCGGTCCCGGCGGGGTGAGTTCGCTTCTGCCCGAGGCCACCGAGGCGTACGAGCGGACGGCCACGACCCGCACCGCCGACATCGACCGCCTCGCACCCGCCACCTCCGCCCCCGCGAATCGCATCAGCGCGGCAGACCCCAGCTTGGACGACGACCTCGCCACGTGGGAGTCCCCCGTCGTCGTCGCACCGAAGCTGACCCTCCTCGGACCGGTCCACGCCCGCGCACCCGGCGACCCCAAGAAGGGTGCCAACCGACGAGCGTTCTACGTCGAGCTCCTCGCCTACCTGGTCCTCCACCCGCAGGGAGTCACAGCCGATGACGTCGCCCACGCATTCGGCATGCGCACCGAACGCGTACGCATCGACCTGTCGATCCTGCGGTCATGGCTCGGCGCCGACCCGCGGTCCGGACACCCGTACCTGCCCAACGCCCGGCAGACCCACACCGCCGGCCTCGCTGCCACCTACCGCATCGGCGGCGTGCTGACCGACCTCGATCTCTTCCGCCGGCTTCGCCGACGCGGACAGAGCCGCGGCGCCGCCGGCATCGACGACCTCGTCACCGCGGTGGGGCTTGTCTCGGGCGAACCATTCTCCGATCTGCGCGAAACCGGGTGGAGCTGGCTCCTCGACGGCGACCGCCTCGACCACGTCATGACCGCGGCCATCGTCGACGTTGCCCACCTCGTCACCACTCACGCACTCGAGACCGGTGACCTCGACCTCGCCGCCTTCTCCGCCCGCACGTCCTACATCGCAGCCCCGTACGACGAGATCGCCCGGCTGGACCTCATCGGCGTCGACCACGCGCTGGGCAACCACGACGCCGCCGACACCGCGCTCACCGACGACATCCTCAACCGCAGCGACGACGCTCTCGGGCCCGTCGACCTCCCCCCACGCACGGCCGAGGTCATCCGCCAACGCGGATGGCAGCCCACCCGCACCCGCTCCGCGGGCTGACCGACAAGGGCCTTCTGCCAATCTTTTTCTCGCGACTTGGGGAACGCTGCTGACCTGCGCAAACGTGGTTTCCCCCCAGCCTTCCCCCCAGCGTTCCCCCTCGGATGCCACCCGAATCCGGTAAACCTGCCGAGGCAGGGTCATGGCCATGGACGCGCCCCACACTTCCCGCCGCCCGGGCCTACCGGACCTGCCCATCTGGGCCGTGGCCACGATGCGAACGGTGGCCGAAGCGGACAGCCTCGGGGCCGCCGCCACGCACTACGCTGCGCTCGGCATCCCCGTCTTCCCGTGCGTTCCCGGCGCGAAGCACCCGCTCACCCGCAACGGGTTCCACGACTCCACCACATCCCGACCCGTCGTGCGCGACTGGTGGCGACGCCACCCTCGGGCCAACATCGGCGTACCCACGGGAGTCACGTCAGGCATCGCGGTCGTCGACGTCGACGTCCATGCCGGCGCGAGCGGGTTCCCAGCCTTCGAGAGCGCCCGCGACGCCGGCCTCGTCACGACCTGGAGCTGGCTGGTGCGCACCCCCTCCGGTGGTCTCCACGCCTACTTCCCCGCAACCGCATCGCTGCAGCCGTGTTGGCAGTCCCCCGGCGCGCACGTGGACTTCCGCGGCGACGGCGGCTACATCGTCGTGCCCCCGTCCGTGATCGAAGTGAACGGCTGCCCCACGTCGTACGCCCTCATCGCGACGGCTCACCACGCCCCGGCCCCGCTCGACGCTACTCAGCTGAGGAGTCACCTGGACCCGGCGTGGCTCCACCACGACCCGACTCTAAGGTCACGGGGACCGCGTCCGTACGGGTCGCCTCGGGATTCCGCGCCACGACCGGAGCGACTCGCCGCGTGGGTCGCCGCGCTCCCCGAGGGCGGTCGCAACGGCGGCCTGTTCTGGGCCGCCTGCCGCATGGCCGAGGAGGGCCATCGGTTCGAGGCCACCCTCGCGTCCATCGGCGCCGGCGCTCGCGATGCCGGGCTGGACGACCGCGAGATCCGCGCGACCGTCGCCTCCGCCTACCGCACCACCTCCCGCGCCACCCCCACCGCACCCACCGCCCCGAGCGGCTTCAGCGGCCCCTTCACCACCACACACCAACGGAGAGGAATCAGGGAATGACCACCACGTTCGAGACAGCAGAAGGACTCCGGGAGACACTCCACCGCCTTCACACGCTCGACACCGCCGACCAACCATCGTGGCGCGACGACCCCGAGGCCGAGGAGCTCATGAGGTTCTCGATCGACAAGTACCGCTCGCTTGCCCGTACTCATCACTGCGAACCCGACGACGCGGCCTACGCCGCCTTCGACGCGATGCGCACCCGCGCCGTCCGCAACGCCGACGACCCGTGGGCCGTTGTCACCCGCGCCGTCCAGGTAAGCCTCATCGCCGAAGAACGAGCCACCGCACTCCTGTGCTCCACCGCCCAAGCCAGACGGCGGGTAATGCGCGGCCACCACGACGCACGCCGCTTCTGCGAGTACGAGAACGACGTCCTCGAATACCACCCCGCGCTCCGAGCACCCGCCCCCGACCAGACCCCCGCCGTCCCGAGCCATACCAACCTCGCCGACCTCGAACCGACCGATCCCGTCGACTCACCCAGCTACGCGAGTCGCGCCCGGTGCACCACCCCGATCGAGGCCACCGACATGGTGATCGCGCTCTTCGCCTGCCTGGGCTGGCCGGCCAGCACGATCACCTGCGCGATCGACTACATCAGCTCGCGGCTGTCCGAGTCGAAGACCCGAGCCGCCGCCCACTCGCTGCTGCGACGAGACGAGGCCGGCCGGGCGACCCTCGACCTGGACCGCCGCGCCTGGTCGACCCTCCTCAGGCTCGTCCTCGGCAGCCCCGAGCCCACGCTCCAGCACACACGAGCCGGGCACGGCCTCCTCCTCCTGTTCCTGTGCGGCTACACCGCGGCCGAGCTCCTCACAGACGACGCACTCGTGCTGGAGATCAGCCAGACCGCCCCCACACCGGCAAGGCGAGCCAGTGCCTAACACCAGACCTGACTCGACCGGCCACATCGAGCTCGAGCGCACCATCGACTCGATCGTCGTCGGCGTCCGTCACCGCACGGACCTCGGCGACATCGACGCCCTCGCCCAATCGATCGAAGAGGTCGGGCTCCTCCAGCCCGTCACCATCACACCGGCGGGCGTGCTCGTGTGCGGACTACGGCGCCTCGAAGCCGCGCGACGGCTCGGCTGGCCCACGTTGCGCGTGTGGGTGCGCTCCGGGATCTCGGACGAGCTCTCCCACCTCCTCGCGCAGCAGGACGAGAACCAGCAGCGCAAGCCACTCACCCCGCTCGAGGCTGCGCACCTGTACAACGAGGTCAAGCGCCTCATGGCCGAAGAGGCCGCCGCACGACAGGCCAACACACGCTTCGGTAGTGCCGGTTTCGGGGCAGTCTCCGGTGCCGAGGGCCCCACGGCACCGCGAGGTAGCGGCGACGCGCGAGCCCAGGCGTCCCGTCTCATCACCGGCACGCAGTCGTTCGCGCGGCTCGAGCAGATCAACAAGATCGAGCAGGTCCACCGCGACGCCGGCACGCCCGCCTCGGTGCGCGACCTCGCTGCCACCATGCTCGCTCAGATCGAAGCCGGCGCGCCGGTCGAGCCGGCGTACAAGCGCCTCAGGGCTGCCCTCGAGCTGGCCAGCGCTCCCGCAACCCTCAGCGGTCGAGGCGCGGAGGGTGACTCACAGGAACACTCACAGGACCACTCGGAGGGCGACTCGGAGGACGACTCGGAGGACGACCTCGCGCGTCTCGCAGCCGAGGCGCTGGCCCGGGTGCGCCAGCACGACGCCCGCAAGGGCCTGCGCGGCCTGAAGACCAAGACCATCTCGCCACACCACCGCAGCCTCCGCTCGTTCATCCTGACCTGGACCGAGCTCGAGGGGTGGTCTCACATGTATGACGTCGACGCCCTCGCCCGCTCTCTGACCACAGATGACTGGGAGCGGTTCGAGCGTGTGGCGACCGAGACGACGGTGTTCGCTGAGCGGCTGCGTGCCGCGCGCCTCGCCACGACGTCGGCCTGACCGGCGCACCTGAGCGTCGTCACACCCGACTGCGCTTGGAGGGGACATGAACGCGCTCACCGGACGACAGCTCGCGTTGCTGCTTGCCGGCATGTTCACCGTGGCACTGGGCGCGCTCGGGGTGTACGGCCTTGCGTCCGCGCCGCCCGCCACACCCGACCGGGAGGAAGGGTCGCACTGGCCCGCCGTCGAGTCCTCCCCACCGGTGCGGTCGGCCACGACGACGGTGCCGGTGTCATCGCTGCCCAAGACGTCCGACCCGGTCGCCTACGCGCGGGCGGTCGCGGCGGCCCTCTTCGAGTGGGACACCTCCACCGGGCTTCTCCCGACCGACTACACCGCACCCGTGCTTGCCGACGCTGACCCGGCCGGCGAGGAGTCGTCGGGCCTGCTGACCGACGTCGCAACATTCGTCCCCTCCACCGACCAGTGGCTCGCGCTGGCGCGCATGGAGGTAGCCCAGTCGCTCACGATCCACAGCGCCGCTGTCCCGGAGTCGTGGACGGATGCACTGGCACAGGCGCGCGGCCAGCTGCGGCCCGGCACGAGCGCGGTCACCATCACCGGCGTCAGGTCCAGGACAGGCACGTGGGACGACGAGCCGGCCCAGACGATGTCCGACGTGTCATTCACCGTCTTCGTCGCTTGCCCGCCCGCGTTCTCCCGTTGCCACGTGCTGCGCCTGTCGCAACTCAACAACCCGCTCCATTGACCTGATGGTCAAGCTGGTTGCGGCAGCTGGCCTGGCGGCGCTCTTCGTCCCATTCGCCCTGATGTTGTCACTGGCCGCCACGGTGAGTCCCACGACCGCCTGCCAGTCGTGGTCCACGCAGCACGGCTGGCAGGACACGTCAGGCATCGCGGCCCCCAAGGCGGTGCAACGCCCGTCTCACTCTCAGGCGTCCGCCGATCACCAAGCTCCCGCGCAGAAGAGTCCCCGCCCACTGACCCTCGTCGGCGGCTCCGGCAGCCCCGACCTTGACGCCCTGGCTCAAGCCGCCACCGTTAGCGGAGGCGGCGACGACCGGCCGAGTCCCAGTGAGGGGGAGTGCGCGGAGTCCCACGGCAGTCCGATCGGTGGAATGACCTGCCCGCCCACCGGGTCACCGGCCGAGAAGGGCCTGACGCCGGATGCGCTGTTGGTGCTGCGCTGCGTGGAACAGCAGTTCGGCCAGCACATCTACGCCGGGGTCGGCGAGAGGGCCTCCAACCCCGGCTCTGACCATCCCGCCGGGCGCGCCGTCGATGTGCTGATCAACGACTACACCTCCACCACCGGCATCGCGGAAGGCGCACGGATCGCCGAGTGGGTCCGCGCCCACGCGGCCCAGCTGGGCGTGAAATACGTCATCTGGAGCGCGAGGATCTGGAACGCCGGCGACGCGGGCTGGTCGACCTACTCCCACCCCGCCGGGGCCAGCGACGACAACTCGTTGCACTTCAACCACGTTCACGTCTCGGTCCACGGCCATCGCGGGACCGGGTTTCCCGCCAACGGCGCCGTCGTCTACCCCGTCCCCGCGGGCCTCGCCGACTCCAACCAGGACAACTGGGGCGAGACCAGCGGCATCCGCTCGGGCTGGCATACCGGCACCGACTTCTCGGTTGCCTGCGGGACCCCCGTCCTGGCGTCACACGCCGGCACCGTCGAGATCGACACCGCCCAGTCCTGGGCAGGACCACACCTGGTGAAGGTCTCGCTCGGACCCGGCAGGCTGACAACGTGGTACGCCCACATGCAGAGCCTGACCGTCAGCAGCGGCGACATCGTCACACCCGGCCAGCAGATCGGCGAGGTCGGCAACCTGGGGAACGTCAGCGGGCCCACTGGCTGCCACCTGCACTTCGAGGTCCACCTCCACGGCGGCTCCATCTACGGCCCTGACAACGTCGACCCCACCCCGTGGCTGGCGGCGAACGTCGGCAAGGCCCCCGACCCCGGTGACGCCAGGATCGCCACCTTCAACGCCCTGGGTCACTCGCATACGCGCCCGGGCGGCAACCGGCCCGGCTGGGCCGACGCGCGCGAGCGCATGAAGGGCACCGTAGAGAAGCTCAGCGCCGAAGCGATCGACATCCTCGCGCTCCAAGAGTTCGAGCCGTACCAAGAGAAGGCCTTCGACGACTTCACCGCAGGTGCTTGGGCCACCTTCCCCCGCTCAGGGGGCACGGCCGGCAACGCCAATGTCGTCGCCTGGCGTACCGACCGCTGGCAGCTGGTGCGCGCCGAGCGGATCGCCATCCCCTACTTCGACGGCAATCCCGTGCGGATGCCCTACGTCCTGCTGCGCTCGACGAGCACCGGACAGCAGGTCTGGGTCGGTAGCTTCCACAACCCCGCGGACGTCCGCGGACCAGCCGAGGGTCACCGCATCGAGGCAGAACGCCGACAGGCTCGGCTGGCCAACGCACTCAGCAGCGCCGGCACACCTGTGGTGTTCGCGGGCGACATGAACGAGCGCAGCGACTACTACTGCCGCACCACCGCGGCCAGCACCCTGCGCGCAGCCAACGGCGGTACCCCAGACCCATGCCTGCCGCCACCGAAGATGGAGATCGACTGGATCATGGGGTCCCCGCGGGTCAGCTTCAGCGGCTACCGGGCCGACCAGAGCGTCCGCGGCAGCCTCAGCGACCACGCCCTCATCTCCGTGTCAATCACCCTCAACTGACCCGCCAGCTCACTTCGCGCACGCGTTTGTCGCCCTCGTGCACACGGCCGGGTCCGGCCGCCGATCGGCCACGACTTCGCGCCGGGCCTCGCACGACACTAGGCACGTCGCTCGCCTCCGCATCACCGTGAGCTGCACCCCGTGCCTACCTCAAGGGCATGACTCCTTTCCTCCCTGTCCGTTCCGCGACCCCGGACTTCGGTGCGGTCGGCGGTTCCGCTGAGCTCGGAGGCATCGTCGGGGCACTACTCACCTACGGGCTGCTCTGCGCGGTTCTGATGCTCGTCGTGTGCTCGACGACCTGGGCGGTCGCGTCGAGCTCCGGGCGCTGGCAGACCGCACAGAAGTCGAAGACGGGGATGATGGTCGCGCTGGCTGGCGCGACGCTGACGGGTGGATCTCTTGCCTGGGTGAACTGGCTGCTGGGCGTGGGTGCCCACCTCTAGGACGACCCTGTCCGACGTACTTGGAGCAGCGACATGCTTTTGCCCCCATCCGCCCTGCTGCCGCTCGACATCTCGATCAGCCCGAACTCGAACGGTCTTCCCGGCATCGAGGAGCTGCGCAGGATCGTCGGCGCGTCGATGACCGTCGGCCTGATCCTCGCCGTCCTCGCGCTCATCCTCGCGGCAATCGTCTGGGCGCTCGGTTCGAACTCGTCGAACCCGCACCTGGCGGGCCGCGGCAAGCTGGGCGTCCTCGTCGCGCTCGGCGCCGCGATCGCCTGCGGTGCCTCGGTGACGCTGGTGAACTTTTTCTGGAACGTCGGCCAGAGGGTCTGAGGGGCCACTGATGGGAGTGTGCGACGTCCCCGTCATCCGCAACGTCTGCAACGTCGCCGGCGACGCGGCCGGTGCGATCGTCACCGCACCGTTCGACTGGCTGGCCGAAAGCATCGGCAACGCCGCCGAGTGGATGTTCACGTCCGTGTGGTCGGTCATCGACTCCACCACCTACGTCGACGTGACCAGCGGCGAGTACACGAAGGTCTACAACATCATGTTCGGCGTCGCGGTCTTCGTGATGCTCGGCTTTTTCCTGATCCAGGTGATGGGCGGCATGGTCCGCCGGGAGCCGGCCGCACTGGCGCGCGCAGCGCTCGGCTTGGCGAAGTCGGTGCTCGGGTCGTTCGTCGCGCTCACGCTGCTCGCGACAGCGCTGCAGCTCACCGACCTCCTGTGCGTCGGGATCGTCCGGGCAGCCGGCACGAGCATGGATGACATGGGTGGCCGGATCGCCGTGCTGGCCAGTGGACTCGCGGCCATCCAGGTCGCGGCGCCCGGGGCCGGGTCGATCCTCACGATCTTTCTGGCCAGTCTCGCGATCATGGGCGCCCTCGTGGTGTGGTTCAGTCTCCTGATCCGCAAGGCCCTGCTGCTCATCGCGATCGTCTTCGCGCCCATCGCCTTGGCGGGTGCCAGTTGGGACCACACGCGCTCGTGGGTCTCGCGATGGGCATCGTTCGTGCTCGCGATGGTCTTGTCGAAGGTCGTGCTGGTCGTGATCTTCCTGCTCGCCACCGCCCAAGTGTCCGCCCCGATCGACGCTGACCTGGAGTCGGTGAGCCAACCCATCGCGGGCGTTGTTCTCATGCTCCTCGCCGGCTTCGCGCCCTACATCACCTACAAGGCGATCGCCTTCATGGGCTTCGACATGCACCACGCGATGTCGGCGGAGCAGGAAGCAAAGTCGGCACTCAGCCGACCCGCACCGCTTCCCCTGCCCCGCCCCGGAGGCACCGGCGCGGCGTCGATCCTCACCCGTGGCGGGGGCGGGCAGGAGGGTCACGGCGCCGGGGCGTCGCCCGGGCCCTTGCCCGGTCCCACGCCGACCGCGGCCTCATCCGGTGGGTCGGCAGGGGCGTCCGGGGGCGGGTTCGACGCGGGCACAATTGCCGGTGTCTCGGGAGGAACTCGCGCGGCGGCCGGAGGCGCCGCGGTGCTGGCAAGGGAGGCTGCTGCCGCGGGGCCACGCGTCGGCGGGCACGTTGCCGCATCGGCTGCCCGTGCGGCTGACGCCGGCGCCAGCCCGTCGCAGGCGACGGCACCACCGCGCGTCGCGGACACAACCCTGGGCAACGACGAGGACGGGCGGTCGCGACGATGACCGTTCCGGTCACTCCCGCGTCCGAGTCAGCTCTGACGCCCGTCAAGTTCTCACGACTCGCCCGACGCGGTGTTCTGTTGGGACTCTCCGCACCACAGCTCGCACTGGTCGGCGTCGCTGCGGGGTGCCTGGTCGTCGGCCTGTATCTCGGGGTGGTCTCCCTCGCGGCGCCCGCCATCGCGTCCTGCCTCGCGGGAGCGTTCATCCGCGTGGGCGGACGCGCGATCGTCGAGTGGGCGCCGACCGGCGCTGCTTGGGTCTGGCGCTCCGCAGGCGCCCAGCTCGTGTATCGCCGCCGGATCCTGAAGCCGCGCCCGGCTGGGACTTTGGCCCTGCCGGGTGACGCCGCTCGTCTACGGCAGTGGGTCGACCCCGAGTCAGGTGCGGTCATGGTCCACGACCCTCACGCCGCGACCCTCACCGCCGTCGTGTCCGTCACCCATCCCGCATTCGTGCTGCTGGATCCTGCTGAGCAGGAACGGCGGGTCGTCACCTGGGGACGCGTTCTGGCGACCGCGTGCCACTCAGGCCGGCTCGCGTCCCTGCAGGTGATGGAGCGCACCCTCCCGGAGTCCGGCAAGGGGCTGGCCGACTGGTGGGAACGCAACGGCGTCCAGGACGACTCCTGGGCTGCACGAACGTACGCCGACCTGGTCGAGCGGGCCGGGCCGGCGGGCGAGCGGCATGCCAGCACGATCTCGATCGCGGTCGACCTGAAGTCGTCCGGCAAGGCGATCAGAGCAGCAGGCGGCGGCATGCGCGGGTCCGCGGCCGTCCTGCGACAGCAGATGGCAACCATCACCGTTGCGTTGCAGGCAGCCGACCTCTCCCCCGGCGGCTGGCTGGGGCCCGGCGAGCTTGCCGTGATGCTCCGGTCGGCATACGACCCAGCCGTCGCCGGCGCCCTCGAACGACAAGGCGATGTTGGCCGGGACCTGGCCCAAGCCGGCCCGGTCGCTGTGACCGAGTCATGGGGCAGCCTGCGCAGCGACTCCGCGCACCACTGCGTCCTGTGGATCAGTGAATGGCCTCGCGCGCTCGTCTTTCCTGGCTTCCTGGCACCTGTCCTGCTCTCCTCCAACGTACGCCGTACGTTCACGCTGCTTTACACCCCGATGCGGACTGACCGAGCCGCCCGCGACATCCGCAAGAAGAAGACCGAATACATCTCGGACGCCGCCCAACGGCAGAAGATCGGCCGGATCGAGGACGCCCAGCAGACGGCCGAGCTTCACGACGTCCTGCAGCAGGAGGCCGACCTCACCGCCGGCCATGGCGTGCTCCGTGTCACGGGACTCGTCTCCGTGAGCGCCACCACCCGTGACGAGCTCGAGCAGGTCGTCGCCGCCGTGGAGCAAGCTGCCATTCAGGCCTCCTGCGAGACCCGACGCCTCTGGGGCCAGCAAGCGCAGGCCTTCACGCTCGCTGCGTTGCCCTTGGCGCGCCCCATCTGACGACCACCGCCCCTGCGTAATCAACAACGCCGCCACGAAAGGAGGTCCTCATGTCACCTGCCTCGCCCCGCTCCGGAAGCAACCCACCGGCAACGGCCACCGAGCAGCACGTCCGCAGGGACGAGCGCCTGCACGTCTCCGTCCTCGTGTCGCCCAACCGGGAGCGGCGATCGGTACGCAAGGACCGCAAGGCAGCCGCAGCCTCCATCGTGACTGACGACCGGGACGCTCGCCGCTCCGATCGCCGAACCCACGCCGACCGGCTCGCCGCCGAACGACGGCAGACGACGACCCTGCCCCGGGGAGGTGAGGCAGGGCCGGCCACGCTCCGTACCCCAAGCCGCATGCGCCTCCCGCGCCATCAGGACACCTCAGCGACCCTCGCTGGCGCCTATCCGTTCCTCGCCGAGGGTGGACTCGGGAGCGAGGGCATCTTCGTCGGACAGGACCTCTACTCCGGGAGCTCGTTCGTCTATGACCCGTGGAACCTCTACGCACGCGGGCTCATCACGGCCCCCAACGTGGTCCTGGCCGGGATCGTCGGGTCCGGCAAGTCATCGCTAGCCAAGAGCCTCTACACCCGCTCGCTCCCGTTCGGGCGCCGCGTCTACGTGCCCGGCGACCCGAAGGGCGAGCACACCGCTGTCGCTGAGGCGGTCGGCGGCCGCGCGATCGCGCTTGGCCACGGCATGCCGAACCGGCTAAACCCCCTCGACGAGGGGCACCGCCCTTCGGGGCCCGACGACGAACAGTGGGCCAGTCAGATCGCCTCGCGGCGACGCGACCTGATCGGCGCGCTGGCCGAGACCGTCCTCGACCGACGGCTGAGCCCGCTCGAGCACACGGCCGTCGACGTCGCGATCGACCACACCGTCCGTGGAACCGACGTACCCACCCTCCCAGCAGTAGTCGACTACCTGCTCTCCCCCGCCGCGGGCGACGCACACGACGAACGCCTTATCGACGACGGCCGCCTGGTCGGGCATGCGCTCCGCCGGTTGGTGGCCGGGGACCTGGCCGGACTCTTCGATGGGCCATCGACCGTCCGCTTCGATCCGTCGCTGCCGATGATCTCCCTCGACCTGTCACGCGTCGCCGAGAACGCCACCTTGACGTCGGTCCTGATGACATGCGCGTCCGCCTGGATGGAATCGGCGCTGCAGGACCCATCGGGCGGCCAGCGCTGGGTGATCTACGACGAGGCGTGGCGACTCATGTCGCAGCCGGCTTTGCTGCGCAGGATGGATGCCCAGTGGCGCATGGCCCGGCACTACGGCATCGCGAACATGCTGATCTTCCACAAGCTCACCGATCTCGACAACGTCGGCGACCAAGGCTCGGCGATGCGCGCCCTCGCCTCGTCGCTCCTCGCCAACGCCGAGACCCGCATCGTCTACCGCCAGGAATCCGACCAGCTCGGCGCGACCTCAGCAGCCCTCGGACTGACCGGGACCGAGCAGTCCCTCATCCCCACCCTTGGCACCGGGCAAGGGCTGTGGCGGATCAAGCACCGCTCGTTCGTGGTCCAGCACCAGCTGCACCCCGACGAGCAGGTCCTCTTCGACACCACCGCACGCATGATCGGAGGACAACCCCGATGAGCACACGCATGCACACCCAGACCTCACGCGAGGCGCGGCTCAAGCAGGTCCAGAACGACCTGGAGTCCGCCGTCACTGCTCTCGTCACCGGAGACGACTGGAAACGGGCGCTGGTCTTCGCCGCGCAGTTCCGCTCCCGCTCCTTCAACAACACCTTGCTCATCTGCGCCGCCCACGCGGCGGCATACGAGGCCGGGCAGGTGCCAGGCCCGGTACCGACGTATGTCGCCGGCTTCCACCAGTGGCTCAGCCTCGGCAGGCACGTCAAGAAGGGCCAGCACGGGTACCCGATCCTTGCCCCCGTCACCGCCCGCTTCGCGTCCTTCACCCCGGCCAACGAGACCACGTGGCGTCGCCTCGCTCGCACCGAGAAGCCACAACGGGGCGAGACGATGCAGAACCGGGTCATCGGGTTCCGTCCCACCCACGTGTGGGACGTATCCCAGACCGCCGGTGACCCGCTCCCCGAGCGACCGCAACCGCAGCTGCTTACCGGTCAAGCACCCGGCGGGCTGTGGGACGGCCTGGCCGACCAGATCACCGCAGCGGGCTACGAGCTACGGCTGGTCTCCTCGTCGGTGACCATAGGTGGAGCCAACGGACTGACGGACTTCCTCTCGCGCGAGGTCTCCGTCCGCGTGGACATGGACGACGCGGCTCAGGTCAAGACGCTCGCCCACGAGCTCGGGCACGTCGTGCTCCATGCCCCGCAACCCAGCCAGCTCGATACGGGGGTCGCCGCCGAGGCCACGCTGCACCGCGGCACCGCAGAGGTCGAAGCGGAGTCCGTAGCTCTCATGGTTGCCGCCGGGCACGGGTTGGACACGACTGCTTACACCGTCCCGTACGTCGCGACTTGGGCCACGACCGTGCCCGGCACAGCTCCCGCCGAGGTCGTGCAAGACACAGCTGGTCGAGTTCGGGCGGCCGCGCTCAGCATCCTCGACCACCTCGACACCGTCCAGACGGGAGACGGGAAGCCGCCCGGCCTCGACCAGCAGCCGCGGCGCCTCCACGCACCCGACGCCGTCAGCGCGAAGCGGCTCGAGCCGACGGGGCACCGGCTGTGAACGTCCCCGTGGTGCTGCCGGTCGTGCACGTAAAGGTCGCCGCTGACGGCGGGATCGCCGTCGACGTCGATGGCACGCCCCGCGACGCGGGTCGCGCTCTCGAGCGTGCGCACCTCCGCGGCCTGCTGGATCAGCTGACCGTCGAGCTCGACTCACCCGTCCGCGTCGAGATACACGAGCATGACGGGACGACCTACTCGGACATCGCGATGCCACCTCCTGAAAGGGAAGAGCCCGAAAGAGTCGACTCTGCCAGTTTCGAGGGCGGGCCGGGACTCACCGCGACTGGCTTCCACGCGGGCGAGGAACTCGCACTCGCTTACGTCGTCGCCCGACCGCGAGCCGATGACACCGGCAGCACGTCCCTGCACCTCCCCCCCACGCTGCTCGCCGCGAACCGGGGCGCACTCCTGCTGCTCGGCACGTCCTCGGGCAGGATCGCGACCCTGACCTGATGCGCGTCAGCTCGAGTGCTCGCAATGCCGATGACGGGCTCGTAAACCTCGCGCTCATCGGTCTTGCCGCCGCCGTCGGACTGTCGGCCCTGTTCCGCGGTGCCGGCAGCATCGCCGCCTGGATCAGTGGCGTAGACCAGCCCGGCGGCCCACTGAGCTCCGGGCTCAGGGTGGTCGCCCACCCCGCTCGGCCCTCGGCGGCGCTTGACTGTCCAGGGCTCTCGCCGTGGGTGTATTGGCTCGTCGTCAGCACCCTGCTTGTGGGAGGCCTCGCAGCCGTCTGGCACTACCTCGCGTGGGCGACCAAGACGAAGCACCAACGAGCTGCCGACCCACGCCGGACAGCAGGAATCGCCACAATAGGCGACATCGACGCGGCCGCAGGTGCGAAGGCGCTGCTCCGCCGAGCCCCGTCCCTGCGCCCTTCCATCCCGCGCCCGGGCCCCGGAGACGTCGGGTACTTGCTCGGGACCAGCTGTGGCCGTGAGGTCTGGGCATCCGTCGAAGACTCCATACTCGTCGTCGGTCCACCGCGATCAGGGAAGGGTCTCCACCTCGTCATCAACGCCATCCTCGACGCCCCTGGCGCCGTCATCACCACCTCGACCCGCCCCGACAACATCGCCGCAACGCTGCACGCCCGGCGCGAGCGTGGACCAGTCGCCGTCTTCGACCCACAATCGCTCACGACCGGGCTGACTGACACGCGAGCCGCCAGCGTGCGATGGTCACCCGTCCGAGGCTGCGACGAGCCACTGACCGCGATGATCCGAGCGGCCGGCCTCGCATCATCCACCGGACTGTCATCCGGCGGCGTGGAGTCCGGCGGGTTCTGGGAAGGCAAGACGCGGACCGCGCTCCAAGCCCTCCTCCATGCGGCCGCGCTCGAGCAGCTCTCGACTAGGACCCTCTTCGAGTGGTCCCTCTCGCCGTCCGCCGCTGGAGACGCCGTCGGGATCCTCTCCGGGCATCCCGGTGCGGCGAACGGGTGGTCCGACGCCCTCCAGTCCATCGTCACGGCTGACCCCAGGACCCGGGACTCGATCTGGATGGGCGTGTCCCAGTCGCTCGCCTCGCTCGCAGACCCGCGCGTGCTCAACGCGGTGAGCCCTGAGCCGGGCGAGCACTTCGACCCCGCCACGTTCCTCACCAACGACGGCACGTTGTACCTCTTGGCGACGGGCGCCGGCTCAGGCGCCTCATGGCCCCTCGTCGCTGCGCTGGTCGAAGACATTGCTGAGACTGCGCGACAGCTTGCAGCCGCGTCCATACGGTCGCGTCTCGACCCACCTGTACTGCTCGCACTCGACGAGATTGGCAACCTGGCGCCCCTCCCCTCACTCCCGATACTGATGGCCGAAGGCGGCGGCACCGGGATCACGACGATGCCGGTTTTGCAGTCACTGGCTCAAGCCCGTCATCGCTGGGGAGATCATGCCGCGAGCACCATTTGGGACGCTGCGATCGTAAAAGTCATCCTCGGCGGAAGCTCGGCCTCCAAGGACCTCCAGGAGTTGTCCGTCCTGATCGGCGAGCGAGAGGAGCAGTCAGAGTCCATCACGACAGGGGCGTACGGCGAACGGTCCCGGCAGCGCGCCACGCGCCGCGTGGCGATCATGCCACCCGAACGCATCCGGACCCTTCCCTTCGGAACTGCCCTGATCCTCCTGCGCTCAGCTCCCCCGATCGTCGCCGCTCTCCGCCCTTGGATGAAGCGCTGAGTGTCGTCGAGAGTGAACCGCTGCAAGTTGCCCACCCCGCCCACTATGACGCTGGCGTCACCACTAGACACATTCAAGTATCTCGTCATCCCGCTGCCGGCCCATCACTTGTTGAGCGCTGCTTTGCGCGTCTATCGCGTCATCTCGGACACGCCCCGCAAGCGACGGTGCCACTGGGAAGACGACTGGTCATCGTATGAGCTGCCACCGAATCATCTCCTGCATCGTGGGCAGTGCGGGCTGCTCGAACCCAGTTGGATTGATTCCAATCCGGTGCGCCATTCGCTCATCGTCTTCCGCTCGACCATCGTCGTGTCGACCGACTTCCAGGACTGTGAGCAAGCCGAGCCACTCGAGGGTCTTCCGGGCGCTGGCGAAGGGGTCTCGGTGAATGCCGTAGTGCCGCAGCCGGACCGAGCCTGGAAAGACCCATAGGTCACCTTCGGCCCACGCCTCGCGGCGGCAGGCGGCCATGAGCAGCACGGCGATCTCGGAGTCTTCGAGCACATGCATCCAGCCGTTGAGGACGAAGCCCGGTGGCATCGCAAAAACGCTCTCACCTCTGAGCTTCGGGGTCGTGTACTCCTCGCGCTCACCGCGGGCATCGGCGCCGGCTTCGTGAAGCAGGACGAAATCCTCGTAGCGGTTGCGTTCTCCGGGTTGGCCCGGCACGTCTACAAGCCCGGCCGCCTCGAGCGTGTCCAGTGCCCGGCGGACGGTGCGGGCCCGCTTGTCGCGCGCCTTGATAAAGACCCCGCTGACGTTGCTGTCGGTTGGTTGCACCGCCACGAGGTCCGCCCAACCGGTGTGTTGGCTGTCTCCAGCGATGGGGATTTCCAAGTTGGCCAGGCGGGCCTTCGCGCCGGGCTTGCGATGGAGCTGAAGGAGGGCGATGGCGATCAGGTGCAGGCGTAGCGCCGATCCCGTGCTAGACGAGACCCGCATCGCCGGTGGACGCAGTTCCCTCGGGGGCGCCTTGCGGTCGGAGCTGTCTCCGACAATGGGCGTCGACCGGCAGCTGAACCCTGGACGGAGGCGCAGGCCGGCCTTCTCCAGGGTGCCTGCGGGTCGGCGGAATTCCAGGATCTTCTCGTTGATCTCCACCAAGTGGTCTGGAAGGTCGGGGGCCGCGAGACGTCGCAGCCGGGTCTCCAACCGAGCCTTCTCCTTGCCCGTTGGCTTCCGAGAGAAGTCGATGAGGCCCATAGACGACGAATCCTCCCCGGATTGGGTCCAGCCAATCTGAACGTGCTAACCAGCCAGAGGCCCGCCAACCCTGCCTCGAGTCAGAGTGTTCGCGTCTGGCCGGTTAGGGCGCACATTGAGTGTACTGGATCGCTGGTCGCGGATGTGTCTCACTGTGGGTAAGCGGCATCGACCAGGTGCCCGGAACATGGAAGAAGGGTTCAAGTGGATCCACAGCACGAGCGGGCGCCGACGGCGCCGCGACGGTCTGAACGCCTGGGTTGGTTTCGCACCGCACTCCAGGTCATCCAGACCGTCGCCATCCTGATCCGAACGTGGCACGACCTCTGAGGCCGTAGTGGTCAGGCCCCTTTGCCAGGTTGCGCCCCGGCTGGGGCCTGACCCACACGTCCGTCCTCTTGGCAGCGTAGTACGGGGGTTGCGCGGACGACACCGCGCGCAACGGCGGATTGCTTAAGGAACGGCGGGGGCTCCTGTGCGCTTCACCTCCCGCGGGGTGGCGGCTCGGCGTCCGCGCCGGCCCTTCCGGCCCTCGAGCGCCCATGGCACCTGTTGGCCCCTACACGCCCGCGAGCCCTTGCGGTCCCCCCGGCCAGACGAATGGAGGCCCCTACTCGTAGTGACCTTTCCGCATTGCTGGTTTGGTCGCACTGGCGCTGCTAATCACTCGGAATTGAGCTTGGCGAGTTAAGCCGAGTGCGTTGTCGCGACGAAATAACTTACGGTTGTGGCGTGGATCGGACCGGGGCGAGATCGGCTCAAGCTCCAGAAGCACTTTTCGTCGCCCCAGCTTCGCAAATGCGAGATTGTCAAGCATGTCGTCAGCGCTTGGCTTGGCGGCGAACACGAAAACCGCCTTCTGTGGTATCGACCATGGCCGATCAGCTCGCTGCATTCTTGCGCGGAAACGACAATGCTGCGGGTCGAGAACGAGCACCTGCCCTACTCGCGCTGCCACGAACGTCCGAGCCCCCGATACATGCCACACGCGTTCAGGGAGGGGCCCCTGTAGTGGTCGATAGCCAACTGCCCACCAGGCGTTGAGGACCCACGCCATGCAGATCGAGACGAATAGCGCGGCGTACCCAACCGCTTCCGACGCACTGGAAGCTGCTTCCCTGGCCCTAGAAGTCCAGGGATCAAACACGAATAGGAACAGCGAGAGGGCACCTATAGCGAGAATGGCTGCCCTACAAGAGCGCTTGGCGCCAAGAGATCGCTTTATCACCTGGCGGAGGGGTCGCCTGCCCTCACAGTTCGTCATCTTCCACAACGATGGTGGCCCCCTGAATCGACCCCGCCTTGTTGCGTGCACTCTCTAGATCTCCACTGCGCGCTGTGATGGTGAGTTCCAGCCCGAGCATCTGCAGGTCGAACTGCCCGCTTCGGGCCGGATCCGCTACGGACGCGACCTCACGCAGCAATCCCCAGACCGCATTGCGCTTCGTGTCATCGGTCAGCGAGGCGAAGGGTAGGTGGATCCTTGTCACCTCGAAACTTGGATCACTGCTTGCCGAGGGTGAAGGCGCGCGCGAGGGCTCGACATCCTCGGCCGTTGCATCGACAGTTACGGGCTGGTGCTCGCGGTCGTCGAGAGCAATCTGACCTTGATCGACTTCCGACCTACTCTGGCTTGCAACCGGCCTCGATCGGAGTTGTTGCTGCATCGAGTTCGGCTGAATCTGATGTGGACTGCCGGGCCTGACTTCGTCGCCATCGCTGTCGGCGAGCATCCACTCAGCACTAGTTGCGAGCTCGAATAGAACACGCCGAAGGTCATCGACCGTTGCTACGAGGGGCCAAGTGGGATTGCTGAATGGCAGGGAAAACAGTTCCTTGGGTGTGAGGTCGCGACCGAACGACCCGGACGAGATAAGTTGCGCGACGTACTCGGCCGAGAGATTCCCACTGGCCACGGCGCGACCTGCTGCGACCAGCTCCAACCACACCTCCTGGCCATTGAGCGACGACTGACCATCCTGAACCGTCTTGTACTGCACAGTCAGGCCCGACGACGTCCGCAGGAGGTACGCGTAATGCTGGTACGCCCATTTGACGTCGGCATCAAATTTTCTGCGAGCGTCATCGCGCCTCGCGCATGCTTCCGTGTACTCCTCATTGTCGGGCCCCAACTGCTCGACAACGCTCTCCCATCCGAGCAAGTCCTTGGCTCGGTCTCGCGCACGTGCCCTTCGCTGGGTGTTGACCAGAGCGACGACCATTGAGGCGGCGTAAGTCGTAGTGATCCCAGGGGCAATACCGAATGCGACGTCCAAGTCTTCGCGAGTCGCTGTGTCCTTTCCGTTGAGCAGTGTCCAACGGCGAGGGTCCGCCACAACCAACCGATTGTCTTGGCCGTCGACGGAACCGAAACAGGTTGCCGCGGTGGATTTGAGACCCGAGTTCTCGACGAAGAGAAGTGCGCTGAAGGCGCCTCTTGACGCCAGTTGCTGTGCGCGAGCCCACACACGCTCGAAGGCCTGGTCACTGCTCACGGTCGTCAGCGCGTTCGCGTGATACATGCTCAGCGTCTGCTTGATCGACAAGTAGTAACGGTCCATCGCCCGACTCGAGGTCGCACGTGTCGTCTCAAGTGCGCCGAGGCCACCATCGATCGGGCCGGCCACAAGAGCGTTGAAGACTTCCTCGGCGTCTGCGAACCGGACGTCGGGCGCGTGTAGTGCAGCGAGCAACTCCGGTTTTGTCGCGCCGCGGGCCGCTTGCGCGCGCGTCACCAAGCTGTGCACGAAGCATGCCGTGGCCATTCGCACGGCAGGCGCGGGTTGGCCCGCATCCACGCCGAGGTCCTTAAGCGTCTGGTCCAACGAGAAGGCGGTGCCACCGCCGCCGCCAGACCGGATCACATCTGTGTTCGCGACTGCCCGATAGCCCTGGATGGCGCGGTCATTGCCAGCGAGTACTCCGGAGGACAGGAGTTCTTCCAGCGCGTCGGTGTGCAGTGGGATGTCACCAGTGCCGATTAGAAGAGGAGCCCAATGGCCCTGCTCATGTTCGTGGACCCAATGGAGGACGGTGCGGGCAAAGATTGCCACCGTCGATCGCACCCGTTGGAACGCTTGGACGACCGACCATTCTTTTGACACCAGGTCGAAGAGATCGGGATGGAACGGGTAGGTCTCGGCCACGCGGTCCCGAAGACGGACCATGCTCCGGCCCGCCCCGAGTTTGTTGAACACCTGATCGCCCCATGCATCATCGGCACTCGCGGCGAACGCTGCGGCGGTCTTCTGGGCTGGCCCGCTGACGTCAACTCGAGTGAAGAGCCTTCGGCGAATGATCTGGGCAAAATCTGCCGGATCGGTGACGGTGACGGTGCTGCCATTGCGCTGGAGTCGGGCTCCGAGGTACTCCCGCATCTCCTCGGCCGCTGGGTGATATCCGGCTGGGTCTTCGTCGCTTCGGATCATTACAACGACAAGGGCAACTCGCGGCTGGTCGTCGACCGCATCTGTGAGGGCATTCAAGAAGGCCTGTTCGCCGGGTAGCCCACCGATGGCGTCTTGGTTGGTGAGAGCCATCGCGTAGTCCATGAGCTCGTCGATCACGATGAGGATCGGCTTGTCCACCTCAGCGAATGCCGCCTGCAGGGTTGCCTTATTTGCACCCAGTCCGGCGTAGTGCTGCCAGCGTCCCATGCGGTCTGAGTGATCTGCGAAGAGCATCCACAACATGCGCCCAAAGAGGTCGGTGGCGGGCCCGTAGCGAGGGTCGGTCTTTCCGGGGGACATCGAGTCACCGATAAGGATCGCGGGCACCACCTCGCTCAGGTCAAACTCGTACCCTCCAGCCGCAGCCTCCGACGCCACGGCCTCGCCCAGTTCGGTGTCGAAGAATTGGGCCGGCTGATTCACCATGTGCCATAGCCCCACGAGCGCGTGGCTCTTGCCGCCACCCATTCCTTGGTCGAGGTGGAAGCATGCTTGCGCCTCAACTTCAGGAACCCCGAGGCGCCGGGCGACTCGGCCAAGGAAGCCGGTGAGCAAGGGTGTTGGCTGGGTGATGTCCGTGTAGTACTCGTACTTGGCATAGGGCACCGCGACGGTTTGGTAAACCGCCTTCGCCAGGCTCATCTGCAACTCACCGACCGAGCCTTCGGTAAGTCGAACCTCTTCCCGGAGAGTCAGCACATCTGCCCAGTGAGTTCCCACGGGGTTGCTCTTCACGAGTTCTCCTCAAACAACATCGGCTGGCGTTTGGCTGCCTTGGCGTCCATCTCTGTCGCCACGCTGGCCTGAACAGTCCCGCGGTTGCGCTTCACGGCTGCGAGTGCCACAGCGACGGGGTCGGACGAGATCAACTTGGTTGCGAACCAATCCACTAGTGCCCACACCTGAGCATCAGTTGCGGTCCGTTCGGAAGCGGCTAGGCACGCCGCGACTGCGTCAGTTCCTGAAGGCTGTGCAGCGGCCATCGCGCGGACGACCTCGAACGCGCTCGACGCTGCTGTCACGGGCTCGGGCGCATCATGCCTTAGTCGAAACCCAGCCCGAGTTTCTTCGAGGATCGGTCCTCGCAGATCTTCCAGACGCAGTTCGTCGGATTGTGCGAAGAACCGTGCCTCTCCTTTAGGCACGACGTTGCGCCCGTAGAGCTCCTGCCAAAACACCGCGAGCCGCGTGTGCGCGTCGAACGTCTCGAGCGGTTGCTCATCCAGCCGTAGGGCGACCGCGTCGCGGACTGCCCGACGCGCCAAGGTCATGTAGTGACCAAGCGCCATCAGATCACCCGTGGGAGTGATCACTTTGCTGTACCTGCCGACCACTTGCAGTGCGGCCCCGTACGACGCCATCAGTTGGTCTTCCAGAGCCAGGCCATCCGCATCCCATTGCCGACAGCGGTCCTTGACCTCACTGATGACCTCAGCATCCACCTGCGCCGCTATCCCAATCGGCCGTCCGGGAGGCGCAATGCGGGCGCCGATCGAAACAGTCACAGAGATTGTCGCCACTCCAGTGACTGCGGTCTCGGTGCGTGAGGGCCATGAGGAGGTGACCACGAATCCGGAGTCCGTGAGCGCGCCCAAGAGGCGCTTCCACGCCTGCGGATCGGAGTGCCCGAAGATCACTGTCAGGTGGCCATCCGGCCGTAGCACGCGGCGCGATTCTTGGAATGACTGTTCGAGCAACCTCTCGTACCGTCGTTCATCGCTACGGTGATCACCGGCGCCCTTGGCGCCGCGCCCCTTCACGATGATCTCGTCGCGTTTGTCTTGGAGTTGCAGTTCATCTTCAGCGCGGCCATCGAACAGATCCGGCATCGCGTCGCCCAAGATCCGCTTGAACCACACGTAGAAGATGTCTGACGAGTCGGCGTAAGCGATCATGTCGTAATACGGCGGGTCCGTGACCACGACGTCCACCGTGCCATCCCGGAAGGGCAGCGCAGTCGCCGACGCCCGGCGGAATCGACCGGGGTGGCACTTCTCGGGGTTCTCAGCCATGACCTTGCGAAGCGCGTTCACCAAACTGGTTCCAACGGATTCCCAGGTGCCAGGCCCGCTCCCAGGGCCAGCCTCAAGGTAGTCAAACTGGTGCTTGATGACCGACTGCGAGGAAAAGATGTGATCGATTTGCACGCGATTCTGCCCTGTACCGCCAGGGTTGCCGTGCGAGCGGATGCAGGCACCTCGAGTCGCGTGCTTGATCTGTCGCATCACGTTGCTGGCCGCGTAGCCCGCAAGAGCAGCGGCGTAGTCAGCGCTCACGTATTCGCGAAGCTCCTCATGGATCTCGCGAATCACGCTGGCGGTGACGGCGAACAGCGTCGCCTGCCGCGGGTTCATTAGAGATCCGTAGGTCGTGAAGCCGTAGCCACTCGCTCGCACGTTGTCGCGATTGCCTGCGGGGATAGGTTCGTCAGGGATGGCGCTGAACTTGCCCAGGTCCGCCAGCAGCCCGGGCACGACCGACTGAGCGCGTGCGCGCTCGTCGTCGGTTGGCTCGCGGAAGATCTTCTGGTTTGTCTCGTCGTCGATCTCGCCAACCGCCAGTAGAGCGTCCTCATATTGGCCCGCGAAGCCTTTCGCCTTCACGACGTCGAGATTGTGGCTGGCCCCGCATCGCGGGAACGGACACCTTGCCACCTTGCCTCGGCGTCCATCGGGTGCCACAAAAGTCGGCTGCTGCGTGGGTCCTCCGGGCTCGACCGCCGTCGACCATCCATCTTCGTTGAAGACAAGACTCAGCGACTGCCCGTCGTCACGGGTTCTCCGGTACGGGTGTCGCAGAACCATCGAGCCGATCAAGGGGAACCGTCGTCCGCATCCATCGCACGGGATGGTGATGGCCCACAAGTAGGCCCACGGGAGGTCGGTATTGACATCGGGATCGACGTAGTAACCGCGGGTCCTTTCCAGGACGCGCTCTCGTACCAAGGCCAACATCCTCCTGACATCAGCCAGGAGTCTCGGTTCGCCGGGCTGTCCAGCCGCCAGGTCTGTTGCCCCGAAGAGGTCTTCTTGCTCCTCCTCGTCGACCGTGGCCTCGGCCACCGGCGCCAATGCCGGCGCGAAGGGCAAAGCGGGCTCTTCTGACCAGTCTCGCAGGGGAAAGTCAGCGAGGAGGCGACCCGCCAGAGTGGCGACGGGAGACAAGTCCGTCCCAACTGAGGTGATGCCGAATCGTGCGGCCTCCAGCGGGATGATCCCTCGCCCCGAGAACATGTCGAGCATCACGGGAAGACGTTCACCGTAGTTCGCCGTGATCTTTTGCCGCAGCCGGTCGATGGCCTCGTCGTCCCCATCCAGGACGGCGCCACGCACGTCGTCTCGATCTTCGGCCGTGTCTGGGAGCAGCGAGCACAAGACGGCAGCGCGCGCTTGTGCGATCGGGCGAGAAGCGAACCACGTGAAGAGCGCCTTCTCACTGCGTCCCGACCCGGACGGCTGCATGACGGCCGAGTCGACCTCGGGACACGGGAACCAGTCGTCGATCAGCCGACTGCTCCGCTTACCGGCTACGAGGCTCGATGACGCCGGCTCTTGACCGGTCGTGGTGTTCAAGGTTGAGCTCCAATGAGTCGCTTTAGTTCGGACAGTGAGATCTGGAACCGTTGTATCTGACGTGGTCTACCTGAGAGAGCCGAGGCCGGGTTCTGCTGTCGGAGTCGCACTGTGGGGTTCGTCGCGCACGACCCGACGACGTACAGCCAGTAGTCGTCTCCACGTTGCTGCGCCTGCGCCCATTCGTGCTGCTCAAGCCAGACTGGTCTCAACTCGTCCGTGATTCCCTTGACCTCAATTAGCCGCTGCTCTCGGCGGGTTCGGTGGCGGGCGAACAAGTCGTAGCCCACTCCGGCGGTCTGCCGGTCATCGACGTCAAAGCCAAGCCGCTCCAGCTCCGTGACGACCGTACCGATGGCCACTCGTTCGGCATCAGGGTCGTAGCCGAGACTCTCAACGCGGGCCACACCGGTCACGCTCACCCAACCGACAAGACGGACGGCACTCGCACTGACCTGCGCGATCTCACTGAGAACAGCGAGTCGCGAGGCCTTTTCACGGCCGAACTGGCCCAGCAGAGTTGCCCGCTCTTCTACGGGGCGCTCGGCGATGGATTCCTCGAAGCGATACTGGGTCGTGTCCAACTGATCCTTCGCAGCTCGAATCCAGGCTTCACGCTCGGCCACAAGCTTCGCGACCTGGTCGTGCAGTGCTCGCCGCGCTGTCTCGGTGGCGTCATGGCGCACCGCGGGGGCAAGAGTTTCTGGTCCGGAAGGACGGGGATCCGCCGCACGAGGAGCCCGAAGCGTCATCAGTGACTCCCACGCGACTGGCAATGCCTGCCCGGCAGAGCAGCGAACGAGCATGGGCGCCTTTCGCGTAGTACGTCCCGTGCCGTCGTGCAACTGAACGTCCGCGTCGAACAGCGCGAGCACGTAGGAGGTCAACGACGACTCGTCGACAAGGTCCGCCCCGCGAACCAGATCTGCCTCTCCCACGCTGAGGGCTTCGGCCACGAGTTGCTGGAACGGCTCCTCAGTCGGCCCTAAGACGACAACGTCATCCAGTTGAGTAGCCCCGTCGTTAATCGCCTGACGTACGGCGGCGCCGTCCGCCGCTACATAGGCAGAGTCTCCGCCGCCCAATGCTGATGAGAGTTGCCGGTGGTTCGGTGCGAACAGTTCCCGGATACCTCTACCGGGGCCAGGGCCGAATGACCAGTCGTTCGCGAGTGCCAACTGATCTAGCAAAGCGTCGACGATCACTGGGTTGACCGACTCGAGACGATCCGCAGCGAGACGGTCGAGGGCATCGCCAACGTTCACGGGTGTGCTCAGCGTCCGTTCCTCGTTCACGAGGGAGCGCGCGGACTCGATCAGCGCTTGGGGGTCAGGAATCGCGACCTCTCTGCCGGCCTGCGCATCGACCATGGCCCTGCCCCAGTCAAAGCCTGCTCCTGAGGCAGCCGCATCGAGAAGGTCAAACAACTTGCCGTCCAATGCTTGGCCTGCTGCATCGAGGTTCTCGAGCATGACCTCCTGCACACGCCCTTCCCGAGTGTGCGGCGCAACAAGGTGGTACACGTACACCGCGTGCCTTTGGCCGACTCGGTGCAAGCGCCCCATGCGTTGCTCCAGTCGAACCATCGACCAAGGCAGGTCCCAATCGATCATTACGTGGGCTGATTGAAGGTCAATGCCCTCACCACCCGCGTCCGTCGACACGAGCACCTGGAATGCACCCGCCAGGAACCGCTCCTGTAGTGCGTCGCGAGAGCGGTGGTCTACGGCTCCCTCCAGAATGTCTGTAGAGAAACCAGCGTCGTCGAATAAAGTCTTGAGCCATCGAGCGGTGTCGGAAAACTCGGTGAAGACAAGGAGTTGGCCCGCTCCCGGTCGGATCTCGTGCTTGCTGAGAATGCCGAGCAGCGCAGACCACTTGGCGAAGCTGCCGACGTCGATTGCTTGGTCGAGCGTCGCGAGGATGGAAGCAACCCGCGCGAGTTCAGCAGCCTTATCGGCGGTCTTTGCTGATACCAGGGCGGTCTCGGCCCGGGACCACGCGTCGTCATCGTCTGCAGCATCGCCGAGTCCTTCCGACGTGAGCAGGTCCTCCGGGATCTGAGGAGCCGTGCGCTCGTGAGCTGCCCCCTTCAAAGCAAGTTCACGACGCTTGAGCGTCGCGGCCGCTGCGGCGATGCTGGAAGCGGCACGCTTGCCATAGATCGAACGTGCAAGAGTGGCGTGGTCGGCGTAGAACGCCTCCACGTAGTCCATCACCACGTCATAGGCAACCGATTCGTGACCCGACAACTGCACCGGGATGGTCTCGGAGTATCTCGGCGGGAACAACCTGTTCCCCTCATGGTCGACCAGGTCTTCCTTCATTCGACGCAAGAACGACAACTTGCTTGGGATGAGGGCGCTGTCGTAGTCGCGGCGGCTGGGCTCCCACGGGTAGAGCGTGGGGTCCAGCAGGTTCATCAGGCCGCGGAAGTAGTGCTCCTTCCCGCGGTGGGGAGTGGCGGTTAGCAGCAGCAGGTGGTGCGTGACCTCGGCGACTTGACGGGCAGCAGTCAGGAACTGACTGCTTGGCGTCAGGCGGTGCGCCTCATCGAAGATGACTAGCGACCACGCGGCTCGGGGTCCGGCCAGCTTGCGCCGCACGTCGACGTTGTGGGTGTAGAGGTCCATTGAGACGACCCATGTGTCGTATCGAGGATCCAGGTCGGCAGGGTCCGCTGCGATTGCGGCCGTGACGCGCCTTGCCTCCACCCCGAACAGACGCTGGAGATCTCGCTCCCACTTGGTAACGAGGTGGGCTGGCACGATCACAAGGGCCCGTCCGTGCACCAGACTCTGACGTCGCCCCTCGGTGAGGTACATCCCCGCCATGATCGTCTTACCGGTGCCAGGCTCGTCGCCCAGCAGGAAACGCAGTCGCGGCTGGCTGAGCATGTGCCCGTGAACAGCGTCGTCCTGATGGGCGTAGGGCCGCAGCGGTCTTGTAGCAAGGACCGCGGAACGGATCCGAGGGACTGCGTGTTGCATCCACCGTCCCCACAGGGCCGTCAGGGCTCGCTGAGGATCGCCGCCCCGGTCGTTCGCTGGGACTAGCGCGCTGTCGAGGCGACCTTGCGGCAGGAGAAGTCGCTGCGGCATTCCCTGACCGTCGAGCACGAACAGTTCAACGTTGCCGTCTTCTGCCCAGTCGGCATCGCGGATAGTGAACAGCGCGCCATCGACCCGCAGCTGTCGTCCCTTGGCAGGCAGTTCCAAACGATCCCCCTACCAGCTCCTACACCTTTTGGCGCCCACCCTATGCAGGACGCCGGGTGCGCGTGCGCACTACTCCCACTCTTGTTGCTTCGGCTTGCCTGCGGCGGAGCTCGAGTGATCAAAATCCACTCGTAAGACCGCTGCGACCGCCGCCCGCCTGGGTCGCCCGGCCCGCCTTCTCATGCGCCTCGGAGTCGTCCTGCCGTCGCCTATGCGGCACGATCCGCGCGAGAACGTCACCCTGGGTGAGCAGCTCGCTGCTCTCGAGGCGTGCTCGTCGGTTGAGCCAACCCGTCCGCCCGCTCGCGCGCTTGGCCGGCGCGGCGTTGGCGCTTCCCACCTGGCGAACGTATCCCGGAATGCGGGCGGTCGCGTACGCCGCGTCGTCTGGGTGACGCCTGCGCGTTTGGCTTGGCGTTGACAACCTCGAAAGTGCGACACGCACCGCGATGGGTCATGCCGCAGCCTGCGCATCCTAGTTGAATTACCCCCATTCGCGCCCGGCGAGAACAGCTGGCACTGCCGTCATTGCATGACGGACGTGCCGGTGACCGACCGCTGTGGGCGGAGGAACGCAGACGTTGTGACCGCGCGTCTAGGCGACGTGGGCCGCTCGCGCCGGCGTCCTGAGCGCGTGGGTGTCCTAGGTGGTGCCCACGAACGGATGGCCCGCCGCTGGTTCCGGGTGCAGAACGCGCTTAGGGTTCGGGAGGATGGATCCGGACGATGCAGGCATGAGCTGCATTACAAGGGCGGAGAGCGCTCGTAACGTATGAGGCGGGGCGGCACGCGAACGCGCAGTCACTACACCGCGACTTCAATGTGCGCGACATCGAACTGTTTCACCTCGATTGCGCTCGCGGGTCATCGAGTCGCTACCGACTTTCCGAGCGTGTATCGGGACAGGTAACAGTTGAAAGGACATAGTACCAAGATGCCTGCAACTGAGAAGCACTTCGACTTATGGGCCTTCAAGACGTTATTAGACACCGAGGACCTAGATAAGAGGCTGTTTGACGCGTCATCGTCCGCTATCCGCCGCTCGCTGGCAGCGCCCGAGGACTGGTCCGAGATGGCTCGCTGGGCGGGGCAAGCGATCGAGTGGCTGGCGAAAGCTGCCATCTACCGGCACGCACCTGGAGCCTTGCCGCAGAAGGGCCCCGGGAGCGCCGCAGGGCGCGCTTTGGCAGGCGAGCCCAACGGAGCTTTGTTCGGTCTCGCGGACGTACTCACTCACCCTGCGACCGCGTCAATCCGTCAAGCGTACGAGGCGTGGGGACTCGAAGCGCCAACAACAGGTGACTTGATCGAGCGGGTTGTCAGTGCACGAAACTCCGCGACTCACCTTGACTTCGTCTCGCCCCTGAATGCGTGCCGGGCAGGACACAACGCGGCCATCCTGGCTGAGCCTCTTCTCCATATCTTCGACCACACCGTCGAGAGCTGGATCGAGTCGCCCGAGTTGATCGAGGTTTGGAAGGCGGCCGGACTCCGCGACGCCCCACGAGTACCTGGCGCCGAGTGGAAGCCTAGCGATGTGCTCCCACAGCCCGACCCTTCAGTCGCTGCGTGGGCGCAGCTGTACCGGGCGCGCTTGTCGTGGGCCGACCTGGTTGCACGACTTCCAGCGGCCGTCATAGAGAGCCTAAGCACCAACCCCGGAGCAGCGCCCGACGAATTCGGCCATCCCGAACTTGTAGCCTGCCCCACTGGTGGCCATCTCGCTTGGACAGAGATCGACGAGGAGGCCAACGGAGATCGGTACGCCGACGATCCCGAGGAGTCTCGCCGCTATGACCTCTTCTACTCCCACCTGATGTGCGCGCTGTGCGGGCTGGAGGTCGAGACGTACGAGATCCAAGTGCTTGGCCTGGGCGACAGGGTTGGCGAACGCCTTCGCGAAGAGGACGGGACGGTCACCGATACCTACTTCTAGCCAGCCCCAATAGGTCGGCGAGCCCACCAAGCGTCCTACGAGTCCGATGCGTCTATCCGCCGCCTTCGCCGATCATCGCGGTCAGCCATTACGAGTCACGAGGGAGCGCCGCCGACTCACACAGGGGATCACTCGTCGCAGCTGGGACAGAGGCCGGTCCTCGATAACGCGTACGAGAAGCACTTTTGGCAGATTGCTGCCTCTGCCTCTTCCCGAGGTCCTAGTCTCGATCCGGAGTCTTGGCGAGTCGACAGCGGGAGAATCCAACCTTCGCCGTCTGGGAGGACTCCGTCAGGAAGGGTCTCGACACGTCCCTCGTGCCACCAGAGATATCCCGCCTCGATATACATCAGCGCCTTGCCGAACTTGTCAGTGGCTCGGATGTAGGAGTTGGACTCGGTCCGCCAAAGGTATGCAGTTTGGTCCCGGAGTCGATCCAGCTCCGCACTGACGATCTGTCGGTCGTAGTCCGTCCAGCGGCGGTTGTAGGCGATCGCGTCGGCTCGCGTTGCAGGCGTTCCTCGGGACTCACGCGGGTACGGACGGGCGCTCGGTTCAAAGTCATGGGCCACGCGCCCATATTGCTCGTCCACGCTCGAAACGTCACGGATCAGCAACGCTCGACTAAGTTGGCGCGTCCAGCGGATGTCGGACTGATTCTGCAGAAGCGCAACGACGTGGACGCGACTCGGTTTGAATTGAGGCTCACGTCTTGTCTGGAGTCTTCATGCCCAAGCACCAGCCCTACTCGCGCCTAGAGTTCAGGCGGCGGCTTAAGGCGTGGATCCTGCGCAACGCAAAGCTGGTGGGCGCCGTGACGGTCGGCTTGGTTGCATCCATCGCCCTTGTCGTGGGCATTCTGCTGCTCGCCGCGCCAGGTTCCCGCCTATCTTGGTGGCTGCTCGGAGCCTTGCCGACCGCAATGGTGGCCGCGTATCTCCACCTCCTTCATACCGCCTTCATCGCGCACGACGCAGAGGCGATCTGGCACGTTCGAGGTGCGTGGGGCGAGGACAACACGCGGGACGAGCTGCAGCGGGCCAAGAGGAAGAAGGTTGTGTGGGGCTGGGTCAACAGCCTCGAGCTGCCGGTTGGCGATATTGATCATCTGGTGGTGACACGGCGAGGTGGCTTGGTAGCTGTGGATTCGAAGTGGCGAAGCCGCATCAACGACGCGGCCGAGATGGCACGGGCAGCGCAGAAGGTGCGTCTTCGAGCGGAAGCCTTGACGCGCGACCTGCTCAAGGGCGAGTCGCGCGGAGCCAGGCGCGCGAAAGTCAATCCGTTGAGCGTTACCGCGGTCGTCGTTCTGTGGGGGCCTGCCCAACACGGCGTTCCCGTGGGGGCCACCTTCGACGGAATCGAGTTCGTAGCCGGCAGGAACTTCGTCGCCTGGCTGCGGCGACTCGATGGCCACACGGTTGACCAGACGGCGGCGGATGACATCGTTCGCCAGTTGGACGCCCGACGCTTCTTTGCTGAAGCAAGGGCCGGGTCAGCCCGACAGTAGGGGCGTGACGGTAGGACATTGCGCTGCGACCGAGCGTCCTCCAACGGCGTGCGCGCAAGGCAACCGATCTGGCGCTTTCAGCGGCGGTGAGGGATTTCAGGCGCCCAATGCCAACGTGCGGTCGATCATGCACCGTCGTCCCGCAGTCGAACGTGCAGCTGCATTGCCCCGTTGTTGTCCGGCACCTCACGGACCTCGACATAGCCAAGTGACCGGATCAATGCCCCCAACTTCGGGAAGCCGTAATTGCGCGAATCGAACGATGGAATGTTGTTGACGATGTACCAGCCCACTGTGGCCAACACGGCCCAGCCGTCATCCTTCTGAGAGGCGTTGATTGCGCCGGTCACGACTTTACGAAGGTCTGGCAAGGGGACCGCGTCGGCTTCTACCCCACTCCCGCCCCGCGCAACCCCCTCCGTCTCCTCTGACATGTCGACCGCTGCCAGCTCGGGAGAGTCCTTCGCTTCTTTCGGGTCAACCACTCCCGTGTCGCCTCCCAAGACTTCTGTGAAGGTGAATCGATCGAAGGTGTTGACGTAGGAGACATGCGTGTTGCGAGGACCGATGCCGAACACCTTCCGACCTGACTCGCGTACACGCCTGACGAGAGGCGTGAAGTCGCTGTCCCCAGAGACCACGACGAACACATCGACGCTGCCTGAGTACAGAATGTCCATGGCATCCACGATCAAAGCTGCATCGCTCGAGTTCTTGCCGGCGACGTAGGAGAAGTGCTGGACGGGCTGGATCGCGTAGGCCGGAAGCGCGGCTCGCCACCCGGCGAGGCGCGCACTGGACCAGTCCCCGTACCCCCGCTTGATGGTCAACGTCCCATACTTGGTGGTCTCGCCAAGAAGCGAGGCCGCGAGCTTGGGGCTGATGTTGTCGCAGTCGATGAGAATGGCGACCCGTGCATTATCAGACATGGCTTTTCATCCCCCGTTCGCGGCCCGTCCCGGCACTGTAGGGGATGACCTCCCGAACCCGGCGGTGGTCGCAATGGCCGTCTCATTCAGCGGCGGCCGGGTTCACCGCATGAAGCGACACTCTCGGGCCCACGCGCACTCCGCCGCGCTCCGTCCGGGGCGCGACATTGCCCCGCGAGAAAACGCATGGATCATCGGTGACCAAGTCACTCGTCCGGCTACCTTGCTGGACGTGATGATTGTCGACCTCACCAACATCGGCGCCCTGGCCGACAAAGAGCGCAAGCACTTGGAACTGTCGGTCTACGTGGGCTACGCCCTGGAACGCGCCCAGAAGTTCGAGCAAGCGGTGGCGCTGCTCGTCGCTCTTTCTCGTGCGGAGGACCGGCTCGACGACGACGAGGCATTCCGGGCTGACCTGGATCGCCTCATGTCGAGGCGCATGGCCGAACTGCTTCGCAGGGGTGTCGAACAGGGTCTGATCACCTAGGAGCTTGCCGATCACTGCGAGCGCGCTCGCAAGCGCAGAAACCAGTTTGTCCACGGCTTCTTCCGCGAACACGAGCTGCACACGAAGGTTGGCCTATTTAAGGCCTGGGCGGATGTCCAAGCATCGCATTCCTTGTTCGATGCCGTTCACGGCATGCTCGTGGAGACCGTCGCTGAAGCGATCGCTTCCCTCGGTTTCACCGCAGAAGAGGTAGAGCAGGGGCAGGCGCTCGTGCGACGGATCCAGGAGAAGGACTGGACCTAGGGCCGGTGCAACCCGGACGATGCGTGCATCCCGACGCACGTCATACCGCCGCGTGTCGGCGTCGTCGTGGCAAGCATCGGCTCACGCCATGACGGCAGCGTGGTGTCGAGCTTCAGTTGCGCGTAGACCTGACACGCACCGCAGCGATCGCAAGAACTTGAGCTAGTGAGCGGCGTCGTACTGCTCGATCACTGCGGCGGGGACTCGTCCTCGGTCGGACACTTCAAGGCCCTGGCCTCGCGCCCATTCACGGACGGCGGCGAGGTCCTTGCGCGGCCCAATGGCACCCGCGGGCTTGGTGCGTCGCGCACGGTTGCCGCGACCGCTGACCTTCGTAGCAGCGTCGAGATACGGCTTGAGAGCCTTCGCCATCGCGGCGGCGTTCTTTTTCGAGAGGTCAATCGTGTAGTCGACGCCATCGAATGAGAAGGCGACCTCTGTTGCGTCCTTCGAACCATCGAGATCGTCGGTGATGTGAGTAACCGTTGTCTTCGCCACGGTCTGATCGTGGAGGCTGAGGGGCGCTCTTGTCTAACTTTCGGCCAATGTGGTTCTCGGCGATGTGAACATGCGCATGTGTTGTAGCCCTGTCACGCACTTCGCTGGTCCACCGAGTTTTCGGGGTGGCTGAGCACCACAACGGCGCCTCGATCACGCCATGGAATGAGTGGCAGCGAAAAGTGCTGACGAGAGCAGACCCGCCCGGTTCTCCACAGGGGCGGTTGGCAGGCTGTCGTCGTGTCCGACCAAACGCGCACACTGACCAGATGCGCATGATCGATGTCTATCCACCCTCCTACCGCGAAGACGCCGTCGTCGAGGTCCCCGTGCCCTTCCTGTGGGCCGGCACATGGCACGGAGAGATCCGCGCCCGCCTCGTCGACGACGACGGCGACTGGTACTTCGAGCTCCGCTTCAACACCGGCATCGCAGAGAACCGCATCGGCACCTTCCCAGCCGCCTGGGTGCGTCGCCCCGAGCTCACCGACATGGACGGCATCGTGCCGCCCGACATGCTCGCGATGATGCGCAGAGCCGGGTCAGACGCCTAGGCACGGGCGCGCGTCCGGACGGATCCTGTGGCCAAGGCTCGGCGTTGCTGACGATCGGGCCGCCTCACTCGACGTCGGCAGGCTCGCGGTCCGTCTCGGCCCACCACTCCCGGTCGCGCTCCGCGAGCACTGCCTGCAGGTCACGCCAGGCCTCGACTTCAAACTCGTCACGCTCGGGCTGTGGCTGACTCACTTCACCAGCGTGATCCGGGCTGCCCTCGCACGCAAGAGCAGCTCCAGCAAGTCCAGGCGGAACCAACGCCGTCCTCCATGCACGGTGTAGGGCACCTGGCCACGCGCTGCGCGTCCTTTCAACGCGATCTCCGTGCACCCCAGCACGGCGGCTGCCGCGGGCGTCGGTAGCCATTGGTGCTCGTCGTCCGGCGGCCGTGGCCCGCTCAAGGGCGGAGCGGTGCGCCGGCGCTCACGCTCGTCAGCCTCCGCGTTCCGGGCGGCCGCGAGCTCGATGACCTGGCGCCGCGACAGCGCCGGCGACTCGCCTCGCGATGTCAGCTCGCCGCGGCGCAGCATCTTGGGGATCAAGCTGACGTGCACGCCGAGCAGCAGCGCAGCCTGACGGTGCGTCACCCACCCGGACTCGGACACCCGAGAAGGCTAACCGCCGCCCCTCCCGTGACATGCCCTCGATGTCGAATGGGAGTGCTCGTGAGAACGAGTGATGCAACGCAGGCCACCACGCTGTCAGGCGAAGCTCACCTGACTCCTGAAACGCCTCTATGAGCCAATCAAGGTCAGGAGCAGGAGCATGTCCATCCCCACACAGTTGAGTCTCAACGGCTTCATCGTCACCGACCCGGACCTGCGATTCACCGCCGCGGGAAAGGAACACGTCAAGGTCCGTGTCGGGGTCGAGCAGTGGCGACACGAGGCTGACGGCTCGTTCACCAAGCTCGACCCGACGTATCACGACATGGTCGCCTTCGAGAGCACCGCCCGCGAGATCTACGCGCGGTTCCGGCGCGGCGACTCGTTCGTGGCGAGTGGCTACGTCCACGAGTACGAGGTCGACGCCGATGGTGGCAGCGTCATCAGGGAGGAGTTCGTGGCGCGCAAGATCGGACACAACGCCACACGCACGGACTACTCCGTTCAGAGACGGTCGCGGCAGCCCGCCCCCGTTCCGGCCCCCGTTCCGCAGGCACCCGCCGTCGGGCTCTGAGGCATCGCAGTGGAGCTCGCGACGTGGATCGCCTCCCCCTCCCCCGCTGACCTCGGACTGAGCGACGCGTTCGGGGAGCCACCCGCTGCGGTCAACTGGGCGACGCTCAACGCCGAGGACGCAGAAATGGCGTGGCGCGAGCTCGACGCCTGGGTGACCTGGCTCAAGACATCGTTCGGCCTCCCGCCGGGCATCGTGCCGCCTCTGTGGCACCGGCACGACGAGCTGGTGTGGGAACTGTCGGCGCTTCATACGCATTGGATGAGCTGCCACGACGAGACCGCACCACCATCCGCGCCGATGGCCTGGCTGCGCGACTTCGCCGACGCTCGCACCCGGCTGCGCGACTGGGTGGCCACCTGCGGCACCCGCCTCGATCGTGACCGTCCGACGCGACGGACGCCGTGGCCCGGGGAGTCAGAGAGCGAGTCGGACGGCGAAGTCGAGATCACTGACCGTGAGCGCGACTTCGACGAATTCGTCCGCTTCGACCTGCTGCGCAGGCGACGCGTGCGGTCGTTCCGAGATGAGCCGCGTACGCCGTGATCCGCATCGCGGCGATAGACACCGACGCACCCGGGAGGTCCACAAGCCGCCCCGGTGCCGCGACCGCGCTCGACACAGGAACAGCAGTCTCGCTTTCGACCCAGACAGCGGAGGTGCCGATGCACGGAGGAGATGCGCCAGCGATGGCTGACGTGCGTGCAGCGCTGGGCTCGCTCGCCGATCAAGCCTCGAGCGTTCTTGCGGCCTCCGACTACGAGCGCGTGTTGCTGACTCTTGATGTGTGCACAGGGGACGCCTCGCCAATCTGGTCGGAAGACGTCGTCGCCGATCCGCGCACCGCGAGCGCCACCGCACGGCGCTCGCTGCGGGCTCTTGGGGACGTTCAGCTGACGTCGCTCCAGGTCGAGGTCCTGCTGGCCATGCTGGACGACGCCCTCGCTGGCGACCTCGACTGATGTACGGCGAGTCCGGCGCCGCACTCCGCCGGGCGATGACGGACCTCCTACGGATGCATCGGGTCCAGCGCCGGTTCGGTCCTGCCGATCAGGTGGCCGGCCAGGTTCTTCTCGTGCGGCAGTACCGGGAGAACGTGCTCGCGTGGTGCGGCAACGCTCTGCAGCTTGCGATCCCCATGTCCTTCTCGAACCTCCCGCCCCGCAACCCCAATCCGTTCGAGCCGAGCGGCAACCGTAGTGCCGCCCGAGATCTCGCTCGTGCGCTCGAGCGCGCGCGGGAGTCGTCGGGCGTCACCCCGGCAGCCCTGGAACAGCTGACCAGCCGGCAGGAGAACACGCTCGTGGAGCAGTGGCGCCGGGTCGCCCGCGCGGCTGCGCTGGCGGAAGGCGACCTCGACCAGATGGGCCGTCACAGCATCACGACCTCGCAGGCGGCGGGCGTCGTGAGCGACGTCTCCGCCGTCTCGCAGGCTCTGGTCGTGCTCGACCGGCGCTACCGCCGCGTCCCTGGCTGGGAGCACTTGGAGCAGGGAGCGAGTCTGGGATGGGCTGCGTTGGCGGCGGCCCTTGACGTGAACCTGACGGTGCCCGACCACAGCCTCGACACCGCCGGGTGGCAGCCTCGCGTCCGGCCGATGCGGGGGCGAGTGCCGGCCGGGCTCCTCGGCGTGCTGCAGGCGGAGCACAACGTGCTGGCCGGGCTGGATCACGTCCCTCATGCGCTACGCCTGCGGCTCGTCGTCGATTCCCAGCGCGTGCTCTCGGCTCGGCTGTCACCGCTCGCCCGTCGCACCGAGCCGGCCCAGGTCCGGTTCTGGGACGAGCGAGCTGGCACCTATGCGGAGATCCAGCGGCAGTTGCGAGACATAGGCGGCCTTCGGGGTGGTGGCGAACGAGCGGCGACCGAGGCAGCGAATGTCGTCGCGCGCCTCAAGGCCATCGACCCGCGCACGGTGATCGAGCCGCGGACGCTGGCCGGGTTCAGGATGCTCGCGGAGCGGATCGATGACCGGATCGCTGTGGTGGTCGTGGAGGGGTTCGAGCGTGGCGACTTCGTGGAGCGGGTCAGGCTGCCCCGGCTCGATCCCACCTCCGGGAATCTTGTGCACCCCGTCCGTGCCCGATACCGGCCGGTTCTGGATGCGGAGGACCTGCCGCTTGTGCAGACCGTCCGTCAGCGGCTGAGCCACCGACAGTCGGTGTCTCTCTCGGGGCCGGACGCGTCTCGTGTCGAGCTGCACGCGGAGCTGGCGAACCGGGGGCGCGGCACCAGCTCCCCAAGCACGCTGCAGCTCTGACCGGAGGATCTGAGGCCCGTGCTGGAGTGGCCCTACGCCGGAGGCCGCGAGGAGGTCCTCGAGGCTGGCGGAGGCAGCCTGAACGCTAGGCGACGGCGTCGTCGCTTTCGCGGTCGACCGCGGCGAGGAGCTCAGCTTCCCGGTCGGCCGGCGGTTGTGCCAGCAGCGAGCCGTCCGGCTCGGCCGGCCGCAGGGTGCGTTCCAGGTGCACCGCGGGCGTGCGGTCGAGGGCAGGACTCGGCTCGATGTAGTGGCCCTCGGTGATCACCGTGGAGGTGTGTCCGAGGAATGCGGCGGCCGCGTCCGTGCCGATGCCGCGGGCGATGACCGTGGCCCCCGTCCGCCGGTACCAGCGCAGGCTGATTCCGCTGCCACCCAGGCCGGCAAGCACGAGGAACTCCCGGAACGTGCGGCGGACGTTGTACGGGCTGAGCGGCGTTCCGCTCCTGCTGGCGAAGATGGTGCGGGTGCGGGCGTCCGTTGGCATGTCGCGGATGCGGCGCCGCAGCACGCCGGCCGCGAACTCGGGCACCGGGATGCACCGGATGGAGGCGTCGGTCTTGGGTCGGGGCTGCCGTTCCGCTCCTCTTCCCTTGCGCTGCACGACCGTGCCGGTGACGCTCGCGACCATCCCGGTTGGTGAGTCCTCGATGTCGCAGGGGCGCAGTGCGAGCACTTCACCGGGACGCATGGCGGTGCCGAGCAGGACCTCGATGATGTCGCGGACCTGCCCGTCGGGTTTGGGACCGGGGAGACCTGGTTCGCTGCGCCACGTGCGGGCTGCGTCGCGGATCGCGGCGATCTGCTCGACCGTCAGTGCCCGGGGCGTGGTCTTTGCCCGCCGGAGCTGCGAGGTGCCCTCGACGGGGTTGCGAGCGATGGCGTCGTGACGCAGCGCGAACGCGAAGAGCATGTTGAGGATCGTCCGGCTCTGCCTGGCCTGCGAGGACGACACCGTGGCCTGCTGGGCCAGGAACCACTCGACCCTGCCGGTGGTCACCTCGGCCAGCGTGTAGTGCTCGAACGCCGGGCGGACGTGGAGCCGCAGGCAGGTCCGGTAGTTCTCCTTGGTGTTCTCGGCCAGGTCGCGCAGCGTGAGGTCGGACAGCCACAGGTCCGCCAGGTCCGCGAACGAGGTCGTCGGTCGCAGCACTCCGGAGCTCGGGAGGGACGGGCGGTCGCGGATGCGTTCCATCAGCCGTGCGCGCGCGGCGGCCGCGGTGGGCCCCGCGGCCCGCACCTGGCGAAGCCGACCGTCGAGGTCACGGACGCGGGTCTCGGCCACCACGCTGCCGCCGTGTGGCCGGGTGTTGATCGCGCCGTGCGTCCCGATGGGGGTACGCGGTCGTCCGGTGCGCATCAGCCGGCCTGGCGAGGGTGCCGCTCGGCGTCGTCGGCCTCCAGCTGGGCGAGCCAGGCGTCGACCTCGCTGACCCGAAACCGCAGTTCGCGGCCGACCCGGAAGCCGCGCGGGCCGCGGCCCTGGCTGCGCAGGTCGTAGAGGGTCTGGACGGTGACGCCGAGCTGGGCGGCGAGCTGGGACAGGGTCAGGACGGGCCCGAGGGCCGTCTCGGAGGATGTGATGGTCGTCATGCCACCCAGGTGTGCGAGCCGTGCCGTGGCGGGCCGAGACCGGCCCAGACCGACCGAGCGTGCCTGCGCGCGGGCCAGCGTTCCGGTCGACTTTCCGCTGACTAAATGCTGAGAGGCCATGCCCTTCTCCTTGTTCAGGATCCGTGCATGGCCTCTGACCAGCGGTTTTGGTGGAGCTGAGGGGATTCGAACCCCTGACCTTCTCATTGCGAACGAGACGCGCTACCAACTGCGCCACAGCCCCATGCGCCCGGAGGCGCGACGCCAAGATACACGAGCGGTTCAGCGCCGACCCAATCGCCCCGACCGGGTCGGCGGCGGGGGTCAGGCGCCGCTGGCGCGCCGGGGCTCGCCGGCCTCGCGAGCGGCCTTGGCCGACTTGGCGGACTCCTCGGCCGACCGCGCGAGGGCGGAGTCGCCGTCGTGGTGGCCGCTCGACCAGACGCCGGTGGAGTCGAGGTCGATGGTGGAGACCGTACGCCGCTGGGCGGCCGGCTTGCTGACGTAGGTCGGCAGGGTGGTGGGCACCATGTCCCAGCCGCCGACGACCGGGACCTCGCCGGTGACCACGGCCGGAGCGTCCGCCGCGGACGAGGCCTGCACACGCTGGGCCTGTGCCGGCTCCGACGGGGCGGGGATGCTCGCCTGCGGCGGGGTCACGGTGATCTCACCGGTCAGGTCGGACTCGTCCGCCTCCTCCTCGACGACCGGCGGCACGCCGATCTCGATGGCCGAGCGCGTCGCGCGCTGGCGGCGCTCGGCGCGCACCGACACGCGGCAGGCCACCAGCCAGGCCACCAGCACGGCCGCGGGTGCCGCGACCCACGGCCAGGTGATGACCTGGGCGATGGCGAGGCCGATCACCACGGCGTTGGCCAGCAGGACGAGGGCGAGGACGTTGCGTCGGCGCTTCGCGGCCCGCCGGGCGGACGCGCGCTCGGCGGCGGGCGACACGGTGCGCGACGTCGTACGACCCGTGGCGACGGTGGAGGTGACCTCGCGGGTCACCTCCGTGCTGACGGAGGTCGTGACGGATGCGACGACCTCGGGCTCGGCGTGGGCCTTGGTCTCGACCGGCGGGCGGAGCGCGGCGCGGATCGGGGAGACGACCAGGCGCGCGTTGCGGCGGTCGACGGGCTCGCGCCGGGCCAGGACGCGCATCGTGTGGGAGAACTTCTCGACGGAACGGCTGCGGACGACCTCGTCGTGGTGCTTGAGGGCCTTGGGGATCAGGTAGACGGCCCACGCCACGGCAAGGGCGACGAAGATGAGAGCGCTCAGGTCCACGCTCGAAGCGTAGGAGCGGTGGGCGCGGGCGGGGCGGATGTCAAGTGGTGTGTCGCAGAACTACTGCTGTGACTGGTGTGCCTGGAGCCGTCCGAGGACCCCTTCGGGCGCCTCCTCGGCGGTCACGGCGAAGATGCGGTGGTCGCGCCAGGCGCCGTCGATGTGCAGGAAGCGTGGCGCGTAGCCCACCTGCTCGAGGCCGAGCTTCTCGACTACGCGCAACGAGTTGGTGTTCTCGGGTCGTACGCAGATCTCGACCCGGTGCAGGCCCACGGGTCCGAAGCAGTGGTCGATCACCAGGCCCACCGCTCGGGGTGCCACCCCGCGCCCCGCGACCTCGGCGGCCACCCAGTAGCCGATCGAGCCCCACTGGGCCGAGCCGCGGGCGACGTTGCTCACCGTCACCTGCCCGGCGAAGCGGCCGCCGACCTCGATCACGAAGGGCAGGCACTGGCCCAGCCTGGCCTGGTGGAGGAGCGAGCGGGTGACCACCTTGTACGACGACGGGCGCGGCGCCGCGCCGGGCGGCACGGTCGCGTCCCAGGGCCGCAGCCAGTCGTGGTTGCGGGCTCGCACGGCCTGCCACTCGTCGGCGTCGGAGCGCCGCAGCGCCCGGACGACCACCCCCTGCGACTCGAGGCGGGCCGGCCAGCCCGGGGCGGTCCCCGACAGGCCGCTAATGGTCGCTCCCGACGACCTGCTCCACGGCGTGGCGCACGACCGGCTCGAGGACGCCCAGGCCGTCCTTCACCCCGCCGCGGGAGCCGGGGAGGTTGACGACGAGACAGTCGCCGACGATGCCGGCGAGTCCGCGCGAGAGCATCGCCGTCGGCACGCCCTTGGTCACCCCGGCGGCGCGGATCGCCTCGGCGATGCCGGGCACCTCACGGTCGAGCAGCGGCGCGGTCGCCTCGGGCGTGCGGTCGGTGGGGGTGAGCCCGGTGCCGCCGGTGGTGAGCACCAGCCGCGCGCCGGCCGCGACGGCCGCCGCGATCGCCTCCCGCACGGGGTCGCCGTCGGGGACGACGTGGGGGTCGCCGCAGTGGAAGCCCTGGCCGCGCAGCCAGTCGGCGATGAGCGGTCCGGTCTCGTCGGCGTACGTCCCCGCCGCCGCGCGGTTGGACGCGACGACCACGGCCGCAGGGAGGCTCATCGCTTCCAGTCCCCTGACTTCCCGCCGGACTTGGCCTCGACCCGGATGTCGGTGATGGTCGCGGCCTTGTCGACCGCCTTGACCATGTCGACGACCGTGAGCGCGGCGACCGAGACGGCGGTGAGGGCCTCCATCTCGACGCCGGTGCGGTCGGTGGTCCGGACGGTCGCAGTGATGTCGACCGACTCGTCGTTGACCTCGAGGTCGACCGTGACGCCGGAGATCGACAGCGGGTGGCACAGCGGGACGAGCGCGGGCGTCTGCTTGGCGCCCATGATCCCGGCGATCCGCGCCACGGCGAGCGCGTCGCCCTTGGGCACGCCCTCGCCGCGCAGCAGCTCGACGACGGCCGGGCTGACCAGCACGCGGCCGGAGGCGGACGCCGTACGCGCCGTGACGGGCTTGTCGCCGACGTCGACCATCCGCGCAGCACCTGCCTCGTCGACATGGGTGAGCCGGTCGCCGCCCTCGCGATGGGTGGGCATCAGAACTCCTCGTCGAGCTTGCGGATGGCGACCATCTCGCCGGCCGGGATCGCGGTCGTGTCCGCGGGCACCTCGATGAGGCAGTTGGACGTCGCGAGGTCGCCGATGAGGTGTGAGCCGTGGCCGCCGACCGGCGAGACGAAGGCCCCGCCGCGGTCGGTCTCGTAGTGGCCGCGCACGAGCTGCACCTTGCCCTCCGGCGACGACAGGCCGTGGGTGAGCCGGGCGCGACCGGCGGGACGGACGTAGGGCAGCTTGCCCATCATCCGGCGGATCGCCGGCAGCACGAACATCTCGAACGAGACGTAGGACGAGACCGGGTTGCCCGGCAGGGTGAAGACCGGGGTGTCGTCCTCCCCGACCGTGCCGAAGCCCTGCGGCTTGCCGGGCTGCATGCCGACCCCGCCGAACCACATCGAGCCGTGGTGCGACAGCGACTCCTTGACGACGTCGAAGTCGCCCTCGCTCACCCCGCCGCTGGTGACGACGAGGTCGGCGCGCACGAGCTGGTCGCTCAGTGCCTCGGTGAAGGCGTGCGCCTCGTCGGGCACGATCCCGACGCGGTAGGCGATCGCGCCGGCGGCCCGGGCGGCGGCGGCCAGGAGGTAGGAGTTGCCGTCGTAGATCGAGTCGCGGCCCAGCGGCGTGCCGGGGTCGCGCAGCTCGGAGCCGGTGGAGATCACCACGACCCGCGGCCGCGGGCGGGTGCGTACGGTCGCGCGACCCACCGCGGCGAGCAGGCCGAGGTGGCGCGGCCCGAGGACCGTGCCCTCCTCGAGCAGCATGTCGCCCTCGGTGATGTCGTCCCCGGTGGGCCGGATGTGCTGCCCGGGGGTGGCGGCGCGGCTGATCCGGACGCTGGCGACGCCCCGGTCGGTCCACTCGTAGGGCACCACCGTCGTGGCGCCGGCGGGCACCGGGGCGCCGGTCATGATCTTGACGGCGCTGCCCGGCGAGATGGCGAGGATGGACGACTGCCCGGCGCCGATCTCCCCGACGACCGGGAGGGTGACCGGGGCGTCCTCGGTCGCGTCGGCGACGTCCTCGGCGACCACGGCGTAGCCGTCCATCGCGGAGTTGTCGAAGCTCGGCAGCGAGATCGGGGCGACCACGTCCTCCGCCAGGGCCAGCCCGAGCGCCTCCATCAGGGGCTGCGGGAAGGCGGGCAGCGGGGAGACGGTGGCGAGGATGCGCTCGACGTAGTCGGCAACGGGCAGCAGGTCAGCCATCGGTGCCCTGGGCCGGGTCCGGCTCGCTCAGCACGGTGCCGCCCTCGACGCGCTGGGCGGCCGACGCCTCCAGCGCGACGTCGCCGACGACCCGCACGCCGGGCCCGAAGGTCCAGTCGCCCTCGACCGTGAACGACCCGGCCTCGCGCAGCGACGGGGCGCCCTCGGGGAAGCGCTTGTCGAAGTCGCCGACGAGCTTGTAGAAGTGGCCGTCCAGGGACACGAACGGCACCTCCTCGCCCGCCTGGTCGAGCACGAAGTCGCGACCGAGGTCGTAGACGTCGGAGCGCAGGACCAGCAGGTCGTCGGTCGTCTTGACCGGCACGAAGCGGTCGCGGCCGACCTCGATCGTCAGCGCGTCCTCGAAGACCTCGATCGCGGCGCCCATCGCCGTCTCGATCTGGATGACCTCGGGGGTGGAGGGGTCGGCCGGGTCGAGGTGCTTGACGTTCTTGATGAGCGGGAGACCGAGGATGCCGCCCCGGGCGTCGAGCGCGTCGACCATCGCCTGCAGGTCGAACCACAGGTTGTTGGTGGAGGCGTACTTGTGGCGGCTCAGGTCGGCCAGCGCCTCCTTGTCGGCGTCGAGCGTCTGGGCCGACTCGCGCAGCACGATGCGTCCGTCGGCCTTGCGGCGGGCGAAGTGGCCGCCCTTGCGGTCCGACGGCGTGCGCCGCACGGCCTCGATCGCGAACGGCGCACCGCTCTGGGCGAACCAGCCGGCCACGCGCGCGTCGGGCACCGCGCCGAGGTTGTCGGAGTTGGAGACGAAGACGTAGCGGTAGCCGGCGTCGAGCAGCTGCGCCAGCAGTCCGGTGCCGCGCAGCGCGGTGTAGATGTCGCCGTGGCCGGGCGGGCACCACTCGAGGTCGGGGTTCTTCGGGTACGCCGCGGGCATGAGGTCGGCGGCGAGGAGCTTGGGCTCCTTGTTCTGCAGGAACTCCAGCGGCAGCCCCTCGACCGGGAGGTCGTCGTAGCGGGCGAGCGCGGCCATGGTGTCGGCCGAGGTGCGGAAGGAGTTCATGAACAGCAGCGGCAGGGTGGCGTCGTACTCCTTGCGGAGGTGGAGCACCTGCCGGGCGATGATGTCGAGGAAGCTCAGCCCGCGGCGTACGCACAGCAACGACTTCGCCCGCTCCATGCCCATCGAGGTGCCGAGGCCGCCGTTGAGCTTGATGACGGCGGTCTTGCGGATCGCCTCTGCTGCGGTCTCCTCGCGGACCTCCACGTCGGCCAGCGACTCCATGTCGAGGGGCTCGATGGAGTCCTCGGCGATCATGCCGGTCTCGCCGTGCTCGAGGAGCCGGTAGTAGTGCGCGAACGTGTCGATCGCGACGTCGTCGACGCCTGCCTGGCGCATCTTCTCGCGCGCGAGCTCGAGGCCCTGCGGATTGCCCTTGCCTGCCATGCCTTCGATCGTAGGCTGCTCACGTGGGAGCGGGACACTCGGCAGACAGCTCGGTCGCCAAGACCGCCCTCCGGGACCAGGTGCGGGCGGCCCGCAAGCGCCGTCCGCTCGAGGCCGGAGCGGGCTTCGCCGGGGCGCTGGCCGACGTCGCGACCGGTTGGGAGCCCGTACGTCGCGCGGCCACCGTGGCGGCGTACGTCTCCGTCGGCAGCGAGCCCGGCACCGGCCTCCTGCTCGACGCGCTGGTGGCCGCCGGGCGGCGGGTGCTGGTGCCCGTGGTGCTGCCCGACCTCGACCTCGACTGGACCGTCTACACCGGGCGCGACGACCTCGCCCCCGCCGTCCGGGGACTCCTGGAGCCGACCGGCCCGCGGCTCGGCGTGGACGCCGTCGGGTCGGCCGACGTGGTGCTCGTGCCCGGGCTCGCCGTCTCGGGCTCCGGGGACCGGCTCGGGCAGGGCGGCGGCTGCTACGACCGCGCCCTCGCGCGGGTGCCGGCAGGGACCCCCGTCGCCGTGGTGCTGTACGACGACGAGGTCGGGCTCGCCGTGCCGACCGACCCCCACGACGTGCCGGTCGGCTTCGCGCTGACGGGCAGCGGCGTGCGCGGGCTGGGCCCTCTGGAGGGACGGGTGGGACTCAATCCGAGCCCAGGGTGAGGACCAGCCGGTCCTCGGCTGCCGCCTCGACGGCATCGCGGGAGAAGGCCCACGGCAGGGTCTCCCCGTCGACGAAGAGCTCGGTCTGGTCGGAGTAGTGCGCCGAGGTCGGGTGCCCGGAGACACCGGTGAGGTTGATCCACCGGGAGTCGTCCCAGTCGGCGAGCGAGACCACCATCCGCATCGACGGCGCGGCGGTGACCTCGAAGCCCTCGACGGCGTCCCACGACGTGGCGTCGACGATGGACGAGCCGCCCCCGACCTCCCACCCGGTGCGGTTGAAGAAGCGCTCGACCGGGCCGATGCCCGACTCACCGAGGGAGGCGTTGCGCAGGTCCATCCGGTGCAGCCGGCCCCACTCCCAGAGCCGGGGGTCGCGGGACTGGCGGCGGGTCATCTCGTCGCGGGCGTCGATGAGCGAGGCCCGCAGGATGTCGTCGCGGGTCTCCACGACGTCGTCGGTGCGTGCGTCGTCCCACCACGGCCCGGCGGGCTCGGAGAGCATCTGCCCGACCACGCGGAACCACCGGTCGCCCCCGTCGGGCCAGGTGCGCTGGCGCAGGTCGTCGTGGAAGGTCTTCTCCAGGAGCGTGCGCCACACGACGTTGAAGTAGGCCGCCGCCGGGCTGTCGGCCGGCGAGGAGAAGTCCCACTGGCGCAGCAGGTTGACGGCGTTGCGGTAGTAGGGCGACGGCAGCGCCTCGACGTCGAGGAGGTAGGGGACGAGTGTCTCGGCCATGGGGTTGGCCGAGTCGAGCTGGAGGGCGGTCATCTCCGTGACGGACAGCTCCCCCTCGTCCTCGAGCACCTCGCGGATGCGCGTCGAGCGGTAGCCGTAGTCCCAGTCCTTGGTGAGCAGGTAGGGGTAGCGCTCGTCGATGACGGCCTGGTTGGCCGTGGCGATGAAGCCCTCCTCGGGGTCGAGCACGCTCGGCAGCCCGTCGAAGGGGATGTAGCTGCCGGTCCAGTCGTTGGCGCTGATCCAGCCCTCCACCGGCATCGTGCCGTCGTTGCCGCCGCGCCGGATCGGGATGCGGCCGGGAGACTGGTAGCCGATGTGGCCCTCGCGGTCGGCGTAGACGAGGTTCTGCGCCGGCACGGAGAAGTCGGCGGCGGCGGCGCGGAAGGAGTCCCAGTCGGACGCCCGGTTGAGGGCGAGGATCGCGTCGGCGGTGGGGGCCGGCTCGAGGGCGGTCCACGCCAGGGCGACGGCGTACCCGCTCCCCCGCTCGCCCGGCTCGTCGACGGGGGCGTTGGCGCCGACAGTCGCGAACTCCGACGACACGTCGCTGATCAGCGGCCCGTGCACGGTCTCGCGCACCCGCAGCTCGACGTCGTCCTCGCCGCGCACCTCGATCGTCTCGGTCCGCACCTCCATCGCCTCGGTCTCGCCGTCGCGGACGTAGCGGTCGTCGCCCTCGGTCTGCTCGAGGAAGAGGTCGGTGACGTCGGGGCCGAGGTTGGTCATGCCCCAGGCGATGTCGGCGTTGTGGCCGATGATGACGCCGGGCACGCCGGAGAACGTGAAGCCCGAGGTGTCGAGCGTGCAGTCGGCCGACTGCTCGCGGCAGTGCAGCCCCATCTGCATCCAGATGCCGGGCTGGCTGATGCCGAGGTGCGGGTCGTTGGCGAGGAGCGGCGCGCCGGTCGCGCTGTGCTCCCCGTCCACGACCCACGAGTTGCTGCCGATGCCGCGGCCCTTGCCGACGAGCTCCGGCATCGCGTCCATCCGGTCCTGCACGCGCTCGAGCGCCTCGATGACGCCCTGCGGGTACGCCGGACGCCGGGGGTTGCGGGTCGCGTTGCCCGTCGCGTTCTGCTCGAAGACGCCGTCGACGACCCCGCCACCGGTGACGATCGGCCGATGCTCGTCGAAGGGGTAGTCCGGCCACAGCGACGCGATCTCGTCCTCGGTGTGGTCGAGCGAGAGCAGCACCCGGTCGACCTCGGCGTCCATGTTGCCGCGCAGGTCCCATGCCATGGCCTTGAGCCAGGCGAGCGAGTCGACGGGCTCCCAGTCCTCGGGCGAGTAGTCGAGCCCGGACAGCCCGAGCACGCTGTACTCCGCGGCCAGCTGCGAGGGGCTGCGGTCGGCGAGGTAGGCGTTCACCCCGGCGGCGTACGACGCCAGCGCGTCGCGGGTCGCAGGCTCCAGCAGCGCCAGCTCGCGCTCGGCGACCCGTCGCCAGCCCATCGTCCGGATGAAGCGGTCGGTCTCGAGGGTGTCGGGGCCGAAGAGCTCCGAGAGCCGGCCGGCCGTCACGTGGCGGCGGAAGTCCATCTCGAAGAAGCGCTCCTGCGCATGCACGAAGCCCTGCGCGAACATCAGGTCGGCGTCGGTGTCGGCGTAGACCTGCGCGATGCCGTTCTCGTCGCGCACCACCTCGACCGAGGCGGACAGCCCGGGCACCTCGATCTCGCCGTCCGTCTGCGGGAGCGGACGGCGTACGACGACCACGACCGCCACGGCCAGCACCAGGAGGAGCAGCACGAGGCCCAGCGCGATCCAGGCCGTCCAGCGCACCGCCCGGGGCGCTCGCCGGAAGGCCTGCCAGCGCGAGCCGCGCCCGGAGCCGGGTGCCGGGTCGGCAGTCGGCCGGGACGCGTCGGCGGGGTCGGTGGCGGTGGGGCTGGCGTCGGGTGTGGCGTCGGGCTCGGTCATCGCTCGACCATTGTGCCGTACCATTGGCAGTCGAAGGGCTCGAGTGCCAGCGCGTCGCGCCGGCCCGGCCGATCCCGTCAGCCCGTCGCTCCCCGAGGACCCACATGCCGACCTACCAGTACGCCTGCACCGAGTGCGGCCACTCCTTCGAGCAGTTCCAGAGCTTCAGCGAGGACGCGCTGACCGTCTGCCCGGAGTGCGACGGCCGGCTGCGCAAGCTCTTCAACGCCGTCGGCGTGGTGTTCAAGGGCTCGGGCTTCTACCGCACCGACAGCCGCTCGGGGTCGTCGTCGACCGACACCGCGTCCACCGCGTCGAAGGGCTCGGAGTCGAAGGCCCCGGCCGCGTCCGGCTCGGGCACGTCCTCGTCCTCTTCTTCCTCCTCCACGACCTCGTCCTCCGACTGACGTCCCCTGTGGAGAGGCCGAGCGGGAGCACCCTCGTCCGCCCTAGCGTCGGTGCATGTTCCCGGGACTCCCACCGGCACGACGTCGACTGCGCGCCGTACGCCACCAGCTGCGGCGCCGTCGTCGGCTGATCGCGGCCGCGCTCACCGCAGTCGCCGCCCTCGCCGCGCTGCGCACGCTCGCCCCGCCACCGATCGAGACCGTCGAGGTGCTGGTCGCCGCACGCGACCTGCCCTCGGGCTCGCTCCTCGGCGAGGACGACCTCGTCGCACGCGACTGGCCCGCCGACCTCGCCCCGCCCGACGCCGCGGTGCGTGCGGCCGGCCGGGTGCTGGCGGCACCGATCGGCCGCGGCGAGGCGCTGACCGACGTACGCCTCGTCGGTCCGGGCCTGGCGCTCGCCCACCCGGGCGAGACGGTCGTGCCGGTCCGGCTGCCCGACGCGGGCATGGCCGCCCTGTTGCACGCCGGCGACGAGGTCGACCTGATGGCGACCGACCCGGGCACCGGAGAGGCAGCCCTGGTGGCGCGCGACGTCACGGTCCTCGCGACGCCGACGGGTGTGCCGGAGGGGCCGGCGGGCGGGTCCGGAGGGGCGCTCGTCGTCGTCGGGGCGAGTGCCGAGGAGGCGATCACGATCGCGGGCGCCGCGCTGACGCAGTTCCTGACGGTGTCGTGGAACCGCTAGCGTGAGACGCAGTCACCGTCCGCGGCTCCTCTCGGGGCCTCGTCATAGGGAGAACCAATATGAGCGGCTTCAAGGCCTTCATCCTCAAGGGCAACCTCATCGAGATCGCCACCGGCCTGATCATGGCGCTGGCGTTCGCAGCGGTCGTGAGCACGTTCACCGAGTGGCTCACCGGCCTCCTGCCCAACACCGAGGACTTCTTCAGCGGCGAGGCCGGCAGCTTCGGCGCCTTCCTCAACGCCCTGATCTCGTTCCTCATCATGGGCACCGTCGTCTACTTCTTCGTCGTGATGCCCTACACCAAGGCCCGCGAGCGGTTCTTCCCCACCGAGGAGGCCGGCGCCGCGCCCGACGTGGCCCTGCTCGAGGAGATCCGCGACCTGCTCCGCGCCCGCGGCGGCGCCGTCTGAGCCACGCCGTCTGAGCCACGCCGTCGTACGACGCGTGAGCGGCCCGCCGATCCTCGGGTAACGGGTCGAAACCATCACTCCCGCCCCCACCAGTGGGGGCGGGAGTGTCATGTCGGGGGCGTTACCGGCGTACGACGACGCGGCCGGCGCGGTCAGCCGTGGTGCGGCGGGACCTGGTCGCGGTACCAGTCGTCGCCCTTGCCCGAGCCGTCCTCGCGCGGGTCGCGGTCGTCGCTCGTCTGGTCGGGCCCACCCTCGCCGAAGACCGCCGCCAGCCGGCGCCGGCGCTGCCACTCGGGCTCCGGCGCGGCCGGACGGGTCACGGGGTCGTCGGAAGCCACGATCGGTCGCCTCAGGCGCAGACGCCCGGAACGGGCTCCGGCTCGGTGGTGGCCGGGGCGTCGGGAGTGGGGGTCTCGCTCGGCGAGGCCGTCTCCGAGGGCGTCTCGGTCGGCGTCTCGGTCGGCGTCTCGGTCGGCGTCTCGGAGGCGGACTCCGAGGGCGACGGGCTGGGCGACTGCGCCTCGGCGGAGGTCTTGGGAGGCTCGGCGGTGACGGCGTTGCCGGACAGCAGGCGCGCCGGGAGCTCCTTGTCCTCGTTGATCAGCTTCCAGATCCGGTCGGCCTCCGGGGTCCAGAAGACGCGACCGCTGAACTCCGAGTCCGTCGGGAAGTACTCCGTCGGCAGGGTGACGAACTGGATCTTGTCGAGGCCGACGCTCTGAAGCTGCATCGCGATCCTGCCCATCCGCGTCACCGAGTCGAGCTCGTCGTCGGTGGTGAGCGAGCGGGTCGCAGCGTCGAGGAAGCTGATGACCTTGTCGGGGCGGGTGAGGGTGCCGGCCGACTTCACCTCCCGCACCAGGGCGGCGATGAAGGTCTGCTGGCGGCGGATGCGGGAGATGTCGTTCTGCTGGACCAGCTCACCGACCGACCGCGCGCGGACGTAGTCGAGCGCCTCGTCGCCGGTGAGCACCGACGGGTCGCCCGCGGGGACGAAGATGCCGTGCTCGCGGTCGACGAGGTCCTCGGGCACGCACACGGGCACACCGCCGACGGCGTCGACCATGTCGCCGAAGCCGTTGAAGTCGACGACGACGAAGTGGTCGACGAAGACGTCGGCGTTGGCCTCGAGCTGGGCGAGCGTGCAGACCGGGCCGCCCTCGGTGTAGGCGGCGTTCCACATCACGTCGGTGGCCGCGGCCGACTCGCCGTCGTTGCACTCCGGGCGGTCGACGATGGAGTCGCGTGGGATGGAGACGGCGTACGCCCGGCTGCGGTCGGCGGAGATGTGCACGAGGATGGTGGTGTCGGAGCCGCCGCCGCCCGACTCCCCGTCGATGGCGTTGCCCTCGCCCTCACGGGTGTCGTCGCCCATCACCAGGATGTTGAGCGGCTCGCCGTTGCCCTTGTAGAGCTTCTCGGGACGATCGTCGCCGAGCTCGTCGAGGGAGATGCCCTCGATGTTGCCGTTGAGGTGGCGGACGAAGTAGACCGTGCCCAGCCCGGTGACGAGCGCGAGCACGACGGCGCTGATCAGGATGACGCGGCCGACGGTGTGCTTGCGGCGCGCCTTGCCCTTGCGCTTGGGGACGCCGGCGGACGACTCCGGGCGCGACTCGTCCGACACGGGCTCACCTTCGATGGGGTGGGAAATGGACCGGAAGGGAATCTACTTCACTCCGGCAAGTTTGCCGTCCTCCGCAGCGCCGGGCCCGGCCCACTGACCACTGTGCTGATGCGCGACGACGTACGACGTCGTGGCAGGATGCTTCCCGCCGCGGCACCACCGGTGACGTGGCACCGCCCCAGTAGCTCAGTGGATAGAGCAGCCGCCTCCTAAGCGAAAGGTCGCAAGTTCGACTCTTGCCTGGGGCACCACCAGGTCACGTCCCGGCCCCTCCGACGACTCAGCCCGCGCGGGACGCGAGCCCGGGCGCAAAGTCCTCGACGTAGCGCGGCCGGCAGGCGAACCAGCCCGCGACCACGCCGGGCACCGCGGTCGCCGCGAGGACGACGAGCGGCGTCGTCCACGACCCGGTCGCCTCGCGCAGCAGGCCCAGCCCGACCGGGCCGACGGCCGCCAGCCCGTAGCCGATGCCCTGGACGAAGCCCGACACGGTCGAGGCGACCTGCGGACTGCGGGTGCGGTGGTTGATGAGCGTCATGCACAGCGGGAACGTGCTGACCCCGACGCCCAGGGCGCAGATCCACAGCACGGTGCCGTCGAGCGGTGCGACGGCCAGCCCGAGGTAGCCGGCGACCAGCACGACCGAGCACGCGACGACGACCACGAAGGGGTTCGCCATGCGCGTGGCCACGTGCGGGACGACCAGGGCCGCGGCGACGCCCCAGACGGAGTAGAGGCCGACCATCGAGCCACCGAACGACGCGCTCGCACCCGCGTCGGTCAGCACGGCCGGCACCCACGTGATGATGCTGTAGTTGGACAGCGACATCATCGCGAACAGGCCCAGCAGTCCCCACACGGTCGAGGACCGGGCGATCTTCGGCCGGGCGGCGGGCGACCCGGACGAGACGGGCGCATGGTGGTCGGCCGGCAGCCGGACCGCGAGCGCGAGCCACACAGCGGCGGCCACCGCGGCCGGTACGGCCCAGATCCCCACGGACCACCGCCACGACGCGGCCTCGGCGACCGGCACCGCGAGCAGCGGCGCGACGAACTGCCCCGTCTGCATGAGCAGGAGGTACGCCGACGTCCACAGCGCGATCCGGTCCGCGAACCACACCTTGACCAGGGGCACGATCACCACGTTGGCCGCGCCGATGCCGGCCAGCGCCAGCACGGTCGAGGCCACGAGCACGGCCGGGGTCGGGGAGAAGGCCCGCAGCACGAGGGCGAGGGCCGAGAGCCCGAGCGCGGCGGTGGCGGTGCGCTCGAGTCCGAACCGCCTGGTCACGACGGGGGCGAAGAACCCGAAGACGCCGAACGTCGCCGCCGGGATGGTGCCCATCAGGCCCGCGAGCGCCAGCCCGAACCCCAGGTCGTCGCCGATGATCTCGAGCAGCGGGGTGATGCCGGTGACCGCGGTGCGCAGGTTCAGGGCGGTCAGCGCGACGGCGAGCGCAGCCCACGGGAGCAGGCGACGATGGTGGACCGGGACACTGGTCGGCAGCAGGGTGGTCACGCTGGCTCCACGAGGTCGATGAATGATGGGATCATGGGATGAATGATGGGCAGTCTGGCACAGCGGGACCGGTGCGTCGAGTGGGGCTGATCGACCAGGTCGCCGCGCTGTTCCAGGACGAGATCGCGTCGGGGCGCTGGCCCGTCGGCGAGCGGATCCCGGTCGAGGCCGAGCTCGCGACGGCGTTCGGCGTGGGCCGCAACACCGTCCGCGAGGCCCTGCAGTCGCTCGTCCACGCCGGCCTGCTCAGCCGCGAGCAGGGGCGGGGCACCTTTGTCATCTCGAGCTCGGAGCTGAGCGGCACGCTCTCACGCCAGCTGGCCGGCGGCAGCCGACTGCACTACCTCGAGCTGCGCCTGGCGCTCGACAGCACCGCGGCCTCGCTCGCCGCGCAACGTCGTACGGACGCCGACGTCGAGCAGCTGCGGCGACTGCGCGACGAGCGGGAGGCGAGCTGGACCGCGGACGACCCCGACGCCCGGGCGGGCGCTGACCTCGCGCTGCACCGCGCGGTCGTCGCGGCGACGCACAACCCGCTCTACGTGCAGCTCTACTCGAGCATGACCGACGTCTTCGCCAGCCACATGCGCGACGAGGAGTCGGGCGACGACGACGACGCGCACCGCCTCCACCACGAGCTGGTCGAGGCCATCGCGCAGGGCGACTCCGGGCGGGCGACCGGGCTCGTGGCGGCCATCTTCGAGCCCTTCATGCGCTGAGCAGGGCGGCGGTCAGACCGAGAGGGTCTCGAACCTCATCCCGGCCTTCTGCAGGCGGGTCAGCAGTGCGTCACCCATCGCCTGGGCCGGGGTGACCTGCCCGGCGGTGGCGGGGTTGTCGTCCAGCGCCAGGGACAGCGCGGCCTCGGAGAGCATCATGGCGGTCTCGGTGTAGCCCGGGTCGCCGCCGGAGACACGGGTGTGCACGGTCTGCCCACCGGCCTCACCGACGAAGTCGACGGTGAACCACGACTTCTCCCGCTTCGCCGCGTCCGGGCCCGACCCCTGCGGCACCTTCGACGTGATGAGCTCGCGCAGCGGCTTCAGCTGCGCGGCGAGCGTCAGAGCACCGATGCCCGCGGCCCCGCCTGCGGCGTACAGCAGCGTCTTGGTGCCCGCCCAGTGGGAGTAGCGGAACTCCGGGCCGTACGACGTCAGCGCGGCGCCGCTGCGCGCCACGATGATCCCGTCGATGGTCGGCAGCGGGAGCAACCAGTAGCCGAGCACCGGGTCGCGGTGGGGCGTGCCGCGCACCGCGCGCGACGACCGACCCTCGGGTCGCCCCTCGGCACGCCGTCGGGCGGCGTACGTCGACCGCATCTGCCTGGCCCGGGCGAACTGCTCCATCGCCGAGTGGAACGTGCCACCGGAGAACGTGCCCGCGGACCGGACGACGCCGCGCAGCGTGATCGGCTCGTCGGACGGCAGCTGCTGGACGGTGTAGTAGGCGCCGAGGTCGTGCGGGATCGAGTCGAAGCCGCACGCGTGCACGAGGCGGGCGCCGGTGCGCAGCGCGGTCTGGTGGTGCTCGAGGTACATCCGGTCCACGAACTCCGGCTCGCCGGTGAGGTCGAGGTAGTCGGTGCCGGCCTCCGCGCACGCGGCGACGAGCGGGCCGCCGTGCTCGAGGTAGGGCCCGATGGTGGTGGCGACCACCCGCGTACGACGCGCGATGTCGGACAGCGCCGCGGCATCGGTCGAGTCCGCGACCAGCACCTCGACGTCGTCCGCCCCCTGCTCGGCGAGCCGGCGGCGTACGGCCTCGAGCTTGTCGGCGTTGCGCCCCGCGATCGCCCAGCGCAGCCCGGCCGGGGCGGCGGCGGCGAGGTAGTCCGCGGTCAGGCCGCCGGTGAACCCGGTGGCGCCGAAGAGGACGAGGTCGAGGTCGCGGTCGGGGCTGTCGGCGCGGCGGTCGCTCATCGCGCCATCGTGCCACCCCTGACCACACCCAGGACCACACGGAACCCCGCCCGCCGCGGGACCGTCCCACCGCCATGCCCACCCGAACGCGCGCACGCAGCCTCGTCACCGGTGCCACGGTCGTCACCAGCCTGGCCGCAGCCGTCGGCATCGGTTACGTCCTGGGCGATGAGCCCGACGGAGGGCGCCCGCCCGCCGATCCTCCGATCGTGCTGGCCAACGCCGACCTCACGGCCGTCTCGAGCTGCGAGGAGCTCCTCGACTCCTACGTCGCCCGAGCGCTCGAGGTCGTCGGCCCCTACGGCTGGGGCGGCCCGGTCGTCTACGACGTGATGACCAGCGCCGACGCCGGCGCCGCCGCCGCACCCTCCTCCGAGGCCATGCGGTCGGGCGTGGCGACCTCGCGCAGCACCAGCAACGAGTCGGGCACCAACGTGCAGGAGGTCGGCGTCGACGAGACCGACGTCGTGAAGGTCGCCGGCAGCCTCCTGCTGCGGCTGCGCGACGGCGAGCTGCTGGCGTACGACGTCGCCGGCGACGAGCCGCGGCTGCTGTCCTCGACCCTGCTCGACGACGCCCGCGGCAGCAGCGGGTGGGTGGGCGACCCCGGCGGCGAGATGGTCCTCGTCGACGGGCGCGCGGTCGTGCTCGGCACGGCGTCGGACGGGCGGTCCACGACCATCACCACCGTCGACCTCGCCGACCCCACCTCCCCCACCGTCGTCGACACGACCACCGTCGCCGGACGCGCGTCGGCGGTGCGGCTGCACGGCGACGTGGTGCGCGTCGTGCTCCAGAACGGCCTGCCCGAGCTCGACTTCGCCGCCCCCGACGGGACGCTGGGCGAGCTCCGGGCGCGGCTGCGCAACCGGGCGCTCGTGCGCGACACCACCCTGGCCGACTGGCTCCCCACGGTCGACGGAGCACCGCTCGTCGACTGCGCGGACGTCGCCGTCCCCGAGGGCGAGGTCGCGCTGGGCACGACGACCCTCCTCGCCATCGACCCGGCCGAGCCCACGGCGCGCACGACGACGGCCGTCGCCACCGACTCCGCCATCTCCTACTTCTCCACCGACCGCTTCTACCTCGCCGCCTCCGCACCGACGTGGGGCTGGGTGGACTGCATGGGCTGCCGCCCGACCCTGGTCCCGCCCACCGTCGGCGGGGGCACCACGCCGCTGTTCGCGTTCGCCCTCGACGGGACGCGTGCGACGTACGTCGCCTCGGGCGAGGTGGAGGGCACGATCGCCGACCGCTGGTCGATGGACGCCGTGGGCGGGTCGCTGCGCGTCGCGGTCGGCCCGAGCAGCGAGACCGGGAACTTCAACTCGGTGCTGACCCTGCGCGAGGAGGGCTCCGCGCTCGTCGAGGCCGGGCGCGTCGACCAGCTCGGCGTGGGCGAGGAGATCAAGTCGGTGCGGTGGTTCGACGACCTCGCGATCGTCGTCACCTTCCGCCAGACCGACCCGCTCTACGCGATCGACCTCACCGACCCGGCCGCCCCGCGGCTGCTCGGCGAGCTGAAGATCCCCGGCTTCTCCGAGTACCTCCACCCGCTCGGCGAGCAGCGCCTGATCGGGATGGGCCAGGACGCCTCGCTGCAGGGGGTCACCCGCGGCGCGCAGGCGGCGCTCTTCGACGTCACCGACCTCACCGACCCGCGCCAGCTCGACGTCGTCCGCTACGACGAGGGCACCCAGGCCGGGGCGGCCACCGACCCGCGCCAGTTCACCTGGCTGCCCGAGCAGCGCACCGTGCTGACCGTCGTCAGCCAGGGCTGGACCGGGACCACGGGCTGGGTCTCGGTGCTCTCGCTCGCCGACGGGTCGATGAGCAACCGGATGGTCGAGGTGGAGCACGGCACCGACGTCGCCGACGTCCGCCTGGTGCCCCTTGCCTCCGGCAAGGTCGTGCTGGTGACGGGCGAGGACGTGTCCTTCTTCGACGTCTCCTGACCTGGCGACCCAGCGGTGAGCGCAGCGAGCCGCTGCGGACGCCGGGAGACAGGGCGCCTCCCGACGTATTCTCGACGGTATGTGCCGCAACATCCGTCCGCTGAACAACTTCGAGCCGCCCGCGACGCGCGACGAGGTCACGGCGGCCGCCCTGCAGTACGTGCGCAAGGTGGCCGGCACGTCGAAGCCCTCGCAGGCCAACGAGGAGGCCTTCTACGCCGCGGTGAAGGAGATCGCCCACATCACCGAGCACCTGCTCGACGACCTGGTCACCACGGCCCCGCCGAAGAACCGGGAGGTCGAGGCCGCGAAGGCCCGGGCCCGCGCCCAGGCGCGCTACGCGTGAGCCTCGCCGCTCCCCTCCCGGCCCAGGACGAGGCCCTCGACCTGCTCGCCTCCCGCCCGCTGGTCGTGCTGACCGGGGCCGGGCTGTCGACAGACTCCGGCATCCCCGACTACCGCGGCCCCGGGTCCCGCGCGCGGGCGCCGATGACCTACCAGGAGTTCGTCGCCACCCCGGAGGCGCAGCGGCGCTACTGGGCGCGAAGCCACCTCGGCTGGCAACGGATGGGCCGCGCCGAGCCCAACGCCGGGCACCACGCGCTCGCCGGCCTCGATCCCGCGCTGCTGATCACGCAGAACGTCGACGGCCTCCACGAGTCCGCCGGGTCGCGGCGCCTGGTCGCGCTCCACGGCCGGGTCGCCGACGTCGTCTGCCTGACCTGTCGTACGACGTCCTCCCGCGCGGCGCTGGAGGCCGAGCTCGACGCCCTCAACCCCGGCTGGCTCGAGCGGCACGGCTGGGTCGAGTCGCGCCCCGACGGTGACGTCGACCTCGACGACACCCACGACTTCGTGGTGCCGCGCTGCCCGTGCGGTGGACCCCTCAAGCCCGACGTGGTGTTCTTCGGGGAGAACGTGCCGCCCGACCGCGTCGCCCGCTGCTACGCCGCCGTCGAGGCGCTCGGCCACGACGGCGCGCTGCTGGTGGCCGGCTCGTCGCTGACGGTGATGAGCGGGCTGCGGTTCGTGAAGCGGGCGGCCCAGGGCGGGACGCCGATCGTGATCGTCAACCGAGGAGCGACCCGCGGCGACGCGCTGGCGTCGTACAAGCTCGAGGTGGGGTGCACCGAGTTCCTGGGCGCACTGTGCACCCGAGTCTCACGCTTCTAGGCCGAGATCTGGGCCGTGAAGTGGGGTGGTCGCCGGACATCCGGGGACCGCCGCTGTCGGGCCCGCCGTCGCCCGGATCGGATCCCGGACCCGACCCGGTCAGCGACGGACGAAGATGTGCTCGGCCGCCTCGACCACCAGCTCGGCGGTCTCGCCGCCGGAGCCGATGAGGATGCCGTCGTCGGTGCGGGCGATGGTGACGGTCTTGCCGGGGAGGGCGCCGACGCGGCGGAGCAGGCCCATCAGCTCCTCGTCCTTCTGCATCTCCTCGGAGATCCGCTTGACGTGGACCCGCTGGTCCGCCGGCGTGGCGGCGCCGGAGAGCGGCTCGACGTTGTCCATGAAGTCCTCGCCGGCCACGTCGCCGAGCTCGTCGAGGCCGGGGATCGGGTTGCCGTAGGGGGACTCGGTCGGGTGGTCGAGCAGCTCGAGCAGGCGGCGCTCGACGGTCTCCGACATCACGTGCTCCCAGCGGCACGCCTCGGCGTGCACGAGCTCCCAGTCGAGCCCGATGACGTCAGTCAGCAGCCGCTCGGCGAGTCGGTGCTTGCGCATGACGCGCGTGGCGAGGAGCTGGCCCTCCTCGGTGAGCTCGAGGTGGCGGTCGCCCTGCACGGTGAGCAGCCCGTCGCGCTCCATCCGGGCCACGGTCTGCGACACCGTCGGCCCGGACTGGTGCAGGCGCTCGGCGATGCGCGCGCGCAGCGGCACGATGCCCTCCTCCACCAGCTCGTAGATCGTGCGGAGGTACATCTCGGTGGTGTCGATCAGGTCACTCACGGTCGTCATTGTGTCCCATGCGGCAACTGCGACCCGCATGCGGCATGGCACAGTGAGCCGGTGACCGAGCTCATCGTGCCCCGACGCTTCTGCGGACCTCCCGACTCGGGCAACGGCGGCTGGACCGCGGGCGCCCTGGCGGCCCTCGATGACGTCGACGCGCCCGACGACCACTGCGGCAGCTGGCCGGTGATCGAGGTGTCGCTGCGCCAGCCGCCGCCGCTCGACACCCCGCTCGAGGTGACGACGGAGGGCGGCGTCAACACCGCGTCGTACGACGGCGCGCCGGTCGCCACCGCGCACCGCGCCGCCCGCGCCCTCACCGAGGTCGACCCGGTGGATCCGGCGGCCGCCGCGGCAGCCACGTCGTCGTACCCGGGCCACACCTTCCACCCCTTCCCCACCTGCTTCGCGTGCGGCACCGCGCGCGAGGAGGGCGACGGGCTGCGGATCTTCCCCGGCACGGTCGACGAGGGTCCCGCCGGTCACCGCGTCGCCGCGCCCTGGACGCCCCACCCGAGCCTCCACGAGGACTGGCACACCTACGTCGACGAGCACCCCCGCGCCTCGGTCGCAGCGACGTGGGCGGCGCTCGACTGCATCGGCGGCTGGGCGGGCGACCTGACCGAGCGGCTGATGGTGCTCGGCCGGATGACGGCCCGCATCGACGCCCTCCCGGTCGTCGGCGAACCGCACGTGGTCGTCGGCGAGGGTCGCGGCCAGGACGGCCGCAAGACCTTCACCGCCGCGACGTTGTACGACGCCGACGGCCGCGTCGTGGCCACCGCCGAGCACACCTGGATCGCGGTCGACCCGGCGCTGTTCGGTGGACGGACGCCAGCCGCGGTTTGACCGCCTCGACCGAGGGTTTGAGAGGATGGGGCCCATGGCTGATTTGAACGATCCAAAGACCTTCTGGTGGCGCAACGCCGTCGTCTACCAGGTCTACGTCCGTAGCTTCGCCGACAGCGACGGCGACGGCGTCGGCGACCTGCCCGGCATCACGTCGCGCCTGCCGCACCTCGCGGACCTCGGCGTCGACGCCCTGTGGATCACCCCGTTCTACTCCTCGCCGCAGCACGACCACGGCTACGACGTCGCCGACTACCGCGACGTCGACCCCCTCTTCGGCACGCTCTCCGACGCCGACGACCTGGTCGCGCGCGCCCACGAGCTCGGCCTGCGGGTCGTGGTGGACCTCGTGCCCAACCACACCTCCGACCAGCACGAGTGGTTCCAGGCGGCGCTCGCCGCCGGGCCGGGCAGCCCGGAGCGCGCCCGCTACCTCTTCCGCGACAGCCCTGAGGACAAGCCGGCGGGCACCCCGCCCAACAACTGGGAGTCCGTCTTCGGCGGCCCGGCGTGGACCCAGGTCGACGACGGCCAGTGGTACCTCCACCTCTTCGACTCCACCCAGCCCGACCTCGACTGGCGCAACCCCGAGGTCCCGGCCATGTTCGAGGACGTCCTGCGCTTCTGGCTCGACCGCGGCGTCGACGGTTTCCGCGTCGACGTGGCGCACGGCCTCTTCAAGGAGGCCTCCCTGCGCGACCAGGTGGTCGAGGAGGGCAAGCGCGCCTCGTCGGGCCAGGTCAACACCGACCACTCGATGGTCTCGCTCGACCTCAAGGACGAGCCGATGTGGGACCAGCCCGAGGTGCACGACGTGTACCGCGCCTGGCACCGGGTCCTCGACGAGGCCGGCCCGGACAAGATGGCCGTCGCCGAGGCCTGGACCCAGACGGCGGAGTCGATGGCCGCCTTCGTGCGCCCCGACGAGCTCGACCAGGCGTTCAACTTCGCGTGGCTCCTCGCGGACTGGTCCGCCGAGGCCTTCGCGACCGTCATCACCGACACGCTCGCCGCGGTCGAGCCCGTCGGCGCGTCGCCGACGTGGGTGCTGAGCAACCACGACGTCGTACGCCACGTGACCCGCTACGGCGGCGGCGAGCAGGGCCTCTCCCGCGGCCGCGCCGCGACCCTGACGATGCTGGCGCTGCCCGGCTCCAGCTACCTCTACCAGGGCGAGGAGCTTGGTCTCGAGCAGGTCGACGTCGCGCCGGAGCACCGGCAGGACCCGGCCTACCTCCGCACCGGCGAGGTCGGCCGCGACGGCTGCCGCGTCCCGATCCCGTGGGGCGGCAGCGAGGCGCCGTACGCCTTCGGGCCCGGCACCGCGCAGCCCTGGATCCCGCAGCCCGAGGAGTGGGCGCCGCTCACCGTCGAGGCGCAGACCGGCGCCGAGGGCTCGACGCTCGAGTTCTACCGCGCGGCGCTCGCGGCCCGACGCGACTTCGCCTGGACCGCCGGCGAGGAGGTCGAGATGCTCGACCTCGGAACGGACGTCCTCGCGTTCCGCCGCGGGCCGATCACGGTCGTGCTCAACTGCGGCGAGGCCGCCGTCGAGCTCCCGCAGGGCGAGCTGCTGCTGGCCAGCGGACCGATCGACGACGACAAGCTGCCGGGCGACACCGCGGTCTGGCTGCGCTGACCTCTCGCTGAACACCCACCGCCTCGAGCGGTATCTAGGGACGAACTGGTAGGCGATCGTGGCCCTCCACCGACCAGAACGTCCCTAGATACCCCGGGCGGGGCGGGGGCGGGGCGGGGTCAGTCGTCGCTGAGCGCCCGGTTGTACGCCGCCAGCTGGGCGCCGAACCCGGCGATCTCCTCGTCGCTCCAGTCCGACAACCGCCGGTCGAAGCGGTCGCTGCGGCTGCGGGTCATCGCCTCGAGCCGTTCGCGGCCCTCGTCGCTGGCGTCCAGCAGGACGGCTCGGCGGTCCTCTGCGGCCGGCTGGCGGACCACCAGGCCCAGGTCCACCAGGGTCTGCACCTGCCGGCTCACCCCGCCCTTGTCCATGCCGAAGGCGTCGGACAGGTCGGCGGCGCGCAGCGGACCGTGCTGGGCCAGGTGGTTGAGGATGAAGTACGTCATCGGGTGCAGGTCGGGGTGGACCTCGCGGGCCCGCTCCCCCATCACCCGCTTGACGCGGCGGATCAGCGTCGCGACCTCGGCCTCGATGCGGCGCAGGTCGTCGTACCTCGTGGTCGTCACGGACGTGATCATGCCTGCGGAGCCTCCGCCATGAGCTCGTCCTCCCGCTTCACGGACGTGCGCAGGGGCACCTCCTTGATGAAGAGGACCGCGATGAGCGCGCCGACGGCGAACGGCAGGGCGACCAGGAAGATGTGACCGGTCGCGTCACCGAACGCGCTCTCGAAGACCATCCGGACCGGGGCCGGCAGGTCGGAGACGTCCGGGATGCTGCCGGTGTCGTGGGAGACGGCCGAGGCGTACTCCGGGTGCGTCGCGAGCAGCCTGGTGAGCCCGGACTCGACCGCGTCGGCGACCTGGTGGGCGAGCACGGCACCGAGGGCCGCGATGCCGATCGAGCCGCCGAGGGAGCGGAAGAACGCGACGACCGAGGAACCGGCGCCCATGTCGGAGAGCGCGATGGTGTTCTGCACGGCGAGCACGAGGTTCTGCATCGTGGCGCCGAGACCCAGCCCGAGCACGGCCATGAAGAGGCCCGTGCGCCACAGCGGGGTGGTGGCGTCGATGGTGGCGAGCAGGCCGATGCCTGCGATGACGGCCACCATGCCGCCGACGAGCCAACGCTTCCACACGCCCGTGTTGGAGATGATCCGGCCGCTGACGATGCTCGAGACGAGCAGGCCGCCGACCATGCAGATCGACATCAGGCCGGCCTCGGTCGGGCTCATGTCCTTGGCGCGCTGGAAGTAGAGGCTGAGGTAGACCGTCGAGCCGAACATCGCCACACCGATCAGCACCGACGCGACGGTCGCGAGGGTGAGGGTGCGCTCGCGGAAGAGGCGCAGCGGGATCACCGGGTCGACCGCGACGTTGGCCTCGACGTGGATGGCGAGTGCGGTCACGACGACGGCGGCGACGACGAGCAGGCCGCTGGTCCAGGAGATCCAGTCGAAGTCGTTGCCGCCGAGGGACATCCAGATCAGCAGGATGGAGACGCCGCCGACGAGCAGGAAGGCGCCGAGGTAGTCGATCGACACGTCGCGCTTGACCACGGGCAGGTGCAGCGTGCGCTGCAGGACGACGAAGGCGAGGGCGGCGACCGGGAGGCCGGCGAAGAAGCACCAGCGCCAGCCGACCGTGTCGACCAGGACGCCGCCGACCAGCGGACCGCTGACGGTCGCCAGGGCGAAGACCGCGCCGATGTAGCCGCTGTAGCGACCGCGTTCGCGCGGGGAGACCATCGTGGCGATGACGACCTGGACCAGCGCGGTGAGGCCGCCGACGCCGAGGCCCTGGACGACGCGCGCCCCGATGAGCACCTCCATCGACGGTGCGAACCCGGCGATCAGGGACCCGACCGAGAAGATCACCAGCGCGCTCTGCACGAGGGTCTTCTTGTTGAACATGTCGGCGAACTTGCCCCAGATCGGCGTGGTCGCCGTCATCGCGAGCATCGTCGCGACGACGACCCAGGTGTAGCCGGTCTGGCTGCCCTCGAGGTCGTCGACGATGGTCGGCAGCGCGTTGCTGACGATCGTGCTGGAGAGCATCGCGACGAACATGGCAAGGAGGAGGCCGCTCAGGGCCTCGAGCACCTCGCGGTGCGTCATCTCGCCGGCCTGCTCGGCGGGGACGGGGGGAGCCTGGGTCACTGCAGTCCTTCGTTCGGTTGCGTTTCGCAATAGTTGCTCATCACAACCATAGGCCCGCGCCGATTGTTCCGCCATTCGCGGCGACGAGACCTGAGTCACCAACCCCCCGGGTCGCGGCGCGTCGGACGACCACAACGCCGCTCGACCGGCGCGGGCCACGCGGGCGCGCGGACGACGTACGGACTTCTGGTCGTCCGACACGCCTACCGAGCGACCGGGCTGGCCCGTGAGTCCCTCAGAGACTCAACGCGCTTCCCGGGCGCGTCGCGGGCTGATGGCCCGGGGTAGTCCAGTGAGCTCTGGCTGTCGAGGCGGCGTTCGAACGACCAGAATTCACTGGACTACCCCGGCGGGACAGCCATCCGCCACTGGAGTACGCCGACGGGGGCGGGCGGGCGGTGCCCGGACGTGCAGCGACCCGCAGGCCTGCTGCCCCTCGGAAGAGGGGCCCCGGGGGATGACACCGGGAGCCTGCGGGTCGGGTGGCTGCAGTGGATTCGCCGGCAGCTGTCGGCGGACCGGGCTGCCTTAGCGGGCAGCCACCTCACTCATCCGAAAAGAACTCATTCTCCGGATCACCTCCCTTCTGTGTGTGACCACCGTACGTCGGGGGGTGGAGCCGCTCAACGCATTAAGCGGACGACGTCAGCCGACGACGTCCTCGACCGCCGCCTCGAACTGCGAGCGGTAGAGGCGCGCGTAGGCTCCGTCCACGGCGAGCAGCTGCTCGTGCGAGCCCTGCTCGACGATCGAGCCGTCCTCCATCACGAGGATCAGGTCGGCGTCACGGATCGTGGAGAGCCGGTGCGCGATCACGAACGACGTACGGTCCGAGCGCAGCGCCGCCATGGCCTGCTGCAGCAGCAGCTCGGTGCGGGTGTCGACCGAGGACGTCGCCTCGTCGAGGATCAGCAGCGCGGGGTCGGAGAGGAACGCCCGCGCGATGGTCACGAGCTGGCGCTCGCCGGCGGACAGGTTGGAGCCGTCCTCGTCGATGACCGTGTCGTAGCCGTCGGGCAGCGAGTGCACGAAGCGGTCGACGAACGTCGCCCGGGCCGCCTCGAGGATCTGCTCCTCGGTGGCGTCGGGCCGGCCGTAGGCGATGTTGTCGCGGATGGTGCCGGCGAAGAGCCACGTGTCCTGCAGCACCATCCCGATCCGCCCGCGCAGCACGCCGCGCGGGATGGAGGTGATGTCGACCCCGTCGATGAGGATCCGACCGGCCTGCGGGTCGTAGAAGCGCATCACCAGGTTGACCATCGTCGTCTTGCCGGCTCCCGTCGGCCCGACGATCGCGACCGTGTGGCCGGGCTCGGCGACGAGCGATAGGTGCTCGATGAGCGGCCGCTCGGGGCCCCCGTAGGAGAACGACACGTCCTCGAAGCGCACCTCGCCCCGCGCGTCGGCCGCAGCGGCCGGCTGCCCAGTCGCGTCGGGCGACTCCTCGTCGGCGTCGAGCAGCTCGAAGACCCGCTCGGCCGACGCCACGCCCGACTGCAGCAGGTTGAGCATCGAGGCGACCTGCGTGAGCGGCTGGGTGAACTGGCGCGAGTACTGGATGAACGCCTGCACGTCGCCGAGCGACATCGTGCCGCTCGCGACCCGCAGGCCGCCGAGGACGGCGATGACGACGTAGTTGAGGTTCCCGACGAACATCATGATCGGCATGATCAGGCCGCTGACGAACTGGGCGCCGTACGACGCCTCGTAGAGCTCGTCGTTCTGCTCGGCGAACACCCGCTCGGCCTCGCGCTGCCGACCGAAGACCTTGACGATCGCGTGCCCGGAGAAGGTCTCCTCGATGTGGGCGTTGAGGGTGCCGGTGCGGCGCCACTGCTGGATGAACATTCCCTGCGAGCGCTTCATCACCGCCCCGGTGACGAGCATCGAGATCGGCACCGAGACCAGCGCCACCATCGCCAGCAGGGGCGAGATCCAGAACATCATCCCAAGCACCGCGAAGACGGTGAGCAGCGAGGTGAGCATCTGGCTCATCGTCTGCTGGAGCGTCGTGCTGATGTTGTCGATGTCGTTGGTGACGCGGCTCAGCAGCTCGCCACGCGGCTGCTTGTCGAAGTAGCCCAGCGGCAGCCGGTGCACCTTGTCCTCGACCTCGGAGCGCATCCGCAGCACGGTGCCCTGCACGACGTCGTTGAGGAGGTAGCCGCCGAGCCAGGCCAGCAGCGACGCGGCGACGTAGACCGCGAGCACGACGAGCAGCACGTCGGCGACCGCCGAGAAGTCCACCCCGTCGGTGAGGTCCATCGAGGCGAGCATGTCGGCGCGGTCGTCCTCGCCCTGGGCGCGCAGCGACTCGACCGCCTGCTCCTGCGTCGCCCCGGAGGCGAGCACGTCCTTGCCGATCAGCCCGGCGAAGACGAGGTCGGTCGCCCGGCCCAGGATCCACGGCCCGACCGCGGTGGCGACCACACTGAGCACCGTCAGCACCAGGACGGCGTACGCCTTGCGGCGCTCGGGGTGCAGCCGCGCGAGCAGTCGCTTGAGCGAGGGCCAGAACGTGTCGGCCTTCTGGCCGATCATCCCGCCGCCCATCGGGCCGCGGCCGGGTCCGCCGGGGCCGGTCTGGACGCGCTCGGTCTCCTTGAGCCGGCCGTCCTCGGCCGGCGCCTGGGCGTTCGTGTCGGTGCTCATTCAGGCCACCTCCTCGGCGGTCAGCTGGGACTCGACGATCTCGCGGTAGGTCGTGCAGGTCTCGAGGAGCTCGTCGTGCGTTCCGCTGCCGACGACTGCGCCGTCCTCCATCACCACGATCCGGTCGGCGTGCCGGATGGTCGCGACGCGCTGCGCGACGATCACCACGGTCGACTCGCGCGTCACCGGCCTCAGGGCCGCGCGCAGGCGGGCGTCGGTGGTGAGGTCGAGCGCGGAGAACGAGTCGTCGAAGAGGTAGATCTCCGGGCGGCGGATCACCGCGCGGGCGATGGCCATCCGCTGGCGCTGGCCGCCGCTGAGGCTGGTGCCGCCCTGGGCGACGTCGGACTGCAGGCCGTCGGGCATGGCCTCGACGAACTCCCGCGCCTGGGCGATCTCCAGCGCCGCCCACATCTCCTCGTCGGTGGCGTCGGGCTTGCCGTAGCGCAGGTTGTCGGCGATGGTCCCGCGGAAGAGGAACGCCTTCTGCGGCACCAGCCCGAGCCGCGACCACAGCGTCTCGGGGTCGAGGCGACGTACGTCGACCCCGCCGACGCGCACCGCTCCCCCGGTCGCGTCGAACAGGCGCGGCACCAGGTTGACGAGGGTCGACTTCCCGGCTCCGGTCGACCCCACGATCGCCACCGTCTCCCCGGGTCGGGCGGTCATGGTGACCTCGCGCAGCACGGGCTCGTCGGCGCCGGGATAGGCGAAGGTCACCGCATCGAGCTCGAGCGTGAGCCGCTCCGGCAGCTCGGTGACCGGGTCGGCCGGGGGGACGACCGACGACTCGGTGTCGAGGACCTCGGTGATCCGGTCGGCGCACACCGCGGCGCGCGGGACCATCATCAGCATGAACATCGCCATCATCACCGACATCACGATCTGCATCAGGTAGGAGATGTAGGCCGTGAGGGCGCCGACCTCCATGTGGCCGGCCTCGACGCGGTGTCCTCCGAACCACAGCACGCCGACGGTCGCGACGTTGGCGACGATCATCACCGTCGGGAACATCGCGGCCTGCCAGCGCCCGGCGCGGATCGCGACCTCGGTGAGGTGCGCGTTGGCGTCGGCGAACCGGGCGGTCTCGTGCTGCTCGCGCACGAACGCCCGCACCACCCGCACACCGGTGATCTGCTCACGCAGCAGCCGGTTGACCTCGTCGATGCGCTCCTGCATGAGCCGGAAGCTGGGGACCATCTGGCGCACGATCAGGCCGATCGAGACGCCGAGGACCGGGACGACCGCGAGCACCAGCCACGACAGTCCAACGTCCTCGCGCGCGGCCATGATGATGCCGCCGACCATCATGATCGGCGCCGCGACCATCAGCGTCCCGCCCATCAGCACGAGCATCTGCACCTGCTGCACGTCGTTGGTCTCGCGGGTGATCAGCGACGGCGCCCCGAAGTGCTGCACCTCGCGGGTCGAGAACGACCCGACGCGGCGGAAGATGGCGGCCCGGAGGTCGCGACCGAAGCCCATCGCGTTGCGCGCGGAGAACCACACGGCCGCGATCGAGCACACGACCTGCACCAGCGAGACGGCGAGCATCAGCCCGCCGTGGCGCACGATGTAACCGGTGTCGCCGGTGACCACGCCCTTGTCGATGATGTCGGCGTTGAGGCTCGGCAGGTAGAGCGCGGCCATCGTGCCGAGGAACTGCAGCGCCACGACCGCGGCCAGCGGGGCGGCGTACGGCCTGAGGTAGGTGCGGACGAGTCGGAGCAGCATCGGTGTCCTCAGGGGGCGAGCCGCTCGGTGGTCCACCCGTCGCCGTCGCGGCGGTAGACCAGCCGGTCGTGCATCCGGCTCGGGCGCCCCTGCCAGAACTCGACCACCTCCGGGCGGACCCGGTAGCCGCCCCACTCCGGCGGCACGGGGAGCGGGCCGTCGTCGCCGAAGCGTTCCTGCACCCGGGCGTACGACGCCGCGAGCGCGGACCGCGAGGCCACCGGCCGCGACTGGTCGGAGGCCCATGCCCCGAGCTGGGCGCCGCGCGGGCGCGAGCGGAAGTAGGCCTCCACCTCGTCGTCGGGCAGCACCGACGCCACGCCCTCGATCCGCACCTGACGCTCGAGCGGGTGCCACGGGAACAGGAGCGCGCAACGCGCGTCGGCGGCGAGGTCCGTGCCCTTGCGCGATCCGCGGTTGGTGTAGAAGACGAAGCCGTCGGGCCCGACGCCCTTGAGCAGGACCATGCGGCTCGACGGCCCACCCTCCGGGGTCGCGGTGGACAGCACCATCGCGTTGGGCTCGTGCACCCCCGCGTCGACGGCCTGTCGCAGCCAGCGCCCGAACATCTCGACCGGGTCGGCGGCCAGGTCGGGCAGGTCCAGTCCCCCGCGGCCGTACTCCTCGCGCAGTCCGGAGAGGTCCATGCCCCGACCCTAGTGCCGGGTGCACAATGAGCCGTCCCTACGAAGGAGTGGCATGACCGAGATCCAGCACGGCCTCGAAGGTGTCGTCGCGTTCGAGACGCAGATCGCCGAGCCCGACAAGGAGGGGTCCGCGCTGCGCTACCGCGGCGTCGACATCGAGGAGCTGGTCGGACGCGTCCCGTTCGAGAACGTCTGGGGCCTCCTCGTCGACGGCTCCTACACGCCCGGCCTGCCGCCGGCCGAGCCCTACAACATCTCGATCCACACCGGCGACGTCCGCGCGGACGTGCAGGCCGCGGTGGCGATGCTCGCCCCCATGCTCGGCATGGGCCAGACCTACGACATCTCCGACGAACAGGCGCGCCTCGACCTCTCCCGCGTGGCGGTCATGGTGCTGTCGTACGCCGCCCAGTCGGCGCGCGGCCTCGGCAAGCCGGTCGTCACCCAGGCCGACGTCGACCAGGGCCGGACCCTCGCCGAGCGGTTCCTCATCCGGTGGCGCGGCGAGGCCGACCCGAAGCACGCCCACGCCATCGACGCCTACTGGTCGTCGGCGGCCGAGCACGGCATGAACGCCTCGACCTTCACCGCCCGCGTGATCACCTCGACCGGCGCCGACGTCGCCGCCGCCTTCTCCGGGGCCATCGGCGCGATGTCGGGTCCGCTCCACGGCGGCGCGCCCTCGCGCGTGCTCGGGATGATCGAGGAGGTCGAGAAGCGCGACGGCGACGCGTCGTCGTACGTCAAGGAGCTGCTCGACAACGGTGAGCGGCTGATGGGCTTCGGCACCGCGTCTACCGCGCCGAGGACCCGCGGGCCCGGGTGCTGCGCCGCACGGCGCGCGAGCTCGACGCCCCGCGCTACGAGGTGGCCGAGGCGCTCGAGAAGGCCGCCCTGGAGGAGCTCCGCTCGCGTCGCCCCGACCGCGTGCTGGAGACCAACGTCGAGTTCTGGGCGGCCATCGTCCTCGACTTCGCCGAGGTGCCGGCCCACATGTTCACCGCGATGTTCACCTGCGCCCGAACCGGCGGCTGGTCGGCGCACATCCTCGAGCAGAAGACCACCGGACGGCTCATCCGGCCCTCCGCGGTCTACGCGGGACCGACCACGCGCCCCGCCGACGAGGTCGAGGGCTGGGATGCGGGCTGGGGCGCCTGACCCGTCACACGGGGGGCGCCGCCTGGGGCACCTGGGCGTAGTACCAGGACGTCGTGCCCTTCGCGCCCTTGCGCGTCAGCGAGACGTGCAGGTGGTCGCGGTGGCGCAGCGTCGGTGAGCAGGTGCGCCGGGTGCGGCAGCCCGAGCTGAGGTAGCGCTTGGCCACGAAGCCGTCGTAGGAGGCGTACATCGTGTCGTCCCAGATGATGTACATGATCCCCATCCGGCGGGCGAGGGCGTGCGGCTGACCGGTGTCGTCGGGTGCGAGGAGCTCGTCGAGGAGGGCGGCGGCGAGCGCCACGTCGGCAGGGTCGGTCGCGTCGAGGAGCCAGTCGAAGGCGCGCGACTCCTTGTGCTCGCTGCGGCTCGAGCCGGCGCACGAGCGACTGATGGGGCCGTAGCCGCCGCCGCGCGCCACGAGCCAGTCGGCGAGCATCAGCACGCCCGGCTTGGGGACGCGCCTGCAGGCCGTCTGCGGCTGGTAGCCGGCGTACGGCTCGAGCGGCAGGAGGAACGGCGCGGAGGACGTCACCGTCCCCCGACGCTCGCCGACCTCGCCGATGCCCTCGGCCGAGGCCGTCGTGGGGCCGCTCGCGAGCAGGCCGAGCAGCAGGATGCAGGCTCCCGCCAGCCGTACGGCAACGCGCGATGTCGCTCGCATCGAGACGTCCCACCTTCCCCTTAGATCACATCCGGCACAGGGAACGTAAGCGGCCCCACGAGCCTCCGTCAGGGGATTGTCAGAACATCAAAGCTGTAGTTCGCAGGCGGCCGTGCCGCCCGGCAGCCGGTGCCGGTTGGCGGCCACCCAGGCGTACGTCCGGCGCGCGACGGGGTCGACCGGGCGGGACTCCACCAGCCGTCCGACCAGCCTCCAGGGCAGCGGGCCGGTGCGCAGGATGGAGGCGAAGGCCCGGTGGCCGTAGTCGACCCGGCCGTCGGGGTGGACGTAGGGCATCTCGACGACCGCCCGCGCGGGGTCGACGCCGAGCGCCTCGAGGTCGGCGGCCTGGACGGTCGAGCGGTCGACGTCGACACCGAGCCGCGGCACGAGGCGCGCGGTGCGCATGCAGACGCCGCAGTCGGCGTCGTTGAGCATCAGTCCGCGGTCCACGACGCAAGGCTACGTCGGGCGGTCAGATCCGGCGGGCGAAGCAGCGGCTGAGCTCGGAGCCGCAGTAGTAGCCGAAGCCGGGGATCGGCTCGTAGCCCGACGACAGGTAGAGCTCGATCGCCTCCGGCTGCTTCATCCCGGTCTCGAGGACGAGCGCCTCGATCCCTGCGTCGGCCGCCGTGGCCTCGAGGTGGGCGAGCATCCGGCGGGCCAGGCCGCGACGCTGGGCGGCGGGGACGACGTACATCCGCTTCACCTCCGCGGTGACGTCGGCGCCGAGCGCCCTTACCGACGACCGACGCCAGGCACCCGTCGCCACGGGTGCGTCGTCGAGGTAGCCGACGAAGAACTGCCCGAGCGGGTCCTCGAAGTCGCGGGGGTCGACCGGCGACTCGTCGCGTCCGCCGTAGCGAGCGACGTACTCCTCCTGCACGGCCTCGACGAGCAGCCGGGCGTCGGGGTGCGTGATCGGCAGGCGCTCGATGCGGAGCTGGGTGTCCAACGGGCGTCCCTGTCGTGAGTCGTGGTGCGGCGGATGTCAGGATAGGAGCCACTGACAGCGTCGTCAGGACCGCCACCCATCGTTCGTGAGGAACCCATGACCGACGCCATCGAGATCCCCGCCGAGCTCCTCCCGGCAGACGGCCGCTTCGGCGCAGGACCGTCGAAGATCCAGACCAGCCACCTCGACGCCCTCGCCGCGACCGGCTCCTCGCTGATGGGCACCTCCCACCGGCAGGCCCCGGTGAAGAAGACCGTCGGCCGGGTCCGCGAGGGGCTCGCCGCACTCTTCGACCTGTCCGAGGGCTACGAGGTCGTGCTCGGCAACGGTGGCGCGACGGCCTTCTGGGACATCGCCTGCTTCGGGCTGATCCGGGAGAAGAGCCAGCACCTGTCGTTCGGTGAGTTCTCCTCGAAGTTCGCCACCTCGGCGAAGAAGGCGCCGTGGCTCGCCGACCCGTCGGTCATCACCAGCGAGCCGGGCTCGCGGCCCGACGCGGTGGCCGAGGAGGGCGTCGACGTCTATGCCTGGGCGCACAACGAGACCTCGACCGCCGTGATGGCGCCGGTGCTGCGTCCGGCCGGGGTGGCCGACGACGCGCTCGTGCTGGTTGACGCCACGTCCGGCGCGGGCGGCCTGCCCGTCGACCTCGACCAGGTCGACACCTACTACTTCGCCCCGCAGAAGTGCTTCGCCTCCGACGGCGGCCTCTGGATCGCCGTGATGTCGCCACGGGCACTCGCGCGCGCCGAGGAGATCGCGGCGAGCGACCGCTACGTCCCGCCCTTCTTCGACCTCCCGACCGCGATCGACAACTCCTCGAAGAACCAGACCTACAACACCCCGTCGGTGGCGACGCTGTTCCTGATGGCCGAGCAGCTGGACTGGATGAACAGCCAGGGCGGGCTCAAGGGCATGGTCGAGCGGACGACGGCGTCGTCCGACGCCCTCTACGGCTGGGCCGAGCGCACGTCGTACACGACGCCGTACGTCGCCGAGCCGGCCGACCGTTCGCTCGTGATCGGCACCATCGACTTCGACGACTCGATCGACGCCGCCGCGATCGCCGCCACCCTGCGGGCCAACGGCATCGTCGACACCGAGCCCTATCGCAAGCTCGGCCGCAACCAGCTGCGCATCGCGATGTACCCCGCGATCGACCCCGCCGACGTCGAGAAGCTCACCGCCGCGATCGACCACGTCGTCGCCCACAGCTGACCGGGCGCGGGTCGTTCAGGCCGCCAGCAGCTTGAGCACGGCGCGCTCGAGCGCTGCCTGGCGCGCGTCGTCGGTGTCGTAGGAGCCGCGGACCTTGATGGTCCGACCCCGCTCGTAGGCCTCGACGACGCGCGGGTCGACGTACGACGTGCGCGCCAGGGTCGGCGTGTTGCCGAGGAACTCCGAGACCTCCTTCATCGCGGAGGAGACGGCCCGCTTGCGGGAGGCCTTCGTCTTTCCCGGCTCGTCGGTCTCCGCGAGCGCCGACGCGGCGATCACCGTGGCGTGCCAGGTGCGGAAGTCCTTGGCCGTGGCCTCGATGCCGAAGCAGCCGCGGATGTAGTCGTTGACGTCGGAGGACGAGAGGTCGCGCCACGTGCGGCCGTCCTTCCAGGCCAGCAGCCGGTCGCCGCCGCCGCGGCGACGACGCATCACGTCGAGGGCGCCCACGGCTGCCGGGTCGTCGATGTCGATGCAGTGCTCGACGCCCGACTTGCCGGTGAAGCAGAACCGCAGACCGCCCTGGTGCCGCGACACGTGCTCGCGGAGCATCGTGGTGAGGCCGAACGACCCGTTGGTGTCGGTGTAGACGTCGTTGCCGATGCGGAAGTAGCCGAGGTCGAGCAGGCGTACGGCGACCGCGCACGCGCGCTCCTGCGACATGCCCTCGGCGCCGATGTCGGCCAGCACCCGCTCGCGTGCCTTCGACAGCGCCTTGCCGAACCCGAGGATCCGGTCGAACTTGGCGGCGTCGCGGCTGGTGCGCCAGTGCGGGTGGTAGAGGTACTGACGCCGGCCGGCGTCGTCGGTGCCGACGGCCTGCAGGTGGCCGTTGGGGTGGGGCGTGATCCACACGTCCTTCCAGGCCGGCGGGATGACGAGGTCCTTGCAGCGCTGGACCTGGTCGGCGTCGAGGCGGTCACCGTGCTCGTCGAGGTAGGTGAACCCCTTGCCGGACCGGCGGCGGGTCCAGCCTGGCTGGTCGGGGAAGGTGCGCCTCAGTCGCGGCATGCGGTGAACCTAGCGAACCGGCCCCACCCCGCCGTCACCCTGAGGGAGGTCTGCTCGACAGGGCCGCCGCGATCTCCTCGAACGCAGGTCGGCCGAACGCCACGAGACGGGCCTCCTCGACCGAGGTCGACGCCGTGCGGATCGTGTCGATCGCCGCGGAGATCGCATCGTGCCGCGGCCACCCGTAGATCCCTGCGCTGACGAGGGGGAAGGCCACCGTGCGCGCGCCGAGCTCGTCGGCCACCGCGAGCGCGCCGGAGTAGCACAACTCCAGCAGCGAGCGGTCGCGCTCGCCGGCGTTCCAGTTCGGGCCGACCACGTGGATCACCCACCGCGCCGGCATCCGGCCCGCGGTGGTCCACCCGGCGCCCCCGGTGGCAAGCCCGTCGCGGAAGCGTCGCCGGCAGTCGTCGAGGACCTCCGGACCGCCCGCCGCGTGGATCGCTCCGTCGACCCCGCCGCCGCCACGCATGCGGCGGTTGGCGGCGTTGACCACGGCATCCACCCGCTGGACGGTGATGTCGCCCTCGACGACGGTGACCTGCACGGCTCAGGCCTGCCGGTCCGTGGACGAGCCCGGGCCGAGGATCCGTCGCGCGAGCTCGGCCTGGCTGGCCGTCAGGAGGTGCTCGGGTACGCGCACCGGGTCGTGGTCGTCGACGGTGAACGTGTAGACGAACATGTCCGGGCGGGGCGGGCCGTCGGTGGTCGGGGAGGCCAGCACGGCCTCCGACACGAGCTGGCCGAGGTCGTGGTCGTCGTCCTGATCGAGGTCCAGCTCGGCCGTCTCGGTGCGACCGGCGAAGCCGCCGCTGCGCTCCACGCGCACGCGACCGCCCGTCGGCGCCCGCGGTGGAGCCGGCTGGGGAGCGGTACCACCCGGCCCCGCGCCGACCTTCACGTCCACGCCGACCTGCGCCCACGCCTCGCGCACGGCGTCGGCGTGCTCGCCGGCGGCCGCGACGGTCGCCGCGGCGAAGGTGCTGAAGGTCGCCCCCGAGGGCACGTCGCCGCCCACCAGGGCGTCGTACCAGATCCGGCCGGCACCCGCGATCGACGTACCGCCGATGGCCACCGCCGCGAGCTGGAACGCCTTGTTGGGGATGCCGGAGTTGAGGTGCACGCCGCCGTTGTCGGCGGTCGTGTCGACGTAGTCGTCCATGTGGCCGACCTGGGGGTCGGCACCGATGTCAGGGTCGTCGTACGCCGTGCCGGGTGCGGCCATGTCGCGCAGGGCGCGGGCCTGGACGGACGGCATGAAGATGCCCTGCCCGATCAGCCAGTCGCCCGCGCCGGCGTCCTGTCCGAGGAGGCGCTGCTTGAGGCACGACGCGAACGCGTCGGCGACCGACTCGTTGAGCGCGCCGGACTGGCCCCGGTAGGTGAGGTCGGCGGTGTGCTCGATGACGGCGTGGGAGAACTCGTGGGCGAGTACGTCGACGGGCTTGGTGAATCGCTCGAACACCCGCCCGTCACCGTCGCCGAAGACCAGCTGGGTGCCGTCCCAGAAGGCGTTGTTGTAGCGCGAGCCGTAGTGGACGGTCAGGCTGACCGGCGCCCCGGCGCCGTCGTGGGAGTCGCGGGACAGGTCCTCGAGGAACATCCGCAGCGTCTCCTCGATGCCGGTGGCGGCCTCGTCCACGGCGACGTCACCGGTCTCGGGCTCGCCGGCGCTGCGGGCGGGCGTGCCGGGCAACGTCGTGCGGGACTCCGCATCGTGCACCGTCCACGCCGCTCCGGCGACCACGCCCTCGGGCCGGACCTCACGCCCCCGCGCGGCACGCTGGCGACGCAGCTCCTCGTCGCTGGCCGCGCGCTCAGGCCCGTCCACCCGCTCCACGAGCCACGGTGGGATGAAGGTGCAGCGCGTTGCCCGAGGAGTCGTCATGCACCCTGTCTACTCCCCGGCACCGACAGGGGACCAGTGGTCCGGCGGTCGGTGGTGGCGGCAGATCGCAGCCCACGCCCCACGGTTTCGTGCGATGTGCCGCCACCTCGGGCGCGGGGCTCCCAGTGGTGGCGGCAGATCGCAGCCCGCGGTCATCCCTGCGTGCGATGTGCCGCCACCCGGGGGCGGGACTGAGAGCTGTTGCAGCAGACCGGCGGCGGACGCCGCGAGGACTCAGCAAACGGCGCTTGGCGAGTACTGGAACGACATGTCGCTGATCCACACGCCCTGCGTGGTGTCCTCGGTGAACTGGGCGACGTCGTTCCAGTAGGTGATGGTGAAGGACGAGATGGCGCCAGGGAACTGGACGCGCACGTTGCCCGAGTCCGCCGAGACGTTGCCGGCGCTGGACGCGGGGTCCGGGACCCGGCGGTTGTCATTGATGGGGGTGTAGGGCGATACCAAGGTCCCCGCGCCGGTGACGCCCGCACCCTTTGCGCCCAGCTCGGTGTGCGGCACGACGGCGGAGAGCTCGATCTTGTCGATGTAGTCCCCCGGCAGGGAATCGATGTCCGTGACGGTGAAGAAGAGGTTCGTCACGGGTCGGCCGAACGTCACCGTGTAGGTGCCTCGATCGAGTCGGCGATCCTTCGCCGCGCGGGCGGTGGAGCGATTGTTGTACTGGGCCAAGCAAAGCCCGCTCACGCCGCTCAGCCCACCAACGGGGCTGTGCGTCCGCATCGTCCACTGATCCAAAGGCCGCATGTCGTTCGAGTAGGAGGCGGCGACCTTCACCGACAGGGCGTCGGCTCCGGACTGCGAAAGCGTGAAACTGCCATTCCGGCTGTCGGTGCGCGAGAACACGGCACGGCGATTGCGACCGGAGCCAGTCCTGGCGTCCCAGTCGACCACGCCACTGACGGCACTCGCCGGCGAGCACGCGGCGTACGCCGGAACCGCGACGGCGACGGAGACCGCGGGCGCGGTCCAGGCGGCGGCGCGGAGGACCGTGCGGCGGCTCGGGACGTACGAGGCGGACGCAGTGGGCGAAGGCGTGGTGGTGGGCATGCTCATCCCTCTCGGATGACGATTCGCACCGACGAGCCGCATCCCCACGCGGCACCTCGGTCTGTGCGGACGACGCTACGGGCGGGTAGTTGAAGTCCGGACGGCTTTTACCCGCGTGTGGCCCAACCGTGCGCGACCCGGTCACCGCACGTCACCGATTGAGGCGCTCGCGCTGCCCGCCGGTAACCTTGGAAGGCGATCCACGCCATCGCGCGTGCGGCCCGTCGGCCGCCGGTCGCCACCCGATCTCCGCCCGGAAGGCCCCTGCATGCCCACCCAGTCCCGTTCCGACCTGCGCAACGTCGCGATCGTCGCCCACGTCGACCACGGCAAGACCACGCTGGTCGACGCGATGCTCCGCCAGGCGGGCGCGTTCACCGCGCACCAGGCCGAGAGCGTGGCCGACCGCGTCATGGACTCCGGCGACCTCGAGCGCGAGAAGGGCATCACCATCCTCGCGAAGAACACCGCCGTCCACTACACCGGCCCGTCGGCCCCCGACGGCATGACGATCAACATCATCGACACCCCCGGCCACGCCGACTTCGGTGGCGAGGTCGAGCGCGGCCTGTCGATGGTCGACGGCATCGTGCTGCTGGTCGACGCCTCCGAGGGCCCGCTCCCCCAGACCCGCTTCGTGCTCCGCAAGGCGCTCAACGCCGACATGCCGGTGATCCTGGTCGTCAACAAGACCGACCGTGGCGACGCCCGGATCAGCGAGGTCGTCGACGAGTCCTACGAACTGTTCATGGACCTGCTCGACGACTCGCACAGCCAGGACGCGCTCGACTTCCCGGTCGTCTACGCCTCCGGCAAGGCCGGCATCGCCTCGCTCGAGAAGCCCGAGGACGGCACGATGCCCGCGGGCTCCGACCTCGAGCCGCTCTTCAAGACGATCCTCGAGACGATCCCCGCCCCGCAGTACGACGACGAGGCGCCGCTGCAGGCCCACGTGACCAACCTCGACTCGTCGCCGTTCCTCGGTCGGTTGGCGCTGCTGCGCATCCACCAGGGCACGCTCAAGAAGGGCCAGACCGTGGCCTGGATGCGTCGTGACGGCGAGGTCAAGAACGTCCGCATCACCGAGCTCCTCGTCACCGAGGGCCTCGAGCGCAAGCCCGGCGAGTCCGCGGGCCCCGGCGACATCGTCGCCATCGCCGGCATCCCGGAGATCACCATCGGCGAGACCCTCGCCGACGCCGACAACCCGGTGGCCCTGCCGCTCATCCACGTCGACGAGCCGGCCATCTCGATGACCATCGGCACCAACACCTCGCCGCTGGTCGGCAAGGTCAAGGGCTCCAAGGTCACCGCCCGCCTGGTCAAGGACCGCCTCGACTCCGAGCTCATCGGCAACGTGTCGCTGCGGATCCTGCCGACCGAGCGTCCCGACGCCTGGGAGGTCCAGGGCCGCGGCGAGCTCGCGCTCGCGATCCTCGTCGAGCAGATGCGCCGCGAGGGCTTCGAGCTCACCGTCGGCAAGCCGCAGGTGGTCACCCGTGAGATCGACGGCAAGCTCCACGAGCCGTTCGAGCGCCTCACGATCGACGCGCCCGAGGAGTACCTCGGCACGATCACCGAGCTCCTCGCCGTCCGCAAGGGCCGCATGGAGGGCATGACCAACCACGGCACCGGCTGGGTCCGCATGGAGTTCGTCGTCCCGGCCCGCGGCCTCATCGGCTTCCGCACCGACTTCCTCACCGAGACCCGCGGCACCGGCATCGCCCACCACATCTCGGAGGGCTACTTCCCGTGGGCCGGCGAGATCCGCTCGCGCAACAACGGCTCCCTGGTGGCCGACCGCTCCGGCGCCGCGACGGCGTACGCCATGACCTCGCTGCAGGAGCGCGGCGTGCTCTTCGTCGAGCCCGCCACCGAGGTCTACGAGGGCATGATCGTCGGCGAGAACTCCCGCGCCGACGACATGGACGTCAACATCACCAAGGAGAAGCAGCAGACCAACATCCGGTCCGCCACCTCCGACAACTTCGAGAAGCTGATCCCGCCGAAGCGTCTCTCGCTCGAGCAGTGCCTGGAGTTCTGCCGCGAGGACGAGTGCGTCGAGGTCACCCCTGAGATGGTGCGCATCCGCAAGGTTGTCCTCGACGCCAACGCCCGCGCCAAGACCGCCTCGCGGGCTCGCAAGGCCAACAAGTAGGGCCGAGCGTGACCGGCGTGTCCGGCGGCGTGCCTGACCTCGCCGTCGAGCTGGCGGACTGGTTGGAGGGCCTCGGGCTCGCCGACCAGCTCGCCGCGGCCGGGTTGCCGACGTACGTCCGCGTCGGGGGCGCGGTGCGCTGGACCGAGCCCGCGACCGGCGAGCCGCTCGGCGCGGAACGACTGGCCGAGCTCGACCGGCTCCTGCGCTCGCAGGGCGAGGACCCCGCGCACGCCGTGCCCGTCGCGCTCGTCCGGCTCCGTCGGGAGACCCGGGTGCGGCAGGAGCTCCTCGACAGCGGCTGGCTCGACTACGCCGGCGTGGCGCGGCTGCGCGGCGTGTCGACCAACGCGGCCCGCTTCGCGGTCCACAAGGCAGCCGAGCGGCGGACCCTCCTGGTCGTCGGGCACGAGGGGTCGGTGCTGGTGCCGTCGTTCCAGCTCGACGAGGCGGGCGAGGTGCGCACCGAGCTGCTGACCGTCCTGGAGCCCCTGCTCGTCTCGGTCGACCCGTGGCGGGCGTGGATCTGGCTCACCACCCCGGCCGCGCTGCTCGGCGGTGCGGTGCCGCACGAGGCCGCACGCGAGCCCGACGAGCTCCCCTTCGTGCAGCGCGCCGCGGTCGCCCTGGCCGAGCGGTCTCGCTCGGCGCAGGGCTGACCCGGCGGCTGTTGCCCGGAGGCGCTGCGGTCAGTCGGTCGGCGCCTCGGTGACGACTGCGACGCCCTCGATCCGGACCGGCTTGTTCTTCGTCACCACGACGCGCAGCTTGCCCTTGCGCGCCTTCGGCAGCTCGAAGGTGCGGAGCTTGCTGAACTTCTGCTTGCCGGCGAACTGCACCACGCCCAGCTTGCGCTTGCCGAGGAACACCCGTGCCTTGCCGCCGTTCTTAACCGTTCCGATGACGAGCACGATGCGCTCGGTGGCAGGCACGCGGGTGACGAGCTCGGCGCCCTTGCGGCGCGAGGTGATGTAGTCGCCGTACATCGCCCGCTTGTCCTTCTTGCGGTTCCACGTGCCCTTGCGGGCGAAGGTGCTCTCGTCACGTGGCACCGTGAAGGTCACCGTGGCCGGGGTCGGGTCGGCGACACCGGCGGCGTTGACCGCGGCAACGGTGACGATGTGCGTGCCTGCGCGGAAGCGGTCTTCCAGCCCGGTGGCGTCGCACGGCACGGACTCGGCGTCGACCGTGCACCTGAAGGACGCCGGGGTGACCGACGAGCTGTAGGTGAACGTCTGCTTGCGCTCGAGCACGACCGAGTCGTTCGCGGGCCCGGAGGTGATGGTCGTCTCCGCTGCGGACGTCGCCTTCAGCACGAACGAAGCGTCGTTGACGGCGAAGAAGTAGTTGCCGAGCGCCTCGATCTTGATGCGTACGTCGCTCGCGTCGACGTTGGGCATCGTCAGGGTCTCCGAGCCGTCGTTGGGCGTGCTCGCCGCGAGCACCGTGCCGAAGGTCGCGCCGCCGTCGGTGGACAGCGTGATCTTGACGTTCTCGGCCAGGCGTCGCGTGCCGCTCTCGGCCCAGGTGACCGGGACGGACGAGCCGCCGGCCACCGTGGCCCCCTTCGTGGCCTGCGAGGTGACCAGGAACGGTCCGGCGTTCCTGTCGACCGTGAGGGCCACGTCGTCGTACGCCACGCCGCCACCGTTGGGGAACAGGTCCCGCGAGGTCACGCGGAAGCGCAGCACCCGGTCGTCACCGCCGCCGAAGCTGCCGACGTAGTCGGCGGTCGGCAGGAACTCCGAGTAGCAGTCGAGCAGCTCGTCGGGCAGCTGCTCGTCGTCCGGCAGCGGCGTGCCGTCCTCCGCGACGGCCGGCGGGCAGACACCTGCCTTCGCGTTGGTGTTGCCGTTGAGCACCTGGGCCATGTCGGGGAAGACCCGGGTGGGGTTCCCGTCCGCGAGGTTGATGCCCGGCGAGGGCGAGGTCAAGGAGTCGGCGGTGCTGACGACAGCGTCGTCGCCGAAGACCCGGAAGAGCGGTCCGTAGCGCTTGGTGTTGTCGGACAGCCGCGTGCCGGACCCGACGTTGGTCTGCTCCCAGAGGTGGACCAGCGAGTCGCCGTCGGCGTCGGTGGCCGACTCAGCAGTGAGTGCGAATGGCGTCTGGATCGGGATCGTCTTCGGGTCCGGGGCATCCACGATCGGGGCCCTGTTGTCGGTGATCTCCTCGGTCTTGGGCAGGTCGATGCCGTTGGTGCTGGCCGGGCCGCCCCGCTCGGTCTCGCCGACGAAGCCGGTCACGTCACCGGACCCGGTGACCCCGAGGGAGGGGAGGTCGACGTCGTCGGCCTCGCCCACGGTGAACGCGACCGGTTCCTCGTTGAAGATCACCTGGAAGCCGACGTCGGTGATGGGCGAGACGACGGGGTTGCCGTCGTCGTCGGAGTTGAAGACCTCGTCGAAGCCCCACTGGGCGATCGAGACGTCGCGGCCGGTGATCGACTCGACCGCATCCTCGACGCCGGCGTTGGTGTAGTCGGTGCCGCGGGTGAGGGTGGCGGTGTTGCCCTCGTAGCTCAAGGTGATGGTCTCGCCGTCGGTGTCGAAGTCGCGCAGCGAGACGGTCTGCACCTCGATGACGTTGTAGGGGGTGGCCTGGACGGCCTCCACCTCGTCGATCGTGAGGAAGGAGAAATAGGGGTCCGTGTGCGGCTGCAGGTCGTCGCTGCCGCAGATGCCGGCGTAGGCCATCACCGAGGAGCCCGAGCCGGGCTCGACCGAGGCCTCGGAGATGTTGTCGGCGCAGTTGCCGTCGGCCCCGTTGAAGGTGTGGTTGCCGCCGAACTGGTGGCCGATCTCGTGGGCGACGTAGTCGATGGCGAAGAAGTCACCGGTGGGGATGGGCAGGCCGGTGCAGCCGCCGCCCTTGTAGGCACCGCCCACGACGCCGAGGTAGGCCACGCCGCCGCCGTTCTTGCCCAGGGCGATGTGACCGACGTCGTAGCTGGACGCGCCGATCAGCTGACCGAGGACGGTGCGGTTCTGCGACAGCGTCAGGATGCTGCAGAAGTCGAGGTCGCCGGGGAGGCCCCCGCCCGCCACGTCGAAGCAGGGGGCAGCGCCGCACGGACCATCAGCGCCGGTGGCTTCCGCCTGGGTGTCGAAGTTGAGCTTGTCCGTGTCGTTGACCAGCCGCAGCTCCGTGCCGAGGTCGTCGTTGTAGATCTGGTTGACGCGGTTGATCAGGGTGACCTTCTCGGCCAGCACGTTGTCGGTGCCGAAGTAGGCGGCGTAGGACGGGTCGCTGGTCAGGGCGAGCCGGTAGAAGTGGCGCCGGACGGGCTGACCCGCCTCCGGGTCGCGCTCCGCGGCCTGCGCCGCCTTGACCGTGTCCCGCAGCGCTTGGACCTCACCCTCCTTGCGACGCTTCTCCGGTGCGGGCAGGTCGGACGAGCGGTAGCTCAGGTGCGCGGTGGTTCCACGGCGGTTGTAGGCCGGGTCGACGTACCAGTCGGCCTGGGCACCCGGCTCGCGGACGAAGGCGTGAAAGCCCATGGGGGTGATGTCGAGCGCGATCGACGCCCGCGGGTCGTCGACGCCGCGGCCCGACCAGGTGGCGATCTCCGGGTGCGCGGCGGCCAGCTCGGACTCCATGGTCTGCGTGCGCTGGACGCGGAAGGCCTGCAGGCTGCCGTCCGGCGCGGGCACCTCCACGACGGCGGAGGCGCCGGCCTGCGGGAGCTCGCTGCGCAGGGCAGCCAGGTCGACGCGGGAGGCGGCGAAGTCCTTGGGCTCGACGCGGACCTTCGCGCCGGACGGCTCGAAGCCGCGGAGGGGGGCGAAGGCGCGGTCGTCGGGCGCGGCCGCGACCGGGGCCAGCGAGCTCAGCACCCCCGCTCCCAGGACCAGGGCCAGACCTGCGGCAAGACTGCGGGGGCGAGGCAACGACACACGAGCTCCTTCGACGACGGAACTCGCAGCCTAGGTAGGCCCACCGACAGCGCGCCATACCTCTTTGGTAGCGATTGGCGGTCAGTCCACGACGGGGGCGACCGGTTCCGGCCGAAGCGTCGGCGCCAGCACGACGAGACCCAACAGCGGCAGCACGGCGAGGACCAGCAGCGCGACAGGCATGCCGAGGGGTCCGCTGATCCCGGCCACGATGGCCGAGCCGACGCTGCCGCCGATGAGGAAGAGCAGCGTCGAGACGCCCATCGCCACGCCGCGTACGTCCTCGTGCACCGCGTCGCCGACGACCGCGCTCAGGGCCGGCTGACCGAGGCCGAAGGCGAAGGTCACCAAGATGATGCCGACCACCAGGACGGTCGCGCTCGACCAGAGGGCGCCGACGGTGGCGACGAGCAGCGCGGCGGACGCGACGAGGCCGGCGACCGCGAGTGACCGCCCCGGGCCGAGGCGGGTGAGCATCGGTCCGGCGACCTGCGGCACCAGCAGGGCCACGGCAGCGCTCGGCACCATCGCCAGGCCCACCTGCCAGGCCTGCCAGCCCTCGGCCAGCAGGACCGCCGGCAGCGCGATGAGCATGGCGAACCACGCCGCGGGGACGGCCGACGCGGCGACAGCGCTGCGCACGACGGTGGCGTTGCGGATGACCTCGACCGGCAGGAAGCCGTCGGGACGACGGCGTACGCTCGCGCGCACCGCCGGCACGCCGAGCACGAGCAGGGTCGCGCCGATCGCCGCCACCAGCAGCCCGGCCGACGGGGACTGGACGAGCAGCACCATGCCCGCGGCGGTGAGAGCGACCACGATCGCGCCGACGACGTCGAGGCGGGCCCCGCTGCCGCCGGTGGGCAGGGCACGCCACAGCAGCGGTACGACGAGGGCGCCGAGGATGGGCAGCGCCATGACGGCGCGCCACCCCCACGCCGCCTCGACCAGGCCGCCGATCAGCGGACCGAGGCAGCTCACCGCGGCGGCGACTCCGGCGAGGCGGCCGAACGCGAGGCCGCGGACCTCGCCGGAGTACTTGGCGGACAGGATGGTGACGCCGAGCGTCGGCACGGCGGCGGCACCCGCGCCCTGCACCATGCGCGCGCCGAGCAGCACCTCGAACGTCGGCGCGAGGGCGGCGACCAGCGCCCCGATCGACATCAGCACGAGGCCGGCGAGCAGCGGTGCCCGGACGCCGACGAGGTCGGAGATCCGGCCGTAGAGCGCCGTGGTGACGGCGAGCATGAGGACGTAGAGGCTGATCGCCCACGCGGCGATGCCCGCGCTCACACCGAGGTCCTCGCCGAGGAGGGCCAGCGCGACGGCGGCGCTGGAGGAGCCCATGCCCGCCAGGCCGAAGAGGAGGCCGAGCAGCATCGAGACCCGTCGCGAGTCGTCCGGGGCGTCGGTGCGGCCGGTGGCCGGGCTCGGTGGGGTCATCGACGTGGGACAACAGCGAGCGCCCGTGCCGCATTCCCCACAGATGCGCCGAAGACGCCCGCGCGGCCCCCGACGGCGCCGTACCCTGACGCCCATGACGATGCCGTACGACGCCTCGACGGGACCGGGCGACCCCGGACCGACCGAGGCCTACCTGCGGTGGCGGCACCTCCAGGAGCAGGCCGACGCCGAGCGCGACGCCCTGCTCGTCTCCGACGCGGAGCGCGACCAGGTCTGCCGACGCCTGGCCGCAGCCTTCAGCGAGGGGCGGATCACCTCGCCCGAGCTCGACGAGCGCACCTCACGTGCCCTCGCCGCGCGCACCTACGGCGACCTCGAGGACGTGATGGTCGGGCTGGAGCCGCCCGCCGCAACGGCGTACCGCCCCGTCATGCCGAGCCACCGACCGCCCCCGCGAAGCGTCCTCCCACGACTCGTCTTCTGGCTGGTCGGGATCCTCACCGCTCCCTTCATCTTCGCCGGCGGCGCGCTGGTGCTCACCGGGGAGTCTGTCTTCTTCGGCCTGGTCCTGCTGATGCTCTTCCTGCCCGGCCTCATCGCCCTCTACCGCTGGGCCCACCCGCGCACCTGACCGATCGGTCGGTTTCTCCCGGCCGCGGGTAGCCTGCGGTGCATGACAGCCCGCCGCCAGCTGCCCACCGACGAGGCCCGCGACCTGCTCGCCCTCACCCGCGAGATCTGCACCAAGGAGCTCGCACCGCGGTCGGCGGAGGCGGAGGCCACGGAGACGTTCCCGCGCGACGTCTTCCGGATGCTCGGCCAGGCCGGCCTGCTGTCCCTGCCCTACCCCGAGGAGTTCGGAGGCGGCGACCAGCCCTACGAGGTCTACCTGCAGGTGCTCGAGGAGATCGGCGCCGTGTGGTCCTCCGTCGGCGTCGGGGTGTCCGTGCACGCGCTGTCCTGCTTCGGCCTGGCCTACTTCGGCACCGACGAGCAGCGCGCCGAGTGGCTGCCCGACATGCTCGGCGGCGACCTGCTCGGCGCCTACTGCCTTTCCGAGCCGCACGCCGGCTCCGACCCCGCCGCGATGCGGACGACCGCGAAGCGCGACGGCGACTCCTACGTCCTCAACGGCGCCAAGGCCTGGACGACCCACGGCGGCCACGCCGACTTCTACAAGGTGATGGCTCGCACATCTGACGATCGCAACGGCATCTCCTGCTTCCTCGTGCCGGCCGAGACCGAGGGGCTCACCGCCGACCCGCCGGAGCGCAAGATGGGCCTCACCGGCTCCGCCACCGCGACCATGCGCTTCGACAACGTCCGGGTGCCGGTCGAGCGCCGCCTCGGCGCCGAGGGCGAGGGGCTGCGCATCGCGCTCGCCGGGCTCGACTCCGGTCGCCTCGGCATCGCCGCCGTGGCCGTCGGTCTCGCGCAGGGCGCCCTTGACGCCGCGGTGGCGTACGCCCGCGAGCGCGAGACCTTCGGCACCCGGATCATCGACCACCAGGGCCTCGCCTTCGTGCTCGCCGACATGGAGGCCGCGATCGTCTCGGCGCGGGCCACGATGCTCCACGCCGCGCGGCTGCGCGACGCGGGGCTGCCGTTCTCCCGCGAGGCGTCGGTCGCCAAGCTCGTGGCCACCGACAACGCCATGAAGGTCACCACCGACGCCGTCCAGGTCCTCGGCGGCTACGGCTACACCCGCGACTTCCCCGTCGAGCGCTACATGCGGGAGGCCAAGGTCATGCAGATCTTCGAGGGCACCAACCAGATCCAGCGGATGGTCATCTCCCGCTCGCTGGCCAAGGACAACTCCGGCGCCATCGGCTGAGGACGATTCACCCCTCGGTGTGTTGTCCGCCCCCGGGGAGCGAGCAACCGTGAGGAGCATGTCCAAGCGCATCGCATTCCTGACCGCATCCGAGGGCGTCGAGGAGGTCGAGCTCACCCAGCCGTGGCAGGCAGCGGTCGACGCCGGCCACACGGCCGAGCTCGTGTCCGCCGACGAGGGCGAGGTTCAGCTCTTCAACCACCTCGACAAGTCCTCCACCCAGCGCGTCGACCGCCGTGTCGCCGACGTGGCCGTGGCCGATTACGACGCCCTGGTCCTGCCCGGCGGCGTCGCCAACCCCGACGCGCTCCGCATGGACCAGGAGGCGGTCGCCTTCATCCGCGACTTCGTCGACACCGGCAAGCCCGTCGCCGCGATCTGCCACGCTCCGTGGACCCTCGTCGAGGCCGACCGCGTCAAGGGCAAGCGCCTCGCGAGCTGGCCCAGCCTGCAGACCGACATCCGCAACGGCGGGGGCGAGTGGGTCGACGAGGAGGTCGTCGTCGACGGCAACCTGATCACCAGCCGCAACCCCGACGACATCCCCGCCTTCAACAAGGCGCTGCTCGACGCGTTGGGCTGATCGCCGGGCTGGCGCTCACGCCACCAGCCAGCGCCCCAGCAGCGTCCCGTCCTGCTCCAGGAGCAGGGCGGGACGCAGCGCGACGTCGACCTTCGCCCCGGTCGCGATGCGTACGGCGTCGCCGCCGGTCAGGGTCGGCACGATCGTCCAGCAGAGCTCGTCGACGACGCCCGCGGCCAGCATGTCGGCGAAGAGCGACGGGCCGCCCTCGCACAACATCTCCGTCCACCCGCGCTCGACCAGGGCGGCCTTGAGGGCGACGAGGTCGATCTCCTCCTCGCCGAGCACCAGCACGTTGTCCTCGCCCAGCGTCTGGCGGGCGGCGGCCAGGCCGTCGGAGCTCGCGACGGTCGCCATCAGCACCCGGCCGGGAGGGGCCTCGGCGAGCGTCGGCGGGACGTCTGCGGAGCGGCTCACCACGACGATCGGCACCCGCGGGACGTCGTACTCCTCGTCGCGGATCGTGCCCGCGCCGACCACCAGGCAGTGCGCCCGCCGCCGCAGGGCGTCGAACACCCGCTTGTCGGCGTCGGTGTTGATGGTGCCGCTCAGCCCGTCCGACCCGGTCGCCGCGCCGTCGACGGTGCTGACGAAGTTGACCCGCAGCCACGGCTCGCGCTCCGGCGTGTAGGCCGCCGCGAGCTCGTCGTCGGAGAGGTCGGCGAGGTGCTTCAGCACGAGGGGTTCGCTCACGGCCTTCATCTTGCCGCCTACGCTTTCCAGCGTGATCACCCTTGCGGATCTGGCGGCCCTGCAGGCCGAGCACGGCGCGGCGCGGGACAGCCCCGTCACGCCGGTCGTCCTCGACGGCCCGCGCGGACCGGTGTCCATCGGCGACGGCCCGGTGACGCTGATGGGCTGCATCAACCTCTCCCGCGACTCGACCTACCGCGAGAGCGTCGCCACCAGCCCCGCCGACGCCGTCCGCATGGGTCGCATCCAGGCCGCTCAAGGCGCTGCGCTGATCGATCTCGGCGCCGAGTCGAGCAACGCCCGGGCGGCGCGCGTGACCGTCGCCGACCAGGTCGCCACCCTCGTGCCGGCGGTCAAGGAGCTCGCCGCAGAGGCGATCGTCTCCGTCGAGACCTACGAGCCCGAGGTCGTCCGCGCCTGCCTCGACGCCGGCGCCCGCGTGCTCAACATGACCGGGCGCCAGCACGAGGACGAGATGCTCGCGCTCGCCGCCGAGTACGACGCCGCTGTCGTCATGTGCTTCGGCACCACCGCCAACGTCCGCGAGATCGCCGACGTGCCTCCCGACGCCGACCCGATGCCGGTGCTGCTCGACCACTTCGGCCCCCGGCTCGAGCACGCGCGCTCGCTCGGTGTCGACAAGGTGGTCGTCGACCCCGGGATGGGCTTCTACTACGGCAACCTCGTCGACCCGATGGTCCGCGCCCGCCACCAGGCCCGGGTGCTGGCGCAGACCTTCCGCCTGCGCCCCCTCGGCGCGCCCGTCTGCAACGTGCTCCCCCACACCTACGACCTCTTCGGCGACGAGTTCCGCAAGGCCGAGGGCTTCTACGGCGTCCTCGCCGCCCTCGGCGGCTCCCACCTGCTCCGGATCCACGAGGTCGCCCACCTCCGCGTCGTGCTCCGGGCGATGGACGAGCTCGACATCCGCTGACGCGACACCATCCGTTCTGAGCTGACGTCAATTCAGGAAGCGCCGCACCCCCGAGACGAGCCCCCGCGCATAGCGCGCCCGACCGGCGGGCGAGGTCATCACCCGGGCCTCGGCGGGCCTGCGCATGTTGCCGAGCTCGACCATCACGGTGGGGACGTCGGAGAGGTTGAGGGTGGCGAGGTCGGAGCGTACGTCGATCCCGTCGCCACCGGCGGTGTACGTCGCGACGCCGAAGCGCTGGTTCAGCAGGCCGGCCTTCACCGAGGTCGCCAGCCGCCGCGAGGGCCGGTGGATGTCGGCGGTCCACGGCGCCCGGTCGGGCGGGGTGATGACGTGGAAGCCGCGTGCGCCGGCGGCGTACGACCCGTCGGCGTGGACCGACAGCTTGAGGTCGGCGTCGAGGCTGTTGCCCGCCCGGCCGCGCACGTCGACACACGGGCCCCAGCGGTCCTCGCGGTTGCTGTGCCGGGTCAGGCGCACCGTCGCGCCGAGCCCGCGGAGCCGGGCCGCGACCAGCCGCGAGACCCGCCAGACGAAGGTGGCCTCCGGGTAGCCACCGTCGGTCGCGGTGCCGGTGGTGTTGCACGGCTTGCTGAAGCCGCCGGCGGGAACCGGGCGGTTGATGCGGCGGGGGAAGTGGCGGTTGCCGAGCTGATGGCCGGGGTCGATGACGACCACCCGGCCGGCCAGCGCCGATATCTGAGGACGTGCTGGTCGTGGATCGGCCGCTCCGACGACCGCCACGTCCTCAGATATCTCTGGCAGCGATGGCAGGGCGGGCGCTGGCAGGGCAACGGAGATCGCGACGAGCGCGACCACCGCGGCCCGGCGGAGCATCAGCCGACGAAGCCGTGGGGGTTCTGCGACTGCCAGCGCCAGGTGTCGGCGGCCATCTCGTCGACCGACTTCGTCGTGCTCCACCCGAGCTCGCGGTTGGCCTTGGACGGGTCGGCGTAGGACGTGGCGATGTCGCCGGGGCGCCGGGCCACCACCTCGTAGGGCAGCTCGCGGCCGACGGCCTTCTCGAAGGCGTGCAGCATCTGCAGGACGCTGGTGCCGTGCCCGGAGCCGAGGTTCCAGGTGTGGACCGCCTCGTCGGTGTCCTCGAGCGCCTTCAGCGCGGCGATGTGGCCTGCGGCGAGGTCCTCGACGTGGATGTAGTCGCGCACGCCGGTGCCGTCGACGGTGTCGTAGTCGTCGCCGAAGACCATCAGCTTGTCGCGCTTGCCGACCGCGACCTGGGCGATGTAGGGAACCAGGTTGTTGGGGATGCCCGAGGGGTCCTCGCCGATGGTCCCAGACGGGTGCGCACCGACGGGGTTGAAGTACCGCAGGAGCGCGAAGCGCATCTGGGGCGCCGCCACGGCGACGTCGCGCAGGATCTGCTCCTGCATCACCTTGGTCCAGCCGTAGGGGTTGGTGGCGTAGGTGCGGCGGTCCTCGGTCGCGGCGGCCTGGTCCTCGCCGTAGACCGTCGCGCTGGAGGAGAACACCAGCTTGTCGACGTCGTACTTCTGCATCGCCCGGACGAGCGAGAAGGTGGAGACGAGGTTGTTCTCGTAGTACTCCAGCGGCTTCTCCACGCTCTCTCCGACGGCCTTGTGGCCGGCGAAGTGGATGACGCCGTCGAAGTGCTCGGCCGCGAAGAGGTGCTCGGTCTTGTCGTAGTCGCACAGGTCGAAGGAGTGCAGCGTGATCTGCTGCCCGGTCAGCGCCTCGAGCCGTCCCATCACCGTCGGGTTGGAGTTGCTGAAGTTGTCGACGATGACGACGTCGTAACCGGCGGCGACGAGCTGGACGACGGTGTGCGAGCCGATGTAGCCGGCGCCGCCGCTGACGAGGATCTTCATGCGGCCCACCCTACTGAGAGCCGTCCTGACAGAATGCGTCGCATGCCCAGCGCTCTCATCACCGGAATCACCGGCCAGGACGGCCTCTACCTCGCCGAGCTGCTGCTCGAGAAGGGGTACGACGTCCACGGACTGATCCGCGGCCAGAACAACCCACGCCGCGAGCTGGTCTCCAAGGTCGTGCCGGACGTCCAGCTGCACAACGGCGACCTGACCGACCTGTCGAGCCTGATGCGGGCGATGCGCGACTCGCAGCCCGACGAGGTCTACAACCTCGGCGCGATCTCGTTCGTGGCCTACTCCTGGGAGAACGCCTTCGTCACCAGCGACGTCACGGGCATGGGTGTGCTCAACATGCTCGAGGCCGTACGCCTCCACGCCGGCGACGACCCGTCCTCGATCCGCTTCTACCAGGCCTCGAGCTCGGAGATGTTCGGCAAGGTGCAGGAGGTCCCGCAGTCGGAGAGCACCCTGCTGTGGCCCCGCTCGCCCTACGGCGTGAGCAAGGTCTACGGCCACTACATGACGATCAACTACCGCGAGTCCTACGGCATGCACGCCTCCAGCGGCATCCTGTTCAACCACGAGTCGCCGCGCCGCGGGCCGGAGTTCGTGACCCGCAAGATCAGCCAGGCCGTCGCGCGGATCCACCTCGGCCAGCAGGACTCGATGGCGCTCGGCAACCTCGACGCCCGCCGTGACTGGGGCTACGCCGGCGACTACGTCGAGGCGATGTGGCGGATGCTCCAGCAGGACGAGGCCGACGACTACGTCATCGCCACCGGAGAGACGTGGTCGATCCGCGACTTCCTCGACCTCGCCTTCACGCACGTCGGCATCGACGACTGGAGCAAGCACGTCACCCAGGACCCGCGCTTCATGCGCCCGGCCGAGGTCGAGCTGCTCATCGGCGACGCCAGCAAGGCCAAGGACAAGCTCGGCTGGACGCCCACCGTCTCCTTCGCCGAGCTCGTCGCGATGATGGTCGACGCCGACATCGCGGCCGCCAAGGCGGGCTGGTGACCGCAGCCGCCTTCATCACCGGCATCGGCGGCCAGGACGGCACCTACCTCGCCGAGCGGCTGGTCGCCGACGGCCTGGAGGTCCACGCGCTGGTCCTCGAGGCCGACGGCCACCCGGCCCACTGCCCGGAGGAGGTCGTGCTCCACGCCGGCGACCTCGGCGACGTCGAGGCCACCCGCCGGCTGGTGCGCGAGATCGCGCCGCGCGAGGTCTACAACCTCGCCGCGATCAGCTCGGTCGCGCAGTCGTGGGACGAGCCCGACCGCACCGCCCACGTCAACGGGCTCGCGGCGGTCGCGCTGATGGAGTCGGCGCGCGCGGTGGACGGCGTACGACTCGTGCAGGCCTCGAGCGCGGAGATCTTCGGCGAGGCGTCGGAGTCGCCGCAGGACGAGGAGACCCCGATCGCGCCGGTCAACCCGTACGGCGCCGCGAAGGCCTTCGCGCACCTGTCCGCCCGCGTCTTCCGCCAGCGCGACCTGCACGTGTCGAGCGCGATCCTCTACAACCACGAGTCGCCGCGCCGGCACCCGCGCTTCGTGACCCGCAAGATCACCTCGACGGTCGCCGCCATCGCGCGCGGGGAGGCCGACGAGCTGGTCCTCGGCAACATCGACGTACGCCGCGACTGGGGCTGGGCCCCCGACTACGTCGACGCGATGGTGCGGGCGGCCCGCGCGGACGAGCCGGGCGACTACGTCGTCGCCACCGGCACCGCCCACTCCGTGCGCGACTTCGTGGCCGCTGCCTTCGCCGCCGCCGGCATCGACGAGTGGGAACACCTGGTGCGGCAGGACGCCGCGTTCTTCCGGCCGGCCGACCCGACCGAGCTGGTCGGTGACGCGAGCCGGGCGCGCGAGGAGCTGGGCTGGGCGCCGACCGTCGAGTTCGCCGAGATCGTGCGACGGATGGTCGCCGCCGACCTCTAGCCGTGCTGGAGCAGCCCCAGCAGGTACTCGCCGTACCCGCTCTTGCGCAGCGGCTCGGCGCGGGCGACCAGGTCGTCGTCGGAGAGCCAGCCCATCCGCCACGAGACCTCCTCCGGCGCGCCGACCTTGAAGCCCTGGCGGCCCTCGATGGTGCGCACGAAGTTGGAGGCGTCGTTGAGCGAGTCGAAGGTGCCGGTGTCGAGCCACGCGGTGCCGCGCGGCAGCACCTCGACGTGGAGGCGCCCCTCCTCGAGGTAGCGGCGGTTGAGGTCGGTGATCTCGAGCTCGCCGCGCGCGGACGGCTCGAGCTCGGCGGCGTACTGCACCACGTCGTTGTCGTAGAAGTAGAGCCCCGGCACCGCGAAGTCGCTCTTGGGGTTCTCCGGCTTCTCCTCCAGCGACAGCGCGCGGCCCTGCTCGTCGAACTCCACGACGCCGTACGCCCGCGGGTCGGCGACGTGGTAGCCGAAGACGGCCGCCCCGTCGAGCTCGGAGAACCGCAGCAGCTGGTGACCGAGGCCGGAGCCGTAGAAGATGTTGTCGCCCAGCACCAGCGCCGAGCGCTGGTCGCCGATGTGGTCGGCGCCGATGATGAACGCCTGCGCCAGCCCGTCGGGCGAGGGCTGCACCGCGAAGGTCAGGTTGATCCCGAACTGCGAGCCGTCGCCGAGCAGCCGATGGAAGCCGTCCGCCTCGTGGGGCGTCGTGATGATCAGGACGTCCCGGATCCCCGCCAGCATGAGCGTGGAGAGCGGGTAGTAGATCATCGGCTTGTCGTAGACCGGCACCAGCTGCTTGCTGATCCCCTGGGTGATCGGGTGCAGTCGCGAGCCGGTGCCACCGGCCAGGATGATTCCGCGCATGGGTGAACCCTAGGGTGCGTCCGCGATTCCCGTGGCCTCCCGCCCCTTTGGCACCATGTCGGCATGTCGTCCTCCCGTCGCGCCGACAAGCGACGGCTGGTCCGGCCGGCGACCGTGCTCGGCGGCCTGCTCCTGCTGGTGGTGCTCCTGGCCCTGCTGGCCATCCCGTTCCTCTCGGCCCCCGGGCACGCCGAGGAGGCGCGCGCCGAGCTGACCGCCGCGAAGGACGCCCTGGACGCCGGTGACACCGAGGCTGCGGTCGCCGCCGTCGAGCGGGCCCGGGAGGAGACCGACGACCTGCAGGGGTCGGTGCAGGGCGTCGGCGGCGATGTGTGGAGCTGGGTGCCGGTGGCCGGCGGCCCGGTGCGCGACGTACGACGCCTCGGCAACGCCCTCGACCAGCTCGTCGCCGTGGCCGAGACCGGCGTACGCATCCTGCCGCAGGTGCGCGGCGAGGAGTCGACGCTCGTCGACGACGGCAACGTCGACATCGAGGTGCTGGAGTCGGTGATCGACGACCTGCGCGACGTGTCGACGCGGCTCGCCGACGCGCAGGCCGAGCTCGGCGACGTGGCCGACTCTCGCCCCGTCGTCGGCGACCGGCTCGCCGAGGCGCGCGACCAGGCGCAGGGCGAGGTCGACCCGCTGGCCGACGGGCTGGAGTCGATCGACCCGTTGCTCGACCACCTGCCGGTCGTGCTCGGTCGCGACGCGAGCCGGCAGTACCTCGTCGCCCTGCTCAACCCCGCTGAGATGCTCTTCTCCGGCGGCACCCCGCAGACCTTCGTCACCGTCGACCTCGACCGCGGCCGGCTGTCGATGGGCGAGACGGTCGACCTGTCGACCGCGCCCGGTGCGGCGCAGCCGCGGTACTGGCGCAAGGTCAAGGGCAACCCCCTCCACCGCGGGCAGATGAAGCCGGCGCTGGCCACCATGGCCCCCGACTGGCAGGTCTCCGGCAACGAGCTCGCCAACGCCTGGCGCAGCCTGCGCGGACGCCGCCTCGCGGGCGTCGTCGTCATCGACGTCGTGGCGATCTCCCGGCTGCTGGACGTGTCGGGCCCGCTGGAGGTGCCGACCCTCGGCACGCTGACCGGCGACAACCTCGTCGAGAAGCTCATCGGCAGCTACGACGACTACCCCGAGCCCGCGCAGCGCAAGGCCGTCAACCGCGCCCTGGCCCCCGTCTTCGTCGACCGGCTTCTCTCCGGCAACGACCCCGTCGGCACCGGCCGCGTCCTCGGGCAGGCCGCCGACGAGCGCCGCTTCGCGCTCTACTTCCGCAACCCCGACGAGCAGGCCGTCTTCGACGACCTCGGGCTGACCGGCCGGCTCTCCGACACCGAGCACGACTACATCGGCGTCTTCACCCAGAACAAGGTGCCCAGCAAGTCCGACTACTGGCAGCGCCGCACCGTCAGCACCGACGTCGCGGTGCGCGAGGACGGCAGCGCCCGCGTCCGGATGGAGGTGGAGGTCCACAACGACTCCCCGCCCTACCTCCAGCCCGTGCCCGACCCGCGCGAGGGCTACTTCACCCGCTGGAACACCCTGAGCATCGCGCCGTTCCTGCCCACCGGCGCCACGTTCGACTCGGTCGAGGTCGACGGCGAGCCGCTGCAGACCTCGCCGCGCAACTTCTTCGGCCGCTACTTCATCCGCCCCGAGGTGGTGTTCGCGCCGCAGGCCCGCCACACCCTCGCGGTGACGTACGACGTCCCTGCCGCCGCGGTGCGCGACGGCGACGGCCTCGCCTACCGGCTCGCGCTCGACCCGCAGGGCATGGTGGACCCGCAGGCCGTCCGGGTGCGGGTCAGCTTCCCGCGCGGCTACGCCGTCGACGACGCGTTGCCCGACGGCTGGTCGGCCCGCGGCGGGCGGGTGGCGACGTACGTCACCGACGCGCTCGAGGCCGTCGAGTCGTTCGAGGTCCGCGCCCACCCCTAGACTCCGCGCCATGGAACGCCTTCTCGTGACCGGGGGCGCGGGGTTCATCGGGTCGAACTTCGTGCACCACCTCGTCGACCACACCGACCTGAAGATCACGGTGCTCGACAAGCTGACCTACGCCTCCTCGAAGGAGTCGCTGGCGGGGCTGCCCGAGGACCGGGTGCAGCTCGTGGTCGGTGACATCGCCGACGAGGACGTCGTCGACCCGCTGGTCGCGGCGCACGACGCGGTCGTCCACTACGCGGCCGAGTCGCACAACGACAACTCGCTCAACGACCCGAGCCCGTTCATCAAGACCAACATCCTCGGGACCTATCAGATCCTCGAGGCGGTGCGGAAGCACGACAAGCGCCTGCACCACGTCTCGACCGACGAGGTCTACGGCGACCTCGAGCTCGACGACCCCAAGCGCTTCACCGAGGACACCCCGTACAACCCGTCCTCCCCCTACTCCGCCTCCAAGGCCGGCTCCGACCACCTGGTCCGCGCCTGGGTGCGCAGCTTCGGCGTCCGCGCGACGGTGTCGAACTGCTCCAACAACTACGGGCCCTGGCAGCACATCGAGAAGTTCATCCCGCGCCAGATCACCAACGTCATCGACGGCGTGCGCCCCAAGCTCTACGGCTCGGGCGAGAACGTCCGCGACTGGATCCACGCCGACGACCACTCCTCGGCCGTGCTGACGATCCTGGAGAAGGGCCGCATCGGCGAGACCTACCTCATCGGCGCCGACGGCGAGAAGAACAACCTCGAGGTCGTCCGCCTGATCCTCACGCTGATGGGCAAGGACGCCGACGACTTCGACCACGTCAACGACCGCGCCGGCCACGACCTGCGCTACGCCATCGAGTCGGGCAAGCTGCGCCAGGAGCTCGGCTGGCAGCCGCAGTTCCAGGACTTCGAGGCCGGCCTGGCCAACACCATCGAGTGGTACCAGGCGCACGAGGACTGGTGGCGCCCGCACAAGGACGCGACCGAGGCGAAGTACGCCGCCAAGGGTCAGTAGGAGCGGGACAGTGAGCTCCGCCCTCCCCTCGCTCGAGACGACCCCGATCCCCGGCCTCGTCGTCGTACGCCTCGACCGTCGCGACGACGCCCGCGGGTTCTTCAAGGAGAACTGGCAGCGCGAGAAGATGCTCGCGATCGGCCTGCCCGACTTCGGGCCGGTGCAGAACAACGTCTCCTACAACGCCGACAAGGGCGTGACGCGCGGCATCCACACCGAGCCGTGGGACAAGTTCGTCTCGCTGGCCACCGGCCGGATCTTCGGCGCCTGGGTCGACATGCGCCAGGGCGACAGCTTCGGCGCGACGTTCACCCTCGAGATGGACACCTCGGTCGCCGTCTTCGTGCCGGCCGGCGTCGGCAACAGCTACCAGGTGCTCGAGGACGCGACGGCCTACACCTACCTCGTCAACGCGCACTGGCGCCCCGGCATCGCCTACCCCGCGCTAGCCCTCGACGACGCGACGGTCGCCATCGAGTGGCCGATCCCGCTGTCCGAGGCGATCATCAGCGAGAAGGACCAGAACAACCCCGGCCTGGACCCCTCGACCGCGATCCCCGGCAAGAAGACGCTCGTGCTCGGCGGCGGCGGCCAGCTCGGCCTCGCCCTCGCGGCGGCCTTCCCCGGCAGCGAGGCCGTCACCCGCGCGGAGCTCGACCTGACCGACACCGAGGCCGTGGCGAAGTGGCCGTGGCACGAGTACGCCGTCGTGCTCAACGCCGCGGCCTACACCGCCGTCGACGCGGCGGAGACGCCCGAGGGGCGCGTCGCGGCCTGGGCGGCCAACGCCACCGGCCCCGCCACGTTGGCCGGCCTCGCCCGCGAGCACGGCTTCACCCTCGTGCACTACTCCTCCGACTACGTCTACGACGGCACCGCGCCCCTCGACCCCGGCCACACCGAGGACGAGCCGCTCTCCCCGCTCGGGGTCTACGCGCAGACCAAGGCCGCCGGCGACGTCGCCGTCTCGCTCGCCCCGCGCCACTACGTGCTGCGCACCTCGTGGGTCATCGGTGAGGGCAAGAACTTCGTCCGCACCATGCAGGCGCTCGCCGAGAAGGGCGTCTCGCCCAGCGTGGTCGACGACCAGGTCGGCCGGCTGACGTTCACCGACGAGCTGGTCCGCGCCACCCGCCACCTCCTCGACACCGACGCCGCCTTCGGCACCTACCACGTGTCCAACGGGGGCCCCGCGATGTCGTGGCGCGAGATCGCCCAGGCGGTCTTCGAGCGCTCCGGCCGCAGCGCGGACGACGTCTCCGGCACGACCACGTCGGCGTACGCCGAGGGGGTGCTGGCGCAGGGCAACCCCTTCGCCCCGCGCCCGCTGAACTCCGCGATGTCGCTGGCCAAGCTCCGCGCCACCGGGTTCGAGCCCGAGGACGCGATGGCCGCCCTCGACCGCTACCTCGCCTGACGTCGCGCAGCAGCTACCGGGCGTCGGTCGCCCTTCGGCGCCCAATTGAACTGACGTCAAGCAAGCGCCCCGGAGCGAGATGCCGCCGGTGCCGAGACAGCTGAACTGACGTCAATTCAATTCGCACGATGGCACCCCCGCCCCAGCCCTGTGGATGGGCACCGCACGGACGCGGGTGTCTCTGCTCTGCTGGGAACCATGGACCCCGACGAGCGCTACATCTCCCGGTTCGGCCCGATGTTCGACAACCGGAGCCTGTCGAGGGCGGAGATGGCTACCAACCTGGCCATCCCGCTCCTCGCTGACGGCGGCTGGCCTGCGGTCACCCTGCGTACGGTGGCAGGCGCCGCCAACGTGACCCCGCAAGCCATTGCCGCCTGGTTTCCCTCCGTCACGGCGATGCGCAGGGCGATAGCCGAGCGTTACGGGGCCAGGTGGATCGATGAGCGTCGAGTGGTGGCGCGCCGCAGACTGATCCGCACGGACAGACCAGCAGACGTCGACGAAGCGCGGTCCCAGGTCGCCTTGGCGCTCCTGCCGGGGACCTGGCCGGAGGAGGTGTTCGACGGTGTGTGGCTCACCGTGGCTGAGGCCGGCAGGTGGGACGAGGTGATCGGCCGGGTCGTGGCTGCGGTCCAGGAGCGCGAGCGGGATGTGGTCGCCGACCTCCTGGAGGAGCAGCTGCGGGACCTCCCGTCGTTCCCGGACGGCATGGGTGAGCAGAGGTTCCAGCAGCACGTGGACCTCGTGCTCGCGCTCGTGCGCGGTCTACGGGTGGCTCGCACCGCGCCTCACGGCCGTATGGAGGCTGTTCGCGCCGCCGCGGTGCTGGACGGCGGGCTCAGCGGCGGGACGTGACCTCGGCCAGCGCCGGGCGCACGTCGGCGATGTAGACGAGCGAGGCGATCGTGAAGATCAGGTGGATGATCCCGAGCGGTGAGGAGCCGATCAGGATGAGCTGGGCGGCGAAGCCCAGGCCGGTGATCGCGCACCACGCCTGCTTGGTGAGCTTGCCGGCCGCCTGGTAGGCCTCGGCCGAGTAGGTCAGGGAGTTGATGAACGCGAATCCCTTGATGGCGAGCAGCGCGATGAGCACGACCAGCATCAGCGTGCTCTGGAACGCGTAGATGTTCACGGGACGAGCGTAACCGGCCACACCCGACGTGGGCAGTCGTCGGTGGCCGCTCAGTCGTGGGCCTGGTAGTCGACCGGCCCCATCATCTCGCCCGCCTCGTCACCCGGCGCGGCGGCCGGAACGCCCGCGTCGGTGGCGGGCTCCGGACGTACGTCCTCGCGCGGGGACGGGACCGACGGGGTGCGGCCCAGCACGCGGGTCGCGAGCAGCTCGACCGCGTCGTCCCAGTCCGGGGAGAGGGCGAAGTGGCTGTGCTGCATCATCGAGGTGAGGGGCTCGGCCTGCAGCAGCGCGTCCGGCGGGCTTGGGTCCAGCAGCCGCCAGTCCCGCCCGCACTCGCGTCGCCCGGTGCCGGTGGGAGGTACGTCGTCGAGCTGGAGCGGCCACGGCTCCCCAGCGGCCGCCCGCGGCGCCAGGCGCCGCGACTGCAGCTCGCCCGGCGACTCCTCACCGGTGTGCGCCCAGCTCAGCACCGGGCCCGCGATGGGGTCGGTGTCGCGGAAGAGGTTGATCCATCGACCTCCGAGGGCGCGGTCGAGCTCGGTGAGCACGTGATAGCTGGCGTAGGCCGGGAACGCGCGCGGGAAGATCACCTGCAGCTGCGAGCCGAAGGTGAGGAAGCCGACGCGCGAGAGCTCTTGCGGGTTGAGCCACAGCAGCGCGGCCAGCGAGATGAAGCTGCCCTGGCTGTGCGCCTCGACGACGACCGCGTCGGCAACGACGTCGGTGGTCGGTGTCTCCTCGGCCAGGCAGGTGCCGAGGTGGTGGCGGATCCGGTCCCGCAGCGACTGGACCGCGAACTGGGAGTACGGCGGCGGCACGAACGGGTGCACCGACCGCGGCCAGAACGACACCACGTCCCACACGACGTTGACCACGCGCTGCCGGTCCCGTGCGCGCAGTGAGTGGCGGGCCGTGGTCATCAGCAGGCCCGCGAGGGCGATGAGCGTGAGAGCGCCGAGCCGGGAGATCACCCCGACCCAGTCGGCGCCCAGCAGCTCCACCAGTGCGCCACCGCCGGTCATGAGGTCGACCGCGATGACCACCGCGAGCACCATCCCGAGGAGCGTGAAGCAGATGAGCACCGTCGGCAGCCCCAGCTTGACCCGCGCCACCGCGCTCGCCGTCGCGATCCGGCGGACCCGCTCGTTCGTCAGCCAGGGGGGCGGCTCGAGGCCGTCGCCGGACACCCTCGCGAAGCTGCGCCTGACCCGCTCCGTCCGCCAGTCGCGGTCCGTCCACGTCCGGAAGCCGACCACGACGCCCACGCCCACCAGCGCCAGCACGGAGACGCCCCAGGTGAAGGTGACGCCCTCGACCAGCGCGGGCAGCTCGGCATCGTCGACCAGGAGCTCGGCGCTGGCCAGCAGCAGCGCCGCCGTGTAGCCGACGGCCAGGAAGCCGCCGAGCGCAGCGACGACGGGTGCCGCCATGCCCGCGGCGTAGCGGCGGAAGGGTCGGGGCACGCCGTCGTCGAGGTGCCGGGTCGCGAGCGCGAGACCCGCGGAGGCGGCGAACAGGACCAGCAGCGTGCCGGTCAGCACCACCACCAGCGTGTTGGATACCGCGTCCACGGCCGCGAGGGGGTTGTCGTCGTTCACCCCGCGCAGCACCAGCATGAGCCCGGACAGCAGGAGGACGGCCAGCGCGGACAGCGCGGCCCCGGAGCCGACGACCGGCTTCTGGATCCCCTGCTGCCACGCGTCCAGCCGCGGCTCGGGGCGCCACGAGCGGGGAGCGCTGCTCTCGGGATCGCCGAGGACCGCCACCAGCGCGGCGAGGACGACCAGCAGCAGGACGCTGACGGCGTACACGAGGGCGCCGAAGCTGGCGCGGTCCAGCTGCGCGTCCCCGTCGGTGAGGCTGCCGACCAGGGCCACCGTCGCCCACCCTCCGGCCAGGTGGAGGCGCCCCAGGCTGGTGGCGTCGGGGTCGCCGGCGTAGAAGTTCTTCCGAGTCAGCCCGGACGCGTCGCCCAGCGAGGCTCCGAGGGTGTCGGCGGCCTCGGGTGGCTCGGGCACGGTCGTGTTGCGCCGGCCGAGCCGGTAGAGGACGTACACCGCCAGGCCCGCGACGCCCGCGCCGCCCGCCAGCAGCGTGCCCTGTCCGAGCGCCTGGCTCAGCCGGGAGTCGGCGAGCCACTGGCGCGCGACCAGGTCGATGCTGATCGAGGCCGCGGCCAGCGCGAACGTGGCCGTGAGCCCGAACGCGAGGAGCCGCAGTGCACCGCCGACGGCGGCGTGGAAGAGGCGCCCCCGCCCCTGCGAGGGAGGCGGGCTGAGCATGAACTGCGCGGCGTTGACCAGGCCGAACGGGATCAGCGCCAGCCAGAGCGCCTGCCGCCAGTTGCCCGAGGTGTAGCGGCCCCAGTGGAAGCCCTCGAGCCGTGTCGCCCGCACGTGCGGACCCGTCCCGTCCTCGACGGGGTCCGGCGGCTTGTCGCCGAAGCAGTCGACCGCGACGAAGAACCGGGAGAACTCGTCACCGGCCTCCTGACGGGCGTGGTGCGTCTCGAGCATCTCCTCCGGCGGCGTGCCGCTGACGCCGTGGACCCGCAGCTCCACGACCTTCGCGCTCGTGACATCCATGGCCAGCCTCCGCGGCCTCCCGCGGCGGGTCGGGAAACACCGCTGCCGCCCCTCCCATTGGAGCGGAGGGGCGGCAGGTTGTCCATGCCCTAGAACAGCATCAGCTGCTGCTCATCGGCTGGTGCTCTTCAGTCACCGACCTTCTCGGCGGCGTCGGCGACGGCCTTGACCGCGTTGGTCGCGGTGGCGGTCGCGGCGTCGGCGGTGGCCTTGGCGCTGGCCTGGGCGGTGGCGGTCTTCTTCGCCGCCGTCTTGCGGGCGGTCGTGGCGGCAGCCTTCTTGCCCGCGGCCTGGCGGGTGGCCTTCTTGGCGGTCGGCTTCGGCTTGGGGGCGACCTTGGTCGCGGCGGTCTTGTCCGCGGCGGCGGTGGTGGCCTCGGCGGCCTTCTTGGCCTGGGTGGCGGTGGTCTTCGCCTTGGCGACGGTGGTCTTGGCGGACGACACGGTGGCCTTGGTGGACTCCTGGCGGCGGATGCGGCCCACGAGCGACTCGCCGCGCTTGACCAGGTCGGCGTAGGCGGCGTTGGCGGCCGAGACGTTCTCGTCGACCAGGGTGGAGACCTGGGTGGTCACCTTGGCGGGGTAGGCACGGGCCTCGGTCTGCAGCTCGGCGACGCGGGCCTCGATGGCGGCGCGGCGGGCCTGGGCCTGCTTGCGCAGCACCTTCGGGTCGGTCGCGGTCTTCTGGACGTCGCTGACGCGGGTGGTGACGTCCTTCTGTACGGCGGCGACGCGCTTCTGCACGTCGGCCACGGCCTCACGGACCGCCTCGACGGCCAGGTCGGTGACGCCGACGCCGGCGAGGACGGGCTTGAGGGCCTCGGTCTTGAGGTCGAACTTGGTGGCCATGGTGGCTCTCCTTCGGGTGGGTGGTGCGGGTGGGTGGTGCTGACGGGTGATGCGGGTGGTGCGGGCGGTCAGGACTGGTCGCGCTCGTTGAGCGCGAGGAACGAGGCGTAGACGTCGAGCAGCGAGTGCTTCTGCCGCTCGGTCAGCGCGGTGTCGGCGAGGATCGCGAGCTCGACGGAGCCGGGCTGGCCCGGGTCGGGGTGGACGATCCCGGCGCGGACGTAGAGCTGCTCGGCGCTGACGCGCAGGGCGCGGGCGAGCTGCTGGAGCACCTCGGCCGACGGCTTGCGCAGGCCGCGCTCGATCTGGCTGAGGTAGGGGTTGCTCACCCCGACCTGGTCGGCGAGCTGTCGCAGCGAGAGCTGCGCTCCGAGGCGCTGCTCCCTGAGGTAGTCCCCCAGCGTGCCGAGCGAGCCGACGACCGCCTTGGAGCTCACCTTGGCCGGGGTTTTCTTCTCCTTGGCCATGCCCCCATTGTGCTAACAAGAGTTAGCAGATTTCAAACTCCACGCGGGTGAACAGTCTCACAACTCCTTTGCGAACGGTGCTCCAGCGCTAGCAGACCGGTTCGCACCGCTGATCGAGTCGGCCGTCGACCTAGGATCCCTCCGTGTCCGACCGTGCCCTGAGCCCTCGCGTGCGTACGACGCTGCTCGCCGCGCTGGCGGCCTGGGTCGTGCTGCTGGCCCTCGTGCTCCTGGCGCCGTCGTCCACCGGCCCGGACTGGGTCATCGCCCACCTCGCCCAGGCGCTGCAACGGCTGGGCCTGCCGGACGTGCTGACCCACCCGAGGCGCGTCGAGTCGATGCTGAACGTGGTGGCGTTCGTCCCGCTGAGCCTGCTGGGCAGCCTGCTGTGGCCCCGGCCCAGCTGGCGCGACTGGACGGCGGTCGGGTTCGTGGCGTCGTTCCTCGTCGAGGTGGTGCAGGCCGTGGGGCTCGACGCGCGCCAGGCGACCCACGCCGACGTGGTCGCCAACACCGTCGGCACGCTCGTCGGCGCGCTGCTCGCGCTCGTGGTGCGGCGGATCCTGGCGTGGCGGGCGGCGCAGGCCTCAGAAGGCCGCGCGGATCTCCCCGACCGGCACGCCTCCACCGAGGAGCTCGACCCGCCCCGTTGAGGCGACCGCCTCGGCGTCGACACCCGCCTCGTCGAGCACGCCCGAGCGGCGCAGCGCCTCGGCCATCAGCACCGGACGCACGCGTGCGGCGCCGTCGTCGGTCTTGAGCGCCCAGGCGCGCCCGTCGGGCAGGGCGACGGCGTAGCAGGACTCCGCGCCCGCCTTGCCGATCAGCCCGGGGATCGCGCGGTGCAGGGCGAGCTCGTCGCGCATGGTGCCGCTGACGAACTCCGGGTGGCGCCGGATCGCGTCGGCGACACGACGCTGGGGACCGTCGGTCGCGGTGGCGAGCGAGGAGAACGCCCGGGCCAGCCCGGTGAGCGAGGTGGACAGCAGCGGCGCCCCGCAGCCGTCGACGGCGACGGTGTCGATCGGCTCACCGGTGAGCCGGGCGAAGGTGTCGGCGATGGCGACCTGGAGGGGGTGCGCGGGGTCGAGGTAGGTGGCGGTGTCCCAGCCTCGCAGCACGCACGTCGCGAGCATCGCCGCGTGCTTGCCCGAGCAGTTCATCAGAATCGGCGTCCGCGCTCCCCCGGCCCGTACGACGGCCTCGCGGGCGTCGTCGTCGAGCGGGTAGTCGGCGGGCGTGCGGAGCGCCGACTCGTCGAGGCCGGCCGACGCCAGCGTGCGGCGTACGCCCTCGACGTGGAACGCCTCCCCCGAATGCGATGCGCAGGCCAGCGCGAGCAGGTCGTCGGGCAGGTCGAGGCCGAGCTCGACCATCGCGAGCGCCTGGACCGGCTTGTTGCTCGACCGCGGGAGCACCTGTGCGGTGACCTCGCCGACCGACCAGTCGACGGAGCCGTCGGCCGCCAGCGCCACGATCGAGCCGTAGTGGTGGCCCTCGACGAACCCGGAGCGGACGATCTCGGCGACGACGGGACGGCCAGCGACAGACACGGGGGCAGACATGGGCGCAGGCTACTTCCCGCTCGTCTGGGAGGATGCGCGGGTGATCCAGCACTGCCCGACGCCGACCGAGCTCGACGACCTGGAGCTCCTGCTCTCCGGCGCCTACGCCCCGCTCACCCGATTCAACGAGCCCGGGAGCGTGGTCACCCTCGCCCTGCCCGACGGCGCCACCGAGGCCGAGCTGGTCGACCCCGAGGGCCTGCCGCTGGCCCGGGTGGCCGCGGACGGCTCGCTGGAGGCGCTGACCCACGCGCAGTACGGCCCCTTCCGCCGGCTGCACCTCACCCCCGCGCAGGCGCGCGAGCAGCACGCCGGTGCGACGTTCGTGCCGGTGGTGGACGCGCTCACCGAGGGCGACCTCGAGGAGCTGCGCGGCCTGGGTCGCGTCGTGCTGGTGGCCCTGATGGGCACCGGCACCTCCTCGCTCTCCCCCGTCGCCCTGGTGCGCGCCACCCTCGCCGCCGCGGCGCTGCTCGACGACGCGTCGGTCGTCGCGGTCCCGCTCCCCTCGCACGGCGACGCCCAGGCCGACCACGCCCTCGGCGCCCAGGTGGTCGAGACCTACGCCGCCGGCGACCCCGTCCACGCCCTGGCCGAGTCCGCCGGCCCTCTCCCCACCCCGATCGCCGCGATCGTCGACGAGGACCAGCCGGAGCCCGAGGAGCAGGGCCTCGTGCTGTTCTTCACCGGGCTGTCGGGCAGCGGCAAGTCCACGCTCGCCCGCGCACTGATGGACCTGCTGCTCGAGCACGGCGGCCGCACGGTCACCAGCCTCGACGGCGACGTCGTACGCCGTCACCTGTCCGCAGGCCTCACCTTCAGCAAGGCCGACCGCGAGACCAACATCCGCCGCATCGGCTGGGTCGCCGCCGAGATCGCCCGCCACGGCGGGGTCGCGGTCTGCTCGCCGATCGCGCCGTTCGCCGAGACGCGCGAGCAGGTGCAGGAGATGGTCGAGGCGGCCGGGGGCGCGTTCTTCCTCGTCCACGTCGCCACTCCGCTCGAGGAGTGCGAGCGCCGGGACCGCAAGGGGCTCTACGCCAAGGCCCGCGCCGGCGAGATCCCCGAGTTCACCGGCATCTCCTCGCCCTACGAGGAGCCCGTCGACCCGGCCGTGCGCGTCGACACCACCGGCCGCACCATCTCCGACGCCCTCGACGACGTCCTGGTCGCGCTCGACGAGGCGGGCTACCTCCACCTGCGGGGCACGGATGCCTGAGCCGCTGAAGGTGCTCTTCGTGTGCACCGCCAACATCTGCCGCTCGCCCTTCCTGGAGCTCACCGCCCGCGCCCTGTCCGGGACCGACTCCGGAGTGCACTTCTCCAGCGCCGGCACCCACGGCTTCGACAGCCACGCGATGGACGCCGCCATGGTCGCCACGCTGGCCGAGGACACCTCGTCCGGCTTCGCGAGCCGCCGCCTGACCGGGCCGATCCTGGCTGAGGCCGACCTCGTGCTGACCGCGGAGGCCACCCACCGCAGCTTCATCCTCGAGGAGTTCCCGCAGCACCTGCGCAAGGTGTTCACCGTCGGTCAGTTCGCCGCCGCGGTCGAGGACCACCCCGACCTGCGCGGGCGCGAGCTGCTCGCGGCGGTGGGCGCACGTCGTACGCCGGCGCGTCCCGAGCACGACATCGCCGACCCCTACCGGCGCGGGGATGTGGCCGCGGCCACCGCAGCGGACACAATGTCGAGAATGTTGGGTGTGATCGTTCCTCGGCTGGCGACAGGAGCCTCCAGTGGCTGACCTGCTGACCACCGCCGCCCTGTCGATCCTGGTGGCGGGCTTCGTCGTCGGCATCGTCGTCGGCCTGACCGGCATGGGCGGTGGCGCCCTGATGACCCCGGCGCTGCTGTTCCTCGGCGTCGGCTCGCCCGCCGTGGTCGTCACCGCCGACCTCACCGCGGCCGCGATCTACAAGACCGGCGGCGCGATCGTGCACAAGCGCGAGGGCTCGCCCAACATGCGCCTGGCCACGTGGCTGATGATCGGCTCGATCCCGATGGCGCTGCTCGGTCCACACCTGGTCGCGTGGTTCACCGACGACACCGAGCAGCTCAACCACGTGCTGGTGATCAGCATCGGCTTCGCGCTGCTGCTGGCGGCGGCGACGTACGCCTTGCGGTTGTACGTCAACCTCCGCCGCGTGCGCTCCGGCACCCACGTGCACGACGACGACCCGAAGATCCGCATCGTCCCCACGCTGCTCGTCGGCATGCTCGGCGGCCTGCTCGTCGGCATCACCAGCGTCGGCTCGGGCTCGGTCATCATGATCGCCCTGCTCATGCTCTACCCCGGCCTGTCGGCGGTGAAGCTCGTCGGCACCGACCTCGTGCAGGCCGTGCCGCTGGTGCTGGCCGCGGCGATCTCCAACATCGCCCTGCACGGCATCGACTGGGAGATCCTGGTCCCACTGGTGCTCGGCTCGGTGCCCGGCACCATCATCGGCTCGATGCTCGCCCCGCGCGTGCCGCAGTCGTTCATCCGCCGCGGCATCGTCGTCGTGCTCACCATGAGCGGCGTCGCGCTGCTCGACAAGTCGGGCTGGGCGCCGCTCGGCGAGGACGAGACCCACCCCATGCTCATCGCCGGCATCGGCCTCGCCGTGCTGGTCGTCCTGCCGATCGTGTGGGGCTTCCTGCGCAAGCAGCAGGGGCTCCCGATGTTCGGCTCGCCCACCATCGCCGAGATGGAGGACCCCAACTACCGCCCGGGGCTCGTCGGGATGAAGAAGGTCGACAAGACCTAGGGCCGCTCCGGCGGCGCCGTCGGCCGTCAGGCCGGCGTGTCCGGGACGTCGTACGGCGTGTCGCGGGCGCAGCGGCCGAGAAGCGGCCCCTGTGGAGAACCGTTCGCGGTCTCGCGCGCTGCTCGCCAGACTCGGCGCATGGATGCCGTCGCCGCACTCACCCGCCTCGGCGGGATCGGGTCGACGGCCGACCTGCTCGAGCTCACCACCCGCAAGCGGCTGCGACGGGCCGTCGCCGACCGCACGATCGTGCACGTGTCGCGCGGGCGCTACGCCCTCCCTTGCGCCGACCTGGCCCGCAGCCTCGCGGCGGAGGTCGACGGCCACCTGCGCCTCCTCAGCGCCGCCGCGCACTGGGGCTGGGAGACGAAGTGGCCGGCGCACTACCCGCAGCTCGGGGTCGCTCGCAGGCCGGGCCGGCCGGTTGAGGCCGAGGTCGTCGTCGGCGCCGTGCCGCGCCGGGACATCGACGGGTGGGCGACGAGCAAGGTGCGCACCGTCCTCGACTGCGCGGGGGAGCTCCCCTTCGACGAGGCGCTGGCCGTGGCCGACTCCGCCCTCCGCCACGGCGACGTCACCCGCGACGAGCTCGAGGCAGCCATGGGCGACGATCCCCGGGTCCGCCGGGTCGTCGCGCACGCGACACCGCTGGCGGCCAACCCGTTCGAGTCGGTCCTGCGCGCGATCCTCGTCGAGGCGGGCATCGGCGTGGTGCCCCAGTGGGAGACGACGATCGGCCGCGTGACCTACCACCCCGACCTGGCCGAGCCGTTCGCCGGACTCGCGATCGAGGCCAACTCGTGGCGCTTCCACGCGGGCAAGGGGCAGCACGACGCCGACTGCCGGCGCTACAACGCACTGATCGTGGGCGGCTGGGCCGTCTTGAGGTTCACGTGGGAGCAGGTCATGTTCTCCCCGTGGGAGGTCGTCGCCGCGGTCCGCGGCGTCCTGGCCCTCCCCTGCCGCGGCCTCGGGGCCACTTTCGCGGCCTGACCACGCCACAGCACGGCGTGTTGCGAGCGTCGTACGGCGTGTCGCTGCCGCCCCGGCCGTAGAGCGGCCCTGACCCTTTGTGACGATGCCGGAAGCTGGCGACTGGTCCTTTAGTCTTGTCAAAGTTTTGTTGACAAGCAGTAGGGAACAAGTGTGGAGCTGCAGGACTACTGGCGCACCGTCCGACGACGGTGGCGGCTGGTTCTGGGAAGCGTCCTGGTCGTGCTGGCCGTGGCGGCGGTGTGGACGTGGTCGGTGACCCCGACCTACGCCTCCACCACCCGGATCTTCGTATCGACGAGCCAGACCGACGAGAGCACCGCCTACACCGGCAACCTCTTCGCGACCCAGCGCGTGGCGTCGTACGCCGACCTCGTCACCAGCAACCAGCTCGCCGAGCGCGTCGCCACCGAGCTCGGCGACACCGAGGCGATGGACCTGCGCGAGCAGGTGACCGCCTCTGCCGTGCCGGAGACGGTGCTGCTCGAGATCGAGGCCACCGACGCCGACCCCGAGCGCGCCCGCGACATCGCCCAGGCCTACGCCGAGCAGCTGCAGCTCCTCGTCGAGGAGCTCGAGACGCCCCGCGGCGAGACCACGGCCGTCGTCAAGGCCACCCTCATCGACGACGCCCAGGTCGCCCGCTCCCCCGTCGCGCCGCAGCCGCTGCGCAACCTCGCGCTCGCCGGGGTGCTCGGCCTGCTGCTGGGCATCGGCCTGGCCGTGGCGCGCGAGCTCCTCGACACCAGCGTCAAGGGCGCCGACGACATCGCCGAGATCACCACGGCGCCGGTCCTCGGCAACATCTTCACCGACGAGAACGCCAAGCGGGCGCCGAGCGAGGTGCTCTTCACCGCGACGCCGTGGGCCGAGGCGTTCCGGGTGCTGCGCACCAACATGCAGTACGTCGACGTCGACCACGACCAGAAGGTCATCGTCGTGACCAGCTCCCTGCCGGGCGAGGGCAAGAGCACCACCGCGGTCAACCTCGCGGTCACCCTGACCCAGGCCGGCCAGAAGGTCGCCCTGGTCGAGTGCGACCTCCGCCGCCCGCTCATCGCCGACCGCCTCGAGCTCGACCCGGCCATCGGCACCACCAGCGTGCTGATCGGCAAGGTCAGCGCCGACGACGTGATGCAGCCCTACGCCGACACCACGCTCGACGTCATGGTGTGTGGCCAGGTCCCGCCCAACCCGTCCGAGCTGCTGCAGTCCCACGCGATGGAGATGCTGCTGCTCGAGCTGCGCTCGCGCTACGACGTCGTCATCCTCGACGCCCCGCCGCTGCTGCCGGTCACCGACGCCGCCCTGCTCGCCACCCGCGCCGACGGTGCGGTCGTGGTGGTCAGCCACGGGCGTACGACGCGCGACCAGCTGTCCACCGCCATCGAGCGGCTCGACTCCGTGGGCGCCACGACGCTGGGCGTGGTGGTCAACCAGGCGCCGGCGAAGAAGTCCGCGAGCGGCTACGGCTACGGCTACGGCTACGCGCCGCTCGAGGAGCCCCTGCAGGCCGCCGGGGGCAAGCGCCGCCGCCGCTGATCAGCCGGCGGCGACGAGGGGGTTGCGGGTCGCCAGCTCGGGGAACCAGCTGAAGTCGCGGTCGGCGGTCAGGAGCTCGTCGACCCCGTGCCCGAGACAGATCGCGGCGACCCGCGCGTCGTGGACCTTCGGTCCCACCACACCGGCCCGGTCGAGCAAGCCGCCCAGCTGGCGCCAGTGGTCGGGCGTCTCACCGAGCAGCGTGACCCGCGGCCACGCCATGAGGTCGTCGACCGCTTGTCGGGCCACGTCGGGACGAGTGGGCGGGACGTAGATCCGCGGATGGGTCACCACCGCGAGGAACTCGTGGACGCACGGCCACGGGACGCCCCACGACCGCCCCGCGGAGGCCAAGGCCTCCAGGGTCGCCCTGGCCTCCCCATGGAATGCCGAGTCGGCGCGGTGCGCGTAGACCAGGATGTTGGTGTCGACGGCGATCATCGGGGGAGGCCGTAGGACGCCGCGATGGCCTCGTCGGCCGGCACGTCGGCTGCAAGACCCTCGCCCGCGACGGCAGTGAAGACGAAGTCGACCTTCGGGGTCGGAGCGGCCCGGCGGGCCAGCTCGCTGCGAAGCCCCTCCACGACCAGCTCGCGCATGGTCACGCCGCTCTCGCGGGCGACGTCGCGCACCTGGCGCACGAGGTCGTCCGGCAGCTCGATGGTCGTCTTCATACGGGTCACCTTACCATTCGACCCGTACACCCATATCGGTCATCCTCAGGACAGACCGAGCAGCTCCCGGCACCGCGCGGGTGTCATGGGCGTACGCTGCGCAATCCGTCCCAGCTCGACCGCGCGCTCGACGAGCTGGGCGTTGGACTCGACCGGTACGCCGCGACTGATGGTGAGCACGTCCTCCATGCCGACGCGCAGGTGGCCGCCCATCGACAGCGAGGCCATCGCGACCGCGAGCGTCGAGCGGCCGATGCCCGTGGCCGACCACGAGGTGACCTCCGGGGGAAGGCCCGCGACGCCGGCGACGAGCGCGGGTGCGGTCCCCGGCATCCCGCCGGGGACCCCCATCACGAAGTCGACGTGGACCTTGCCGCCGGCCGGGGTGCCGTACTGCCGGATGAGCCGGCCGAGGGCGTGCACCTGGCCGAGGTCGAAGAGCTCGAACTCCGGGGCCACGCCGCGCTCGAGGGCGAGCTGGTAGAGGTCCTTCACGAAGGGCCACGGGTTGAGGAACACGTCGTCGCCGAAGTTGGTGGTGCCCATGGTGAGCGAGCACGAGTCGGGCTCGGCGTCGAGCACCTTGAGCCGCTCGTCGAGCGGGTCGTGCACCGAGCCGCCGGTGGAGAGCTGGACGACGAGGGAGGACGACTCACGCACCGCGGCGACCCACTCGCGGAGCAGCGACTGGTCGAGCGTGGGCTGGTGGGAGGCGTCGCGCACGTGGATGTGGATCATCGCCGCGCCGGCCGCCTCGCACTCGGCGGCGGTGCGGGCGACCTCCTCAGGGGTGGTCGGGAGCTGGGGGCAGTCGGCCTTCGACGTCTCGGCGCCCGTCGGTGCGACCGTTATCAGGAGATCGTCCATGCGCGCACCCTAGACTCCCGCGAGTGACCCTCTCGGACGGCCCTCGCCACGTCGTGGCGATCACCGCTCTCGGTGCCCGCGTCGACGTGGAGGTGTCCGGCAGCGGGGCCGACGAGGTCGCCGATGATCTGCTGCGCGCGTGGTCGCGCTGCAACGCCCGACGAGTCGCCGACGCCGAGGGCAGCGCGGTACGGGTGGTGGTCGACGCCGATGCCGCGACCGTCGACGGCGCCGCTGCGCACGGGGCGATCGCCGGCACGAGCGGCGCGGTCGTGGGCGACCAGGTGGCGCTCGCGGTCACGCTGAAAGCCATCGAGGCCAACGCGGGCGACCTCCTGATGCTGCGCGCGGCGGCGGTGGCCGACCCGGACACCGGCCGGTGCGTCGTCCTGGTCGGCTCGGCGGGGAGCGGCCGCTCGACGGCGGCCCGCGCCCTGGCGCGCCACTTCGGCTACGTCACCGACGACACCGTCGCCCTCACCGCGACGCTCGACCTGCTCCCCTACTGCAAGCCCGTGGTCGACCCCGGGCACGGTCTGCAGTCCCCCGACGAGCTCGGCCTGCGGGAGGCCCCCGCCGCGCTCCGACCCGCCGCCGTCCTGCTGCTTGAGCGCCACGCCGACGGCTTCGTCCCGCCCGTGCTCACCGAGCTCCCGACGGCCGAGGCGCTCGCCCACCTCTCCGGCAACGCGTCCTACCTGCGCGCCCTGGACAAGCCGCTGCACCGCCTCGCCGCGCTCGTCGAGGAGGTCGGCGCCGTGCACCGGGTCGACTACCGCGAGGCCGACGACCTCGTGGCGATCACCCAGGAGCTGCTCAACCACCCGACCCCGCGCCGTACCGAGCCGGAGCCCCCGCCCGAGCCGACCATCGTCGAGCTCCTCGGCCCCGACACCACCGGCGACGTCGAACGCGTGCGCCGCAACGCCTTCGTCGACTTCCACGTCAGCGACGGTGTCGGCTGCGTGATGCTCGCCGAGACGGCCGTGGCGGTGTCGTTCCTCGCGACCCGCATCCTCACGCTGCTCGGCGAGGGGTCGGCGAGCCTCGACCAGCTCGCCGAGGCACTGCTGCTCGAGTTCGGCGAGCCCGAGTCCGGCGACGCCCGCTCCCTCGTGCAGACCAACGTCGACGACCTCGTCGAGGTCGGCGTCCTGGTACGGGCCTGAACCGTGCGCGCCGTCATCCAGCGGGTCCTCTCCGCCAGCGTCCGCGTGGACGGGGAGGTCGTCGGCGAGCTCGACGGTCCGGGGCTGCTGGTCTACCTCGGCGTCACCCACGACGACGGCCCGGCAGAGGTCGCCTGGACCGCACGCAAGATCTGGGACCTGCGCCTGCTGCGCGACGAGCAGAGCGCCAGCGACGTCGGCGCGCCCGTGCTGGTCGTCAGCCAGTTCACGCTGTACGGCGACGCGCGCAAGGGCCGCCGGCCCACCTGGCAGGCCGCCGCGCCGGGCGCGGTCAGCAAGCCGCTGTACGACGCCGTGTGCGCCGAGCTCGAGCGCATCGGCACCCACGTGGAGCGGGGCCGCTTCGGGGCCGACATGCGCGTCGAGAGCGTCAACGACGGGCCGATCACGCTGGTGCTGGACACCGCTTCCGCTGGTTGAGGAGGTCGCCCAGCGCAGCCGCTGGTTGAGGAGCTCGCCCAGCGACCGTCACGAAACCAAGGCCCGATCAGTACGGCAACCGCGTGGCGACCCATCCCGCGAGGAGCCACGCCACCACGGCCACCGCCCAGAACAGCACCACGCCTCGCCGCGCCATCGGAGCAGCTACGCGGTGAACCGGTGGTAGTGAACGTTGTGCGGGCATGCGCGCCCGTACTTGATCCTGCAACGTCCCCTGCGCACCGCGCCGACCCCCATTCGCTTCACGAGACGAGTTTGCGATCCCATGCCCCTCGCACAAGGCACACGCCGTACACGACTCGTCTACGAGCACGATCGGCGGCCGGGCGAGTTCATGCCGTAGACCTCAGTCGTCGTTGCTAACCGAACTCGAGTTCGTCGCGCCCGATGCCGACGCCACGGCTGAGATCATCACCTGGTTCGGCGTGTTGTTGCTCGGTCCGGTCAGGATGATTCGGGCCTCGAATGACGGCGACATGTGAGTCTGCGCAGCCTCGTTGAGGCCGTCTGGCGCGAGGTGGTTGGTGGTCCGGAAGGTGTAGGTCCACGAGGTCGAGTTCTCGGTGCGCGGGGCCACGAAGGCCCAGCCGGTGGAGATGTTCGACGGGGTGGGCTCGGCCGACGAGTAGCGCCCAGTGCCCTTCGGCACCGTGACGGCCAAGGTGACCGGGCCGACCGCCTTGCGTCCCGTGTTGAGCACCCTCGTCGTGGTGGAGCCTGAATCATCTCCAACGGTCAGGTTTCCGTTGGATCGGTCGGCCGCCCAGTTCGAGATGCTGAGGGTCGTGTTTGGGGTGGCGGCGACGCTCGCCGGGGTCGGCAAAGTGCCGCACGTCCCGCCACCGTTCACCTGGGCGGTCAGCGCGAAGGCTGGGCCTTGCCAACCGCGGAAGGGAGACGCGGAGGTGCCGCCCAGCGTTAGCGTCGTCGCGAAGGTCTCCGACGCGCCTGCGCTGAGCTGCGACTGGCGCACGTAAGTAAGGGTCAGGCCCGTGGCTTCAGAACCGGACCGCGTCGGGCCGTTGTAGCCGTTGACGCTGGGCGCACTCACCGTGTCGAACAGCCCGGCTGGGATGCTCAGGATGCGGGTGTAGCCAGTCGTCGCCGTCGTCCCGGTGTTCGTCACGGTCGACGTGACCTGGATGCGGGTCGGGTCGACCGTAGCGGCGTTCGTGTGGTTCGCGTAGTTCGCGATCATCGTGCCGGAGAGGCCGCCACCCGAGCACGCCGCATACGCCGGCACCGCGGTGACGACCGCGACGGCGGGCACGGCCCACACTCCGGCTCGTACGACTGTCCTGCGCTCGATGAGACCTCGCGCCTGGTTCTCGTTCATGTGCCCGTCCCCACGGTGCGGCCCGCCCCACGCGGGCCCGTGCCCAGAAACCTAGGCGCCGGCCCAGATGCCGACAAAGCAAATGGCGGAGCCATTGACGAGCGTTTGTCAAATTGGCGCGATGCCCACAGGGGGGTAACGGGTTAGGGGGCGGTCTCCCACACCCGCGCCCAGTCGACCTCCATGGTCTCGGGCAGCTCGCCGTTGAAGCGGGGCAGCTCGTAGTCGGACGACAGCAGGCTGAGGATGAGGAACTCGGGACGCCCGGAGGTCTCCCCCTTCAACCGCTGGGTGACCTTGCCGTCGATCCGAAACACGTACTCCGTCGGCGTCCACTCCACGGAGTACACGTGGTACTTCTCCGCCCAGTCGTCGCCGAGCTCGTCGGCGTTGGGCAGCCAGCCGCCGACGGTCTGCTTCCTGCCCTGCTTGTCGAGGAAGTACGTGAAGCTGGTCAGCCCGCCCTCGGGGTGGTCGTCGCCGAAGTACTCGATGACGTCGATCTCCGCGCCACCCTTCTTCGGGCCGCCGGTCTTCTGCCCGCCGACCGCCTGCATCCAGAAGGCGGCGTGCTGGCCGCGGGCGGCCTGCGTCTTGATCCGCGCGGCGGCGAAGCCGTAGGTGAAGGCATAGCTCGCTTCGGTGCCGACGTGGCCGTTGAGCCGGTAGGGGAACTTCTTGCGGCGCCCGGGCAGCTGGCACTCGTCGCCCTCGCGGTCGGGGTCCTCGAGCACGCTGAGCTCGAGCACGCCGTCGGTCACCTCGGCGGCGTCGGCGCTGGCCCGCGAGCACGTGCGTACGCCGATGTAGCCCTGGTCGCGGGTCACCCACGTGGCACCCTCGCCGTCGACGGTGTCCTCGTCGAAGTCGTCGGTGAAGGACGCCTCGGGTGCGTCGTCGGTCGAGACCTCCGCGCCGATGGCGTCGTCGCCGGCGCCGACCACGACGTGGAGGTCACCGGACGCGCGGCTGGTGAGCGACACCCGGCCCTTGTCGTCCGTCCCCTGCTCGTCGACCTCGCTCCAGCCGTCGTCGCCCTTGGCGACCAGCGTGACTGCGGTGCCCTCGTCGACGTCGGCGACCGTGGCGTCCACGACCCACGCGGCGTCGTCGGCGGACTCGACGTCCTCACCGTTGGCGGCCAGCTGGGGCAGCACCTGCGCCTTGACGCCGTCACTCGTCTCGTACGACGGTGGGGTGGCGTCGCCGCCGTCGGAGGAGCTGCAGCCGGTCACGAGCAGGGCGCCGGCGAGTGCAGCGGAGATGAAGCTGGGGGTGGTCCGCATGCGCGCCATTGTGGCGAAGGCCCGGCGACCGCGACGAATCGTCCCGGCCGATTGCCGATCGAGCGCTCAGGTGCGCCGCCGCCCTTCCGCAATCATTGGCACCGCCTGCTCGACCCGCCGCGCGCGAGTCTCCTCACGCTTGGCGTCCGTGACCCAGGTGACGTACTGCTTGCGATGGCTGTAGGACATCCGCCCCCACACCTCCAGTGCCGCGGGAGCGGCCGCGAGAGCGGCCTGGAGGTCCTCCGGTGCGTCGATCGTCCGCGGCTCGTCGTCGCGGTCCACGACCAGGTCGACGGTGTCCCCGGGACCCACGCCGGCATCGTCGCGGAGTGCCCGATTGATGACGATGTACCAGCGGCCGTGCCGGGGGCTCGTCGAGGTCGTGAAGGGGACACCGTTCAGAGTGCCCTTGAGCGAGACACGTCCACGCGTTCCGAACTCCGCGGGCACGTCGAAGGGCAGCTCGACGTAGGCAGACCCGCCTTCGGGCTGGATCTCGGCGCGGAACCTCTGCTCGCCCATGCGCCGAGTCTGGGGTGCCCTCCCCTGTCTCGCAAGCGCTCCCGGCGGTCGTCAGCGCAGCGTCACTCGGGGACTCGCGTGGGTGACCGCCACGCGCCGCCTAGAGGCGCACAGGGAGCGGGCCTCACGCGACCAGCGCGAGGCCGCCCCGCGCTGGCGCTCCACCTGAGAGCGATGGCCCACCGGCTCGGCTGCGGAGGTCGTCGGGAGAGCGGCTCCGCGGGGCGCGGCGTGACCGGCCCCGAGCATGCGGCCGACGACCACGGCGATGGGGAACGACAGGCCAATCCACGCTGTGACGACCAGTGCGACCCAGAGGACCATATAGACCTGTTACCCCGATCACACGCCGTTCAATCCTCTGGCACGCACAAATATGACAGCGCTGTCACCGGCGGCCTCGAAGTCGACCCCGACACCCGACGCGGAAGCGCGAATCGTCGGTCCGGCTACCCGTCGCTACGATGATGGCTGCTGTCCCCGAGAGAGGCCGTCGCACACGCCATGACCAACACCCACGTCGACTACCAGCTGAGCCAGCTGGACCAGCTCGAGGCCGAGTCGATCCACATCTTCCGTGAGGTCGCCGCCGAGTTCGAGAAGCCGGTCCTGATGTTCTCCGGTGGCAAGGACTCCATCGTCATGCTCCGCCTGGCGGAGAAGGCGTTCTTCCCCGCCAAGCTGCCGTTCCCGCTGCTGCAGGTCGACACCGGCCTCGACTTCGACGAGGTGCTGACCACGCGCGACTCGTGGGTCGAGCGCCTCGGCGCGCGGATGATCGTCGCCACGATCGACGAGGCGATCGCGGCGGGCCACGTCGTCGACGACGGCAAGACCAGCCGCAACCGCATGCAGATCGGCACGCTGCTCGGTGCCATCGAGGAGAACGGCTTCACCGCCGCCTTCGGCGGCGGTCGCCGCGACGAGGAGAAGGCCCGCGCCAAGGAGCGCGTGTACTCCCACCGCGACGACTTCGGCCAGTGGGACCCCAAGAACCAGCGCCCCGAGCTGTGGAGCCTCTACAACGGCCGCATGCACGCCGGCGAGCACATGCGTATCTTCCCGCTGTCGAACTGGACCGAGCTCGACATCTGGAGCTACATCCACCGCGAGGAGATCGAGATCCCGTCGATCTACTTCGCCCACGAGCGCGAGGTCGTCGAGCGCGACGGCATGCTGCTGTCGGTCGGCCCGGAGATCCAGCCCAAGGACGGCGAGAAGGTCGAGACCAGGATGGTCCGATTCCGCACCGTGGGCGACCGCACCCAGACCGGTTGCGTGGAGTCAGAGGCCAAGGACACCGCGGCCATCATCGAGGAGATCGCCGTGGCGCGAGTGACCGAGCGCGGCGCGACCCGTGGCGACGACCGGTTCTCCGAGGCAGCCATGGAAGACCGCAAGAAGGAGGGCTACTTCTGATGGCCGACCAGACCACCACCACCACTGCTTCGTCGGTCGGCGAGGAAGCTGCCGCCGTCACTGAGAACGCCGACCTGCTCCGCTTCGCGACCGCTGGTTCGGTCGACGACGGCAAGTCCACCCTGATCGGGCGCCTGCTGCTGGACTCGAAGTCGATCTTCGAGGACCAGCTCGAGGCGGTGGAGTCGACGTCGCAGTCCAAGGGCTACGACTACACCGACCTGGCGCTGCTGACCGACGGTCTGCGCTCCGAGCGTGAGCAGGGCATCACCATCGACGTGGCCTACCGCTACTTCGCCACGCCGAACCGCAAGTTCATCATCGCCGACACCCCCGGCCACATCCAGTACACCCGCAACATGGTCACCGGCGCCTCGACCGCCGACCTCGGCCTCGTGCTCGTCGACGCCCGCCAGGGCCTCACCGAGCAGTCCCGCCGCCACGCGGTGCTGCTGTCGCTGCTGCGCGTGCCGCACCTGGTGCTGGCGATCAACAAGATGGACCTCGTCGACTGGTCGGAGGAGGTCTACGAGAAGATCCACCGCGAGTTCACCCAGTTCGCGACCAAGCTCAACATCCCCGACCTCGAGGTCATCCCGATCTCGGCGCTGCAGGGCGACAACGTCGTCAACCGCTCCGAGAACACCCCGTGGTACTCCGGCCCGACGCTGATGCACCACCTCGAGCACGTCCACGTCGCCTCGGACCGCGACCTCGTGGACACCCGCTTCCCCGTGCAGTACGTCATCCGCCCCAAGTCCGACCAGTACCACGACTTCCGCGGCTACGCCGGCCAGGTGGCCGGCGGCGTGCTGAAGAAGGGTGACGAGGTCGTCGTCCTCCCCTCCGGCATGACCTCCACCATATCGAGGGTCGAGCTCTTCGACACCGAGATCGCCGAGGCGTTCCCGCCCATGTCGGTCACGATCCACCTCGAGGACGACGTCGACGTCTCCCGCGGCGACATGATCGCCCGGCCGAAGAACGCGCCCAAGCCCAGCCAGGACATCGACGCGATGATCTGCTGGATGACCAACGAGCCCCTCAAGCCCCGGCAGAAGCTCGCCATCAAGCACACCACCCGCACGGGCCGCGCGATGGTCAAGGACATCCAGTACCGCCTCGACGTGAACTCGCTGCACCGCGACCAGGAGGCCGGCGAGCTCGCCCTCAACGAGATCGGCCGCGTCCAGCTGCGCACCACTGTGCCGCTGCTGTGCGACCCCTACTCAAAGAACCGGACCACGGGCTCGTTCATCCTCATCGACGAGGCCACCGGCGTCACTGTCGGCGCCGGCATGATCAACAGCGCCAGCTGACAGACCGGGGCGGCCGCGGCACTGCGCGGTGCCGGTCTTAGGCTCCCCTCGCGGCACAAGTACCCGCAGGTGCCTGCGACATCGTGCACTGCGAACAACTCCTCCTCGCTGGTGTCGAGGAGACATTCCGGGGGAAGAGAATGCGAATCCTGATCACTGGCGGCGCGGGCTTCATCGGCTCGCGGTTGGCCGCGCACCTGCACCTGGACGGACACGAGGTCACCGTCCTCGACTCACTGAGCCCGCAGATCCACGGAGACGATCCAACGACCAGCGAGCTGTACGTCCTCGCGAGCGAGAACGCACGCGTGGTCGTGGGCGACGTGACTGATCGTGCCGTGCTGACGGACGTGCTGCGGGATCAGGACGCGGTGGTCCACCTCGCGGCGGAGACTGGCACCGGACAGTCGATGTACGAGATCGAGCGGTACAACCAAGTGAATGTCGGCGGCACCGCGCTGCTCCTCGACATCCTTGCGAACGACGAGACGCGCACCGTCAGCAAGGTTGTCGTCGCCTCGTCACGGTCGATCTACGGTGAAGGCCGGTACCTCAGCCAAGAGCTCGGTGACGTCTATCCGGAGACGCGTCGCCCCGAGGATCTTGCCGCTGGCAGGTTCGAACCTACTGTCGACGGGGACGTATCCGGCCTGACCGTGGCCACGACCCACGAGGACTCCAAGATTCACCCGTCGTCGGTGTACGGGATCACCAAGCACGCGCAAGAAGCCCTGGTGATGACTGTCTGCCCGACGCTCGGCATCGCCGGCGTCGCACTGCGCTACCAGAACGTCTACGGTCCGGGGCAGTCCCTGACGAATCCCTACACCGGGATTCTGTCGATCTTCTCCACCCTCATCCGCCAGGGCAAGGGCATCAACATCTTCGAGGACGGCGACGAGAGTCGGGACTTCGTCTTCATCGATGACGTCGTCGAGGCAACAGCTCGCGCCGCATCAGACGTCCGCGCGAACGACAGGATCTTCAACGTCGGCAGCGGGGTCCGAACAACCGTCCTCGACGTGGCACGGGAACTGATGCGCGCGTACGACAGGGAGGTGCCCCTGACCGTCACGGGCAACTATCGACTCGGGGACATCCGGCACAACGTGGCGGACATCAGCCGCATCGAACGCTCGCTGGAGTTCATTCCTGAGGTCTCGTTCGAGAAGGGCGTTCAGCAGTTCGCCGGGTGGGTCATGCAGCGCGAGGTGTCGGATGCAGGCTACGAACGTTCACTCGAAGAGATGCGTGCGAAGAACTTGCTGAAGTAGGCCGAACGCCGGGAGTCGGCTCACTTTCCATCATCACGACCTCTACCAGTCCGTCCGCCGCCGTGACTCGAGATTCTTTTCGGCGCGTGAAGGGCACGTAGCCGCCCAACCTGCGGTAAAACTTCCGCAGTGTCCGCCTCACGCCCAGGTGGATGCGAGGGTGTGACCGTGTCGGGGTGCGTTGGCTGCGAGGGGGCGGACATGGGTTGCTGGCGTTCGGTCGTCGCGGGCCTCATGCTGCTGACGCTTGCTGCCGTCCCGCCCGCCGCAAATGCCGACCTCTCGACCGGATACAGCCGGGATCGCAGTTGGATCCCGCATCCACTCACGATCGCTCCCTCTCCCGTGATCCCAGGAGAGACAATCAGCTTCACAGGTCGCGCACCCGTGCGCTTGGCGGGGACCTACGTTCGGCTGCAGCGCCGGAACGAGACCAGGAACTGGGTGACGGTGCAGCGCGACAAGCTCAACGCCAAGTCGCGCTACCGCTTCCGGCTTCCTATCGCGTCCGCGGCGGCCGCAGGACGACGGCGGTATCGAGTTGTGTCGGGTACTGCCAGGCCGGCCCGCAGGACGGAAGTCGTCAGTGAACCGGCGCCCCTCACCGTGATGCGTCAGAAGGCTCAAGTGCCGGAACAGAGCTGGACGACCCAGGCGCTCGTGTCGACGTCGTTCAGTCCGTTGCCCCGGCGTATCGGCCAACCAGCGCATCTAGAGTTCTTCACCGACGAAGGCAACTGGGCCCGTGTACCAGGCACCGCTCTCCGGGTGTCCGACAACACGGAGGTCACACCGACCGTTTCGAGCACCGCGTGGCCCACGTGGTACCGGCTGGCGTTGCGATCGTGGCGTGGCGCCCCAGCTGTGTTCTCGGCGCCTTGGGTCAGCAGGATGGCGAAGGAGCCCTTCGTCGTGGCTCACCGAGGCGGCAGCGGGCAGGCACCCGAGAACACTTTGGCCGCCTTGCGGAACGCCGAGTCCTTGGGCGCAGACGTGATCGACACGGACGTGCGCGCGACCTCAGATGGCGAGCTCGTGCTGATGCACGACGCGACCTTGAATCGCACCACGAATGTCGAGGAACTGTTTCCGGATCGGGCCCCATGGCGCGTACAGGACTTCACTGCGGCAGAGGTAGCTACGCTCGACGCGGGAAGTCACTTCGCACTGCAGTTCGCGGGTGAGCAGGTCCCAACGTTAGAGCGATGGATCTCTGCTGCGGGCCCCAGTGTCGGGCTTGAGATCGAACTGAAGGCAAGCGATGAACTCGCGCGTCAGCGTTTTTCCGCAGTCCTATCTAGTGCCAACGGGCTCGACGCCGTGCGCGCGGGACGCGTTTCGGTCACGTCCTTCGATCCGATCTGGCTTAAGAGATTCGCCGCGGATCACCCCGACGTTCCCGTCGGCCTCATCGTCCAGTCAAAGCCGGATTCCTACCAGATCGCACAGATGTCCTCGTGGGCGGACTCGTGCCTGGTACCCAACCCGGTTGTCGACTCCGAGTTCGTAGCAATGGCTCATTCCTCCGGACTGACTGTTGAGTCCTGGACGCCCAACTCAGTCGCCGACTGGCGACTCGCACTCACTGCCGACGTCGATGCCATCAACACGGACTATCCGGGGCGCCTCGGGATGGAACTGACTCCTCCTTCACCCTGACAGTTTCTCGGCCCCATTTGTAGGTTCTTGGCGAAGGCCGCGCTACTTCGCTGGCAGAGCATGTCCAAGAGCTCTCGTCCCGCTGACTGCGTTTCGACGAAGCCTGCCCACTCCCTCGTCCCTCGTCTGTGCAGGGCGTGCGCGGCTGTAATGCCCAACACCTCGTCCGCGAACGCGGCGAAGTCGTCGGAGCTTGACACCTCCGGACCTGGCAGGTGATCGAGGGCGTCCTCCGGCCAGACACCGCGAGTGGAGACGTACGCGTCGCGGTCAGGGAAGAAGTAGGCGATCGGGCGGTCCAGCAGTAGGTAGTCGTTGCCGACACTCGACACGTCCGTGATGAGGCCGGCCGCCCGCCCCAGTACGGAGTACATCGTCACGCCTGCCTCGGTGAGCAGCGCATCGTCGATCAGGATCGATCCAGGAACATCCCGTGCGATGGCGTCGATCGGATGAGGTTTGACCACGAGCTGGACCCCGCGACCAGTCAGGGTCCGAGATGCGTCGGCGAGGATCGAGGCCAGTGCCTCGTCGGTGGCGAGGTCAGTCGAGTCCACCCACGACCCGTCCGCACTCCGCGCCGCCGCCTGCCTGAAGCTGGGCATCCAGACGACGAACGGTCGTTCGGGATCGATTCCCAGACTTTGGAGGCGATCGGAAGCGCACGGTCGGAACAGCTCGTCGTTCCGAGGAAGCCCTGAGTAGAGGATGCGATCGGCCGGCATTCCGGTGCCAGCAGCGGCGAGGCCGGCGAAGAGCCGACTCATCCCGGCCATGTAGTCCGCGCCTGCACCGCCCATTCGCCGCCCGGGGAAGAGGTTCTCGTTCCGCTTCATGCCTTCTCCATGCCAGACGTTGACGGTCGGCTTGCGCGCGACCGTGCGGGGCACGCCGTAGAGCCCGTGCGTGAAGAACACAGCTTGGCCGGTCACGTAGGCGAGCAGCCCGTGCCACGACCACTTCGGGACCTGCGCGATGCGGGCGTCCTTTGGGAAGCCGATGCTCTGCAAATACTGGTCCCCAGGGCCGTCCAACCAGATGATCGACCCCCGGTATTGGTCAACGAGGTTTCGGGCCGTCTCCACGACGTTGCCCTCGATGCTCGGATATCCGTAGAGCACGACGTGGCTCCTGGCAGGAAGAACCAGTCGTAGCAACCACAGGACTCTCGGCACCACGTCCCTAGATACGAACTTCTTCACCGAGACTCCTTCGGTCGGGTGCTATGGAATGGCGGGAGGCCCACCGATAGGCGGTGACGGCCAAGGAGGCTTGCACCAACGTTCCGACACCGAAGCCCCATGCGGCCCCCTCTACCCCTCCCAGCCACACCCCGGCCCCGAAGAGGACGAGGAAGCACGAGGTCGACGTGAGCTGGATGCGCAGGCTGAGTCGGGGCTCGACGACACGAACACCGAGCATCGCGGCTGCGAGGACCGCCACACCGACGGCCTGCAGACCCAGCGGCAGGAGCAAGCCACCGGTGTCTGACCACGTCTCTCCGAGCAGGACCCGGCCGAGTGAGGGAGGAAGCACGAGGAGGCAGGCCGTCATTGCCGCCGCGAGCAGGCCCAGTGCCACGCCGATGAGCACCAGGAAGCGACCTCGTCGTCGGGCCGTCAGCCCGATGACGAGAGGCGCACCGAACAACCCCGCGGCTTGCACGAGCACATTGATCGGTCCGAACAGCGTCTGCACACCTCTGAGCGCTCCGACTGCCTCGACCGCCACGAGCACACCCAGGCTCAGCGCCATGAGCTGGTTCGCGCCGCGTACCGCGATGAACTCGACGGAGAAGCGGTAGCCCAGGTAGGCCTTGTCGGTGAAGCTGCGCAGCGATCGAAGCGAGACGTGCGAGCCCCGTGGCGCAAGCAGCCACGCGAGTGCGCCGGCTGCTGCGCCACTTCCCGCCCAGACGCCCATCAGATGCCACCCCTCGGGTGTCACTGCCGAGGTCGACAGGACCACGACTCCCGCCACCAGCAGGACAAGCCACACAATGTCGACGAGTGCAGCGCGGTCCATTCGACCGAGGACGGCGCAGCCGAAGCGGAACGTGTCGCCCACCAACAGCAGCGGCATGCATGCCGCTGTGACGACGAGCTCCGCGCGAGCCTGCGGTGCCAGGACCGCTGCCAGCACCAGGCCCACCGCGAACAACGACCCGAGGACCAAGGCGGCCCTGAGCGCGCTGCGCACCAGCCGCGGGGCGTCGTCACGACCGCGGGTCAGAACCAAGGGCTGCGAGAGAAAGGACTGGCCGGCGCCCAGTATGAGAACGCAGACTCCGTAGATGACGGCGAAACGGCCGAAGCCGGTGGTGTCGAGAAGTCGAGCCGACAGGATCACTCCCGCGAGATTGGTCAACGACGACACGCCCTGATCGATGACCGACCACGACGCCGCACGGCGGCGGTTCGTCACGGACCCGACCTGCTGTCGGGCCATGCGGTCACTCGCTCCCGGCATGACTGGGGGCTTGGGTACGTACGCCTCGAGACCACGCCTTGATCCTTTTGGCACTCGGACGTTCAACCAGGACCCAACTAGCCCAGGCCACGGGCGCAGTGATGACCAACGCGATCAGTGCCGATGGAAGCGGCCCGAGGCCTCGCACCTCCGGAACTCCCGCTAGCAGCTGCTGGATCGGGAATCCGTAGATGTACATGCCGTAAGAGATGTCGTTGTGGAACTGCAGTCGACGTACTCGCACGAGCGCGCCAATTCCCACTAAACCGAAGGCCAGCGGCAAGGCGGCCACGAGCTGGTAGTCCGGGACGACAGCGCCCGCCATGATGGCGCCCCCGAGTGCCGCGGCAACGGCGACGGGAGTGACGGGAACCGAGCGTCGTAGTACGAACAATCCCACTCCGCTCATGTACATCAGCGCGAACCGAGCCATCGCGTCGACGCTGTGATTGGTCTCAAGCGAGGTCGTCGCGACAACGAACGCGCCACACCACACCAGCGCGAGCAGAGCCACCACGACGTGGCGCTTCGTCAACCAACCCAGCAGCCCCAGGCACATGACTCCCAAGTAGCAGATGAACTCCCACTTCAGCGTCCAAAGAGACCCGTTCCAGTCGTGAGGCCACGGCACGTTCTGAGGACTGCCCCCGATGTCGTGTTGGAAAATTACGAGGCTCGAGTTGACGGCGACATACTGAACGCCCTCCACGAGCACGCGCCAGGCAGAGGGCGCGTCCTCCCCGCCCACCACACCGGCGAACGGTCGGATGACGAAGGCAGTGACTGCAAGACAGACCCAGAACCCGGGGAAGATGCGGCCGACACGCGCCGCAAGGAAGGCGCCCGAGTCGGGCCGACCTGCCCAGCTGCGCGCGATAAGGAACCCCGACAATGCGAAGAAGCCGTCGACCGGTAGCTGCCCGAACAACTGGTCAAGCCACAACGACGACTCCGTGGTGCCGTCAACGACGACCACGGCGTGTCTGAAGATCACAAGACTCGCCAGAACCAACCTCAGGGCGTTCAGCGAATTGCGCCGAGAGTCGAACACGTCGTCCAAAGAGGAAGCGTTGCCGAAGGGGCCCGCCGAAGCTCTCGTCGACGCGCCACGAGAGGGCAGCCAGCCGATCCGAAGGTCCCTGCTCATGGCATCCCATCAGCTACTCGGGACAACGGCGCCCGCGCGTCTTCGTCGTCAACGAACTGGGGGCGATCCGATGTGCTAGGCGGCGTAGACCTGAGACCGAAGATAACCGGCAGCAGCACTGACAGGTAGATCGGGGCAGAGGCTCCGATTGGCCCGCGGACGACACCCAGCATTGCAATGGCCACTACAGGGACGACGGCCGCTGCGCGCGAACCGGGTGCGGTGAGCCACCGAGTGTCCAGCTTTCCCAGAACGAATCCCAGACCTGCCATCAGGGCGACGCAACCGATCGTCCCCGCATCGAGGAACAGCTCCGCACCGATCGGCATGGACAGGTTCGTGAAGTCGTATCCCCGGTCACGAGCCACCAGCACGGACGCCGGCTCGGACTTCCCCGCCCATATCGAACGCGGAATGAAAAACAGCAGGCCCGATAGCGTGAACCGCCCGCCAGCGATTCCGTGGTCGTCGGTGTAGGCGATTGCGTTCGCGACCTGCTGGAATCCGTCGAAGTCCGGGGAGGCGAGCGCGTCCCAACCGGACACCAACTGCTTGACGCCGCCATACCTGAAGAAGTTCAGGAGCGGGTAGACCAGCAGGACGCCGAAGAGACCGACAGCTGCCATCGTCAGTCCAGCGCGTCCACTGCGCGGCGCCAGGATCACGATCGCGGCACTGCCGGCAACGAGGATCATGAGGAACCGGGACGCCGTGAAGGGATTTGCGTGGACCATGAGGAGCGCGGAGGAGACAACCAATCCAAACGCATGGGACGCCCTCACCCGGCCGAGGCCCATGGCCGACCGCGAGCGGCTGAGATAGAGGAAGAGGATGAATGCGGCGACGCTCGACGCTGCCGGCAACAGCACCGTGACCGCGTAACTGAGTCCGGTCTGTCCGCCCGCGAGCTGGGAGGCGATCGCCTGGCTTCGGTCGACTCTTGTGCTGAACATGTTCTGCAGTCCGCCCGCGGCCGAGAGGGTTCCGGGAGTGAGAACCGATGCAATGAGCAGTGTCGCCCACGCAGCCGTCGGGCGAACACTGGGGCGCGGCCCCCGCCCGCTGGAAGGGCTGGGCCTCGACCCGTGCCGCCCGCGGCTCAACGCGAACCCCACCAAGGACGCGCTGGTGGTGAGCAGGATCAGCAAGGCGGCATCGAACGAACGCTCGCTGAGGGCGATGGCCGAGAAGTCGCCCCACGCTGCTCTCCGGTGCGCAAGCTGGTAGAGCGGCGCAACAGCGAGATAGGCCAGCAGGAATGTGAAAAGGATCAGCTGGATGGGACGGGCGCCTCGACTCCAGCCTAATGCCATGCCAATGGCGCACACAGCCGCTTGGGCTGCCAGAACCATCGCGGTCGATCTGTTGTCGACCTCGAGGATCCATGGGAGCAGGAGGACCACGGTCAGACCAGGCGCCACGAGAACGAACATCCCGCCACCAGTTGTCTTGGGTGTGGTCCCTGCGTGGGTCATGCTCATCGCGCCGCTCCCACGAGGTGCCGGTACCTGCTCGCAGGGACCTCGACGAGCTTGTAGGCCAGCACGCCGAGAATCACTGATACGACCACATTCAAAGGAACCAACAACCACGACCCGTCCCGCAGCAGCGACTCCAACTGAAGGATGGCGACGAAGTGGACGAGATAGATGCTGTAACTGGCCAGTCCGATCATGTTGATGGTGCGGTTTGACACTACGCGCTCATAAAGGGGTCGAAGTGGACCAGAGCCCGGAACCGAAGCGTAGGCGATCACGAGTGCTGCGACCCACGCATGGACCGACGGGCGGAACATTGGTTCGGTCATCGGGCCGTTGAGCACCAAGGACGCAAGCAGCATCAGGACTGCAGCAACCACGATGGTTCGGTCTCGACCGAGGTTCGCGACCCATGGCAGTCGTCCTTGGTCGTTGTGTGCCCGGATTACGTAGGCGACCACGACGCCGAGTCCGATCGCCTCAATTCTCGTGTCAGTTCCATGCCAGATATGCGCATAGTCACCGCTGGACGCCACCAACAGGCAACGCGTCGCGAACGAGCCAAGGGTGACAGCCGCTGCTGCGCCCGCGATCCATCGCCCCGGCCATCGACGTTTCGCCGAGACGAACCAGATGAGCGCGAACCCGATATAGAACTGTTCCTCGACCGCAAGGCTCCACACCACCGATGTCCCCGGTAGGACCTCTGTGGCGATGTCGGGTCGAGCCACCTCGAGCCAGTTGTAGGAAAATAGGGTTTGTGCAGCAACGGCCACCGCCGACACTCCGCCGGAGGTCAGCGCGTACGCGGCAGTCGGCAGCAACACCAAAACGAGGAACGGTGGGCCGAGCTTCAACGCACGTCGCCAGTAGAAGCCTCGAGCATCGAATCGGCCAGTGCGGGACTGCTCACGCAGCAACACTCGCGTGATGATGTAGCCGCTCACCACAAAGAAAATCGTCACTCCGCCGTCCCCGGGCAGTGCCGTGACACCGGAGTGCATGCCGACCACAAGGAGCACGGCACACGCACGTAGGGCGTCGAGGTGAGCAATCCGCTTCACAGAATGCCCGAGAGCACCGGCCTGTGCGGTCGACGCGGGGAGGGTCACGCCCTCGCTCCAGTCAAGAGCGATAACGCCGTTCCGCGAATCGCGACTGCCGTCTCTGACCACTCCTGGACTAGAGCCTCTTCGGTCCCGGCGGGGCCCTCGAAAGACGCGAGCAACGCCTTCGCGAGTGCCTCCACCTCGGCCGGGACGCTGATCACGCGCCCGGGATGGATCTCGTCGAGCCCGCTGTCCTCGGCCGCCACCACCGGGATGCCAAAGTAGTTCGCTTCGGCCACGGGGAGTCCATAACCTTCGTCGGTCGAGACGAGGGCCACGGCGTCAGCCGTTTGGATCAGTCTCTGGTACTCGGCCTCGTCCACAAACCCGGGGAACGTCACCCGGCTCGCCACACCCAACCCCTCCGCGCGCGCGAGCAGTTCGTCGGCGTACTGACCGCGCGCACCAAGTACGACCGCGACGACGTGCTCGGGAAGGTGCGCGAGGGCTCCGATCACAAGCTCCGGCCGCTTGTTCGACTGGTGTCCGAAGGTCACCACGAACCGTCGCCCGTCCTGGACACGGTCGCGTCTTGGCCAACGGCGAGCGTGGTCCCCTCCGTTCGGCACGACGACGCCGTGCGCTCCGGGCGCGAACCGGCTCGTCTCCACCATGGTCTTACTCGAGATCTGTATGGCCGCGTCGGCGTTCTCGACCGACCACGTCCATGATCGCCGGTAGAGCCTCTGCAGGCGCTTGAACTCGTCGGGATTCTTCAGGTGCCGCCAATCATGCACCACACACAGCCGAGGTACGCGGCCCGCCAGCGGGCTGACGACGAGGCTGACGGAGATCACCACGTGTGCCTTGAGGCGACGGGCCGCGACAGGTGTGTACACCCACTGCCCTGCGACCCGGTACATCGTGCGCTCCGGCACCGCATGGACCGTGACCGGAAGGTTCTCGAAAGCGCGAGTCGCCCACGGGTAGCCGACTACGTGCAGCTCGTCATCGGTCCCAAGCTCACTCCATGCCCGGATGAGTTCCTCGGCATAGAGCCGCATGCCGCCGGACATCTCCGGGGCTCCGAGTGCGTCGATCAGGACTCTCATCGTGCAGCGCCCTCACTCTCGGTTGCGGAGGTCAGCCTGGCGACCCAGGCCTCCAAGGAGTAGGACTCGAAGCCTGGGGGCGCCGAATCTGGCCGACTCAGGCCGGCCAAGGTGCGCGAGAGGTCAGCGGGGTCTAGCGCCTCCGGATCGCTCGTGACCACGACGACGCGCTCAGGGCTGAAGAACGGTTCGTGACGGACGGCCTCGTTCGTCGTCACCAGGATGGCGCCCGAGGCCAGTACCTCGAACGTCCGCATTGTCAGCCCGCGCTGGCCCTCGCGCTGCACGTCGAGAACCGCGTGGGACCGGCGGAAGATGTCGGCAATCTGCAGCCTGCTAAGCGGCTTGAATGCGACGTGCCGCCACGGAACGGAGGCGTACGTCCGCGTGACGTGCTTGAGGATGAAGAAGAACCACCGGGCCTGCACGAAGAAGAAGCCAAGGGTGCGAGATCCCCCGGAAAAACTTGCCTGAGCGAGCGCGTACCGCTCGGAGTGAAGCGTGCCTACGAACGACATCCACAGGTCCGGCTCGACGCCTCGCGGACCCGGCTGGAACTCGGGTGCATAGAACAGCGGTAGGTAGTCGATCTCGTCGTGGGCGTCGACGTCAGCGGGGTCGAAGCTTAGAAGCTCGTCGAAGCAGTCGAGCACCTGAAGACAATTGCTGGCGTTCTTGAGCGCGTCGAAGGTGTAGAACACGAAGTGGGCGTCCTGGTTCTGCTCCCGAATCGCCTCGAGAAACCACCTCGGAACCACCTCGGCCTTCACAACCACCACCAGGTCCCACGAGAAGTCGGAGTTCTCGCTCAGCCAGCGTCGGTAGTAGCGGTCAATCAGTACGCTCATCCAGCTCTTGCGCACGCGGAGTATGGCCCTGGTGATGGCACGGTTCGACGGCCGCTCGTCCAACAACGTTGTGGTCCAACCTTGATTCTCCAGCTCTTCGATGATTGATCGCTCGTAACCGAAGAAGGACGGAGTGACCAACAGTGCACGACGTGCTTCATCGGTGGCGCGGGGAGCCCAAGACAAGACAGATTTCCTTCAGGTTCAGGACACGGAGTGCCTAGTAGGCACCGTCAGAGGCTAGGACGGCCCGAGCGGTGCGCCAAAGGATGGCGAGGTCCGCGGTCATCGACCAGTTCTCCACATAGTGCACATCCAGGTTGATGGCCTCTGCATAAGCCAGGTCCGAGCGGCCTGAAACCTGCCACAACCCGGTCATCCCCGGGCGCACTCGCAGTCGCCGCTCTGCGACTCGGTCGTACTGGGCCACCTCGAAGTCGCGCTGCGGTCGCGGCCCGACGAGGCTCATGTCGCCCTTGAAAACGTTGAGCAGCTGCGGCAGCTCGTCGATCGAGTATCGACGCAGGAAGGAGCCCACGCGGGTCACCCGCGGGTCGCGAGTCAGCTTCGGCAGTTCGGCGAGTGACTTGCCCTCGGCGGCCAATAGAGCAGCAAGTTGCTCGTCGGCATCCGCGCGCATCGAACGGAACTTGATCATGCCGAATCGCTCGCCGTCGCGGCCGATGCGCTCCTGGCGGTAGAAGACCCGGCCCGGGCTGGAGATCTTGACGGCGAGCGCTGCGGCAACGAAGAGCGGAGCTGCCGCCATGAGCAGCAGAGCCGCACCGACGAGGTCGAAGGCGCGCTTGCTGAGCCGCGCGGCGGCCGCGTATTGCGGCTCGCTCACGTGCAGCATCGGCATGCCAGAGACGTCCTGCAGGAAAAGTCGGGAGGACGACACGTTGAGGACATTGGGCGACAGGATGAGATCGACGTTCGACCCCTCGAGCTCCCAGGCGAGATCACGCAAGGATGCGTGCCCAAGGTGCTCGGTGTCTGTGACAACCACCGTGGTGGCCCCAGTCAGGGCGAGCGCATCGGCGAAGCCGATGCTCGACGACATCACCGGCACGCCTCGCGGGGCGTCGCCGGTGATGGCCGCTAGCGGCTGGCTCTCGTCCGGCACCCAGACGCCGGAGACCTCGTAGCCGGCGGTCTTGTGCTTGGCGAACCACGTGGCGAGCTCAGCGGCTGCGCGCTCGCCGCCCACTACGAGAACCTTCGCGGCAGCCTCGCCCCGCACGCGGGCCCGGTGAAGGCCGACTCGCGCGAGCTTGCGCTCGATGAGGAGTCCGACGAGCCCGAGGGGGAAGGCGGTCGCCAGGTAGAGCCGGGACGCATCCATCTTCAGGGCGACCGACGCCATGGCTAGAACTGCGAACACGCGGAACGTCGCGACGATAACGCGGCGGTACTCCTCCCAGCCGTGGCCGACGACCTTGGGGCTGCGCGCCTGGTGCACCTGGAGCGACAACCACCAAGCTGCCGCCATGGCGATTCCGAGGACCGCGTACGACGTCCCGAGACCGCTGACCTGCCGCTCCGGGGAGGCTCCGAATCGGACCACCTGCGCCGTGCCGAGCGCGACTGCAAGGACGACGAGGTCCCCCACGAGAAGCGCGCGAGCGTGGCGTCGGCGCCAGTCGGTAGCCGTGTCAGCACCCGGGCGGTCGGCGACCTGGATGGATCGGTGCGGCACCTCACGCTGAGGCGGAACCACGTCGGGCAAACGACTGACTACGGACACTGCATCCCCCACGGATGACTTAACCCGAGACACCCTCGGGAACCACGTCAACCAACCCCTGACTGACGCCCATACGTTAAGTCACCGTGGGCCAGATCGTGGAAAGTTGGACGAAGATGAGCCGTTTCGGAGGTGTGCTGTTCCTCACGAGTTACCCAAGACCCCACCCCTAGGGGCGGTTCCCAGCGGTTCACAGCCGCTGGAGTGGCCTGGCGCCCTCTCGTCGTGTGGCCGTCCGCCACTTCCAATCAAGACGAGCATCGGTCGCGGGTAGCGCATCTGCCCGTGCCAGAATGCCGCGCATGTCTCGCACCGTGATCACCTTCGGCACGTTCGACGTCTTCCACGTCGGGCACCTGCGCGTCCTCGAGCGCGCGGCCGAGCTGGGTGACCGCCTCGTCGTCGGCGTCTCCGCCGACGCCCTCAACGAGCGCAAGAAGGGCCGCGCCCCCATCTTCAGCGAGCGCGAGCGGCTCGCGATCGTCGGCGCGCTCAAGGTCGTCGATGCCGTCTTCGTCGAGGAGAGCCTCGAGCAGAAGCGCGACTACATCCTCGAGCACGGCGCCGACGTGCTCGTGATGGGCGACGACTGGGCCGGCAAGTTCGACGAGCTCGGCGACATCTGCGAGGTCGTCTACCTGGAGCGCACGCCGGCGATCTCCACTACCGCGATCATCGAGCACATCGCGGACCTGTGACTACTCGCTGAACCACCCGCGCGACCGTTAGTAAGTAGTTGGCCCGTTCGAGTCATCAAGGCAAACCTGACGATCGTTTTGCCAGAATTCAACAACTCGGCTCGCCCACCCCTCACAATGGCCGGATGGACGCTCGTCAGGCCGAATTGCTCGCCCAGGCCGACGCCCACCAGTTGGGTCGTCGGCTTCGCTCCATCCGTGTTGCTCGGGGGCTCACCCAGGGCGAGGTGGTCGGCGACACGATGTCCGTCGCCTACCTGTCGCGGCTCGAGACCGGCGCCCGGAGGCCGACCGCGAAGGCGCTGTCCGCACTTGCCACGCAGCTCGATGTGTCCATCGACGCGTTGCTCGAAGCCGAGCCGGGCCAGGACCCGGACGAGGTGCGGCTCGCTCTCGACTATGCCGAGCTCGCGCTCGAGTCGGGAGAGCCTGCCGAGGCCGCGGAGCACCTCGATGCCGCCCTGAGCCGGATCGGCGACGTCGCAGGCACGGGTATGCGAGAGCGCGCCAAGCTCCTGCACGCTCGCTCGCTGGAGGCGAGCGGGCGGGAGGACGACGCCATCATCGAGCTGGAGACGCTCGTGGAGGACAGTGCCGTGAATGCGGTCAGCCGCATCAAGGCCGGCATCGCCCTGAGCCGCATCCACCGCGAGACCGGTGACCTGGGTCGCGCCATCACTTGCGGCGAGGAGGTGCTGTCGCAGATCCGCGACGCCGGCCTGGACGCCAGCGACGAGGCGGTGCAGCTCGCCGTCACGATTGCGGCGGCCTACTTCGAGCGGGGCGACACCGCCCACGCCGTGAGGCTCTGCGCGAGGGCGATCACACAGGCGGAGAAGCTGGACTCCCCGCGCGCCCGCGCCTCGGCGTACTGGAACGCCAGCGTCATGCAGGCCAACCGCGGCGACATCACTGCAGCCGTGCCCCTGGCGGAGCGTGCGCTCGCCCTCCTCGGTGAGGGCCAGGACGCTCGCAACCTGGCCCGCCTGAGGGCCGAGGTCGGTCGCCTCCAGCTCGAACTGGAGCCACCGGCAGTGGACGACGCCCGCACCAACCTGCAGCAGGCCGTGAGCGAGATGGAATGGAGCAGCGCCACCCCGGCCGACAAGGCGTGGACCGTGCTGGGCCTGGCCCGAGCGGCGTTCCTCACCGACGACCACGACGAGTGCCGGCGCCTGCTGTCCGACGTGCACGCCACGTCGGACGGTCAGTCGCCGCTGGCCGAGGCCGAGGCACTCGCGCTGGAGGGCCGGATCAGCGCTGCGCGCGCCGACACGGACGAGGCAGCCCGCCTCTACCAGGCTGCCGTTCTCAAGCTGTCGAGCATCGGCGCCGACAAGAGCGCCGCGCAGCTGTGGTTCGACCTGGCCGCCCTGTTGGAGAGCGTCGGCCTGATCGAGGCCACGACGGACGCCTACCGTCGCGCCGCAGCCTCGACCGGCCTTCGGGCTCGTACGACCGCGCCGGCGGTCACGCAGGAGCTGACGAGGTAGAAGTCGGGCTCAGCAGCACCAGATGTTGCGCTGCTGCTGGAAGTCCCGGGGCGCCGCGGTAGCCGGAGCCGCCATGCCGGCGATGCTGACGAGGGCGGTGGCGGCGACGACGAGGCGAGCGATGGTCTTCATGGGGTGACTCCTTGTGGGGTGTGGGCTGACCGAGCGGCACCGCGGACACGGACGCTCGCGGCGATTGTGTCAAAAGCGCTGCGCAAACGCGCCGTCTCTGGCAAGATCAGTCAAGACAGATTGGCAAACGCCCCCGCCGAGACGTCTCGCTCGTCACGTGCCCCCACCGACGAGCCAAGAAATGCGCTTCACCCCACGGAGCGCCCGGAGCCCCCCGCACCCCACGCGGGGGGCCCATTCCTTTCTTCCCCGGCCGGCGTCGGGCCGACCGTTCTAGGGTTGCCTGCATGTCCAGCGCCGAGCCCGCGACCGACGGCGAAGTCGTCGCCCACGTCTCGGCCTTCGGCGTCGTCGTGCCGATCCGATCCTCCGAGAAGCTGCGTCACCCGGTGCTGGGAGCGTGGCGCGACGCCCTCACGGACGCGGACCCGACAACCGCCGAGGTGGAAGTGACGGGGCCGGACATCGAGAGCGCCCTGCACCACCTCTCCCCTGCGGTGACCACCAGGGCGATCGACGCCAGGGCCGGCGAGCTCGTGATGCTGCACGCGGCAGCCCTCGCCGACCCGGTCACCGGACGCACGGCCGTGCTGGTCGCTGCCTCGGGCACCGGAAAGACGACCGCCTCCGTCAACCTGGGCACGGAGTTCGCCTACCTCACCGACGAGACCGCCGCCGTCACCGCTGACGGCGTGGTGCTGCCCTACCGCAAGCCGCTGTCGATCATCGACGGCGGACACCTCAAGAAGCAGGTCGCCCCCTCCGAGCTCGGGCTGCTCACCACCGACCGCGAGTGCCGGCTGGCCGCACTGCTCGTGATCAAGCGCGACCCGCGGCACGAGGGCGCCCCCGACGTGACGCTGCTCGACACCGTGGACGCCATCGCCGCCATCGCACCCCAGTCGTCCTACCTGCCGAGCATGGACAAGCCGCTCCACCGCCTGGCCGCGTTGATCCATTTGGTCGGCAGCGCCCGGCACGTGACGTACGCCGAGTCGGCCGAGCTCGCACCGGTGCTCGCCGACCTGCTGGCCGTCCCGTCATGAAACTCCGCCGCGGCACGCTTACCGACCACTACGTGGAGGACGAGCGCAGCGTCGTCATGGTCGGCGAGAGCGTGCTGGGGCTCTCCCCCGTCGCCACCGCGATCCTCGAGGCGGTGCCCGACGGCGCCGTCGTGGCGCTCCACGAGGTGACTCAGCATGTCGTCGACACCTTCGGCCCACCGGGAGGGCCGCAGTCGGCCGAGGACCTCACCCGGCAGCAGGTCTGGGACCTGGTGGCCCACGGGGTGCTCGTGGTGGTCGACGAGGGGTCTCGTGACGGGACTCGAGGGTCTCGTGACGGGACTTCGTCCCTCCTCGACCAACATGCAGACGAGGAGCGGGCCGCGGCGGTGGCCGCCGTTCGGGACGCCTTGCGACACGTCCGGTCCGCCGCTGACCAGACGTGGTCCCCACCCGGATCGGTGTCACCGTCCGCGTTCGTCGCCGCAGCACGACAGCACCACGTGGTGCCCTACCTCGCCAGCCACGTCGACCGGCTCGACCTGCCCGGCCAGGCCAGGGCGGAACTGACGGCCACGGCCGGCCGACAGCGAGCAGGAGCGACGCTGCTCGCGGCCGACCTGTCGATCGCTCTCGACGCCCTCGACGCCGCCGGAGTTCGCGCGTTGGCGGTCAAGGGCATCGCGCTCGCCGCCCAGGCGTACGGGGACTTCGGGATCCGGGGCGCGGGGGACCTCGACCTCCTCGTGGCGCCCGAGGACCTGGCGGGCGCCCATGCCGCGCTGGACTCCGCCGGATGGGCGCCGGCATCGGGCTATCCCCGCCCGGGGCCGTCATGGGCCTGGCGCCACTTCGTGCGCACCGGCAACGAGCTCCTGCTCACCAGCGCGACGAGCGACATCGACCTCCACTGGCACCTCGTCCCGACCCGCGGCACCTTCCCGAGCTTCGACGTGCTCTGGGAGCGACGATCGGTCGTGTCGGTGGACGGCCACGACACCCCCACCCTCTCGCCGTACGACGCGCTGGCCCACTCAGCCGGCCACACCGCGAAGGACGGGTGGCGGTGGCTGCGCAGTCTGCTCGACGTGCACGCTCTTGCGGCGGACCCGCACACCTGGGTTCACGCCGATCGCCCGTTGCGACAGGACCAGCTGCGGTCCGTCGGACTATGTGCGCAGGCCTTCGGCGTACCGTCCGGCGCTCCGCCCGTTGTCGCGCTTGCTGCAGACGCCCTCGAGATGAGCACTCTGCACAGCGTCACCGAGGAACAGGCCGACACCGCCCTGCAGCATCGGCACGCCGCGCCAGGCCTCAACTTCGTGCACCGGTTGAAGGTCATCATGTTCACCCGTGGCTCAGCGGGCGAGGCCACCCGACTCCTGAGCAGGAGCCTGCTCCCGCCATGGCTGACGGCCGCGGAGCAGTCCGCGTCGCCTGTGCCCGCCGTGCCGCGGGTCCTCTGGCGGCGGGTGCTCGAGCTGGCCGCGAAGATCCGCCAGCGACTCAGCGGCCGGTGACGGTCTCCGTCTGCCGAGTGAACGCGAAGGTGAGCGTGTCGAGCAGCTCCCCGTCTGCCGCGTGCAGGGAGAGCACGACCGTCCGCGCCGTGGAGCCACGACCGGTCAGGCTGACCATCGGCTTGAACGCCACCGGAGTCCCGGGCACGAGGGAGCCGTTGAGGGTCCAGGTCATCGAGTTCCCACTCTTCGTCCAGCCCGGGAGCCGGTCGTCGAGCAGGTCGTCCAGCCCCCCGGGCGTCGCGGACAGCACCACGTAGGGCGAGACCAGGGCCGGCCCGCCCGTGTGGGTCAGGGTGGCATTGAGGGTGACCGTGTCGAAGGTGTACCAGAACGGCTCTCGCCGGGCCGTGCCCGCGGTGTTGGCGGACGGCGGCGGCGTCGACGCCGCGGCCACGTTGGGCGTCGCGACGACGACGGTGACCGCCGACGCGGACCACGCTGCCCCACGCAGCGCGGTCCGGCGGGAGACGCCCGAGGACGGGCGTGACTGACTGGTGAGCTGCTCGCTCATGTGGTGCCCCCGTGTGCAGTTGTGGGTGGTCGCCCCCGACCACCCCCGGTCAGCGGCTGCCGTCCGGGTGCCCGGCACGCTATACACCGACGCCGCGGCGGCCGCCGGGTTTTACCCGAATGAGGATCGCGCACGTCATACCGTGTACTTCTCCACGGCCGTCCGCGTTCGGGGGACGCCCACGCGCGGGGCGCCTACGCTTCTCGAGACATCCGAAAGTAAAGGGAAACCCGTGGAGCTCGCTGACTACCTGCGCATCCTGCGCAACCACTGGCTCGCCGTGACGGCGTTCGTGCTGGTGGCTGCGCTGGCAGCCTTCGGCTGGAGCAGCCTGCAGCCCAAGGTCTACGCCGCCAGCTCGTCGGGCTTCGTCACCTCCGGCAGCGGCGGCGACCCGGGCCTCGACAACCTCAACGACGTCCTCTCCAAGTCCCGCGCGGCGTCGTACGTCGTCCTGGCGAAGGACCGCGAGACCGCCTCCCTCGTCATCGACGACCTCGGGCTCGACACCTCGCCCGAGGGCCTGGTCGGCAACATCGAGGCGACCCAGACGCCCGACACCGTCATCATCTCGATCACGGCGCGCGCCGGCACGCCGGAGGAGGCGCAGCAGCTCGCCGACGCCTGGGTGGGGGCGCTCGCCCAACGGGTCAAGAGCATCGAGGCCGGCAAGGGGAACGGCAACCAGGGCATGCGCATCGAGGTGTCCGAGTCCGCGCAGCTCCCGACGAGCCCCGTCTCCCCACAGGTCGAGCGCAACGTGCTGCTCGGTGCCGTGCTGGGTGCGCTGCTCGGCCTCGGTTACGCCGTGGTGCGCACGCTGCTCGACCGCCGCATCCGCTCCGCCGAGGACGTCGAGCGCGACACCGGGGTCCCCGTCGTGGGGTCCGTGCCCGACGTGGGCAAGACGCCCGGCATCTTCGTCGGCACCGCGACCGGGAACGCCGCCCTCGCCGCCGAGGGCGTGCGCCGCCTGCGCACCAACCTCTCCTACATGGACGTCGACAACCCGCCACGCGCGATCGTCGTCACCAGCCCCAAGCAGGGCGACGGCAAGTCGACCGTCGCGGCCAACCTGGCCGCCGCCATCGCCGGCTCCGGCCAGGCCGTGACGCTCGTCGACGCCGACCTGCGCCGGCCGACCGTCGCCGGCCTCGCCGGGGTGGACGACACCGTGGGCCTGACCGACGTGCTGACCGGGCGCCTCGAGCTCGCCGACGCCCTGCAGTCGCACCCGACCGTCGAGGGCCTGAGCGTCCTGACCTCCGGGTCGCGCCCGCCCAACCCCAGCGAGATCCTGGGCTCGCAGGCCATGCGCGGCGTCATCGCCGACCTCACCGCCAAGGGCATGCTCATCATCGACGCCCCACCGCTGCTCCCGGTGACCGACGCCGCCGTCGTCGCCCACGCAGCCGACGGCGCCTTCGTGGTGGTCTCGGCTGGCCGCACCCTCGACACCGAGCTCGACAACGCCCTGGGCCACCTGCGCACCGTCAACGCCCGCCCGCTCGGCATCATCCTCAACCGGGTCTCCAAGCGCACCGTGGGCGCCGGCAACTACGGCCACTACGGCTACGGCACCGACGACTACGTCGAGAGCACCTCCGGACGGCGCAAGAACCGCCGCTGACGACATCCCTCGTCGCCTGGCCGGTCGAAGGTTTGTACCGGGCGGACCAGACCGGTCCTAGATCAGGTCAAGGTTTTACCCACGTTCCGTACAACCCGGCGCGCGAAGCCCGGCTGTCGACCTACGCTCGCCGCACCGGCCCGTGGGGGTGCCGGATTCACCGACGTCGTGGGGGTACACCGTGTCCGACCAGGCACGCATGGGTTCGACCGTGCTCAGCAGGAGGGCGGCGGTCCGGGGGGCCGTCTGGACTCTGCCGGCGGTCACCGTCGCGACCGCCGCACCGGCCTTCGCCAACACCTCGGGAGGCATGGCGCTGACCGGCTTCACAGCGGCGTACGCCGCCCCCGACCGGCTGGTCGTGTCGGGCACCGTCGTCGCCGGCACCGTGGCCGACGCCGGCACGCTGACCTTCACCACCGAGCCCAACCTCTTCGGGTCGATCGACGTCGTTGCGGGGGCCACGGGTGTCGTGGTGCCCAACGCCAACGGCAGCTTCTCCATCACCTACACGGTCGCGCCGGGGTCGTTCACGACCACGCTCGATCTCGGCCGCGACGACCTCGCCGGGCTGTTCAAGGGCTACCGCGGCGAGCAGACGTTCCTGACGGCAGACCTCGAGCCGGCGGTGTCCGGTCCGGAGGCGGTCCCCGTGGCCCAGCTCCCCCGGGCGGAGCTCGAGCAGGTCGAGGCCCTGGCCGGCTGGATCTCCTACACCGAGGTGACGGTGTCGGCCACCGGTCTGCGACTCACCGCCGACCCCCAGCCGTCGGTCGGTCGGCTGCGGATCGCCATGACGGTGCCGGCCGCGGTCTACAACAACCCCAACCCGCCGACGGTGACGACCCTCGCACCGGGCTGGATGGTCGACCCGCTCCACGCAGTGGTCCACTGGGGTGGCGGCTGGACGCTCCGGTTCGTCACCACGCAGGAGGCGCACACTTCGATGACCGGTGACGAGGCGGACCGCGGGGTGGGCGACTTCAGCGTCGACCTGCACCACGACGCCACTGGGTTCTTCCAGGCCGGTCGGGTCATGATCGACGTCACCAGCGACGAGACCGCGTTCGGCTGGGGGGAAGACGACTACAAGGTCGGCGTCCGGCAGCCGTTCGTCGAGCTCGGCGAGCGCCCCGACCCTCCGGAGTGACCGGCCGCTCCAGGGATCGCCCTCAGCGGGGCAGCAGCACGCAGACGCTGGTGCCCTCGCCGAGGGTGCTCTCGAGCGACACCACGCCGCCGTGGGCCTCGACGATGCTGCGCACGATCGTCAGGCCCAGGCCCGTGCCGGGCACCTGCAGCTGGCGGGCGATCTCGCCGCGGTAGAACCGGTCGAATACGTGCCCCACCTCGTCGGGGTGGATGCCCGTGCCCTCGTCGGTGATCGTGAGCACCACGTGGTCCTCGCGCTCGGCCAGGTCGACCGTCACGACGCAGCCCTCGCGGCTGTAGGCGATCGCGTTGTCGAGCAGGTTGTCGAAGGCCTGCCGCAGCCGCATCCCGTCGGCGACGGCGGGAAGCGAGGCGGGCACCCGGCTCGTGATCCGCACGCCCCGGCTGTCGGCGTACAACGACGCCGCGTCGACCGCCTCGCACAGCAGCACGGCCACATCGACGCGGTAGGGATCGACCATCGGGGAGCCGGCGGAGGCCCGCGTGGTGTAGAGCAGGTCGGCCACCAGGTGCGAGAGCCGGAGCATGTTGCGCCGCGCCGCGGTCACCTGCTGGTGGCCCTCGGGGCTGACGTCGGTCGACTCGTCGAGCAGCTCGAGGTAGGCCAGCGCCGCCGTGAGCGGCGTGCGGAGCTCGTGCGAGATCGTCGAGACGAAGTCGTCCTTGACGCCGATCGCGCGCACCAGGTCGGTGACGTCGTGGTAGGCCAGCACCGCTCCCGCCAGGTCACCCGAGCGGTCGAGCACGCGGCGCGCGGAGACCGACAGTGCACGGCGTGAGTGCGGGTCCTCCCCCACCCACAGGCGTACGTCGTCGAACTCCTCGCCGCGCGAGGCCCGCACCGACGGCATCTCGTCGCGGCCCAGCAGCTGCTGGTCGGCGCCGTAGGCGAAGCCGGCCTGCCCGGCCCGGCCGTGATGGCCCTCGGGGAACGCGAGGTCGAGGAACTCCCGCAGGCAGGAGTTGGTGGCGACGTAGCGGCCCTGCGCGTCGATCTGCAGGAGCCCGACGGCGACGCCCTCGAAGACCGCCTGGGCCGTACGCCGCTCCGCATCCGCCGCGGCCTCCGCGGCGTCGAGCCGGTCGACGAACGCCTGGCGCTCGCTAAGGTCGACGATCTGGGAGATGAAGTGGATCGGGGTGCCCAGCGGGTCGCGCAGCAGGGCGACGGACAGGTCACCGACCAGGGTGCTGCCGTCGGCGCGGAGGTAGCGCTTGGTGATCCGGTAGGAGCTGATCTCCCCGGCGAGCGCCTGCTCGAACAGCCGCAGGTCGGCGTCGAGGTCGTCGGGATGGGTGATGTCCTGGAAAGACTTCGTGATCAGCACGTCGGCCTCGTGGCCGAGCATCTCGCACAGCGCGAGGTTGGCCGTCATGAAGCCACCAGTCGGCGAGACGATCGCCATCCCGACCGGCGAGTGCTCCATCGTCAGTCGCCAGAGCTCGTCGGTCTCGGGCACAGGCGCGATCTCAGCGACCACCCTGCACCCCCTTTGTCGATATCGACGGCCCGAGCCGCGACGGCCCGGTCCGAACTGTCACGGTAGGGCGAGCGCATCCCCCCTGCCCGAGGTGTGGGGGAACAGTGGCGAAAATGAGAGGAACGCCCCGCACTGAGCATGCGGAGCGTCCCTCCGGTGGTCTGGACCAGTTGACCCCTCGGGGTGAGCCGGGTCCGTCTCAGGCGCTGACGAGCACCTGCACCTCGGCGACCGAGCCCGTCGCGGCGACGACACGGGTGTCGACCGGCTGGGCCTTCGGCGCGAGCGTGCGCAGGGTCCACTCGCCGTCACCGGCGAAGAAGCGGAAGTGACCCGTTGCGGACGTCGGCACCTCCGCGGTGAACTCGCCGCTGCGGTCGAGCAGCCGCACGTAGGCGTTGGCGACCGGCTCGTCGCCGGCGCGCAGCACCTGGCCCTGGATCACGGCTTCCTTGGCGACGTTGACGCCGTCGAGCGACAGCCCGCCCTCCTTGGCTCCGCACATGTCAGTTGCCCTTTCCGTCGACGCTGCCGGGCTCGTCGCCGAGGGCGACCGGCACGCCGACCAGCGAGCCGTACTCGGTCCACGAGCCGTCGTAGTTCTTCACGTTCTTGCGACCGAGCAGCTCGGTCAGCACGAACCACGTCAGCGACGAGCGCTCACCGATGCGGCACAGCGCGATCGTGTCCTTGTCGGTGTCGAAGCCGACCTCGTCGTAGAGGGCCGCGAGCTCCTCGTCGGACTTGAAGGTGCCGTCGTCGTTGGCGTTCTTGCTCCACGGCACGTTGACCGACGTGGGGATGTGGCCGGCGCGCTGGGCCTGCTCCTGCGGGAGGTGGGCCGGGGCGAGCAGCCGGCCGGCGTACTCGTCGGGGCTGCGCACGTCGACGAGGTTCTGCGTGCCGATCGCGGCGACGACCTCGTCGCGGAAGGCGCGGATCGAGGCGTCCTGCTCCTGGGCGGTGTACGACGTCTGCGCGCGGGTGGGCAGCTCGTCGGTCAGCTCGCGGGAGTCGAGCTCCCACTTCTTGCGGCCGCCGTCGAGGAGCTTGACGTCGGAGTGGCCGTAGAGCTTGAAGTACCAGTAGGCGTAGGCGGCGAACCAGTTGTTGTTGCCGCCGTAGAGCACGACGGTGTCGTCGTTGGACACCCCGCGCTCGGACAGCAGCGCCTCGAACTGCTCCTTGTTGACGAAGTCGCGGCGGACCTGGTCCTGCAGGTCGGTGGTCCAGTCGAGCTTGATGGCTCCCCGGATGTGGCCCTTGTCGTAGGCGGTCGTGTCCTCGTCGACCTCGATGAGGACGATCCCGTCGGTGTCGAGGTTGTCCTCGACCCACTGGGCGGTGACGAGTGAGTTCTCGCGGCTCATGGTGGGTGTGCTCCTTGTGTGGTGAACAGTCGGGTGGTCGGGCGGTGTCAGACGGTGGCGATGAAGCGGCGGACGAGCAGGTAGACCTCGCATCCCAGGCAGAAGGCGAAGACGGCGTTGAGCAGGGCGGCGACGAGGGCGAACCCGACGGCCACCTGGGCGACGAGGGTGGCGCCGGCCGCGAAGGCGACCAGGCCGACGAGCGCGAACGCGAGGCCCACGGCCTGGGCGAAGCGCGGCGGCTCGGGGGCCTCCCACTCGATGGGCGGCGCCAGGCGCGGGCGGACGAGCGTGCGGAACAGCCAGGCGTGCGGCGTGGCGTGCACCCCGCGCACCGCACCCACCGCGAACAGCACCGCCTGCGCGGCGAGCAGCGGGACGGCGTACGACGTCGGCAGCAGCAGGACGGCCACCAGGACGACGGCGGTCAGGGCGGCGGCGAGCTGCGGGCCGCGGGGGTCGATCGCGCCGGCGGGTCTCCCGGTGCCCGGGGTGGCACGGGGTGTGGCAGTGGTGGTCATGTCTCTCCTGAGGTCGGTCACGGCGGGGCCATGGCGCGCCGGACGTGGCCGGCGCGCGGGTCCCACCGACCGAGCGCGGTCCGACAACGACGAGTCGGACGGGAGGGCTCAGGCGAGCGGTGGGACCGCTACGACATTCGACACAGCGCCGAGCGCACGCGGCAGTGGTCCACTGCGCGGCGCTTGGTGAGCATGGTCGAGGACATGACGACGACCCTAGGCGCTGCGGTCGCCCCGACTCCGCTTCGTCTCATCATGTGATCCACCCATCCACATCCTGAGATCAGACGCGGGCCAGCGCAGTCAGGACCTGGTCGCGCGACGGCGCCCCGGTCGCCCGGGTCACCTCGGCGCCGGACGCGTCGAGCACGATCGTGGTGGGCGTGCGGAGGACGCCCAGGGTCCGGGTCGCCTCGAGGTGGTGCTCGGCATCGATCTCGACGTGCGCGACGCCCGCGACGAGCCCGGTCACCTCGTCCAGCACCCGACGGGTGGCGCGGCACGGCGCGCAGAACGCGCTCGAGAACTGCAGCAGGGTCGCCCGCTCCCCCAGCTCCCCACCGACCGCGGCGACCAGCTCGGCGCCGGGCCGCGCGGCACTCTCCTCGGGCGGCGGGGCGGCTGCCTCGACCGGCGCGGCGGCCGGCGTCTCGTCGCGGCCCGCGGGACGTCGTACGACGTGGGTGCCGCGGAAGCGGCCGTCGGTCGCGGCGCGCCAGAGACCGAACGCCAGCGCCAGCACGACAGCGGCGACGACGATCCAGGCTCCGGTGCTCACACCCGCCCAACGACGTCGCCCGTCCGATTTGTTCCTGCGGGCCCGCGCCCTCCGGAGACGGAGCGAGGCCCCGGGACGGATCCCGGGGCCTCGCAGGTGGAGCAGGTGGAGCAGTGGCGCAGAGGGTCAGCGCTTGATCTTGACCTTCTTCATGATGTCGCCGGAGCCGACCTTGCCCTTGCCCTTCACGGTGAAGACGAGCTTGTGCTTGCCCTTGTCGAGCGCCTTCTTGAACTTGACGGTGCCCTTGCCCTTCTTGATCTTGGCCTTGCCGAGCTTCTTGAGCTTGTCGTCGCCGTTCTTCTTGACGCCGACGATCTCGAAGACCGTGATCGTGGCCTTGACCTTCTTGGCCTTGAGGGGCTTGGCCTTCAGCGTGATGGCCGCGGACTTCTTGGTGACCTTGGCCTTGACCTTCGGCTTGTAGCCGACCTTGAAGGTCGACTCGGTGAGCGCCTGGCCCTGCGTGAAGCCCGCGTCGTTGGTGACGCGACCGACGACCTTGTCGCCCAAGTTCTTCTTCGTGAGCTTCAGCGTCGGGCCGGTCGCGACGACCGCACCCTTCACCAGCCACTCGTAGGAGAACTGGACGTCAGCCATCGCGGTCCACACGCCCTTGTCGAGGGTGAGGGTCTTGCCGACCCACGCGTTGCCCTCGATGCTGGGACGCTCGACCGCCTTGACGTCGCGAGCCAGGGCACCGGAGATGCCGGGGACGATCTGGCCGGGCTTGACCGTGACGGTCTTGGCCTCGGCGAGGATCGCGTTGTCCCACCACTCGGGCACGTGACGCGTGCCGCCGAGCTGGACCTTGTACTCACCGGGCCACAGGCTCCGGGTCTCGTAGGAACCGTCGGTGCCGAACTCCTCGTCACCGGCGCCGGCGTAGTTGCCGTCCTCGTCGAGGTAGGCGACCCACGGGTTCTCCGGGACGCCGCCGAGCTCGCTGGTCACCGCACCGGCGATGCCGCCGGCCACGGGCTGCACGAAGTCGAGCACCTGCGGGGCCGCCGTCACCGCGGTGGCGGTGTCGTAGCCGTACTTGTTGCCGGACCAGATGGTGCGACGGGCGAACTCGCCGTCCTCGCGAGCAGCGTCACCCTGGACGGCGATCTTGAACTCGGTCTCGCCGCCGACGCGGTCGAGGGTGGTGAAGGCGTAGCCACCCGAGCGGTTGGAGATCGTCTCGGCGATGATCTCGGCGTCACGCGGGTCGGCCGGGGTCGTGTAGGCGTAGACCTCGTAGCCCACGCCGACGCCACCGAGCTGGTCGCGGACGACGCCGCTGAGGTCGACACCGGTGAGGGCGGGGTTCGACTTGGTCGCGAGACCCGCGTCGATGCCGGTCACGGCCGCGCCGGGACCCACGTTGACGATGATCGGGTCGGAGACCGGGTCGCCGTCCTCGTCGATGGCGACGTTGTTGAAGTACTCGGGGAGGAACTCGTCGATCGGGTCAGAGAAGTAGACCTCGTGCGCGCCCGTGCTCACGCCCTCGATGGTGTAGCGGCCGTCGGCGTTGGTGTAGTCGCAGTTGGACTCCGCGCACACCTCGATTCGGTGGAGAGGCACGCCCGCGGCGTCGCTGGTGACGCGACCGGAGATCGAACCGCCGGGCGCGAGCGTCACGGTTCCGACGCTGGCGCCGGGAACGACAGCGTCAGCGGTGGCGAGGTCGGCCTTGTCGGAGTAGTACTCCATCGCGAGCTGCTTGCCGGTGACGGGGTCGAAGCCGGAGAACTGGAGCTTGACCGCCTCCTCCACACCGATCTTGAACGCACCGTTGGCGCCGGTCTGGTCCTGCGCGAGGTAGGAGTTGTCGTCAGCGGCGTACGCCGTCACGGTCGCGTTGTTGACCGGGCGACCGTCCGTGGTGGCGACCGTGCCGGTGACGGTCGGGATCGCGTCGATCGTCCACGCCGGGAGCGTCTGGGCGACACCGGCGACGGTGATCACGTCGGCAGACGGGAGGTCCGCCTTGTCGCGGTACCACTCGTCCTGGAGCTCGGAGTAACCCGAGTAGGGGAAGAACTGGATCTTGTAGTTGCCGTCCGCGAGGACGAGGTCGAACGCGCCACCCTGGGTGCTGGTGCTGGCGTCGAAGAGGTAGTCGCCCTCGAACGGCTCCACCGTTCCGTCGCCGTCCTCGTCGAAGACGCTGAAGACGCTGATGTAACCGTCGACGTAGTTGCCGGCGGCGTCGATGGTGCTGCCGCTGACCGTGACCGCGGCGTGGGCCGGCGCTGCCAGCCCGATGGCGAGGCCGGCGAACGCCGTCGCGGTGGCCGTGCCACCTGCGACGAGGCGGGCGAACGCTCCCCCATGTGTGCTTGTCATGCTGTCCCCTTTTGATCGTGTCGGCACGTGCGTGCCGAAACTCGCAGGCATCCCCCGTAGGAAGGCCCATCGAAGGGTAGTTGTACTACATAACTGCTCCGCCGCGCTCAACCTCCCGCAAATGGGGGAAGCAGCTCGACGACGTCACCGGGACGCACGACGACCGCGGCGGGGTTCTGCGAACGGACCGGCTGGTCGCCGAGGAGCACCGAGCAGACGCCGACCGTGCGGGCCATCTGCTCGCCGGGGTGTCGCTCCAGGACCATCGCGATCACGTCGGCGAGGGTCAGCTCGCCGGCCTCCGCTTCCGTCTCGAGGACGTCCTCGGCCGTCCCGGCCGCGGCCCGGGCTCCCGCCCAGTAGCGCACGGTGATCGTCTCAGCCTCGTGATCACGTCCAGTCCCGGCACCCATGCGGGATATCCTTCCTCATCCCCGGCTGACCCCCGGCCGATCCCCTGCCCCGCGAGGAGGGCCCGCGATGAGCACACTGCTACTGCTCACGAGCGCGCTGCAGCCCTCGGCCGAGGTGCTTCCCGGGCTCGCCCTGCTGTCGCACTCGGTGAAGATCGTGCCGGCCCAGGGAAGCGCGCTGCTCGACGCCCCGGAGTCCGACCTGGTCCTCGTCGACGGGCGCCAGGACCTCGCCGCGGCCCGTGACCTCTGCCGGCTGATCCGCACCACCGGCACCGACGCCCCGGTCCTGCTCATCGTCACCGAGGGCGGCCTCGCCGTCGTCGCCCACGACTGGGGGATGGACGACGTCGTGCTGCACACCTGCGGCCCCGCCGAGCTCGACGCCCGGATCCGCCTCGCGATCGGTCGCGCGAGCGCCGCCGCGCCCGACGACCCGGCCGCCCACGTGATCCACCGCGGCGAGGTCGTCGTCGACGACGCCACCTACACCGCCCGCATCGGCGGCCGCCCGCTCGACCTCACCTACAAGGAGTTCGAGCTCCTGAAGTACCTCGCCCAGCACCCGGGCCGGGTCTTCAGCCGCGAGCAGCTGCTGCAGGAGGTCTGGGGCTACGACTACTTCGGCGGCACCCGCACCGTCGACGTCCACGTCCGCCGCCTCCGCGCCAAGCTCGGCACCGAGCACGAGCACCACATCGGCACCGTCCGCAACGTCGGCTACCGCTTCGTCGTACCCACCCGCGACGCGGCCCCCTCCGCCGAGCCGTCGTCCAGCCCGGCGTCGTCCTCGCCCTGACTCCCATCGGGGAGCCTTCTGGTCGGCGGAATCAGGGGGTCGTCGCAACGCGTTCGAGGTCTTCTTCGATCAAGGTAGCCAGGCGTTCGCGTGGTGTGTAGTAGCCCAAGCGTTTGCGGGGTCGGTCGTTGAGCTCGTCGGCGATTGCCT